>Ga0180429_10001025_pt1 | contig 24148 bp, 18 predicted proteins | sample SS_ome_FD_132428 | JGI IMG/M metagenome (GOLD analysis project Ga0180429, IMG submission 132428) | Hypersaline lake sediment archaeal communities from the Salton Sea, California, USA - SS_1_S_1 metaG | ecosystem: Environmental > Aquatic > Non-marine Saline and Alkaline > Hypersaline > Sediment ...
AGGCGCCGATGTGCTGCGTGATGCCGCCGGCCTCACGTTCGGCGACCTTGGTCTTGCGGATGTGGTCCAGCAGCGAGGTCTTGCCGTGGTCGACGTGGCCCATGACGGTGACGACCGGGGCGCGTGGCGGCAGGGTGGGGGCCTGGGCGGCGGCCGGGCGCTCGGCCGCGGGCGCCTGGGCGGCCCCGGGCACGGGGGCGGCCGCGGGCCGCTCCTCGGCGACGAGCTGCCGGATCGTCTCGGCCACCTCGCTGTCGAGCGTGCTGGCGTGCGACTTGTAGCCGACGCCCATGTCGTCGAGCATCGCCAGGAGCTGCTTGCTGTCGATCTCGAGGTCGCGGGCGAGCTGGTAGATGCGGACCTTGTCAGCCATGCATCCCTCCGTTCGGTCGGGGTGGTTCGGTGGCCGTGGGCACCGCGGCCACGTTCGCGGTGTCGGTGGTGGGGGCCGCCTCGGCGGCCGCCACCGCGGCCGTCAGCGTCGCCTGGATCTCGCCGAGCAGCGCCGTGACGGCGTCGGCATCCTGCCGGAACGCGCGCCGGAAGCCCTTGAGTCGCGCGGCGTCATCGCGGCGTACGGCCGCCAGCGCGCAGGCGGGGCAGAGCGAGGTGCCGCGCCCGCCGGCCCGCTGGCGCAGGTCGAGCGCCCAGCGGGCGTCGCCCGCGGCGCCGCCGCGCACGAGGCGGATGAGCTCGCGCTTGGGGCGGCTCTCACGGCACGCGACGCAGCGGCGCAGGGGGACGTGGCGCGGGCGGGTCATCGCGGCTCGCTCGCCTCCTCGTTGGCGGCGGGTTGCTTGGCGTCGCCCGGCGCGGCCTCGTCCGTCGCCTCGTCGGACGCCGTCGCGGCGTCGGCCGTCTTGGGCGCGGCGAAGAGCGCGTCGAAGGCGGCGCGGCGGCTATCGGCCGGCGCCGCGGCGCCGAGGTCCTGCTGCCGCGACGCGGCGGCCGCCATGGCGGCGTCGAGGTCGCTGATCGACTCGGTGGCGACGAGATCGATCTTGAAGCCCGTCAGCTTGGCGGCGAGACGGACGTTCTGCCCGCCCTTGCCGATCGCCAGCGACAGCTGGTCGCTGCCGACGTTGACCCTGGCCTCGCCGGCGTCCACGTCGAGCTCGATGTTGCCGACCTTGGCGGGGGAGAGGGCGTTGCGGATGAACTCGCGTGGGCTGGCATCCCACATGATGATGTCGACGCGCTCCCGCTGCAGTTCGGCGGTGACCGCCTGGATGCGACTGCCTCGGTGGCCGATGCAGGCGCCGATGGGATCCACGTTGGGGTTCGTGCTGGCCACCGCGACCTTGGCGCGCTGGCCCGCCTCGCGGGCGATCGCCTTGAGCTCGACCGTGCCGTCCGCGACCTCGGGGATCTCCTGGCGCATGAGGTACTCGAGCAGCTCCGGCGCCGCGCGGGACACCAGGATCGACGGGCCGCGCGTCGACAGCTCGACCTTGGCGACGTACACCTTGAGGCGCATGCCCACCATGTAGCGCTCGCCCTGGATCTGCTCGCGCGGAGGCATGATCGCCTCGCCACGGCCGAGGTCCACGAACACGTTGCGCTTGTTGTCCGTGCGCGACACGACCGCCGTCATGATGTCGCCGGCGCGGTCCTTGTACTCCTCGAAGACGTGCTCGCGCTCCTTCTCACGCAGCTTCTGGGTGATGACCTGTTTGGTGGTCTGGACCGCGATGCGGGTGAACTTCTCGGGGTCGACCGGGAACTCCATCTCCATGCCGACCTCGACGCCGTCGTCGAGTTCGAGCGCCTCGGCCAGGAGGATCTCCTTGTCGGGGTCTTCGATCTCCTCGACCACGCGGCGGATCACCAGCACGTCGATCTCGCCGGTCTCCGCGTCGACCTCGACTTCGATCTGCTTGCCCGGCATGACGTTGCGTTCGAACGCCTGCTCCAGCGCCTCCTCGATCGAGGTGAGGAGTTCCTCCTTGTCGAGGTTGCGCTCGGCGGCGAGCACGTTGAGGGCGTCGATGAATTCCTTGTTCATCCTTCACTCCGGTCCGGTTCGTGGCTGCGTGATCGCAGCACGCCTGATTGTGGCCGCCTTGCGGCGGCGTGCCCCGCGCCGGTCACCCGGCCAGGACGTGGCCCCACCTCGCGGTGGGGGTCATGCCTCAGCGCGGCGCGTCGGGCCACTCCGCAAGGTGCGCCCGCTCGATCTCGTCGAGGTGCAGCCGCCGCGGCGGCTCCCCCTCGGTGGTCTCGAAGACGACGACGTCGCCTTCGACCCCGCGGACCCGACCGCTGAACTGCGTCCCGGCCGCGCGGAGCTTGACCAGCAGGTCGCGGAACCGCTCGAAGTGGCGCGCGGTGAAGAGCGGCCGCTGCGCACCCGGCGATTCCACCTCGAGCTGGTACGCGCCCTCGATCGGGTCGAGCCGATCGAGCTCGAGGCCGAAGGCCTCGGATGCCCGGCGCACGTCGTCGACACCGACGACCTGCTCGTCGAGCCGATCGATGCGAACCAACACGCGCCGCGAGCGCCCGTGTGGGCCGACCGACACCTCGAGCACCTCGTAACCGAGGGGCGTCAGGGCGTCGCGGGCGGCTTGCGTCAGGTCCATGCGTCCTCCGTCGTCGCGACCCGGCGGGCGCGACGCGCGAGGGCGCTGGTCCGCGCGAGCGCGGGTCCGAGCAAGCGCGATCGTCGCACGACGCGAGGGCGGGTCCTGGAACCCACCCTCGACGGCCGCCGGGACGTTGTCCGCCCACCAAGATAGCACGCGCGCTCGGCGCACGTCGCGCGTGGCAGAGCCGGGCGTCGGGTGCGAGCGCCCGTCGCCGCCGAGCGCCGCGGGACACGAGACCTGAACCCATACAGGCGGTTGCGCGCCGGCCCGCTCGCGGGTACACTCCCCGACGATGCGCTGTGCGCCGCGAGCTACACGACCGCGATGACGTGCGTCCGCCCAAGCGGCGGAGGCACGCTCGTCGCGTTGCGGGACCGTCCGTCAGGAGGGTCCCTTTTCGTTGCGTTCGCGGTGGGCCGCAACGCCGGAGCGCGTCGCCCGCCGTCGTGCGGCGGCCCGCCGCAGTGCGCGGCTGACCGGCGCGAGCCGGCACGGAGAGGACGACATGGACGCCGGACCCTGGATGGACGACGTACTGCTCTTGACGCCGGGACCCACCCCGCTCCACCCGTGGGCGCAGGCGGCGCTCGGGTGGCCAATGCGGGGCCACATGGACCCCGACGTCTTCGCCCACAACGACGCGATCGTCGCCGACCTACGCCGTCTCTACGCCGCGGAGGCCGATGCCTTCACCAGCCTCCTCGCGGGCTCCGGGTCGCTCGGCATGGAGGCGGGCCTCGCGAACCTCGTCCAGCCGGGCGAACGCCTGTTGGTCGCCAGCAACGGCGTGTTCGGCGACCGCATGATCGAGATGGGTCGGCGCCTCGGGGCCGAGGTGCACGTGCACCGTGTCGCGCCGGGCGAGGCGATCGAGCCCGATGGCCTGCGCCGGGCGACGGAGCTGGCGCGCCCCGCCGTCGTCGCGCTGGTGCACGGCGAGACCTCCACCGGCGTGCTCAATCCGGTCGCAGATCTCGCGCCCGTCGTGCGCGACGCGGGCGCACTGTGGTCGGTCGACGCGGTGACGACCGTCGGCATGCTGGACTTCGACATGGCGGCATGGGGGATCGACTACGCGTACACGGGATCGCAGAAGTGCCTGTCGGCGCCGCCCGGCCTGGCGCCGGTGGCCGTCTCCGCGCGGGCGATGGCGCACGTGGCGGCGCGACGGACGCCGGTGAGCACCTGGTACGCGGACCTCGTGGGCATGCGGGGGTACTGGTCCGCGGGCGAGGGCGGTCGCCAGTACCACCACACCGTGCCGATCCACCTGCACTGGGCGACCGGAGAAGCGATCCGCGCGGCCCTCGCCGAGGGTGTGGCCGCCCGCGCCGAGCGGGCCCGTCGGGTGGGGGTGGCCGTCGCGACCGCCCTCGCTACCGTCGGCTTCGGGCACCTCGTCGCCGACGACGTGCGTTTGCCGACGGTGCTCGCGCTGACGCTGCCCGACGGCATGGATGACGCTGTCGTGCGCGCCGCGCTGCGCGCCGAGGAGCGCGTCAGCCTGGCTGGCGGGCTCGGTTCGACCGCGGGCCGGGTGTGGCGACTGGGCTTGATGGGCGAGGCCGCTCGACCCGAGCCCTACCGCCGGTTCATGGTCGCGCTCGCCGCCGTCCTGCCGCGCTTCGGCATCGCCGGAGCGAGCGAACTACCGGCGGCCTTCGAGGCCGCCTGGGCGGCCGCCGCGCCGCGTTCGCCGGAGTCGGTCGCCGCCGGTGGGGCGTCCGACCCGAGCGTGCTCGCCGCGGCCGCGGCCAGGTGAGCGGCGAGCCGGCCACCTCGGGCCCTGCGCCCGTACTCGAGGTCCTGCGCGTCGATCCGCGGTTGCTCGACGTGGTGTCGTCGCTGTTCTGGGCCACGTTCCCCGAGCGTCGCCTGGGACGCGCAGAGCCGGACGCGGACGGTCGCGTCCCGCTGACCGCCGACGCCCCTTGGTCGGCGGCGGACGCGCAGCGCTGGCGGTCGGCGCTCGACGTGCTGCTGCGTCAACCCTTCGCCCTCGGCCGCGGCGCCTACCTGCGTGAAGTGCGCGACCGGGTCGGCAGGCGCGACGAGCTCGCGCTGCCCGTGGCGCCAGACGCCTACCGCGGCGGCGCCTGGCTCGTCGGGCCGTTCCGCGACGAGACCTCGGCAGACGCCTGGGCGGGGCGCACACTGCGCTCGCCGTGGGTTCACGACGTGCACCGGCACGGGGCCGACTGGTACGCGGACGTCTTCGTCGGCGACCCGCAGGGCTGAGGCCCGCCGGGTCGATCGCGGGGCCCCGCCACCGTCAATGCGTGAGGGTGGGGGCGACGACGAGCCGGGCGTACGCGGTCGCCATGACCCCCGGCGGGTAGGGCATGTCGTGGTCGAGCCACCAGCCCACGAGCGCCAGCGATGCCGTGGCCAGGTGGTGGGCGGCGAGATCGGCGGGCACGCCCGCCGGCGGCCCGAAGGTCGGGCTGGCGAGCACCCGGGCGCAGACCGCCGCCCGCAGGTCGCGTTCGAGGGTCCCGCTGCGCTGGGCATCGAAGAGCACCCGCAGCAACGTCGTGTGGCTGGCGACGTAGTCGAAGAGATCGCGCCCGGCGTCCTCGAGCCGGCCCGCCTCGGCGCTCGGTTGCAGGAGATCGGCGAGCTCGCCGACGATGCCGCCCAGGACGTCGAGGAGCAGTTCCTCCTTGTTTTGGTAGTGGCGGAAGAAGGTGGCGTAGCCGACGTCGGCGACGGAGGTGAGCTCGCGGATCGTCAGGTCGGCGAAGGGGCGTTCGGCCACGAGTTGCAGGAGGGCTCGCGCCAGGGCTTCGCGGGTGCGCCGCACGCGCCGGTCGAGGGCTGCCATCGGGTGACGTTAACCCATCGGGCATTGTGAGACACCCATATGTTACGCTACACCTAGCTCAGAACCGTGCGGGCTTCGTGGTGAACGCACCGCGCGACCGGAAGGGCGTGACGATGATGTGGCCCGGCGTGACGATCCTGTGGACCTACTACATCGCGGCGCTCCTCGCGCTGCCGGTCGCCCTCAAGGCCTTCACCGCACTCCCGGACGAGCTGGTGCGGAAGGTCCAACACGTCGCGTACGCCGGCTCGATCTTCCTGCTGCTCGGCCTCTTCCAACACTGGATCCAGGCGGTGGCGGCGGCGGCGGGTCTCGCGCTCTTCGCCTTCCCCGCGCTGTGGCTGTGGGAGCGTCACCCCAGCTACCGACGGCTTCTGGCCGACCGCTGCCCGGGTGGCGGCGAGATGCGGCGGCAGTTGCTGCTGGCGGTGGTGGTGTTCTCGCTGCTGATCGCGCTCTTCTGGGGCTTGCTCGGTCCAGCTTGGCGACCGGCCATCGCCGTCGCGGTCATGGTCTGGGGTCTCGGCGACGCGGCGGCCGCCCTGGTCGGCCGCTTCCTCGGGCGGCATCGCCTGGTCCATCGGCTCGTCGAGGGCGCCAAGACGCTGGAGGGCACGGCGGCAATGATCGTCGCAGGCGCCATCGCGGCCTTCGTCACGCTGTTCGCCTACGGCGGGGCCCCGTGGTGGGTGAGCCTGTTGGCGGCCGTGTCGCTCGCGCCGCTCGCCGGCGCGGTGGAACTCGTATCCCGCCGCGGATCCGACACCGTCACGGTCCCGCTGGCGACCGCCGCGGGGCTCGTCCCGTGGTGGCTGTTCGTCGTCGCCTCGAGGGCCTAGATGGTCCGCACGACGCCCGACGCGGACGCGCGCCGAGAGCGGACGCTGCTCGTCGCGTTGCTGCTGAGCGCGTGGGCTCCCTTCGTCACCGGGTGGGCCGTGATCCTCAGCCAGTCGACCACGCAGGTCGCCGACTTCGTCCGACGCACCGTCGAGCTCGGCGCCGTGGCGGTCGCTTGGGCGGTCTTCCGGCGCCTGCGTCGGCGGGAGCCGGAGCCCACCACGGCGGCGCGACTCGAACGCATCGCGGCTTGGGCCGTCGCCGCCGCCCTGGGCGTCTCGGGCGGCATCACGCTCCTACTCGCGATCCGCCGTGTCGCCGGCTTCGCGCCCGGCGGCGACGTCCGGCTCGGCCTGGTCGTGGCCGTGCTCGGGCTGGTGACGAACGGCTGGTTCTGGCGGCGCTACGCGGCCTTCGCCCGTGAGCGTCCGGGGAGGCTCATGGAGGGTCAGCGCACGCTCTACCGCGCCAAGGTCGCCGTCGACGCTTGCGTGTTCGCGGCACTCGCGGCCGTGGCCCTCGCGCCCGGGCGGCCGGCGACCCGCTGGGTCGACCTGGCGGGGTCGTTCGCGGTCGCCCTCTACCTGCTTTGGAGCGCGTGGCGGGCGGCTGCGGGCCGCAGCGCGGCCGAAGCCGACGCCGCGGCGGTGCCCGTGGACACGCTCGCACCGTCGGGTTCTGCCGCCCCGCGCCGAGGTTGACGCGCGCGGGCCGATGCCGTACGCTCCCGATCGATGGGAACGCCACGTTCGCCCTTTCCCCAGCTCGCGTAGGACCGACCGGACGCGCGAGCCGCGACCGACCCCTGCGCACCGCCCCGCGACCCCGCGACGGCGGTGCTTTCGTTTGGGCGCCCGGGCGTGCGCACGACCGCCCGCACGGTGCACGTCGCGGGCGCCGGCGCGCATCGCCGCGACGAGCTCGCCACCCATAGGAGACGCATGAACGACGACACCCTCCACGCGATCGCCACCGCCCCCGACCTGCGCGAACTGCAGGCCTTGCGGGTCCGCCTGCTCGGCAAGAAGGGCGAGCTGACCGAGGGCCTGAAGTCCCTCGGCCGGCTGCCGCCCGACGAGCGCCGCGCCCGCGGTGCGGCCCTGCACGAGCGCAAGCGCGCGATCGAGGCCGCCCTCGATGCGCGCAAGGCGTCGCTGGAGCGGGCGGAACTCGACGCACGACTGGCCGCGGAGCGGCTCGACCTCACCCTGCCCGGGGAGCGGGTCGCCGCGGGCGCGCACCACCTGCTGACGCAGGTGACGAACCGGCTGCTCGACGTCTTCAACTCGCTCGGCTACGAGGTCGTCGTCGGACCCGAACTCGAGGACGATCGCCACAACTTCGGCGCGCTCAACTTCCCCCCGGATCACCCGGCGCGGGACACCCAGGACACCTTCTGGACGACCGACGGGCGCCTGTTGCGCACGCACACCAGCCCCATGCAGGTGCGCTACATGGAGACCCACGAGCCGCCCTTCCGGGTCGTCGTGCCGGGGCGCGTGTTCCGCAACGAGGCCGTCGACGCAACCCACGAAGCGCAGTTCCACCAGCTCGAGGCGCTCGTCGTCGGCGAACGCATCACGATGGCGGACCTCAAGGGGGCGATCACCGAGATGGCCACCGCTCTGCTCGGCTCGGGTACGCGGACGCGGCTGCTGCCGACCTACTTCCCGTTCGTCGAGCCGGGCGCCGAGTTCGCCATCTGGTGGACCCACCCCAAGACCGGTCGCGAGGAGTGGCTCGAACTCGGTGGTTGCGGCATGGTCCACCCACGCGTCTTCGAGGCCGTCGGGTACGAGGGCGTCACCGGCTTCGCATTCGGCTTCGGGATCGAGCGCCTGGCGATGGTCAGCTACCAGGTCAGCGACATCCGCGACCTGTTCAGGGGCGACTTGCGGCTGCTCGAGCAGTTCCGGGGGGTGGCGTGATGCGCGTGCCCTACGGGTGGCTCGCCGAGCTGGTGGCGGACCTGCCGCCACTGCAGAAGACCGCGGACCTGCTCGCGAGCCTGGGGCTCGGGGTCGAAACGACCCTGCGCGTGCCCGGCGCCCCGGCGGGTGTGCGCGTCGTGACGGTGCTTGCGGTGGAGCCCGTGGCGGGCGCCCTGCAGCGCGTGGAGGTCGATGATGGCGTCCGGCGGCGCACCGTGGCCTGCGCGGCACCCAACGTGGCGGTGAACATGCGGGCCGCCTACGCTCCGCCCGGCACCCGCCTGCCCGGCTTCGACGGCGTCCTCGAAGTGCGCGAGGTCGGCGGCGTTCGCTCGGAGGGGATGCTGTGCAGCCCGCGCGAGCTGGGGATCTACGACTACGCCGCGGGCCTGCTGGCGCTCGCCGGCGATGCGCCACTCGGGTCCGAACTGGCCGAGCTGTGGCCGGCTGACGACGTCATCGAGCTCGAGCTGACGCCCAATCGGGCCGACGCCTTCAGCGTGCTCGGCGTGGCGCGCGACCTGGCGGCCAAGCTCGGCACCGCCCTGCACCACCCGGCGGCTGGGCTCGAGGCGGCGAGCGGCGACGTGTCGGTCGCGGACGGCCTCGAGGTTCGGGTCGCGGATCCCGAGCGCTGCCCTCGCTTCAGCCTACGGCGCGTCGACGGCGTCCGCGTGGGTCCCTCGCCGGTGTGGCTGCAGCGGCGGCTCGCGCTGCTCGGCCTGCGGCCGCGCAACGTCGTCGTCGACATCACCAACCTCGTCACCTTCGAGCTCGGGCAGCCGTCGCACGCCTACGACCTCGAGGCGCTCGCGGGCGGCGTGCTCGAGGTGCGCCGGGCGGCGGTCGGCGAGCGCCTGATCACGCTCAACGACGACGAGTTGAGCCTCGATCCCGAGGACCTGGTCATCGCCACGCCCGATGGCGGAGGCGGCAGCCGCGCCATCGGCCTCGCCGGCGTGATCGGCGGGCGCGACGATTCCGTACGCGACGCCACCAGCAGCGTCGCCGTCGAGGTGGCCTCCTTCGAGCCGATCGGCGTGAGGCGCACCGGGAAGCGCCATAAGCTCGTTACCGACGCGCGCATTCGCTTCGAGCGGGGCGTCGATCCGGCCCTGCCCCTGGTGGCGAACGCACGCGTCACGACGCTGTTGGAAGAACTCGCGGAGGGGCGGGCGCACCCGGGCGTGCGCTGGGTGGCTGCGCCGTCGCCGGCCCCGCCCGCCATCGGCTTCCGGCCGTCCCAGGTCGGGTTCCTGGTGGACGTCGCCGTGCCGCTGGACGAGCAGCGTCGCCACCTGGAGCGACTCGGCTGCAGGGTGGCCATCGAGGCCCCCGACCAGTGGCGTGTCACGCCGCCGACGTGGCGCGCCGATCTTGAGCTCGAGGTCGACCTCATCGAGGAGGTCGCGCGGCTGTATGGCTACGAGCACATCGGCAGCACCCACCCGCACCTGGCCTTCGTGCCCCCGGCGACCGACCCGACACACCGACGCCTGCGCGAGCGCCTCGTCGGCTCGGGCATGGTCGAGGCCGTCGGCTACGTCTTCACGAGCGACGAGGACCTCGCCCGCGCCCGGGTGCCGGAGGCCCGCGTGCGCCTGAGCGAGCCCCAGGGCATCGAGCGCGCCGTCCTACGGACGTCGCTGCTCCCCGGCCTGCTGACCGCCGCCCGGCTCAACCGCGACGCCGCGCGCCTGGCGCTCTTTGAGATCGGTCACGTGTTCCTCGACCATGAGGAGGAACGCCTCGGTCTGCTGTGGCGCGGTCATGGCGCGTCCAGCGGCTGGCGCGCACCGCGCGAGCACGACGCCTACGCGGCGAAGGGCGCGCTGGAGTCACTGGCCGAGGGCCTGGGCGCAAGCCTCACGCTGCGGCCCGCGGCCTTCGACGACCTCCATCCTGGCGTCGGCGCGGAGATCACGTGGGAGGGGAGGCCGGTGGGCCGGTTCGGGCGTCTCCATCCCGAGGTCGCGGCGGCCTGGGGCTGCGGCGACGTCATCGTGGCGGAGCTGCGGCTGCCGCTCGCGGTGCGGCCGCCGACGCTGCGCGAGCTTCCGCGCCAGCCCTTCGCCGAGCGCGACCTCGCGGTCGTCCTCCCGGCCGACGTCACCTACGCGGACCTGCAGGCGCGCTGCGTGGCCGCCGCGGGCCCCCGACTGGTCGAGGCATTCCCGTTCGACGTGTACCAGGGCCCGCAGGTGGAGGCGGGGCACAAGAGCGTCGCCCTCCGGTTCCGCTTCCGACACCCCGATCGCGCGCTCACCGACGCGGAGGTCGACGCCGACATGGCGGCGGTCATGGCGACGCTGCGCGACGCCGGGTATGCTTGGCGCACATGACCTGGCTCGATGCCGTCCTCCTGCTGATCGTGGCCGCCACCACCGCGGTCGCGTCCGAGCGACGGATCGCCGGCTTGGTGGTCGGCGTCGGCGGTGCGCTCGCGCTGCGGCCGCTCCTGGCGCTGGCGCAGCTCCAGCCGTGGCTCGGTATCGTCGGCGCGCTCGTCGCCGGGCTCGCGTTGGCTCTGGTGGGCCGGCAACTGCTGCCCGCGGCGCCGCGCTACGCGCGCTGGCCGCGGCTCCTCGGGGGGCTGGGTGGCGCGTTCCTCGGATTCGCCATCGTCGTGACCCTGGTCACCGCGTTGCCGATCCAGCGCAATCCGGTGGAGCCGGGCCTCATCTACTATCCGCCGCGGGACCTGCCCTCGCCGCTCCAACGTGCCGTGGCGGAGTCGTCCCTGGTCGCCTTCGGGCGCTCGGTCCTGCTCTTCCCGTTGCTCGATCCTCGCGGCGGTATCGAGGCCGGCGAACGTCCGATGTTCTCGGCGCTCCACGCGTGGACGGTGGTTGGCGAACCTTGGCGCTCGCAGACCGTGGGCGCCCAGCCATCGCCGTAGCCGGCCTACCGCGGCCGGGCAAGCTCCAGAACGCAGAACGGGCGGGGTGGAATCCACCCCGCCCGACACGTTGCCGACCCGAACTCAGTCGATGCCGACGTCGCCGCAGGCGACGATCGTGCTCATCTGATCGGGCGCGAGGTGGACCATCACCGCATGGGCGCTGCCGACGATCCAGGAGAAGGGGACGTCGACGGTCGTCGACGACCAGCCACTGTCGCCATCGACGTTGTTCAGAGGGATGACGACGCCGCCCGCGCTGCCGCAGCGACCGCTGTGGAAGTGGATCGGGTGGTCGCCGCCGGCCGGCGTGCCCTCGAGGTTGACCTGGACCTGGCTCGTGCCGCGACCCATGTCGACGATCAGGACGCTGCCAGCAACGCCGCTGCCGGCGACGGGATCCATGTCGTAGTAGACGTAGCCCGACGGCAGGGTCTGGCCGGTCAACGCCGCCAGGACGGCCTTCGGCAGAAGCACCGCGTCGATCACGTGGATGACGCCGTTCGAGGCCACGATGTCGGTCGTCACGACGTTGGCCTGATCGACCTGGACGCCGTCCGCCGTCGAGACGGACAGGTACTCGCCCTGGACGGTGGCGGCCTTGCTCAGCGAAACGACGTCGGCGGCGCGGACGTCACCCGCGACGACGTGGTAGGTCAACACGGCCGTCAGCAGGCCGGTGTCGGCGAGGACGGCGTCCAGCGCGCCTTCGGGCAGCGCCTCGAAGGCGGCATTGGTCGGGGCGAACACGGTGAACGGCCCCTCGCCCGAGAGCGTCTCGACCAGGCCGGCGGCGGTGACGGCGGTGACGAGGGTGCTGAAGTCCTCGTTGCCGGCGGCGATGTCGACGATCGTCTGGGCGGCGCCCCATGACAGGACGGTGGCGGCGAGCAGAGTGGTGAGGAAACGCTTCATGTCAATCGACCTCCAAGAGAGTGTCTAAGGTTTGTACAAGGTGATGCTACGGTCGCTCCTCACCTGGGAATGAAGCCCAGGCTACGAAGCCGAGAAGGGCGTCAGATCAGGCCGCGCTGCTGCAGCCACCAATACGCCACCAACCCGAGCGCGCCGATGAGCAGCCAGCGCCACAGCCGGTTGCCGCTCGCGGGTCCCGAACGTGCGCCGCGCGAACCCCCGCCGAGGCTCGAGCGTGCGTCCTCGGCATCGCGCCGGGCGGCGTGCCGCTGCGCGCGCCGAAGGGCCGCGACGCTCTTGCCGATCTGTCCCTTGCGGCGGTACGCGACGCCGAGGTTGTGGTGGGCGTTGGCGAAACCCTCGTCGACGCGGATGGCGCGCTCGTAGTCCTCGATGGCGCCATCGACGTCGCCGGCCTCGAGCTTCAGGTTGCCGCGGTTGGTGAGCCCGCGCACGTGGTTGGGGTCGCGTGCGAGACCGGCTTCGAAGTGCGAGCGACCGGTCGCCTCGTCGCCTTCGAGGATGGCCAACGTGCCGAGCAGGATCTCCCGCTCCGCCGTGAACGCGTCGCTGCGCATCTCCGCGAGCGCCTCGCGCGCCGCCTCGGGCTCACGTCGATCGACGGCGGGGACCGCCACGGACAACCGCTCCAGATCGGACGCGACGGCGTCCCAGTCGATCCAATCGAACGACCGGCGCTCCAGGCCGTCGAACCGTCGACGCGCCCGCCCGACGGCCTTCGCGCGGACCGCGATCTCGACCTCGGCGAGCGCCTCGAGGGCCTCGACCGTATCGTCGGTCCCCTCGGTCGCGCCCGCCATGCGCAACGTGCGGCCCGCGAGGCCGAACCGCCCGAGTCGTGCGAGCGATCTCCAGTCCCCCGCGGTGGCGAGCACGAGCAGCGGGTCCTGCACCGCGCCTCCGGACTGGCTCGCATCCGGGCCCGTCACGAGCCGACGTCCTCGCCGAGCAAGCCGCTGCCAACGGCGGCGGCAACGCCGGTGGCGATGGGTGCCGGCCTGGGCGCGGCGACGAGATCGCGGTAGAGGTCGTCGTACGCGCGCGCCGCCCGTGCCCAGTCGAAGCGCATCGCCATCGCGGCGGCCTGCATGCCACGCCAACGCGCACGATCGTCGTGGGCGCGGCGCGCCCGCGCGAGCGCCGCGGCCAAGGCCGGGGCCTCGGCGGTCGTGAAGAGGAAGCCCGTGCGATCGTCGTCGATCGTGTCGAGGAGTCCCCCGGTCGCGCGCGCGACCGGCAGAGTGCCGTAGCGCATGGCGATCAGCTGCGCGAGGCCGCACGGCTCGAAACGCGAGGGCACGACCAGCGCGTCGGCCCCCGCGTAGATGCGGCGCGCCAGACCCTCGTCGTAGCCGATGCGACCGCCGAGGCGGTCGGGGTAGGCCGCGAACGCCGCCGAGAGGGCGGCCTCGAGCGCGGGATCGCCCGCGCCGAGGAGCGCGAGGTTCCACCCCTGCTCGAGGGCCGCCGGCAGCGCTTCGATCAGCAGGTCGATGCCCTTCTGGTCGGCGAGGCGGGAGACGACGCCGAGGAGCGGTCGGTGTGGATCGAGCCCCAGCTCGTGCGACAACGCGGCGCGGCAGGTCGCCTTGCCGCCGACGTCGCGGGCATCGTACCCGGCGGCGATCGCCGCGTCGGTGGCCGGATCGAAGGCCTCGAGGTCGAGCCCGTTGAGCACCCCGATCAGCCGCGGACCGAGGTCGGCGAAGGCGTCCTCGAGTCCGTAGGCGACCGCCGGCTGCAGCAGCTCGCGGGCGTAGCTCGGCGACACGGTGGTCACCCGGTCGGCCGTGCGCAGCCCGGCGTGCAGCAGGTTGCCCTTACCGTGCAGCGCGAGTGCGCCGGCCAGCGTGCCGGGCAAGCGGCCCCAGGCGACGACGTCCGCAGCGTCGGCCCACCCCTGGTACTGGGCGTTGTGCACCGTCAGCACCGAGGGCAGCCCCGCGAAGCCGGGTGGCAGCAGCGCCGCGTGCCGCACCAGCGCGGCGAGCGATGCTGCGTGCCAGTCGTGCGCATGGACGACGTGGGGCAGAAAGCCGAGCCGATCGGCGACTGCGGGCACGGCGCGCGAGAAGAGGGCGAAGCGCCGGGCGTCGTCCGGGTAGCCGTACAGCGCGTCGCGCTGGAAGGACGGGTGGCCCACGAACGCGAACCGCACGTCGCCGGCCTCCAGGGTGCCGACGCCGACGGTGACGTGGCCGCCGTCGAAGGGAACGGTGACGTCGCCGATCCACAGCGGCGGCGGTTCGGCGGCGAGGCGCGCGTACCACGGATGGACCACCAGGACGTCGTGGCCGAGGGCGGCCTGGGCCGCTGGAAGGGCGCCGAGCACGTCGGCGAGGCCACCGGTCTTCGCGTAGGGGACCGCCTCGGCGGTCGCGTGGAGGAGCTGCACGCCCGTCAGTCTACCGCGGGCCCGCTCCTTCCCTTCGCCACGCTGCCGGCCGCCGACCCCCCGGCCCCCTCGGCCGGCCCCGCCGGTGCGCACCAGGACACGGTTCTCATGCCTGAGGGCACCTATACTGCCGCATGAACTCCAGCCCCCCGGTGTCCACCGTCCCCCGCCGCCCGGTGATCTCGTGAAGCGGCCCGTGTTCTTCGTCCTCCTGGTGACCGGCCTGCTGACGACCGTCGTCGTGCAAGCCCAACTGTCGCGCGACTTCGCCGGCGAGTTCCTCGGCACCCCCGGTGGACGCGCACTGGTGCAGGCCTACGGCGCCCTCAAGACGGGTTACCTCGAGGACATCGACGACGAGACCGTCATCCGTGGCGCGATCAACGGGATGATCGAGGCGGTCGGCGACCCCTACACCTACTACCTCGAGCCGCGTGACGCGGCGCGTGAGCTGCAGGACCGCAGCGGGACCTTCGAGGGCATCGGCGCGGTACTCACGCCCTACAACCGCCAGACCGGCCGCGGCGTGGAAATCCTCAACGTCTACCGCGGCGGCCCCGCCTACGAGGCCGGCGTCCAGCGTGGCGACATCTTTCTCGAGGTCGACGGCGTCGACGTCTCGGACTTCACCACGACCGAGGTGGTGGAGCTGGTGCGGGGTCCCGGAGGCACGACCGTCCGCATCGGCTTCCTGCGGCCGGGCGAGGAGGAACCGGTCGTGTTCGAGATCGTGCGCGACACGATCGAGATCGTCAACGTCTCGGGCGCGATCGTCGACGGCGACGTGGGGTACGTCCACATCAGCTCGTTCGGCAACCAGCTCGTGTACGAGCAACTGCTCGAGACGATCATGCGCCTGCAGCTCGACGGCGCGAAATCGTTCGTGCTCGACCTGCGCGACAACCCGGGCGGCCTGCTGACGCAGGGCATCCTGGTGGCCGACGAGTTCCTCGAGCAGGGCGACATCGTCTTCCAGCGCGCGCGCGGCGTCACCCAGAGGCTGGCATCGGCCGATCCGGGCGGCGTGGTCGTTCCGCCCATCGTCGTCCTGGTGAACCGGAACTCCGCCTCGGCCTCCGAGATCGTCGCCGGTGCTCTGCAGGAGAACGGCCGCGCGCTGATCATCGGCGAGCGAACGTTCGGCAAGGGCGTCGCCCAGAGCGTCGTGTCGCTCGCCGACGGTGGCCAGTTCGCGTACACCTCGTTCGAGTGGCTCACCCCCGAGCGGCGTTCGATCAGCGACGAGGGAATCGTGCCGGACCTCCTCGTGACCGACTCGCGGCTGGCGCAGACGGTCTCCGTCGAAGGGCGCGGCGGCGACGCCGGCCAGACGATCACCATCCTGATCGACGGCGTGGAGGTCGGCAGCACCGACGTAGGCGAGGACGGCACCTTCGAGTTCGTGGCGCTCGGCCGGCGGCCCCAGCTCTCCGAGATCCAGGGCGAGGCGCTGGTCGACGTGGAGGGCGACGACATCCTCATGGAGGCCGTCGCCGCCCTTCGTGACGGCAGGGCGGCCGCCGCGGGCGAGCGCTAGCCACGGGCGCGCGACGCCGATCGCGCGCCACGGCGTCGGCAGCCATGATCGAGGTCGAGGGGCTGGTCAAGCGTTACGGAGCGCAGCTGGCGGTCGCTGGCGTCGACCTCCGGGCGCGTCCGGGCGAGGTCATCGCCCTGCTCGGGCCGAACGGGGCAGGGAAGTCGACGACCATCCGGGCCATCACCGGGCTCCTGCGTCCGACCGCGGGTCGCGTCCTCGTCTGTGGGCACGACGTCGTGCGCGCGCCGCTCGCCGCCAAGGCGAGGCTCGGGTACGTCCCCGACCGGCCCTACCTCTACCCGAAGCTCACGGCGCGCGAGCTGCTGCGCTTCATTGGGAGGCTCCGTGGCGTGGACGACGGTGACCGCCGGGCGGACGCGTGGCTCGAGGCCTTCGCGCTGGCGCCCGTGGCGAACGAGCTGGTCGAAACGTACTCGCACGGCATGCGCCAGAAGCTCACGTTCGCGGCCGCGCTGCTGGCCGAACCCGCGGCGCTGGTCGTGGACGAGCCGATGGTGGGGCTCGACCCGCGGGCGGCGCGGCAGGTTCGCGACCTCATGCGCGGCCATGCCGATCGCGGCCACACCGTGCTGCTCACCACCCACGCGATGGAGGTCGCGGAGGCGCTGGCCGACCGCGTGGTCGTCCTGCACCGGGGGCGCGTCGCCGCCGAGGGGACCATGGCGGAGCTGCGCGCCTCGGCGGGGACGGGGGAGGACGATCTCGAGGCGATCTTCTTGCGCCTCACGGAAGAGGCGGCCGAGGGGCCGCCGGCGTGGGATGCGGCGCCCGCGGGAGGTTCCCGGCGGTCGGCTGGGCCGACGGAGCGCGGGGGGTGACGCCCCCGCGGAGGTCGCTGCCGAACCGGCCCGTGGGTGGCCGTCGCGCACCCGGCCGCTGGGCGCGCGCGGGCAGGGCGGACCTGGTCGCCCTTCGGGCCCGCGCGTTCGCCCACGCCGTGCGCCGAGCCCCGGGGCGCTACCTCGTGGGCGCCTCCCTCATGGGCCTGGTCGCCTGGGGTACGGCGGCGCTGGTCGACCGTGGTGTCCGCTGGGTCGACGCCTACCCCCTCATCGGATCCATCGCCGACGCCGCACTGCGGCGCAGCGTCGAGGCCTTCGTCACGGTCCTGGTGTTGGCCGTCGCCTTCTCCGTCCTGACGACCGCCATCACGACGCTGTACACGGCGGCCGACCTACCGCTGCTGCTCGCCTGGCCACTCCCCGCCGAGCGGGTGTTCCGGCTCAAGGTGTTCGAGACCTACCTCGCGTCGGCCGCCCTCCCGGCGCTTCTCACGCTACCCGTCCTGGTGGGCCTCGGGACCGCCCGCGACGCGCCTTGGAGCTACTACCCGCAGGCGGCGGTGGCCGTGCTGGCGCTCTACGCGCTACCCGTCGCGGTCGGCTCGCTGCTGGCGCTGCTGCTCATGCGCCTGGCGCCCGCCGGCCGGGTCAAGGAGGTGGCCACGGCGGCCAGCGTCCTCCTCGCCGCCGGTCTCGTCGTGGGCCTGCGGGCCCTGCGCCCGGAGCAGCTGGCGGAACTGACGCCGGAGGAGTTCGAGACCTTCCTCGCGGGCTTCGCGTCCCTCGATCTCGGGGCGTCGCCGGCCACTTGGGCCGGGGACGCCATCTGGAACGGCCTCTCGGGCTCCGTCTCCGCGGCGTTGCCGCTGCTTGCCCTGGTCGCCTGGGGCTCGCTCGCCGGACTCGGCCGTGTCGCTGCGTGGGCGTACCAGGTGGGTTGGGTCCGCTCGCTCGACGGGTCGTCGCGCCCACGTGACCCGCGGCCGCGCCCCGCGGCCTGGTGGGAGCGCCCGCTCGCGCGCTGGGGCGGCGCCGGCGCCGTGGTCGTCAAGGATCTCCGTCTGCTCATGCGCGACCCGACGCAGTGGTCGCAGCTGCTGGTGTTGGTGGCGCTCGCCGGCGTCTACCTCGTCAGCACCGCCAGCCTCGAGGTCGAGGGGCAGCGGTTCCGCGACGCGCTAGGAACCCTCAACGTCGCCTTCCTCGGCTTCCTGTTGGCGGGGGTCGGTGTGCGCCTGGCGTTCCCGGTGGTCTCGCTGGAGGGGGAGGGCCTGTGGTTCTTGCGCACCGGCCCGATCCGCGCCACCGCCGTGCTGGGGGCGAAGTTCGCCTACGCGATGCCGCCGCTGCTGCTGTTGGGCCTCGGTCTGGGGTTCGCCCAGGCGACGCTGCTCGACGTCTCGGTCAACCTGGCCAGCGCGTCGATCGTCGCGGGGGGTTTGGCGGCGATCGCGGTCACCGGACTCGGCGTCGGGCTCGGAGCCGCCTTCCCGCGCTACGACGCCACGCAGGCGGCGGAGGTTCCGGTCTCGCCGGGCGGCCTGCTGTACATGACGCTCGCACTGCTGTACGCCGCCGGGCTGACGCTGCTCCTCGCGTACCCTGCGTGGACGACGCTCGTCGACCCGACGGTGCCGGTGTGGTCCACGCCGGCGGGCCAGGTGACCGGCGCGCTGGCCATCGCCTGGACCGCGGCATTCACCGGTGGCGCCCTCGCCTTCGGTCGCTGGCGGTTCCTGCGCTACGAGAGCGGGTGCGATTGAGGGCGGCGCCGCCGCCCACCATCGCCATGGCGAGGTAGCTGCGCCGCCTCGCCTAGTGATGACCGCGCCGTCGCCATGAGCCGCCATGGCGAAGGGAGTGCGCCGACATGCCCGTCAGTCGCCTCGGACGATCGGCCCGGCGCGCCGCACGTCGTCCGGAACCTGCGCCGCGAAGCGGCGGAAGTTTGCGTGGAACATCTCGGCCAGCTTCCGCGCCTGGGCGTCGAACGCCCCGCCATCGCGCCAGGTGCCGCGCGGTTCGAGCAGCTCGGCCGGCACCCCAGCGACCGCCCGCGGCACCTCGACCCCGAACACCGGGTCGCGCCGCATCGGCCCGTCGTCCAGCGCACCCGAGAGGGCGGCGTTCACCAGCGCGCGCGTGTGGGACAGCTTCATGCGGTGGCCGACGCCGTAGGCGCCGCCCGTCCAGCCCGTGTTGACGAGCCACACCCGGGCGCCGTGCCCGTGCAGCCGGTCACCGAGCATTTCGGCGTAGCGAACCGGCGGCAGCGGCATGAATGGCGAGCCGAAGCAGGCCGAGAAGGTCGCTTGCGGCTCGGTGACGCCGCGCTCCGTGCCCGCGACCTTGGCGGTGTAGCCGCACAGGAAGTGGTACCTGGCCTGCGCGGCGTCCAGGCGCGCGATCGGCGGCATGACGCCGAAGGCGTCGGCCGTCAGGAAGACGACCGTCGCCGGGTGGCCGGCGCGTCCGACGTCGGAGGCGTTGGGGATGAAGTGGAGCGGGTACGCCGCCCGGGTGTTCTCCGTCTTGTGGGCGTCGTCGAAGTCGATCTCGCGGGTGCCCGGATCGACGACCACGTTCTCGAGCACGGTGCCGAAGCGGGTGCTGGCACCGTGGATCTCGGGTTCGGCGAGCGGATCGAGCCCGATCGCCTTGGCGTAGCAGCCGCCCTCGAAGTTGAACACGCCGTCGTCCGTCCAGCCGTGCTCGTCGTCGCCGATCAGCGTCCGGCTCGGATCGGCCGACAGCGTCGTCTTGCCCGTTCCGGAGAGCCCGAAGAAGAGCGCCACGCGGCCGTTCGCGTCGTGGTTCGCCGAGCAGTGCATCGGGAGGATGCCGCGCAGCGGAAGCACGAGGTTCAGCACACCGAAGATCGATTTCTTGATCTCGCCGGCGTACTCCGAGTTGGCGATGAGCACGAGGCGCTTACCGTAGTCGACCGCGATGGCTGTGCTGCTGCGGGTCCCATGGCGGGCGGGATCGGCCTTGAACGACGGCAGCGCCAGCACCGTCCAGCCGGTCGCGCGCGCGGCTGCGCCCCTCCTGACGAACAGGTTGCGGACGAACAAAGCGTGCCAGGCACGCTCGCTCACGATCCTGACCGCCACCTGCGCGGCCGGGTCGGCGCCCGCGTACAGCTCTTGGACGAACAGCCGTTTCCCGCCGGCCGCGTCGAACATCTCCTCCTGCAGGTGGGCGAAGTGTCGTGGATCGAGGGGCTGGTTCACCGGCCCCCAGTCGACGAGGTCCTCGGTGACGGCGTCACGGACGATGAACTTGTCCTTGGGCGAGCGACCGGTGAACTTGCCGGTGTCGGCGACCAGCGGACCCCCCTCCGCGATCGTCGCCTCACCGCTGCGCACCGCGTACTCGTACAGGGCCGCCGCCGGCGCGTTCGTCACGGGATCGATCAGCGGCAACCGCAGCGGGTCGGTGATGTCGTGAAGGAACTCGGCCATCGGATCCTCGCTCTCGGGGGATCGGCGGGCAGCCGCGCGGGCGTGATGGTGCCGGCGGGCCCGGGGCGTCCGGTCGGCCGCGTGCTCGCGCGCGGTCGACGCCGGGCACGGACGCGGTCCGTTATACCAGGGCTCCTCGGCCCGGCCCGGCCACCGCGTCTGGCGGGTTCGGGCGTGGGCTCACCAGCGCCAGGTGACGCCCAGGCGCGCGGTCGAGCGCTCGGTCGACAAGTCGAGGCCGAGCTCGAGGGCCCAACCCGGCGCCAGCCCGTAGCGGCCGCCGATCGCCAACGACGGCCCGCCCGTCGCGGCCGCGCCGGCGGCCACGTCGAAACGGCCCGTGACGTCCATGGCGACCGGTCCCAGTTGGTACGTGAGGGCGACCTCGTTGCTGAAGGCGTCCCCGCCTAGGGTCGAGACGCGGTACGAGGCGAAGACCTCGTCGCTCAGGTAGCCGCCCAGACGCAGCGACACCCCGAAGGGGTCCTGGCCGTCGAGCAGGGACGACAGCGCCGTCGTCCGCAACTCGACCACCTCCACGCCCAAGGCCTCGGCCAGCGCCGCCTGAATCTCACCCGTGATCAGGACGTCGACGGCGGTGTCCAGTGCGCTCTGCGCCACGGCGCCGGCGAAGCCACCGCCCGCCTCCAGGCGCCCGAGCGTCAGGAGGGTGAGCAGCTCGAGTTCCGTGAGCGGACGTGCGCCGCCGCCGTCGAGCCCCTCCACGACCGCGTCGCTTCGCAGGGTCGGGGTCAGGTCCAGGGTGAAGCCGGTGTCACCGTCGATCGCCTCCCCTTCGAGTACCAGCACCACCTCGAAGCGCTGGCCGGCGGGCGCCAGGAAGCGCACCGTGCCGCCTGGGGGCACGACGCGCGCCTTGTCGAACGCGGTGCGGCCCCCGACCCGCACGGAGGGGTACACGCCGCGGGTGGGGTCGAAGGTCGCCACGGCCTCGGTCAGGTCCAGGTCGCGGCCGGCGAAGCGCACGGCGCCGCGCAACGCGATCACTTGGCCGCTCAGCCGCGGCGCTGCCGCGGTGCCTCCGAGCGAGAGGTCGACGCTCGCCTCCGCGTTCCCGATGGACTCGCTGAACGTGACCCGCTGCGGTGCGACGATCCGTACGCCCTCGAAGCGGAAGCGCTCGCGCGGGTCGCCGACCGGCATGGGCCCCCCGTCCCGGCGGGCCGGCCCGTCACCGTCGACCGGCGCGCTGGACGCGGCTTGGGCGGTGAACGCGGCACGGGTCTCCAGGTCGATTCGCGCCTCGCTCGCGTCGACGCGGCCGCCCAGGCTGACGCCTTCGGGGTGGTCGACCAGGCGCAGGTCGACGTCGACCCGCGCATCGGCGATGGCCAGGAAGGGGAGGGTGACGCTCAGGTCACGCCCGTTAGCGCGCAGGTCGAGCGGGGCGAGCGGCCCCTCGATCGTGAACGGCGACCCCAGGGTGCCGCCTGCCCTGAGCGTCGGCGCCTCGTCGTCGCTCCATGCGAGCTCCGCCGTGATGGCTTCGACCCGGCCCACGAAGGGAACGTCCAGGTCGCCGACCGCGCGGGCGTCGAGGCTGAAGCCACCTTCCGGTAGGGGACCGATGCGGCCGCGGGTCGCGAGTTCGAGCCGGCCGATCAGCGGATCGATCGCCACGATCTCGGATCGACCGCTCCAGTCCTCGTCACGGAGGGTGAAGCGCGTCTCCTGCAGCTGGTAGCGGGTGCCCGCGATGAGCACGCGGAGGTCGTCGGTGCGCAGCGCAACGTCGGGCGACGCCGGCGTGCCGTGGGCCGTGACGACGAGGTTGCCCTCGGCCGAGACGCCGTAGCGGGCGAAGCTGGGCACCAGCCCGAGCAGGGGACCGAAGTCCGCCGCCTGTGCCAGGAGTTCGAGGTCGAGCAGTTCCGGCGTGATGCGACCCCGGGCCTGCCACGTGCCGCGCCCCTCGAAGGCGGCCCGACCGAGGGTCAGTGAGTCGCCATCCCAGTCGACGGACAGCTCGCCAACCGTCACGACGCCCGCGCGCTCGAGCTCGATGCGCTCGGCCGCCACCCGGAGGTCGTCCGGCGCGACCGCGCCCCAGGCCCAGGACCCGCGCACGGCGCCGGTGACCTCGGCCCGCACGTCCGAGGGTCCCACCACCGCCTCGACCCACGCGTGCAGGGGGAAGCGCTCGAGGCGCACGAGCGCCGAAATGCCCGCCGGGCCGGCGTCGACCTGCGCGTTCGCGCCCACGAGGTCGAGGCGGGCGCTCCCGCTGACGCCCATCGACCCCGCGAGGTCCGCCTGGAACTCGAGGCGCACCGGGTCGGTGCGGCCGCCGTAGGTGAGGGCCTCGCTGGTCAGCAGGCCGAAGACCCGGTCGCCGCGGAGCGTGGCGCTGCCCCCGAGATCCCCCGAGATGCCCGGGACGCCGGCGATGCCCGTGAGGTCGAGCCCGACGACGCGCAGGTCGAGCTCCCGGAGCGGGACGGTCGGGGCGCCCCAGCCGTCGGGAAGCAGCTCGGCGGCGTCCCAGCGGCCGACGGCGGTCGCGCTGCCGCGGGTGCCGAGGACGCTGGCGTCGAGCGCGAGATGGCGACCGGCGCCCGCGATGTCGAGGGCAACCGAGGCCGGACCGTCGCCCAGGACATCCGTGATGGTCATGACGCGCAACGCACCGCCCCAGCCGTCGCCGTCGAGCGTCAGTCGGCCCGCGGCGGATGGGGCCGGGCGATCGTCCGTGGTTTCACCCACGAACTCGAGGTCGACCGTGGCCGCAGCCGCGGCGGGGTCGAGGGTCGCGTCGATGCCCCACGGCGCCTCGCCCCTCAGTGACAGCAGCCCGTCGCGCCAACGCAGCGTACCGACCGCCGGGGCCGACCACGCCCAGGCGCCGGCGAAGGCGAGGTCGTCGGCCAAGCGACTCAGGTCGAGGCGGACGTCCAGCGAGGCGGCGACCGCGCCGGCGTCGACGCGGCCCTCGACGGTCGCGGTCACGCTGCCCCGTTCGAGCGAGAGACCCTCCGCCACGATCCATGCGCCGTCGGGACCGAGCACGCGCAGCGAGCCGGTCCAACCGCCGGTCCCGTGCCACCGCCAGCCCTCCTTGGTCACCTCGGCGATGGCATCCAGCAGCGGGGCATCCGGCAGGGTCGTGGCCAGGCCGCCACCGAGGGCCGGCAGCGAGACGCGCACGGCCGTGGGTTCGGTCACCTCGATCCGCAGGTCGCCCAGGTCCAGGTCGAGGGCGCCCGTGAGGCGCAGCGCCCCGTCGCGCCACCCCCCGGTCAGCCGCACGACTCCGGCGTCCCCGCCGTCGATGGCGACGTCGATCGTCGGCCACGCCTGGCCGGCCACGGTCAGCGGCACTCCGTCGGTGGACGGCAGCGCCGCGTCGACCCTTGCCACGCCGGCGCGCCAGTCGGCGGCGACGCGCCACACTCCGTCGGGTCCAGCCGCAACGGCGATCGCGAGGTCGGGTTCCGCGAGCGTCCCGGCGAGCCCCAACGTCGCGTCGACCGGCGTGCCCGCCACGTGGGCACCGGATAGGCGGCCGCTCCCGCCCAACGCATCCCCGTCGAGGGTGAGGGGCCAGGCGACCTCACCTCCGAACGCGTGCCCCGTCACGTCCCCGAGCCAGCGGGCTCCCTCGCCCGTGGCGTCGATGCGCAGGTCGAGCGGCCCGGCGGGCGTGTCGCCCACCCAGGTCGCGGCCACCTCCACGCCGTTCTGGCCCCCCCGGGCCGTGATCGACGCGCTGGTGTCGCCGACGGGCAGCGCGATGGCATCGAGTGCCAGCCCCCAGTTCTGGAGGTCGGGAGCGAGGGATCCCGTCGCGCGCGGGCCGCTCAGGGCCCAACCCGTGACGGCATCGCCGGTGACGCGGACGTCGCCCAGCTCGGCGCCGGCGATCGAGGCGGCGCGCCACGCGAGGTCGACGACGGGCCGCCGCCCGTCG
>Ga0180429_10001028_pt1 | contig 24120 bp, 19 predicted proteins | sample SS_ome_FD_132428 | JGI IMG/M metagenome (GOLD analysis project Ga0180429, IMG submission 132428) | Hypersaline lake sediment archaeal communities from the Salton Sea, California, USA - SS_1_S_1 metaG | ecosystem: Environmental > Aquatic > Non-marine Saline and Alkaline > Hypersaline > Sediment ...
ACCGATCCTGATGCGAACGGCTACGGTCCGACGCTGCCGGGACTCTTCGAGCGAGAGGTCATAGCCTCAAGCGGAGCACCCATCACAGATGCGTCGGTCCGGGCGCAGATCCTCGCTCCGGGAGGCACGATGCCGGCATTCGAGGGGCGGTTGGACGACGAGGAGCTGGATGAGATAGTGGCCTACATGAAGACCCTCTAGCGGGCCCCGTGGCGGCTATCGGGCCAGGTGGCACCTGCCGGGCTGAGACCCGATTCGGTTTGACAGGGGCCAAATCCGTTGCTAGAATAGAGATTCGTACATGAGACGGGCCGGTGATGCCGCCGGCCCGTGCCCAAATATGATCCTCAGTAGCTCAATGGTAGAGCATCCGGCTGTTAACCGGAGGGTTGCAGGTTCAAGTCCTGCCTGAGGAGCCAGATCTCGGAAAGGTCGTCGGGAAGACTCCCGGCGGCCTTTCTGCTTCTGTGCTCGGTCGCCGCAACTGCCAGTATGTCAAAGGGTTGGCGGTACTCAGCAGACAGCTGCCCATGCTTCCATGTGCAGTTCGAAAGCAGGAAGTCGAGAAGCCGGCGCTTCTCGTGTGGAGTCTGCTTAGCGAAGAGCTCGTGGGCACTTGCAGCGAGTTCGAAGATCCGGGCGCCTTCGACCATGTGTGACTGGTCCGCTTCCTGATGACGACGAATGCTTGCGAGCACTTCCTCCTGCTCGGAACGCCACTGAACCGACATTCTGTCGAAGAACTCCTCGTCGATCTTACCGTCGAGCTTCTCGGTGTACATCACGTCCAGGCGGTCCTGAAGACGTCCGTACCTGCGTTGGAGCCGCTCGAGCGACTCGCGGTGGTAACGCTGCTCATCCGCGTGGCCTTCGCGGATCGCGGCGCCGACCCACTCCAGTGTCTCCTTGTCCACTGCCACACGCCTCACGAACTCCCAAAACTGCTCCTCGAGAACCTCCTCGCGCACGTACGGCTCTCCGCACTTCCCTTTGTAGCCTGTGCAGTGGTAGTAGGTGTACTTCCCTTTCTGAATCTCGCCCACGAGGGCACATCCGCAGTGCCCACATGTCAGGAGTCCAGAGAACGCGAAGTCGTGCTTGACCTTCCTGCGGTCTGACCCTCCTCGACCATTGAGAGTCTCTTGGACTCTGAGCCAGAGTTCCTCTGAGATGAGTGGCTCGTACTTGCCCTCGTACTGAACGCCATCGTACATGAAACCACCATAATACATCGGGTTCCTGAAGATATTGTGGATGATCGACTTGGCGACTGGCTTCCCGGCCTTCCTTGAGACGAGCCCTGCCTCCTTCGCCATCTGCGTGATGTCCTTGAGCGAGTGCCTTCCGGTCGCATACTCCTCAAAGATGCGCGCAATCATCGGAGCTCGCTCGGGGTCGGGCTCGATCACCTTTCTTCCGTCCCTCACGACGTTCACGTATCCGTAGGGGGCGTATGATGGGTAGTACCCCTGCTCGGCCTTCTCTCTCTGCCCCTTCTTCGTCTCCTGCGAGAGATTGTCGATGTATTGCTTCGCGATGAGAACCTTGATGCCATACAGGAGCTTCTCGTTCGCACCGGCACCACTCCAGTAGACGCAGTCCTCCTTCACGAAGTGAATCCTGGGGTCGAGGTCGTCGAGAGCAACGCAGTCCCGGAGGTTCCGGGTGAGACGGTCAGTCTTCTCGACTAGGATCGTCCGGCTCTCGGGATGGCGTTCGAGGTACTCAAGCATCTTTCCGAATTGCGTCCGCCCCGCCATCTTGGCAGTTTCGACGTCGACGAACTCACGGATCACTTGCAGGCCGTGCTTGTCCGCGTATCCCCGGAGGAGCTTGAGCTGGGAGGGGATGGAGAACCCCTCCTCAGCCTGTTCCTTCGATGAGACGCGGGCGTAGATCACAGCGTCTGTTGATGTCGCTTGCGGGGTCTCAGTCGTGCGGAGTCTTCTTCGCTTGGTCATACAGCCATCTCCTCTCGTCTTCTCGGCGCTCGGTGTTCCCGGTGCTTTCGCCGTGTTGCGGCGCGTGGGGACGCATGGAGCGCCCCCACGCCACTGCGCCTACTCCTTCTTGAAGAAGCCCTTGAACCCCTCGTATCCTTCACCGAGTTCGGGCTCCGGCTCGGTTTCGGGGAGGTACACCTCGTGAGAGGAGGGCCGCTGCGCTGGCATGTCGCCGATTCCGCTCGTAAGCCCCCGCATCCTCGGGGCGTGTACCGTCGCGGCCGGGGTGGCCTTCTCATCGATCAGAACCCGGAGGTAATACGCGGGGCGCTTCGCCGGCTTTCCCTTCTTGGCCTGTCGTGATGCCACCCTTTCCACGGCCTCAAGTACTGATGACAACTGCATCGTGGCACACACGCCGGCAAGTTCGGACACCTCACCGGGAGTCCATTCCAACGCCTTGGAGGCGAACCGCATGTGGATGGCGTTGATGGCTCTCCGCGGCAACTCAGTGTCTTGCGGCCCCGTGCCTCCGATGGGAGGGGTGGGGGAGCAGTCATGGTCGCTCGCGACCGGAGCTGCTGCTTCTTTGTTCATAGTTCCTTCTTCTATGGACTGATTGGCGTTCCAATCGGCGTCCCACCCGCTTCTTGCCTCTTCACTGAGGAGCTGATAGTCCTCGTAGTTGATGATCGTCACCCTCGTCCCGCGGTTCGTCCCGTCATCCGTCCCGGGAATTGGGATGACCTCTCGCCGGATTAGTCCGCCCTTCGCGAATCGTCTCAAGAGCCTATCAACGGTCGACTTTGGCATGGACCATCGCTTTGCCAAGAACCTCAACGGGACGAGACATTGCCCCTTGTCGAGATGCACGGTCGTGCCCTTGAACGGTGGCGACCCTTCCTTGAAGAACGCGTACCGGACGAGGTCGACGAAGTAGCCACCGTACTTCAACCAGAGCTGGTGGCGGATTAGTGGATTCCGGACGACGATGAACCCATTGTCATTCACGGGTCACCGTCCTTCCGTTGGGTGACCGTCTGTACTGCTCTGCATGCGATCCCAACGAGCTAGGGTGTCAAAGAACCCGAGGACGTTTGTCGCTGCCTCTCGAGCCTCCGTGTCTGTTAGCGCGCTCGTTGCGTGCCGATTCCAGAACTCCACGGCCCTGGCCGTGAGCGAGTTGTTCGTGTCCATATGTGACTCCAAGGCCGCAGAGCCTGCCCGAGACTCTGCGGAGTGCATTCGGCCTCGGAGTCACACCGATGGCGGGCTACCCGATTCATAGGTTCGATTCACACGCCCCAATCCCAGAGGTCGCGCACGTCGACGCTGCTAGTTCCTCAGTTCCTCCTTCCTGATGGTGAATTGGTGATTCTTGCCGGCGGCGATCAGCATGCGCCGCTTCTCACCGCTTACGATTGAGATCTTGACGGTCAAGTCGAAGAACCCGAACTGAAGACCCTCCTCGATCTCCGTGTTCAGGCAGTCCAGTGCTGCCTCGAGTTCTGAACGGTGTGCGCGACGCTTCTCATGCATTCCGCGGTCTCGCTCTCCTGCGGGTGTTGGCCCGCATGTAGGGGCGTCCTCCAAACGCCTCATCGTGGTTGTCATCTGCTGGCGAGGCCCCGTGTTCGCACGAGCGAAACACAATCCGTTGTGGACATGACGCCGCAGCTCTCACTTCTCGACCGCCCAAGCTTCCCCAGTCGGTGGTCAATCCGATTCGTCTCCTTTCTGTGTTAAGTAAATGCCGAACACCTAGGACAAAAAAACTCCTTTGCCTCACCCCGGTTCCCTCTCACCAGACTTCTGGCATGCCGTTCCGGCCACAGCCCACTAGCCACGCCACGGTGGGTTCCTCCGCGGCAGCACATCATACTCACTACGCTGTCGCCGGTCTCTGAAGGCTTCGTAGGCCTCTCTGGCACGCCTCTTAGCGCGCTCCCACTCACGCCCTTCGGATACTGGAGGGCCTCCCTCGAGACGCCTCGGGATCGAGTCGATGAGTCCGTCCAACTCTTTGTCCCGAAGCAGGTGACTCATCCGGAGGAGAGCCGTCATTCGAAGCGGCCGTTCTCGTAAGATCTCCACCAGGTCCTCCGGGAGGCGACCAGCGAGCGTGGAAAGTTCGTTGGCATCGAGTGCCAGGCAGCGCGCGATCGCCGTCACCATCTCTTGGGACGGTGGCGGCTCCTTGCCATTCTCGATCATCGAGAGATAGGCAGGGGTCATGCCAACGGCCCTGGCCAACTCCCTGAGCCCATAGTTCCTCTGCTCACGGATTGCTCTCAGCGTCTCGCCGAATCGTCGATTGTGTATCTCAGAAACCATCTCATCCTCCGGAATCTCTGACTGTTCAGCCCGAACCTAACACCCGTTCGATTCGGCGTCAAGAGAAATCGTCCACCTTGCTCCGATGTCGTCGTGTGGCGCGGGGTGTGGTGCAGGTCCGGCCCCCGTCGTCATGTTGTGCGGGGTGCCCCGCGCGCGGGGGAGGACTGTCATGTTGAGTTCGCTGGGCTGGAAGATGACTGCCAAAGAGCTCGTCGGAACGAGTCGCGGTCGGTCAGCGTTCCCTCTGTCCCTCGGGCGGTCACGAGGGCATCCAGTCTGCAGCGACAGGCTGGAGGATCTTGCCCGTGGCGGCTGGGGGGACCACCTGTGCGTGGGGCTCCGATTTCATCCAGCCCCCGCAATGGATCGTTCCATCTCCCCCCCCCCGGGGGGGGGAGATGAATGGCTGGGTCCGCTGTGAGCTTCGGCCGGAGCGGGTGTCGTCAGCGGCGCGCGGCGAAACCCGTCGTGGATTTCCTCCTCAAGTACACGACCGACCTCGCATCCGATATTGGCACTAGAAGGCGCTGTACGCCCGGACAGCCTAGTGTTCAATGGGTGAACAGGTAGTCGCGGTTACTCGGAGTTACTCTCGGTTACCAGCATCCGAGAGTAACCGCCGGCCCCAGGGAAGCAGGAGCTGGCAATTGCGAGCCACACGTGCTGACATCCGTCGCACGAGAATTCAGACGTCAGGTCTGGCTCGAACCACCCTGCAGGACGCGGAAAGATACCGAGAACAACACTGGACACATACGGCGTACGTACCCATACTATACATATAGAGAAGGGAGGGTATGTACGATGTCGCGAAAAGCAAGAGTGGCGGAGCTTCGTCAGTGGGCGAAGCATGTGGAGGAGGAGATTCAGAAGCTGAGCTCCGAGATGGGGCCTCTACGAGAGCAACTGGGAGCAGCTGAAGAACGCCTAGACTTGATTCACCGCCTGATGAAGCTCGAGGAGAAGGGGGGGCGAGGAACAGGGGCTGATCCCGCGGATACTGACGGTCGTCTGGCAAGCAAGAAGGCTGGCGGAGGAGGGGCTGGTGCTGCAGGCGCCACGGGGTTCGAGGCACACATTGTTCGTATCCTCGAGGATGCGGGTGAGCCGATGCATGTTCGAGAGATCCGACGTTCCCTTGTTGACTCTGGCATCCCGATGCCTGGTCGGGGTGAGGAAGCGAACATCATCGTGCGCTTGCGGAGAGATCCTGACAGATTCACACGTACAGGTCGAGGGACCTACGGGCTGACGGTGTGGGGTCTTGAGGAAGTGAAGCCCACGCGATTCCGCAAGTCGCGCAAGGGGACAGTAGCCAAGGGGAGCAGATAATGACACCGGTCGAGGAGATTACCAACTGGGAGGTGTTCCTCTGGTCCCTGTACGAGCTTGGCGGGGCCGAAGGGTACATCGATGTGGAGGACGTATTCCTGAGGAGCTTCGAGATTGCACCGAGCCGGCTGTCATGGCGAACGCGCGATGACCTACCAGACTACAAGAAGTGCTCGAAGGCACTACGTGATGCGGAAGCCCGCCGCCCGCGGCTCCTCATCAAGGCAGGCGGTGGGCATCGGCGCCAGCTATCAGCGGAGGGTCAATCGTGGATTGAGAGCAACAGGGCTAGGCTGGGAGATGTCTTGTCACCGGGGCGGACCGTGCAGGAGCCGAGGAGTCGTCCAAGAGCCCGCCACCTTGCGGAGCTCGAGACGAGCGATGCATTCTCGAATTGGGTCAGCGGGGGCGGTGTGATTGAGGACAAGTGGCGTGCTGCCGAGCTCCTCCACTGTTCGCCAGACAGCGCGCCCGACGTTTGGCAGTCGCGGATTCAGGTGCTTCGGGCGGCGGCCAATGCCGGGGGCAAGGTGGAGGTTCTCGAGTTCCTCGAGGAGCTTGTTCGCGTCCGAAACAGCTGGTTCGCAGAGGAGGTACGATGAAGAAGAGGACGGGGCGGGTCAGCTACGGGCGGCGCGCCTTTCACCAGGATGCTTCAGACGCCATGGGCGGTGATGTCATCCGGGGGCTGATAGAGCTGATAACCAACTGCGATGATGCCTATGGGGATTCTGCCGGCAAGGGAAGCATTCTGGTGGAAGTGGAGCACAGGCGAGGGCCGTGGCGTGTGATCGTCAGAGATCGAGCTTGCGGCATGAGCTCAGACGATATGGAGACGAAGCTCGTGCGGTTGGGAGGGCGAACGTCGGGATTCGAGCGCGGAGCAAACGTGCGGGGGAATCTTGGCCGTGGCGCTAAGGACCTGGCAGCCTTCGGTGAGGTCGCGTTCGAGAGCATCCACAACCGACGTTACTCCAAGCTCATCCTCAAGCCAACGGGCGACTACGAAATCGAGCCAGACCGGAAGGTGACGCCTGCGCTTCGAGAGGCCCTCGGTATCATCAGGGGAAACGGGACGGTCGTGACCCTGTCAGTCGATGGCAATGCTATCAGATGTCCGAGGCACTCAACCGTGAAGAAGAAGCTCGAGATGCACTTCCAGCTGAGGGACATCCTCTCTGATTCAGCGCGTGAGGTTAAGCTGTCTGACATGCGCGTAGGTGCGCCTGAGACGCTGAGGTATGACTACCCGGAGGGGCCGGTGGTCTTCCAGGGTCCTCTTGACATCGATGGCTATCCAGATGCGAAGGCCACTCTTGAAATCCGCCGGCACCCGGAGCGCTGTGATGGGCCACCATCAGACCCGTCCCGTCCGCACGGCATTCTAGTAACGGGACGTAGGGCGATCTACGAGAACACTCTCTTCGGGCTCGAATCGAATCCCCACGCGGGATGGTTCTCGGGACGCGTGAGGTGCGAGTACATAGACCTCTTGGCCATGGATTACGACCAGCGTCTTGAAGCCGGGGACGCGGCACTGGCAGCCAATCCCATGCCGATTATCACGAGGCGTCGCGACGGCCTGCAGCATGGTCATCCGTTCTTTGTGCAACTGGCTCGAGCTGCAGAGGGACCACTTCGCGATCTTGTGGACGCTGAGGAGAAGCGCGCGCGCGAGCAAGGAGCTGTCGCCAGTTCTCGGACTCGCAAGGCGCTTGACAAGCTTGGAAGAGACCTGTCGCGCGCGATTGATGAGGATCTGCGTGAGATTGAGGAAGAGGGCCTTGTCGGAGGGTTCGGCTCCAAAGGCAGTATTCCGGCCATTCGGTTGATCCCGGAGCAGGTCGTCTCCTACGTCGCCGAGGACAAGACGCTGACCGTACATGCGAGGGTCGACCTCGGGTGTTCGGAGGTGCGTATCGACCTGGAGCCTCAAGGAGTCGTCGAGCTGATCGATGGGCCTACAGTTACGCTCGAACCTCACAAGAAGCGGGAGGAGCTTCTCGTTGGGCAGATTCGCATCAGGCCCTTGGTTGAGAATGAGGCGACGCTGCTCGAGGCAACGTGTGGGGAGCACTCAACCGTGGCATTCGTCGAGGTCTACCCTGAGAGAGAGGATGAGGAGGAGGAGATCATCCCGCCGGATGCCCTTGAGTTCGAACGTGAGAGCTACAGGGTTGCCTGGAAGAAGAAGCGGCGAATCCGCCTGCAGGCGCCTGCGGAGCTGATAGCGAGCGAGGGAGTCTCATTCCGCGTGAACTCATCTGATGCTGGGGTTGTCGCACTCGGCGGAGGTGGCGAGTTCGTATTCGACGACGCGCGGGACTTCTACGTGGCGGACGTCACGATAGAGGCTAGGAAGCTCGGTGCAAAGACGACCCTCGAAGTCGTCCTAGGTGGCGCTAACGCGAGTTGCACTGTGTATGTGGCGCGTGAAGAGGAGGCGCCCGGTCTCAGAATCGAGTTCGACGACAATCCAGATGTTGGCGCGAGGCGGGCAATCGTGGACCGAGACGGCGGGCAGGCAGTCATCAGAATCCAATGCAATCACCCCTCGGTTCTTCGCTACCTGGGCCCGGGGCCGGAGCATCTCGGTCAGCACGAGGCGATCAGCAGGGCCGTCATCGCCGAGATAGTCGCAGGCGAGGCTGCGAGAATGGTCGTCGAAAGGAAATTCGGATCAGGTGCCGCAGCGGGGGATCTGGATGCGGCGAGCCTCTACTACGAGCATGTCGTGTATTTCGGCAAGTACATAGCCCGCTGCCATCGTAGTTTTGTACCGGAGCAATTGTAGAGGGCGATTCGGCGACGCAACTCTTGGCTATCGATCCGGATTGCCGTCCCTCGATGAGAACGAGGTGTTGTCGCCACGCCGTATACGACAACGTTGACCCTAACCGCGAGGAATCGAACTCATGGTGAGCTTGCTGGAAGGCAGATCAGCTATCGTGTTAGGAGCGACTAGCGGAATAGGCCGCCAGATAGCTGCACGGTTCGTCGAGGAAGGTGCCGATGTGTCGCTCGCAGGACGCTCACCCGACCGAGGTGACCTGTTGGCCAAGGAGTTGGGAGTACGCGCGAACTTCGTCAAGACAGATGTCACAGTCGCGTCGGACATCAACCGACTCGTCCGCGCGGCAATAGAGTGGCGCGGGAAGATCGACTGCTTGGTGAACTGCGCTGGCAGTGCGAGCGAGACCGCGGGGTTGGAGGAGCTCTCCGAGGAGAGAATGATGCGGGAGTTCCGCCTTCATGTGGGAGGAGTCCTGCTTGCATCGAAGTCAGTGCTTCCCTACCTGAAGCTCTCATCTTGCGGCAGTATCGTGTCCATATCTAGTGCATCCGGACTCGCGGGGGGGCATGCGGGTGTTGTCTACAGCTCGGCCAAAGCCGCTGTAATCCACGCGACGCGCTGTCTGGCCATTGATCTTGCGCCGTGGGGGATACGAGTCAACTGCGTGTCGCCGGGAATCGTCGCTACCCCACTCTTCACGGCCCTACGCGGCGTGGAGAACTGCAGTATTGCGCAAGCGAAGGATGCAGTCAGACGATGGGGAAGACGTCATGTACCTCTGGGGCGCGCCGGCGAGCCGGCAGACATCGCGTCCGCCGTTGTGTTTCTCGCAAGCGACCAGGCGAGTTTCATCACAGGCCACAACCTAGTTGTAGATGGAGGGAGTACCGTCGGTCCACACCCGAGGGACGCCACATCGCTCCACGAGGAGCTGCTCGAGGCGCTATCGACGTCCTCGTGACGCAGCCCAAGTCCCTGAGCTGTCGGTTAGGTTCGAACCTCTCTTACGAAGCGGCAAATGTTGATGTGAGATGGATTGGCTTCGGCTTGGGCAGACAGGGTCCGCTGCACCCGACAGGAGCGAGGGGGTCCACTGCCTCCGTCGGCGATGTCGCCGTAGTCTCTCTCGGTCTCCGTGAAATCCTGCCACTGTTGCCGGTCGCCTCGCAGCAGGGGAACCAACCCGTCGCGATCAGACGTACTAGCGAAGGACTTGGCAGAGTCAAGGTAGAGCGTGCAAAGGTGGCAAGACCCCGATGGCAACACAGAGATTCCGTCGGCAGACATCCCGCGGCAGTGAAGCCAGTGCTTCCTCAGAGGCACTTCCTCATCTGTTATGTACAGTGGCGGGTATCTTACACTCAGCCCCACGGGCAATTCATCTAGAGCAGACAGTCTCTCCCTGGCTGCGAGCCACGAGGTCGAATCCACTTCGTACTCGGCAATCCCCTGCGCAGTGCCATTGAGCGACATCACGTGTATGTCGAGTTCTCTCACTCCGTAGCTTCCGCACAGCTCGATAATGGCCGGGATTTGACTCAGATTCCGCGTGTTGACCGTCGTCGTGCACTTCGATTGGAGAGAGCTGCGTCTGAGGAAGTCGAGGTTTCTCAGTACGGACTCAAAGCAGCCGGTGCCGCGAATCCAGTCGTGCGTTTCACTATCGGCCCCATCCAGGCTGAGCGCCACCACGTCTAGTGAGCGAAGCACGGCCATAGGAATAGAGTCCAGAGGGTAGGCGCCGCACGTGTTGAGTCTAGTTGCATACCCTCGTGATGTTGCCGCCGCAAGGATGCGGACCAGATCCGGGTGCTCCAGTGGCTCTCCTCCAGTCACAGTCACCATCCTGAAGCCACGTGTCTGAAGGAAATCCAGCAACATGAGAGCCTTCCCGACCTCCATCATGCCGCCATCGATAGAGGAATTGCATGACAGGAAGCAGTGGCGACAGCTCAGGCAACACGAAGTTGTCACATAGAGGAAGAGCTTTCGCATGCAGTCTGGGTTGGTGGTGCGCATGCGGCAGAGGTAGTCGTCGAAGCTGAGCTTGCTCACGGCCTCCCCAATGCTAACGATACACTTTGCGGCCAACCGTGAACAGCGTCAGCGCGAAGAGGAAGACTCCCGCGCACGCCTCGACGGTGGCGACGGGCCTGCTCCTTCCGGTCGGAGTCACATCGCCGTAGCCAAGTGTGGAGAAAGTGACTCCGCTGAGGTATATGCACGTTCCGAGATCGCGAAGCTTGACCTTGAGCTGGGACGCGCTAGCATTGCTCCAGTCAAGACTGAGGTCGTAGTCGACGATTGCTGACCCGATCGTGCCGACTTCCTCATCTTGCGGAGACGCGGTCGAGTGAACCTGAACCCCAGAGAAGAAGAACATCACGGAGCACGCTAGCACGACGGTCACTCCGGTCGCGATCACCTTCCAGAGACTCTCGCCATACCCTGCCACGAGGTCGAATAGCCCGCTTAGCAGGAAGAGGAAGTCAAACCTGAGATGAGGGGTGCTGCCGGTTTGGCTGGGATCGACCAGCCTAGGATTGTGCTTGCGAAGCGCGCGTGACAGTAGCGAGTTGTTGAACAGCATTCTTCGGCGGAGCACCTGCTCGCGATAGAACCTGCGTGATACGACATCTCCATCTCCAGCCGCTGCGGCTACATATCGGAGCATGCCCTGCACTCTGAGCGCGGCGGGCAGATTTCCATGCTCTTCGTTGCGATCGACCTCGTCAATTTGCCAGTTGCGAGTGCGAACGCTTTCCATTCGTACCTCGAAGAGATCTGTCCTTCTGAGATCCGCTCCGTTGAGACTGCACGAGATGAACTCCGAGCCGGAGAGATCCGATCCGGTGAAACGACATCCATCGAGGTTGACTGATCTCACCTCCATACCTGTCGCACAACAGCCTCTGATGTCGGAGCTCCTGAGGTCACTTGCGGTAATCCTGGAACCGGCCAGGCGCGCTCCAGCGAAGAGCGTCGAGACGATCCGGCACCGCTCCATCACTGAATCACTCAGAGTGGAGTATCGCAGATCGAGCTCAGCAACGTTCACGTCTGAGATGTTGGCCTGAACTAGGTAGGCTTCTGCGAGATCCCTGTCTTCCCCAATCGTGTCTCGGGTTACCTTCTTCCCCTTCAAACGACTGTGCCAGAAGCAGAAACCGTCGGCTCCGCCCTCGCGCTTGCAGATTCTGTCCGGGAAGGCCCTGTAGTCATGTTGACATCTCATATCGCTAGTCCTTGACCCAGTCTAGGAACTGCCCACAAAACTCCTCGATATTGCCGGACTCCTGATTGCCGGGCACATACTTCACCTTGAGGGACTTGCAGACGCGTGCGTTGGCGTCCTTCAGCGCCTCTTCTATGTGGTCAGCCGATTCACACTCGCCCCACTCGAAAACGCCGAAAGCTGCACAGGGCTTCCCCCCGATTATCTCCTTCGAGAGCTTCTTCAGCGTCGGTTTCATCTCTCTGATTACTTGGCCGAGGTCGTACGTAGGAGATCCGACCAAAATAGCATCGAACTCGCGAGCTGCTTCAGGAGAGAACTCCCAGTACTCGAGAAGCGTCACCTCAACAGCCTTTGCTTCAAGGCTGCATTTGATTAGCTCAGCAACGTGCCTCGTCTTCCCCGTCTTCGATCCGAACAGCACCAGGATTCGCATCCTAGACCCCCACTGAATACACCAGCCCTGCAGCCTCAAGTGGCCGACAGGATACAGCAGCGTCTGCATTGAGGCGCATGAGAGGCGAGCCGTCTGCGCTGACCCAGCAGTCGTCCGAGAGGCCAGCGACTCTCACCTCAGACCCGTACGGAAGAGAGCACAGCTTCGTGTGAAACGGCTCGAACTCGACTACCGCGGAGTATGGCGCGGCCGGGATTATGACAGGCGTTAGCGCGACTAAGGCGGCTGCGGGGATACCCAGCAATGATAGCTTCGACATCCCTCCGGCCAGCGCAAAGCAAGAGCAATCTCTCCACACAGGACCAACGACGACCTGGCAAATCGACTCACCTGATGCGATTCGGTCCTGAGCTCCATCTGCTCGCACGGCGGTTACCGCGCTCCGTTTCGTGCCCACGCTTGCGACCTCGCACTCGACACGACGGCCGGCGGAGTACTCCGAAGCAGACAGCAGCCTAGGTCGTCCAGTTCCGTCTCCTCCGACAACGCCGTTGCTGAAGAGGATATCGATGAACGCAAGCTGGGGTTTTTCACCTGCGGCAGCGAACTCGACGGCATCGACTGGGCGAAGATCCAGAAGGAGGTCTAGTTCGTAGGCCTGTGCGGCACTCAGCGATATCGTGGGGGAGAGGTTCGTGGTCCCAGCGCCAATCGAGAGGATGGGGATTCGTCGGCCGCTTCGGCGAATCTCCTCAAGAACATCTCTCGCGGTTCCGTTGCCTCCGAAGACCAAGAACAGATCTGGATTCGACGTCTGGAGGATTCTCTGTGTCAGTGATCTTGAAGACGACGAGTGGCGCCTCTTTGACAGCTCGTCGAGGTCGATGGTCCCATCCTTCCGTACGAATGGGTCCGTTGTGACGAGGGCGGGGTGAATCGCTTCGATGAGATCCTTGAGGATTGGCCCCAATCGCGTGAATCCTATCCCAGCAGTGGGATTCACGACGAGGGCGATTCGCCTGAAGGAGCCACTCAACTGCCTGAGAGAAGTCTTGCCTCCAGTCACGTCTCTGTCTCCATCATGGGGGCCAGTCCGATTCAGCAAACTCTACTATGAGAGGGGAACACACGCAAGCCTAGGGCGATGCTGGGCCGCGGTCGCGTGAGTCCAACTCGGTGCTTGGGCCACAGACATGATGCGCCGAGGAGCTACCCGCCGATTCCCACCACTTCCGTTGCCGCGTGGGCCGGGGTCGTGAGTCTGGCGAACCGAACCCAGTTCGCTCCACAGACGCTCCGACGAGCGTGGGCAGACGGTTTGGCGACGAACAGGCCAATCCAGCAGTCTGGAACCCGTCTACATGCCTCGCCACGCTTGAAGAGTCCGCTCCATCCGGAACGGGCTTCTATGTCCGGCCGATCACTCCAGGCACCCTGTTCCTCAGCGCATCACAAGTTCGAATAGCGTTCACCACGGGGCGCCAGCGCCCAGAGGCCTCAGTCTGTCATGACTGAGGCCTCGTCGTTTGGCGGTGTTGGCAAGTCGCTATGTCGATGCAGCTACGGTCTGGTGGAATTAGTACTTGTCTATGTTGCGCATAGCATGCTAAACTGGCGGTCGTCTGGGGTTGTCAGCCAGCGCGCTTCCAAGATTCAGGGCGTCGTGCAACTGCGGAGCAGGGGGGCAAGCATGAAGAGGAGAGATGTGTTGGCGCGAATCTCACTCGCCGTGGCAATCCAGCTAATGGCTCTGGCTGCCTTCGGAGGCGATGAGCCACAGGAGGGAGCCACGGGCGGCGACGGTGGTTCGGCGTCTGTGGGGCCTCGCCACGCGATTCCGAATCAGGTGGACCCGCCTTCCACTTCCCTGACGTCGCAGAAGGGGACACCGGAATCTGACTCAACAGCATCCAGTGGCTCTGGAGCGACAGCGGGTTTCGAACAGGGTCTCGTTCGCATGGCGGACGCGGCTGCGGGTTTCACCGAAGACCCTCGGAGACCAGGATTCCCCCTCGGCTGGTTCACAAGCAGCGCTGCTCCAGTGCTCTTGGGGCAGAGTGGAGCTTACCATCTTCGACTTCCCGAGTCCGAAGATACCGAGAGAGCAGGGACTCTGGTGTCGCTCTCGTCCGGTGCGGAGCTTGAGATCATCATGGACTATGAGAGCGAGGGCGGCGCCAGTGTGAGGGTGACCCGGTTCGATACCAGTTGCACACCATTGGCGGAACCGCTGGACATCGAGCTCCCTGTTGGCAAGATGGACGACTTCATGATCAGGATCAATGCACTTCAGGCCGACTCCAATCTCCTTGTTGCGATTCAGAACGAGCCGGGCAGACCACTTTCTGTCAGCAGCTTCAGAGCCACGGAGGTGCTGCCATGAGACACCTGCTGATCGCACTGGCAGTCCTCTTGCTGTCGAGCCAGTTTGCGGGGGCGGATTCGTCCAGTCTCACTCCTGACGAGGCTATTCCGGTCGCCACGCAAGCGCAGCTGAGCGAGGAAGAGTGGGCGGAGCGCAGCATGTGGGCTGAGACGGAACACCCCTACTGCACCGCAGTCCCTGAATCCGACGATGCGGCACCCGTGGTCTGCTACTCGGGGGAGTTTTCTGTGCCCGACGGGGATCGTATCTCTATCCACTTCAGAACACTCCGCCTTGCAGACGGCGACTACTTCGAAGTGACTTCACCCAGCAGCAATCTGACGATGAGGTTCTACGCCGACCGGCTGCACGCCCGCGAAGATGTATGGCTGCCTCCTCTGGATGGTCAGACCCTAACTCTAACGCTGTACTCGCTCGGCCGCGCAGAGGCATTCGGGTTTGAGATTGACGCGGTCGCGTCCGTAGATGTGGCCAACATGCGCGATATCTGCGGTGACGATGGACGCTTGGATGTCCGCTGCTACGACGAGGCTAGTCTAGTGAGACAGTGTTCGGAGCCTGTCGTATTCGTTAGCGTCATTGGTGTTGGCAGTGGCACGGGCTTTCTCTGTTCCCCAAGCGGTCACATACTGACCAATGAGCATGTTGTCTCAAACGCCACCCAAGCGGCGAACACTTGGATTCTCTTCCAGTATGAGCACGACAGCTGTGGCTCCCAGACTCAGGTCTACGCGGCTGAGGCCTATGGGCTGGAGTTCGTCACGTCGTCGTCGGATCTAATCTACGACTTCGCTCTTCTCAAGCTACCTAGGGAGAGCATCGAGGGCATCGTCGAGGAGTACGGATACCTCGAGCTGAGTGATGAGGAAGCCGACGTTGGAGATCCGATCTTCGTCCCTCAGCACGGCGGTGCCAATCCCAAGACAGTCTCTGCCGACGGGGCCTACATCTCAAACACATGGGTGGCTTTCGGCAATGACTATGGGCATCAGGCCGATACTGAACCGGGCTCCTCAGGGTCTCCTGTCGTGGATGCCGTCTCCGGGAAGGTCGTTGGTCTGCACCACAGAGGTTTCTGTGCCTCTTGGCCCGTGAACGAAAACTGGGCCGTGAAGAGCGTGCACATCCTCCCGCTTGTATCCAACTACATCAATCTGCCCGGTTGGACGACCGGTGTCAGTCCCCTCTTCGGAGCACACACCTCACCAGTCCAGTTCAGTTGGTTGCCAGCAGTAGCAGCCGCTGGATATGAGATGCAAGTGGATGACAATGAGGACTTCGCTTCGCCGATCACTCAGAGCGTCGGTGGAACGATCTCGACACTAGCCTTGTCACCAGGCACGTACTACTGGAGGGTCAGATCACAGAACAGCCATGGCGATGGAGATTGGTCGTGGGCTTGGCAGTTCGAAGTGGAAGAGACAGCCTCGGGCATCGCTGCCACGCTGTCTCTTTCACCCTCCTCCGCGACACCAGGCCAGGCAGTTACGGCATCCGGGTCAGCGATCTATGACAATGGGTACCCGGTTTCGGACGGCACAGTGGAGATCATAACATCAGAGGATTCATGGACAGCCTCCCTGGATGCAGCGGGACACTACAGCTGTCAGATCTATGCGCCGAGCTCCTCTGGAAACGTCGCGGCCTATGTTGGGGATGGATTGCTGACCGGCAGTGCCCAGGCGTATCTGACCATCCAAGGCGGCAGCTCAGGTGACAACTTCGACTACGACAGATCGACCATGTGCCAGGACGTTCAGGGCGTTGATGAAGACTATGCCCCGGTCGGTGAGACACACTGGTTCAGGGCGTCGGACGAGAAGTACGTGTGTTGGACGAAGACTGATGACGTCTATGTGCCCTTGAGGTTCAAGAAGGTGTGGTACAAGCCCGATGGTGAACTCCACGACACTACATATTCGGACTGGAGTGATGACCCTCAGGACTTCGGATACGACTACTGGTACTCGTGGATGAGCTGGGATTCGTGGTTGCTCAACGGCTACTCGAACATGGACTGGGAGGGGAGGAGCACAGTTGACGTCTACATCAGAGAGGAGGGGGAGTCCTACGATTTCTTCGAGACGCAGTACTTCATCATCAGCTATGACTACAAAGAGCACCGCATGTGTAGCGATGTCAGCGAGAGCACGTCTGACCCGATAGGGGAGACCAACACATTCACTCAGACAGACAGCAGAGCAGTCACTTGGAGTCGATACGCAGACGTTTCAGAGGGTATTGAGGTCAAGACGACGTTCGTAGAACCCAACGGGTCAGTCTACAGCGACTCACTGTACACGGTCGAAGATCCCGGAGTTGGATACTACTTCGAGTGGGTGAAACAATGGACCTGGATCAACATCGATGGTCACCAGGCGGCAGACAAGTGCGGCGAGTGGGAGGTGTACAAGTATGAAGAGGATCCATGGGGTGGTTGGGACCTGCTCTATCAGGACTCGTTCGTGATCTTGGAGTCTCCAAGCGTCAGTCCATCAGGCACCGTAACTGTCCAGCCCTCCAGTCCTTTGGAGGGAACTCAGTTTCAGATCATGTGCGACGTGTCAGACAATACCTACATCGAGAAAGTGACCCTGTACTGGAATGACGGGACGCTGCACTACGAAACACACGATGGTCTGTTCTCTAGCTCGCACAGCTGGACCAAGACAATCGGTCCGTATGCTGAGGGTCAGATCGTCGACTGCTACGCCAGAGTCTGGGACACGTCCGGGAATCAGTTCGAGACTCCCCACCGTGTTGTGACGGTGCTGGACAGCGATCTGTGGGGACCGGAGATCAGCGATGTGAGCATTGCTGAGTACGCAGGAAACGGCGATGGTCTGATTCAGGATGCAGAGCAAGTCATGGTCTCCTGCGCAGCTTCCGACCCGAGCGGTGTTGCGGGCGTTCAGTTCTTTGTGGACTCGACAGAGATTCCGCTCGACGGCGACTACTTCGCCGTGTGCGGTCCATTCACCATCGGTGACCATGTTTTCGAGATTGCAGCGTGTGATGCTGACAACTCGCCGGCTTGCAGTTCTGCCGAGATGCTCTTCGAGGTGTACGCATCTGGACCCCGAGTGATCCATGTGTCAACCGACGGCAACGACACAACAGGAACGGGTCTTCTCGGCAGCCCACTCGCGACGATACAGCACGGCCTCGACACCGCGGCCGGAGGTGACACAGTTCTCGTGCATGCGGGTACCTACTACGAGCACGATGTCGCGCTTGTCGCTGGCGTGCACCTCATGAGCGAGTCAGGGCTCGCCGAATGTGTGACCATCGATGCTCAGCAGCTCGGTCGCGCACTTGTTTGCTCCTATGAGGCCGACAGCACGACTATGGTGACTGGATTCACGGTCACGGGCGGATTGGCGGAAGGTGAAGGATACGACAAGCTTGGAGGTGGTCTCTTCTGCTGGTGGTCGACACTGACTCTCTCCAATTGCTCGTTCATTGACAATCAGGCAACGACCGGCGGGGCCATCGACTCGGGCAACTCCGTTTTGGAGCTCAGCGGTTGCATCTTCGATGGCAATATCGCAGATGGCGGAACGGCAGGAGCCGTGGAGTCGTGGTGCGGTTCGCTCCTAGTCGATGGTTGCACTATCGCTGGAAGTAGCGCGGCTTCCGTTGGGGCTATCTACTCTCATATGGACTCGGTCTGCGCGCTGAGGAACTGTCAGTTCACTGGCAATAGTTCCGAGACCCACAGCGGCGCGGTGCGGATCTACGACGCGCCCGCAGTAGTAGAGAGCTGTGCGTTTCACCACAACACAGCGGGGACGGACTACGGCGCGCTGAGCATCAGCACGTCCTATCAGAGCTCAATCGTCGGCTGCGACTTCATCGGCAATTCGGCCGCATCCCGGGGAGGCGCCCTTGGCTCTCATACAGCGCCGGCCACATTTGTCACTGCGTGCACATTCCTAGAGAACACGGCTGACTTTGGTGGTGCTGTTCTCTGCCGCAATCAAGCGAACTACGCCTTCGAGGAATGCACATTTGCCAGAAACAAGGCGACGAGCGGAGGGGGAGGCATGTACTGCGTGTTCGGCAGCATGCCGACTCTTGAAGGATGCATCATCGCGTTCAGCGAGGACAGTGAAGGTATCCTGTGTGCCGATGCAGGTAGCGTCCCGCAGCTTAGCTGCTGCAACATGTTTGGGAACGCGGGTGGTGATTGGGTAGGTTATGTTGCGGATCAGTACGGCGGTGAGGACAACATCTCTGCCGACCCGCTCTTCTGCGATACTGCCACGGGTGACTTCACGCTCAGATCTGACTCGCCTTGTGCGACCGCAGCCTGTGGCCTGATGGGGGCGTACGGTGTGGGGTGCGCTGCTCCGCAGGTCATTGACGCAAGTCCGTCTCCGTATTCAGTCGATGCGTCTACAGACGTCGTTCTCACGGTCCAGTTCAGTGATGACGTCTCTCCGACGACTCTCCAAACGACAAGCTTCGTTGTCACGAGCAATCGGCGATGTCGCCTCGAAGGTGACATTGGATACAGCGTTGTCACACGCACGGCGAGCTTCACCCCTTCCGAAGATCTGATTCCGGGCGAACGATTCCAGGCGTGTGTGACCAGCGACGTTGAGACATCGAATGGAGACCAACTTGTCCCATTCTCTTGGGGATTCTGCGTCGCGACTGAACCGTCAAGCGCGATGTTCCACGAGGCCCCATCAGTCAGCCCGATGCCCACTAGTGGCAACGCGAGGTTCGCGAGCCTGTGCGGGATCAATGATGATCGCGTACTTGATGTTGTCGTTGCTGTTCACGATCCCGATGGATTGGAGATCTATGTCGGGAACGACGCCCCCATGTTCATGCCCGCGAGCGTACCTTGGACTAGTGTGGGGTCTGTTCCTGAGGGAGTGCAGTGCTTCGACGCAAACGGGGATGAGTATGTGGACATGGTTGCAGTCAATCGTGACGACGCCACCGCGACGGTGCTTCTGGGTCAAGCCGGGGATACATTCACGGAGGCCGTCGGGAGCCCATATGCGCTGGTTCCAAGTCCACGGACCATGGCTGTATCTGACTTGAACGTGGACGGGTTCCAGGATCTTGTCGCGCCCTCATGGACTTCGCGTGCAGTTTCAGTTCTTCTCGGCGATGGCGCGGGTGGCCTCTTCGATGCTCCAGGCACGCCGGTGGTAATCTCGCCGTGCAACAACATCGGTGCCGTCGAAGTTGATGACTTCAATGCTGATGGTATCCCGGACCTCGCTGCGCTCGAGGGGCAGCTCGACTCGACGACGGATCCTGGGTGGATACACATCCTCCTTGGAGATGGAACGGGTACATTCACCGAGGCGCCTGACAGTCCATGCTCCAGCGTTGTCCAGCGCCCGTACGACCTTGAGACCGGCGACTTCGATTCGGATGGTGCGCTCGATCTGGCGGTCCTCGGCAGATGGGACAGTTTGGTGCTGATCATGCATGGTGATGGTACCGGCAGGCTCACGGCGGGTGTGACCACGCCTGTGGCAACGTGGCCACGTTGCATGACGAGCGCGGATGTGAACGGTGACGGGGTTCTCGACATCGTAACCGGAAGCGTGAGTGCTGGTGAGGTGACTGTGTTGCTCGGGGATGGAACTGGCGACTTCAGCCCGGTCTCTGGCGGGCCAGTCAGCGTGGGGCAGGAGCCTTGTTCAATCAGCGCCGGTGACTTGAGCGGCGATGGCGACCTCGATCTCGTTGTTGCGAACTACTGGGGTGAGAGTATCTCGATTCTGTGGAATGAGGATGAAGCAGGAACCTCGGTCGAGACTGAATCGCCCGTGCACCATGACCTAGCGATTCTTGGGTGCCGTCCCAACCCATTCAATCCAGCCACTACGATCAGCTACGCTTGCCCTCGGCGCGAGAGCGTGAGGCTCTCTGTACGCGATGTGTCGGGCCGACACGTCCGCACGCTGGTTGACGATGTCTCGTTACCCGGGGAGTATGAGGTCACGTGGCGTGGAGTCGATGATAGCGGCGCGGCGGTGGCATCGGGTGTCTACTTCGTCATGCTCGAGTCGGGTGACGAAAGCAGCACGCAGAAACTCGTTCTTCTGAAGTAGCGTGCCATCAGCCGGAGTTGAAGAGGGGCAGGACAAGAGAGGGACCAAGACTCCCCATGGTTCACTCCCGTGGGGGCTCACTGACGTCTGGAGCGCTGATTGCGTGAGTTCGAATTGCGTTCACCATGGGGAGCCAGTTCGACCGGGCCCGGTCCATCATGGACGGGGCCCGGTGGGTTTCTGCATCACACAGTTGCAGTGGGCCCGTACGCGGTGCAATTTCGAACGCGGAGGGCTTTCGCCGAAACTGACGCATCATTCAGCTGAAGGCGTGGTTGTCGGGAGGGCCAAAGCACGGTGTGGCTACGCCGGTCCGAAGGCACTGGTCGAGTGACAGTGGCGGGAGTACAATGCGATGAATGAGCGTCTAACTGAGCGAATCCTGGCCCGAAAGGAGCGCGATGATGGAGAAGAGGAACAAATGCCCGGTCACGGGCCGGACCGCCGAGCACGTGTCCGGCGGCACGTCGAACCAGGACTGGTGGCCCAACCAGCTTGACCTTCGAATCCTCCATCAGCATTCCGATCTGAGCACGCCGATGAGCGAGGAATTCGACTACGCTTCAGAGTTCAAGAAGCTCGACTACGAGACACTGAAGAAGGACCTCGTCGCACTGATGACCGACTCGCAGCATTGGTGGCCGGCCGACTACGGTCATTACGGGGGGCTCTTCATCCGAATGGCATGGCACAGCGCGGGCACCTACCGGATGGGGGATGGCCGCGGCGGTGCGGGAGGTGGCAACCAGCGCTTCGCGCCACTGAACAGCTGGCCCGACAACGTCAACCTCGACAAGGCGCGCCGGCTCCTCTGGCCGATCAAGCAGAAGTACGGTCGACGGATATCGTGGGCCGACCTGATGATCCTCGCCGGCAACTGCGCGCTCGAGTCGATGGGATTCAAGACGTTCGGGTTCGCCGGCGGGCGCGTGGATCTCTGGGAGCCGGAACAGGATGTCTACTGGGGGGCCGAGACCGAGTGGCTGGCCACGAGCGACAAGCCCGGGAGCCGGTACACAGGAGATCGCGATCTCGAGAACCCACTGGCCGCCGTGCAGATGGGACTCATCTACGTGAACCCGGAGGGTCCCGACGGCAATCCGGACCCGGTTGCGTCGGGGCGTGACGTCCGCGAGACGTTCGCGCGCATGGCCATGGACGACGCAGAGACCGTCGCGCTCGTCGCCGGCGGGCACACGTTCGGGAAGTGCCACGGCGCGGGTCCCGCATCGCACGTCGGGCCGGAGCCCGAGGCCGCGGGCATCGAGGAGCAGGGACTCGGCTGGAGGAGCAGTTACGGCTCCGGCTCGGGCGGCGACACCATCAGCAGCGGCATCGAGGGCGCCTGGAAGCCGAACCCGGTTAAGTGGGACATGGGCTACCTGAGAATCCTGTTCCAGTACGAGTGGGAACTCGTGAAGAGCCCGGCCGGCGCGAACCAGTGGCTGGCCAAGGACGTGGCGGAATCCGACATGATCGTCGACGCCCACGACCCGACGAAGAAGCACAGGCCGATGATGACGACGGCGGATCTCTCACTCCGCTTCGATCCCGTCTATGAGCCGATCGCGCGTGACTACTTGAAGAATCCGAAGAAGTTCGAGGACGCCTTCGCCCGGGCGTGGTTCAAGCTGACCCATCGCGACATGGGTCCGCGCTCGCGCTACCTCGGTCCGGAGGTCCCGGCCGAGGAACTCATCTGGCAGGACCCGGTGCCTGAGGTCGACCACGAGCTCATTGACGACGCGGATGTCGCGGCTCTCAAGGAGAAGATTCTCTCCTCAGGTCTGTCGGTCCGGGAGCTGGTCTCGACCGCCTGGGCATCGGCGTCGACGTTCCGCGGCTCCGACATGCGTGGTGGCGCCAACGGCGCACGCATCCGACTCGCACCGCAGAAGGATTGGGAGGTCAACGAGCCGAAGCAGCTTGCGAAGGTGCTGTCGGCCTTCGAGGAAGTCCAGAGCGAGTTCAACGGCGCTCAGTCAGGAGGGAAGCGGATATCGCTCGCCGACCTGGTCGTGTTGGGTGGCTGCGCGGCGGTCGAGAGGGCCGCGAAGGATGCTGGTCAAGTCGTGACCGTTCCGTTCACGCCGGGGCGCACCGACGCGACGGCTGAGCAGACGGACGCGGACTCTTTCGCCGTACTCGAGCCGGCGGCGGACGGGTTCCGCAACTACCTCAAGGCGAAGTACTCCGTGCCCGCAGAGGAACTCCTCCTGGATCGGGCGCAGCTGTTAACGCTGACGGCACCCGAGATGACGGTTCTCGTCGGCGGGATGCGCGTCCTCGATGTCAACTTCAAGCAGTCTTCGCATGGTGTGTTCACGAAGCGTCCGGAGTTGCTCACGAACGACTTCTTCGTGAACCTGCTCGACATGCGGACAGAGTGGAGGGCCGTTGCAGGGGAGGACGACGTATTCGAGGGGCTTGATCGGGCGACCGGTGAGAGGAAGTGGACCGGCACCCGCGTCGATCTCGTCTTCGGGTCGAACTCCCAGCTGAGGGCCGTCGCGGAAGTATACGCGTGCGAGGATTCCCGGGAGCAGTTCATTCACGACTTCGTCAGGGTATGGAACAAGGTGATGAACCTCGACCGTTTCGACCTCGCGTGACCGTAGATCGAACCTCCTGGCTCGCGCCTGCGGTTCCTAGAGGCGAGACGTGCGAATGGTGGTATCCGCGCAAAGAAGAACCCCGCCGCTCAGAGAGCGGCGGGGTTCCTTGTCTTCTACTGGATGCGTCTAGCGGTACAGCGCCTTCACCATACCCCAGGTCGACTCCTCGACCGGAGACGCGCCGCCGGCGCACTCGTACGTGCCGAGCGGGAACGGAGTCACGGCCGTCGCGTTCGAGGTCTCGCCGTCGAGCGCGTTCGGGCCGCTGAAGAACCAGCTCGCCAGGACGAACGTGTCACCGTCCGGGCCGGTCTCGTCGATCCGGTACGCCCAACCGTCCAGGTGCTCCCATGGCTCACCGGTGCCGTCGACGTTGACGTCGCCGAACACGTCCACGACCACGTCGCTCATGAACAGCTCGATGGCGTCGTCGCCGTTGATGTTCGGGGCGGAGCCGTCAGTGTAGTCGGGGTCGAAGCCGAAGAACGTGTTGAACATGGGTACTTCGGTCGCGACGTAGATGAACTGACCCTCGACCGCGGCGTCGGCCGGGAACGTGAACTCCGGGGCGCCCGTCGGGCCGGCGCCGTTGTTCGCGGAGCTCAGCCCGTAGATCGAGAGGTCGGCGATGTCGGCACAAGCGATGAGCTCGATGCACTTCGGCAGGCCACCCGTGAGCGGACCGTCGATCACGCCGGTGATGACGAGGTCGGAGGCGCTCGCGCCGGTAGCGACCAGCGACAGAGCCAGAACGATCATGACCAGATGTCTCAAAGGATCCTCCTTTTGAGAGACACTACAGAACTCGCGAACTTGACATATTATACCATACATGTGAGATGGCTCGCAACACCAGATGCGCCGCGAAGCCTGCTCAGAAGGCCACAGCGGGAGAGAAGGTGGGAGCAGGGAGAGTCGTGGTGGGTGCGCCTGGTGTGACGTCGCTCCTTTCTCTGGCCGTCATCGGGCCCCTTGAAGCCACCCGGCGAATCCGCGTG
>Ga0180429_10001030_pt1 | contig 24118 bp, 21 predicted proteins | sample SS_ome_FD_132428 | JGI IMG/M metagenome (GOLD analysis project Ga0180429, IMG submission 132428) | Hypersaline lake sediment archaeal communities from the Salton Sea, California, USA - SS_1_S_1 metaG | ecosystem: Environmental > Aquatic > Non-marine Saline and Alkaline > Hypersaline > Sediment ...
AAGCCGTAGCTGTCGGAATAGCGGGCGATGTCCATCCAGTCGGCGGCCATCCGCTCGCCGTAGCGGGGACTGGCCAGCAGCCGGTCGAGAAGCTTCTCGTAGGCATCCGGATCGTCGTCGGCCACGAATGCCGCGACCTCGTCCGGCGTGGGCGGCAGACCGGTGATGTCAAAACTCGCCCGGCGGACGAGGCTGGCCCGGTCGGCCTCTCTCTGGCGGACGAGGCCGCGGGCGGCAAGCCCCTTCGCCACGATTTGATCGATGCCGGCGGCGGCGTCATCGGCGTCGGGCTCGACTGGCGGCACGAATGCCCAGTGGGGCTCGTAGGGAGCACCCTGGGCGATCCACCGCTTGAGAACTGCCACCTCCTCGGGCGAGAGCCGGCCGATCTTGGCGTCCGGCGGCGGCATCACGACGTCAGGGTCGGTCGAGGCCACGCGGGCGATCAGCTCACTGGCGGCCACATCTTCCGGCACGATCGCCCGCATCCCGCTGTCGAGTTCGGCAGTGGCGGTCTCGAACCCGTCGAGACGCAGTCCCGCCTCACGGTTGGCACTGTCGGGCCCATGGCAGGCGAAGCAGTTTTCCGAGAGAATCGGCCGGACGTGGTCGTTGAAGGAGATCCGTTCACCCTTCGCCAGGGGCGGCCGTTTGTCGGCCGCCGCGGCCAGCGGCATCGCCACCGCCACCACGGCTGCGAGCCACGCGGCAGTCGCGGGCCGGCTGCCGGGCTCGACGGGCTGGAAGACGGACTGGAAATTGCAGCAACGCATTCACGGCATCTCTATCGCGGCAGACTCAACTATACACGGCCGCAACCGGTCTGTGAGGGCCGCGGTTGTGGCTTTCTGCCCCAGTCCCTACAAAACAGGTGTTCGATCAACGTGCGCAATTGATTTCGTATGACTACCTACGCCCTGACCCACCTGAAGCAGCTCGAAGCCGAGAGCATCCAGATCATCCGCGAGGTGGCCGCCGAGTTTCAAAACCCGGTGATGCTCTACTCGATCGGCAAGGATTCCGCCTGCATGCTGCGGCTGGCCGAGAAGGCCTTCTTCCCGGCCAGGATTCCCTTCCCGCTGCTGCATGTCGATACGACCTGGAAGTTCCAGGAGATGTACCGCATGCGGGACGAGTACGTCGCCAAGGAGCTCGGCCTCGACCTGATCGTGCATGTCAACGAGGAGGGACGGGCCCAGGGGATCAACCCGATCGACCACGGCAGCCAGGTCCACACCACGATCATGAAGACCGAGGCCCTCAAGCAGGCCCTCAGCAAGCACGGCTTCGACGCCGCCTTTGGCGGGGCCCGCCGCGACGAGGAGAAGAGCCGGGCCAAGGAGCGGGTCTTCTCCTTCCGCGACGAGTTCCACCGCTGGGATCCCAAGAATCAGCGACCCGAACTCTGGAACCTCTTCAACACGAAGGTCAAAAAGGGGGAGAGCATCCGCGTCTTCCCACTCTCCAACTGGACCGAGCTCGATGTCTGGCAGTACATCCACCTCGAGCAGATCCCGATCGTGCCGCTCTACTTCGCGGCCGAGCGGCCGATCGTCTGGCGGGAGGGCACGATGATCATGGTCGATGACAATCGCCTCCCGCTCGAGCCGGGCGAGCAGCCGGAGATGCGGAAGGTTCGCTTCCGCACGCTCGGCTGCTACCCGCTCTCAGGTGCGGTCGATTCCCAGGCCACCACGCTCCCGGAGATCATCCAGGAGATGCTGCTCACCAAGTTCTCCGAGCGGCAGGGCCGGCTGATCGACTCCGACCAGGCGGGCAGCATGGAGAAGAAAAAACGCGAGGGGTATTTCTAGGGATGTCCCATCAATCATCGCTGATCGCCACCGACATCGACGAATACCTCGCCCAGCACGAGCGGAAGGAGCTGCTGCGTTTCATCACCTGCGGCAGCGTTGACGACGGCAAGAGCACCCTCATCGGCCGGCTTTTTTACGAGTCGAAGATGATCTACGAGGACCAGCTCGCCGCGATCAAGAAAGACACCTCGCGGTATGGAACGACCGGCGAGGAGGTCGATCTCGCGCTGTTCACCGACGGCCTCGAGGACGAGCGGCAGCAGGGAATCACGATCGACGTGGCCTACCGCTACTTCTCGACCGACAAGCGGAAGTTCATCATCGCCGACACGCCCGGCCACGAGCAGTACACCCGCAACATGGCCACCGGCGCCTCCACCGCCGACCTTGCCGTGATCCTGATCGATGCCCGCCACGGCGTGCTCCCGCAGACGAAGCGGCATTCGTTCATCGTCTCGCTGCTGGGCATCCGCCACATCGTGGTGGCCATCAACAAAATGGACATCGTCGACTACGACCAGGCCGTCTTCGAGAAGATCCGCCAAGACTATGTCGACTTTGCCGGGCGGCTGGAGCTGCCCGACGTGCACTTCATGCCGATCTCGGCCCTCAAGGGTGACAACGTCGTCGCTGCAAGCCCGAACATGCCCTGGTACAGCGGCAGTCCGCTGATGCCGCTGCTGGAGAGCGTCTATATCGCCTCCGATCGCAACATGGAGGACTTTCGCTTCCCGGTGCAGTACGTGTTGCGACCCAATCTCGACTTCCGCGGCTTCGCCGGCACGATTGCCAGCGGCATCATCCGCAAGGGCGACGAGGTAATGTCGCTGCCCTCGCGGAAGAGGAGCCGTGTCAAAGAGATCGTGACCTTCGACGGCGAACTCGACGAGGCCTTCGCACCCCTCTCGGTCACCCTCACACTCACCGACGAGATCGACTCCAGCCGGGGCGACATGCTGGTGCGGCCGGGCAACCTGCCGCGGGTCGACAGGCGGTTCGAGGCAACGGTCGTCTGGATGGCCGAGGAGCCGTTGCTGCCGGGCAAGCAGTATCTCATCAAGCAAGCTACAAAAGTCTCGCCGGGGCAGGTCTCCTCGCTCCGCTACCGGATCGACATCAACACCCTCCACCGCGAGCCTGCCCCGAGCCTGGGGCTCAACGAAATCGGCCGCTGCCAACTGACCCTCGCCGAGCCGATCGCCTTCGATGCCTACCGCCGCAACCGCAGCACCGGCGGCTTCATCATCATCGACCGGCTGACCAACGGCACCGTCGGCGCGGGCATGATCCTCGACCGGGGTGATGGCGACGAGGCGGACCATTGGGACGAGACCGCGGCGGCCGAACACCTCCACGCCGAGGCGAGTGAGGTTTCGACCGCCGAGCGGGAGGCCCGCTTCGGCCAGCAGCCGGCCACGCTGCTGTTCACGGGCCTGGCCGGGTCGGGCAAGACCTCGCTGGCGACGGCCGTCGAGCGGCGGCTGTTTGACATGGGCCGGGCGGTCGTGGTGCTCGACGGACAGAACATGCGATTGGGAATCAGCCGCGACCTGGGCTTCTCGGCGGCCGACCGCAGCGAAAACCTCCGCCGCAGCGTGGAGGTGGCGAGGCTCTTCAATGATGCCGGGCTGATCTGCCTGGCGGCGTTTGTGGCTCCGGAGGCGGCGGTGCGGCACAAGGCAGCGGAGCGGATCGGCAGTGAGCGGTTCCTGGTGGTGCACCTCGCGGCGCCCGTGGAGGTCTGCCGCGAGCGGGATTCCCAGGGCCACTATGCCCTGGCCGACGCCGGCGAGATCACCAATTTCCCGGGGGTCTCAGCCCCCTACGAGCCGCCGACGGACCCCGACCTCAGCCTGCCGACCCACGAATGGCCCCTGGCCCGCTGTGTCGACGCCGTGGTCGAACTGCTCGAGGCCCGCGGCATGCTCGGCTGACCGGCCGATTCCCGACGGTTCAGTCGGTCGACTCAGGCCGCTCGCCGCCCGCCTGCGGTTCGTCGGCCAGGAACGAAAAGGTCCGCTGGCTGTCGTCAACGGGCCTGCGGCCTCGGCGGGGTTTTTTCCCGGAGGCGAGTTCCTGCCGGATTGGATCCTGCTGCATCGCGCCGCGGCGGTCCCGCCGGCTGCCATGCCGTTGGGCCACGCTGCGAGCCTGGTCCCGCGCCGCTGGATCGTGCCGCAGGATTGCGAAGCGGGCCTTGGCCTCGCGGAGGGCTGCTGCATGGTCGACGATCGGTTCGGGATAGTCGCGGCCGATCAGGCAGCCAGCCGCCTGCTGGACCCCGGTCGGCATGGTCCAGGGCCGGTGGACGTACTGATCCGGCAGGCCGGCGAGTTCGGGCAGCCAGCGGCGGATGAACACGCCCCGGGGGTCCTGTTCGATCGCCTGCTTGTCGGGGTTGTAGATCCGCAGCGTGTTGATGCCGGTGGTTCCGCTTTGCATCTGGAGCTGCGACCAGTGGATGCCCGGCTCGAAGTCGAGAAATTGCCTGGCCAGATGCAGCCCTGTCGGCCGCCAATGCAGCCAGAGGGAATAACTGGCAAACGATACGAGCAGGGCCCGCATCCGAAAGGTCAGCCAGCCGGTCGCCAGCAGGCTTCGCATGCAGGCATCGACCAGCGGATAACCGGTCTGGCCCCGTGCCCAGGCGTCGAACCGCTGCTGCGAAAACTCCCCTTCCCTCAGGCCGTCGGCGGCCCGCCACATGTTGGCCCGCTCGATCGCCGGCTCGTCCTCCAGCTTCTGCATGAAATGGCAGTGCCAGTGCAGCCGCGACTGCATCGCTTTGAGACTCCGTTGCCAGGCCCGCAGTCCGAACCGTTCGCGGCGATCGGCTGCCGCTGCCAGTGACGCCTTCACCTCCAGCCGCCTCGCCTCGCTGGCCTGCCAGACCCGCCGAATCGACAGCGAGCCGAAGGCGAGATGGGCCGACAGCCGCGAACAGGCGGTCGCCGCGGTGACCGGCGAGGAGATCCCACCGGAATAGAATCGCCCGCGGTGGCTGAGAAAGTCGTCAAGCACCGCGGCGGCCTGCCGCTCACCGCCCGGCTGGCGGTCGAGAAAATCTGCCGGCTGGCCGAGATCACCCGGCCCCAGCAGGCCGGCAGTCGGCAGCCGCCGCAGGCTGTCAGCTGCCCGGTTTCCAGCCAGCGGCCGCACCACCACCTGCGGGCTTTGCATGCGAGCTTCCCAGAGCCGATTCCAGCCGTTGCGGGATGCCAGCCGCCGCACGACGCCGCTTTGCGGCAGTTCGACAAAACGCACGCCCGCCTCGCGAGCCCAGCGGCGGACCCGGCGGTCGCGGTCGTAGCTGACTCCGCTGCCGGTTTCCTCGTGGGCGAAGAGTTCGACAAAGCCGGTCTCCCGCCGCAGTCCCTCGAGCATCGCCACCGCCTCACCCCGGCGGGTGACCAGCACGATCCCCAGCCGTGCCAGGGCCGGCTCGAGGTCGGTCAGGCACTCTCGCTGAAAAGCGGTGTGGCTCGGGCTCCATTCAGGCTGCCCGAGAATCTCGGGTTCGTAGAGAAAGACGGCCACCACGCCCGCTCCTCGCGACCGCTCCATCGCCGCGGCCAGGGCGGCGTGGTCGGTGACCCGCAGGTCCCTTTTGAGCCAGACGCAAAGGGGGGGCGGTGTGGGTGGCAAGGTCGGGCCGAACGGTTTGGTGGAACGTGTCGCGACAGCCGTTTACTGTAGTCAGCGGCCGCGAGGGCGACCGAGCCGGACGAAGCCCTCGAGGGGCGATCGCGGCCGGCGGTCGGCGGCTGTGGCGCACGAAACCCGACGGGCCGCCAAAAAACGGGCCAGTACGCTCGGCTCACGAATCGCCTTCGCGGCGGCGGGAATCGATGATGATCGTGACCGGCCCGTCGTTGACGAGGCTGACAGCCATCTCGGCGGCGAAGGTGCCCCTGGCAGGCGGACGACCGTGGGCCTTGTGAAGCTCCTCGAGAAACCGCTCGTAGAGCGGGATCGCCTCGTCGGGCCTGGCCGCCGCGAGAAAGCTCGGCCGGTTGCCTTTTTTCGTGCTGGCATGCAGCGTGAACTGGCTGACGACGAGCAGCTCGCCGTCGATCTCGGCGAGGCTGCGGTTCATCCGCTGCTGGGGATCGGCGAAGATCCGCATGCCCACGATCTTGCCGGCCAGCCAGGCGGCATCCTCGACGGTATCCCGCTGCTCCACGCCCACGAGCACCAGCAGTCCGCGGCCGATTGCGGCGGTCTGGCAGCCTTCGATCTCCACGCTCGCCCGGCTGACCCGCTGAATCACCGCACGCATCGGATCAGCCCCGCAGACGACGACGGATCTCGGCCAGCCGCTCGGCCAGTTCCCGCTCGAGGCCGCGATCGGTCGGCTCGTAATAGATCCGTTCCACACCGAGATAGTCCTGGGCCGCGATGCCGGCGGGGGCGTCGTGGGCATACTCGTAGCCCTCGCCATGGCCAAGCCGCTTGGCTCCGGCGTAGTGCCGGTCCTGGAGGTGCCGCGGCACGGGGATCACTTCCTGCTCGCGGACATCCTTTCGGGCCGCGGCGATCGCCAGGGTGCAGGCGTTGCTCTTGGGTGCCAGCGCCAGGTACGTCACCGCCTGAGCCAAGGTGAGCTGGCACTCCGGCAGGCCCACGAACTGCGTGGCCTGCATCGCCGCGGTGGCCACGAGCAGGGCCCGCGGATCGGCGTTGCCGATGTCCTCGCTGGCCAGGATCACCAGGCGGCGGGCGAGAAAAAGCGGATCTTCCCCTCCCTCGAGCATCCTCGCGAGCCAGTAGAGGCCCGCATCGGCATCGCTGCCGCGAACGCTCTTGATCAGGGCACTCGCGCAGTCGTAGTGGGTGTCGCCGGCGTCGTAGACCATCGCCTTGCGTTGCACGCTCTCGCGAGCCAGCTCGAGCGTAAACTCCAGCGGCCGCTCTCTGGCCGAGAGCACCCCCACCTCCAGGCCCCCGAGGGCACGCCGGGCATCGCCATCGCAGGTCTCCACGAGAAACTCGGCCGCCGCTTCGGTGAGCCTCACCTGCTCGCCGCCAAGGCCGTGGTCGCGGTCGGCCACCGCTCGCTTGAGGATCTCCAGAATTTCGGCGTGGCCGAGGGCCTTGAGTTCGAAAATCCGGGTGCGGCTGACGAGCGCCGAGGTGAGGGCGAAGAAGGGATTGTGGGTCGTGGCCCCGACCAGGGCGATCACGCCACTCTCCACGTCTGGCAGGAGCACATCCTGCTGGGCCTTGTTGAAGCGGTGGATCTCGTCGATGAACAGGCATGTCTTCTGGCCGTCGTCCTCGAGCCGGCGGCGGGCCGCCTCGAGCACCTCGCGGAGTTCCTTGACGCCCGAAGCGGTGGCGGAGATCTCCACGAAGCGACGGGCCGTTTCGGTGGCCACGATCTCGGCGAGGGTCGTTTTGCCGACCCCCGGGGGGCCGTAGAGAATCACCGAGCCGAGCCGGTCGGCCTCGATCAGCCGCCGCAGCAGTTTCCCCTCGCCGACGACGTGTTCCTGGCCGACATAGTCGGCGAGCCGCCGCGGCCGCATCCTCGCCGCGAGGGGTGCGGCGGCGGCGAGATTTCTGGCTCGGGAGGCGGCAAACAGATCGGGCATCAGACCCGCTCGAGCTTCGTGACCCGCCCGGTGGCCACCCACTCGGCGACATAGAGATCGCCCTCAGGGGTGAAGCAGGCATCGTGGGGATGAACGAACTCACCGTCGAGCCACTTCTGGGGCTGTCCGCGAAGATTCTTGATGGAGTCGAGCCGCTCGACGGCCCGGCCGAGTTGCACGATCGGCTCGTAGGCTTCGTTGAGGAGAGTCACGCAGGCCTTCAGCTCCGGCACCACGAGCAGGTTCTTCCAGGTGTCGATGTTGGCCGGCAGGCCGAATCCGGAGATCGTGGCCTGGTAGCTGCCGTCGATCCCGAAGACCTGCAGCGTGTTATGGGCCCGGTCGGTGACCACGATCCGCGGCTCGCGGGCCGAGCCGTCGGCAGCCGGGCGACGGTCGATCCACAGGCCATGGGGCGTGTTGAATTTGCCCTCGCCTTTGCCCGGGCCGCCAAAGCAGCTCTGCCAGGCCGCGGCGGTGTCGTAGCGGTGGATGCGAAAGGAGCCGTAGCCGTCGGCCAGGAGAAAACCGGGGCCGCCGGGGTCGTCCGGCTCGAGGAAGGCGAAGTTGGTCGGCAGAAAGCCCTGGCGGCTCCAGTTGCGGCTGGTCGAGACATTTTCCCCTTCGGCATACACGCCCGACTCCATCGGGGCCTTGCGATACCAGACGATCTCGCCCTCGGGCGTGAGCTTGGCGAAGGCCTTCACCTGCTGGTAGCCGCAGACGTAGAGGAAGTCTTGCGTGCCCTCGCGGCGGACCTCGATTCCGTGGCCACCCCCCTGGAACTCACTGCCGAAGGCACGCATGAACTTCCCGGCGGGATCGAAGACGAAGATCGCCGGATGGTCTTTCTGGTTCTTGTGGCCCTCGTGGATCACGTAGAGATTGCCGGCCGAATCGACCGCCACATTGTGGGTCGTCTGCCAGCTGAAGCGGTCGGGCAGCTGCGGGAAGTGGTGCTTCACGCGGAAGGAATGCCCCTCCTCGCCGAGGATCGTCTCCCCGCCGACACGGCGGACTCGCCCGCGGGCGGGTGTGGCGGCGGTGAGGGCCGAGCCGGCCACTGCAGCCGTGAAGACACGACGGGAAAGAAGGTCCATCTGAAAATCCTTGTCGGGAGTTGGCGAGGTTACGCTGGAGTTTACCGGCGGCCGACTGCAGCCGCCACGCGGTATCATGCCGCCGGCTGCCTGCCAACCGGCTGGAAACTTCCCGCCCACCACACGCCGACCACCGCCTGCCGTATGGGATTCCGTTCGCTTCGCGACTGCTGCCAGGCCCTCCGGGCAGAGGGCGAACTCGTCGAGATCGACCATCCCGTCGATCCTCATCTCGAGATCGCCGAGATTCAGCGACGGCTGTTTCGCGCGGGTGGCCCCGCGGTGCTTTTCACGAAACCGAAGAACACGGCCTTTCCGGTGCTCGTCAATCTCTATGGAACCAAGCGGCGAATCGAGCGGATCTTCACCGACACCCTCGAGCGTGTGAAGCGGCTTGTGGAACTGAAGGTCGACCCGACACAGGCTGCGGCCAAGCCTTGGCGATACTGGCGGGCACCTCTCGATGCGATCTCGATGCTGCCCAGGCGGGTGACCCGCGGGGCCGTCACAGCCCACCGCACCACGATCTCGCGTCTGCCGGCGGTGACCGGCTGGCCGGGTGATGGCGGGCCCTTCGTGACCCTTCCGGCGGTCTATACCGAAGACCCCGACCAGCCGGGACCGCAGCGAAGCAACCTCGGGATGTACCGGGTGCAGCTCTCAGGCAACGACTATCAGCCCGATGAAGAGATTGGCCTGCACTACCAGCTCCACCGTGGGATCGGCGTGCACCATGCCGCGGCGATCCGCCGCGGTGAGCCACTGGAGGTGGCGGTCTTCGTGGGCGGCTCACCGGCGATGGCACCCGCCGCGGTGATGCCGCTGCCAGAGGGCCTCTCCGAACTGACCTTCGCCGGCGTGCTCGCCGGCCACCGGATTCCGATGCTCCGGCGCGGCGGCCGGCCGGGCATCTATGCCGACGCCGACTTCGTGATCGAGGGCACCGTGGTGCCTGGGGCCACCAAGCCGGAGGGCCCCTTTGGCGACCATCTCGGCTACTACGCCAAACGGCATGCGTTTCCGGTGATGCGGGTCCGGAATGTCTGGCACCGCGAGGGGGCGATCTGGCCGGTGACCGTGGTCGGCCGCCCGCCGCAGGAAGACACGCTCTTCGGCTGGCTGGTCCACGAACTGACCGGGCCGGTGATTCCCACGGTGCTGCCGGGGGTCCGCAGTGTGCATGCGGTCGATGCCTCTGGCGTGCACCCGCTGCTGCTGGCGGTGGGTAGCGAGCGGTATCTCCCCTGGCAGAAGACCTCACGGCCTGCGGAACTTCTCACCCAGGCCTCGGCGATTCTCGGCCAGGGGCAGCTCTCCCTGGCGAAATATCTCTTCATCGTGGCCGAGAACGACGCCCCCGGCCTCGACGCGGACGACATCGAGGGCATCTTCGCCCACCTGCTCGCGCGGGTCGACTGGCGGCGAGACTGCCACTTCCACACCGAAACCACCATCGACACACTCGATTATTCCGGCAGCGGCCTCAACGCCGGCAGCAAGCTGGTGGTCGCCGCTCGGGGGCCGACGGTTCGCGAGCTCCCCCGCGAGCTGCCCGGCGGTATCCCGCTGCCCTCGGGCTTCGCCGACCCGCGGGTCTGTCTGCCGGGGGTGGTGGCGATCCGTGGCCCGCGGATTGAGCCAAGGCCCACGCTCGAGGCCGGTCCGGACGCGGCCGACATGACGGCGATCTGGCGAACCGCGGCGTTGGCGGCATGGTCCGGCGACATCGGCAGACTGACCGCGGCGATCGGACCGGAGCATCCGCTCTCCGCCTGGCCGCTGGTGGTGGTGGTGGACGACCCCGAGTTTGCCGCGGCGTCGCTGGCAAACTTTTTGTGGGTCACCTTCACCCGTTCAAACCCTGCCGCCGATGTGCATGGCGTGGGGGAGGCGGTGGTTGACAAGCACTGGGGCTGCCATGGGCCTCTGGTGATCGATGCCCGGCTCAAGCCGCACCATGCGCCGCCGGTCGAGGAAGACCCGGCGGTGACTGCGGCGGTCGACCGGCTATGCATCCGCGGCGGACCACTGGCGGCCCTGTTTGGCTAGCTGCTTGTGGGGAAAGCCCGACGTCTTGCGGGGAAAGCCCGACATCGGCTTTCGCCACGCAGGCAAACCCCGGCAATTCACGAGCGGCTCGGCCGTCCCGCGAAACGGCCAGCCGCTTGCGGAACCGTCCTACGGGACGCTCAGCCCTTGATCGACGAGACACGCACCCGGGTGATCAACTCGCGATGACCGGTGCGGCGGCGGTAGTTCTTGCGGCGGCGAAACTTCTGCACGTGGATCTTCTCAGCCTGTCGCACGCCGAGCACTTCGGCGGTTACGCTTGCCCCGTCGACGGCCGGGCGACCGAGGGTGAGTGCACCGCCACGGCTGACCGCGAGGACGCGGTCAAAAACGATCTCACTGCCAGATGGGGCATGACGGAAATCGACCTCGATCTCCTCGCCCTCCCTGACGGTGATCTGTCGGCCACTGTCGGCAATCACGGCATAGAGCGTGCTCGAGCCCGACATCGAGGCAGCCTCATCAGTGGCGGTGGGTACCATCAAAACTTTCTCGCACTCACGAAAACAAGGACTATTCAACGACTCAACGACGCGTCGAGACTACCACACCCCACCCCCCAAAAAAATGGGGACGGGAGCGATTTATAGGGACGGGAGCGATTTACCGGCCGCCTGCAGGGCGGACCGGCCCTCGCCGAAGGCGAGGGTGCCTACGCATAAATCGCTCCCGTCCCCATTTTCCCACTCATTTTCCCACTGCCTCAGCATAAATCGCTCCCGTCCCCATTATTTTTAGGGGAATCGGACGGGCCGGCCGTCGCTGCCCACCGCCTCAAATGCGAGGTGCTCCGGGGACACGCTCTCCTTGCCGAGCACGTGCAACTCGACATGAGCGGTATCCTCGAACTGGGCCATCTCCCGCCGCTTTCGGTTGTTGATCCAGGTGCTCACCTCCTCGTGGACCGTCACGGTCAGCCTGGTGATGTCCTCCCGCATCGTGGCCAGGCCAAGCAGCCGCATGACCTCAATCGACATGCTCTCGGCTGTCTTGACCATGCCGGTGCCATCACAGGTCGGGCAGTCGCGGAAAATACTCTTGCGAAGCGAGGGTCTGATCCGCTGACGGGTCATCTCGATCAAGCCGAAAGGACTCGTGCGGAGCACCTTCGTGCGTGCCCGGTCACGCTTCATCGCATCGTGCAACGCCTTTTCCACGCCGCGGCGATACTTCTCCCGCCGCATGTCGATGAAGTCGTTGACGATCACCCCGCCAAGATCTCGCAGCCGCAGCTGACGAGCGATCTCGCGGGCCGCGATGAGGTTCATCTGGTAGGCGTTTTCCTCCGCGGTCTTCTCCGTACGGAAGCTGCCGGAATTGACGTCGATCGCCACAAGAGCCTCGGTCTGGTCGATGACGATCGATCCGCCCCCCTTGAGCGGCACCTTCCGCTGATGAATCCGCCCGATCTCCTCCTCCAATCCGTAGCGATGGAAGAGCGGCTCGCCGCCGTCGTAGAGCTGCAGCCGTGAGGCATAACGGGGCATCACCAGTTCGAGAAACTCGCGGGCCCGCTCGTAGGCCGCCGGATCATCGATCAGAATCCGGCCCACGTCCTCGGTGAACATGTCACGGATCGTGCGGATGATCATGTCGCTTTCCTGGTAGATGTCGATCGGCGCCGGATACTTCCGCATCCGCCGCACGATGCTCTTCCAGAGCCGCAGCAGGTAGGCCATATCGCGGGCCATCTCCTGCTTCGTCCGCGTGGTACCCGCTGTTCGCACCACGAAGCCGACCCCCTTCGGGGGCTGCAGTTCGAGCATGATCTCGCGGAGCATGCGGCGGCTGCGGTCATCATCGATCTTCTTTGAGATACCGACCCGGCCCAGGGGCGGCATCAAGACCAGGTAGCGGCCCGGAATCGAAATGTAGGTCGAAAGGGTCGGGCCCTTGGTGCCAAAGCCCTCCTTGATCACCTGCACCAGCACCTCGTCACCCTTGCGGAGAATCTCCTGGATCGGTGGCTTGACTCGAGGCCTGTCACCGAAGCGAATCCGCCGTTTTGGCGGGGCAGTTGTCTTCACGGCTCCCTCCTCACCGGCCGGCTCGGCGGCCTTCCCCGGCTCTGGGAGGTCGAAGGCCTTGTCGGGGTCGATTCCGCCCTGGCGATAGTACTGCGGCTCGACGTCGCTGATATGGAGAAAACCATTGCGGCCCACCCCGAAATCGACGAAGGCCGCCTGGATGCTCGGCTCGATGTTGACCACCTTGCCCTTGTAGATGTTGCCGACATAGTTGTCGGCGCTCGTCCGCTCGACATAGAGTTCCTCGAGCACCCCGTCTTCCATCATCGCTATTCGGCATTCCTCCGACTGCGACACGTTGATCAGCATCTCCTGCTTCATTCGTTTCCTTTCATCGTTCGTTCCGCCGTAGGCGGGGCCCTTCAGGGCCTGGTTGTCAGGCGACCGTCTGCGCCAACACGCGGCGCAGCTGATCGCGGAGATAGGCCTTCACCTCACGAGCGCTGTCCATTTCCAACGCCCGTCCCGCGATGCCGCGGCATTCCGCCACCGACACGCTCCGGCAGAGCTGCTTGATCTCGGGGATCGCCGAGGCCGGCACGCTCATCTGTCGCAGCCCGAGACCGAGCAGCAGCTGGGTGAACATCACGCTGCCGCTCATCTGCCCGCAGACGTTCGCGGGCACCCCCGCCTCGGCCGCCACGTCGAGCGACCGCTTCACGAGCCGCAGCACCGCCGGATCACAGGCGTTGTAGAGGTCGGCGACCTCCTTGTTGCTACGGTCCACAGCGAGGGTGTATTGGATCAGGTCGTTCGTGCCGATCGACACGAAATCGACCTCGCGGACGAAGGTCTCGAGCATCACCGCCGCAGCCGGCGTCTCGACCATGATCCCCACCGGCAGATCCCGGTTGAAGGGGATGCCATGCTCGGCGAGATCCTCCATCACGTCGGCAAGCACCATCCGGGCCTGCCGCAGTTCGACGATCGTGGAAACCAGCGGGAACATCACCCGCACATCGCCAAGCACGCTCGCCCGCAGGATCGCCCGCAACTGGGTGCGGAAGATCGGCAGCTGCCGCAGCGAGAGCCGGATGCTCCGCAGGCCGAGGCAGGGATTCCGCTCCTCTTCGGGCGAGCTGGCGGTGAGCATCTTGTCAGCCCCGAGGTCGAGCGTGCGGATCACCACCGGCCGGCCCTCCACCGACTCAACCACCTCACGGTAGGCCTCGAAGTGATTCTCTTCTGTCGGCTCGTTGACACTCGTCAGATAGAGAAACTCCGTGCGGTAGAGGCCGATCCCGTCACAGCCCCGCGACTTGCACTGCTCCACCTCGTCGGGAAACTCGATGTTGCCGAGAATGCTCACACGAACACCGTCGGTGGTCTCCGCGGGAAGGTCGCGGAGCCGTCCGAGAGAAACGGCGACGGTGCGGGCAGCCTCCTGCTCGAGCTTGTAGCGGGCGATCGTCTCCTCGTCGGGCTGGAGAATCACGACGCCCTGGTGCCCGTCGAGGATCACCGGCTCGCCCCCGGAAACATCGGCCAGGAAGGGCCCCACGCCGACCACCGCCGGAATCCCGAAGCCCTCGGCCACGATCGCCGTGTGACTGCCCGGGCCGCCAAGTTCCGTGGCGAACCCCTGCACGAAGCGGCGGTCCAGGTTTGCGGTCTCGCTGGGGGTCAGGTTGTGGGCCAGAACCACCACGGGCTGGGAGATCGCCGCGAGCGTCTCGCGACGGTGGCCGAGCAGGTTCCGCAGGAGACTCTTCTCGATGTCGTAGATGTCATGAGCCCGTTGGGCGATGTGATCGTCAAGGCTCTGAAAGACCTTGGCATAGCGGCGAAGCGTGCGGCTGACGGCATACTCCGGCCACCAGTTGCGATCGCGAACGGCGCTGGTCAATTCCCCCTGCAGCCGCTCATCGTGGAGCATCGCCAGATGGGCGTCGAAGATCGCCGCATACTGCTGACCGAGTTCGCCGCGGACCGCGTCGCGATTGCGACTGATCTCCTTGGCGGTTTCGTCGACCGCATGGGCCAGCCTCGCCAGTTCGGTGTCGACCGCGCTGCGGGCGACAAACCGCCGCGGTATGCGGAAGCCCTCGGCATCGAGCACCAGCGCCTCGCCGATGGTCACACCCGGCGAAACGGCTATTCCCTGAAGTTTGAGCATGACGCGGTCTTTCCGCGCCGACCGGCACCCAGGCGAGGCTCAATGGTCCTCCCACGGCGACCGCCTCCGCTGTTGTTCGGTGGCGTCGTTTCGCCGCGGCCGGACGGCCCTGCGGGCCGCCCGTGAGGCGTGATCGATCCCGCCGGCACCAGCCGGCCATCCCGGCCGCGACCCCGCGAGGGATCGCAGGCCTGCCACCGTCGCCGGAAGCCCGAAGGGAGATCGCCCGGCTCTCGTGCCGCGATCACCATCCCCTCGCCTCCGGCCCCGGTGGCGAAACCAATGTCTCCTGTGTGTCGTCACATGCCGCCCGCGGGCGGCAGGCTAGCCGGCCTCGCCGCAGCCCTGTCGGCTGCCCACGGTGCTGTCATTGCTGTCGCGTCCGCCTTCGGCGTCGCCTTGTTCGTTAAAATTGCGGTCGAAGAGCATGCCGATCGCCTCCACCGCGGCGGCCGCGTCAGGCCCTGTGGCCTCCACCAACAGCCGGGTGCCCTGCCTGGCCGCGAGTGAGAGCAATTCGAGGATGCTCTTGCCGTCGGCCCGCTGACTTGCCGCGACCAGTTCGATCCGCGACTGGTATTTCCGGGCCGCCCGCGCGACCAGATCGGCCGGCCGGGCGTGCAGCCCGTGCCGTGTGCCGACGGTCACCTCGCGGATCATCCGGTCTTCACCCATGATCGCTGCCTCGCTCCTCAGGTCGCCACGCTCTGCTTGTCCGACTCCTCGAGCAGTTGTTGGATCTCGGCCGGAGTCGTGGCCGCCTTCAGTTCGCGGCAGAAGGTGTCGTCGCGAAGCTGCCGGGAGATGTTCTCCAGCGCCCGCAGGTGGTCGCCGGGACGGTCGGGCGGCGAGACAAGCAGAAAAAACAACTGCACCGGCTCGCCATCGAGACTGTCGAAATCGATTCCCTCCTGGCTGACCGCGACCGTGCCGAGCAGGCGGTCAACGCTGGGATGCTTCGTGTGCGGCACCGCCACACCCCGGCCGATGCCGGTGCTGCCAAGTTCCTCGCGCTTCATGATCGCCTTGACGATCCCCTCGAGCTCGCCGGCGGTAATCTTGCCGGCATCGACGAGGGCCTGGGCCATCTCGCGAATCACACCCTCTTTGGTGGTCGCCTGCACGCTCGAACGGATCGCATCGTGGGCGACAAAATCAGAGAACTTCATGCCGGTCCCGGCCGGAACATCAGCCTGCGCAGCTCTGCGGGTTCAGACCCGCCGCGTGTTCTGCACGTGCTTGTGGTCCCGGACCTTCTCCTTGTGTTTACGAAGTTGCTGCTCGAGTTTTTGGACCGCTCCGTCGACGCTCCTCCAGAGCTGACCCGAGAGTTCGTGGCTGACCATATCCTGCATGTGCTCAGCCGAGGCCACGATCTCGACCGCGGGAAGCGACGCATTCTCCAAATCAACCGTCACATTCAAGGCGGTCAGCCGGTTGTAATACCGCTTGAGCCGGGAGACCTTGGCCTCGATCTTCGACTGGGAAGCCGGGCTGAGATGGCCGTGCCGAGCCGAAACGTTGATCTGCACTCTGCTGTCCCGCTGCGTGCCTGCGTTGCCAACATCGAGCCGGACGTGACCGCCGATCGGCTCTTGTGCAAGCATATCACCCGTCCTGCCGCCCGGACAAACCGCCAGCCTCCAGCCGCGGGATAACCGTATTCTGCCAGTGGTTCCGCCACCAGCCCACCCCCTCGGCACGCTGCTGCTCGAGACCGTCGGGGCGGTACTTCAGCCGCTCCAGCCGCGTCGGCTCGGCAAGCTCGCAGAGCCGCAGGTAGGCATACCGACGGACCACCAGGTGGGGGCTGGCGAGGGCCTCGACGAGAAAATCCGCCTCGCCGTCGGCGACCTGCTGCGGAGAAAAGCCAACCGCCATCCGCCTGAGCACCGCCGCGGTGCCGTGGGGGGCCACGGTCTCGAGGGCCTGAGTGAAGCGGGCTGCCGCATTGGCCCCACGAGCCAACGCCAGCGGCACCGTACTCGCCTCAAACTCCCGCCAGCGGGTTTCGCCGAGCCTCGCCGATGGCATGTCGGCGACGAGCAGTTCCACTGTTTCCCGATACTCCCCGAGCAAAGCCAGGGTGGCCGAGGCCACGATCCTGTCCTCGATGTCGCGTGCCACTGACAGCTCACGCAGAGCCCGCGAGAGCGGCTCACTGGCCCGCACCCTGGCGACGAAAGCTTCGCGGCCGCCGCGGGCGATGCGGTCGATCGGCCGCGACGGCTGGAGCCAGGCCGGGGTCGGCTGATTGCGAAGCAGCCTGGGCGAGCCGCTCCCGTCACTCCAGAGCAGGTCGCCCGGGGCCAGCCGATCACCCGCCGAATCGCGATCGTTGGCGGGAACCCAGCCCACCGCGTCGGCGGAGGGCACGATCCTCGCGACAACTCTGGTCAGACCCGCCGAGGGGTCGCCTCCCGGCTGCCGCTCGAGCGTGACCTCGATCCCCACCGATCGCACCGGCACGCCCTCGAGGGTGCCGACGAGATCTCCCGCCACCAGCACCAGACGGCTGTTTTGGGGCTGGGCCGATCGCACCACCGCCCGGCCGAAGACGATCTCCAGCCGCGGTGTCCCGTCGTCCTCGAGCGAGACGATCGCCTGCGTCGAATCGAGCAGCCGCACGGTCACGCCGCGGACGTTGATCTCCGGCTCGAACCATGGCGGCACGAGCAGTTCCTCGCGGCTGCCCAGTGCCGCCCCGTCCGCCATCGGCTGCCAGGCGGCCACGACATTCTCCCTGGCGTCGTCGCCGCCGTTTCCGACGCGATGCAGAATGATCGGCTTGGTGCCGACAAACCCCAGCGGGGCCGCGCCAGGGGCATCGGTGGTCGAACGACGATCCCCGAGGGCATCGGCAGGGCCTTCGTCAGGTTCCTCGGCCCGGCCCTCAGCCGGAGCGGGTGGCTCCGGGGCCCTCGGTGGCTGCGGTCGGCTGGCGATTGCCAGGGCGTTGCCGCCGGGCACGTTGGCCATCACCGCAGCAGACTCTGGCTCGGATGGCGGGGCTGGCGGTGGAACCGCAGACAATGCTTCCACAGGCTGCCCTGCTTCCACAGGCTGCCCTTCGTCGGCGACGGCTGAGTCGGCGACGGCCACGGGCTTTGCCGGTTGGGCCGGAGCCGGTTCGGCGGGCGGCTCGGCGGGCGGCTCAGAACGATCAACGCCTCCGGGAGCTGCGGCCGCCAACTGATCGGCCGGCGGTGCAGCCTCAGCGGGCTTTTCGATTTCGCTTCGGACGCCATCGGCAGCCCCGTCCTGCGGCCGCCAGCCCCGCCCGGCAAGCACCACGAACAGGGCCACCAACGCCGCCAAACTGCCGACGGCCACCGCAAGCCTCAGCCAGGCCGGACCGCGACGCAAACGACGCCCCGAGCCCTTGGCCGCAGCCGAGCCACTGACCCCTGCCCGCACAGCCGGCATCGCAGACGATCCCACGACCGCGGCCGTGGCCTCCATGGCGGCCAAGGCCTCTGCCGGCTGATCGGCGGGCTCGCAGTCGCGACGGAGAAGCTCGCCAACACGCCGGGCCAGGCTTCCGGTCGCCGGCGAGCCATCCTCGGCCTGCGAGTCATCGGCAAACCGGGCCAGCAGTTCATGGCACTCAGCCACCTCGGCGAGATGCACATCTGACTCCAGGCAGACCCGCTCGAAGGCCTCGAGCTGCTCGCTGGGCAACGTGTTCTCGAGGTATTCAGCCACCGTGTTGGCGTCGGCCGCAAGCCCCCGACCCTCGAGTTTCGGAGAGCCAAGCTCGGCCTTTCGTTCGAGCTGTTCGATGTGGGCAAGCAGCCGCCTGGGAACCTCGCCTTCCTCGACCTTGCGGCGGATCTCCGCCTCGTCGGCCCCCTCGAGCAGGCCGTCCCGCCAGGCCAGCAGCGTTCGCAGCGTGAGTCGCATCTCGGTGCTCCGGTCGATGACATTTTCCGGTCAAAGTGCCACTGCATCGGTCCGATGAGGCACCGCCCTATCAGTGGCTCGCCGCCGGAAAATCCGTGCAGCCGCCGAGAAAAATTTGACCGTGCCCGCCGTCATTTCCCCAGAAATCCGCCGCAAAACCGACATCGGCCCGGCGGCCGGGCGACCCAATTCCCCCTCCCCCGCGTAGATGAGAGAGGGCTGCGGACCTCGGCGGCGGCCGGCTCAGCGAACGGTCGTCCAGATTGGTGGATTGTCTCCGCGGACTACACTGGAGAGAGTGGTGAGGCTCGGCATCGCACCGGCGAACCTTGGGGTATCCCGAGGAGGTTTCATCGTGCAACACACTACGCGACAACGCTCCGAACTGCTGCTGCGGCAGGCCGCCGGATATGTCGAACTCGGCGAACTGCTCGTGGATGGCGATGCGCCCGTGCCGCCGTCGGCGATGAAACTGCTGGAGCGTGCCCGCCGCACGCTCGCGGAACTGCCCGAGGCCGAACGCGAATCGCCCCAGGCGATGCTGCTCGATGCGGAATCGCTACGGGCGATGGGGCTTTGGGACGAAGCCATTCCGGTCTTCCTGGCTGCCGCCGTGAAGGCCCCGCAGCGTCTCGAGCCGTGGCTCGGGCGGGGCTGGTGTCTGAAGCGACTCGGCCGTCTTGGCGAGGCGGTGGCCGCGCTCGAGGAGGGGCTGCAGGCCAACCCCAACCAGCCCGTGCTGCACTACAACCTCGCCTGCTACCACTCGCTGGCCGGCGAGGTGAGTTCGGCGATCGAGCATCTCACCAAGGCCATCTCGATTGACCGGCGTTTCCGTGACCTGACGCAGATCGAGCCCGACTTCGACCCGATCCGCTCGGATCCGCGGTTCGTCGCAGCAACCCACATGGCCTGCTGACACTCATCGCTGGTCGCCGGTGCGGCCGCCAACGACAGCCGCATGAGTTCTTCCGCACTCCAGGAGATCACCGCCTTGCTGGGGTGCCCCGCGGCCGGGCAACCAGATCAGTATCTCTTCGAGCGGGCCTTCGCGGCGGCCGGCCTCGACTGGCGGTTCCTCACGCTCGATGTCGCCGAAGATCATCTCCAGGCGGCCCTTCGCGGCGCGGCCGCTCTCCGCTTCCGTGGCTGTCTGCTCTCAGGTCCGCTTCGCGGCCTCGCAACGGACGTCGTCGACGAACTCAGCCCGGCGGCAGCGTTCGCCTGCGGCGTGAGCATGGTCGATACGCGGCAGGGAAAACTCGTCGGCCACATGACCGAGGGCCGTGGCGTGGTCGAGGCCGTGCGTCGGCATGCCGAGCCGGCTTCGAAGCCGGTGCTCGTGGCGGGAGGCGGCATCGCGGCGAAGGCCACAGCCCTCGAGATGGCCCTCGCTGGGAGCGGCCGAATCGTCGTTACGGCGAGATCCCCCGAACAGGCCGAGGCTCTTTGCGATGCCATCCGCGGACTCGAACAGTCCGCCGCCGAAACGCTCCCCTGGGCCGATCCGCTGCCGATTCCCGAAGACGTCGGGGTCGTGGTGGCGGCCGTTCCTCAGGCGAGCGATCCGCCGCTGACTTTCTCCGGCTGGCGGGGCGATCTGGTGGTCGCCGATTTGGCACTCGTCTCCCAGCCCTCACGGCTGCTTGCCGAAGCCCGCCGCCACGGGGCCTGCTGTGTTGACGGCCTCGACATCCGTTCGGAAAAAAACGCGATCGACTTTCAGTCGTGGACGGACCGTGATGCCGATCCTGACATGCTGCGGGAGGCGATCGACGAGTTTCTCAATATCTGAGACCCGCCGGCGGCCGCCCGAGACCCGCCGGCGGCCGCCCGGAATTGCCCGGCCGGATTCAGCCGTCAAGCCTGGTGATCTTGTCGGCCACCGCGGTCGCGGCGGTGCGGACATCGGCTACCGGATCCTGCCGCAAAGCCTCGATCCGGCTGGTGATCATCCCCGGCGGTTCGGTGGCGGTGGCATCGACCACGAGGGCCACTGCCCGCAGGGCATTCACCACCGTCAGGGCCCGCTTGTACCGTCGCGACTGCGACTGTTCGTCAGGTCCGGCCGGCAGATCCTCGAGCGAGAGCATCTCGGCGAGCGGGTCGTAGGCCTCTTCCCGGCCGAGCCGGGCCAGTGCCGTCGCCGTATTGAAGCGGACGTTCTCGTCGGCATCGTCCCGCATGAAAAGCAGCCGCTCGATCGCCTCATCGCCACCGATGATGCCCAACGCGAATGCCGCCGAACTTCGCAGCCTCGCGTCGTCGCTCGCGGAGGCTTGCTGCACGGCCTCGGCAGCCTCGGCAGCCTCCGCCGCCTGCCGCCCCGCGGCAAGCATGTTGGCCGTGAGTGCCGCGATTGCCTCGACGGCGGCCCGGGCGGTTTCGGGGTCGTCGGTGTCGGCCGCCCGCTCCACCAGAGGCGGCAGCGCCTCGGGCACGGCAAATTCGCCGAGCCCACGGCAGAGAAAAAGCTTCAGCTGCTGGGCCTGCTCGCCGCTGCGGCCACGGGCAATCTCCTCCTCGAGCACCTCGCCGAGGGCCGTGGCCAACGCCGGGTCGGACTTGAGGGCCTCGCCGCCGGGGCCGCGGAGGTCGTTGGCAAAATTGAGGGCCGCCTGCCAACGACCCTCGCCGCCGCGGCGAAGCGTGCGGAGGTAGGCCTGCGGGTCACTGCCCAGATGGGCCAGCCAGTGGAAGGCCAGCCAGACCGAGACGATGATCGCCACGATCACCCCAGGCACGAGAAAAAGCTGCACCAAAAAGCCGGCCGAGGGCGGCTCGACCGGTGGCAGGGGCGGCTGCGAGCCGTCGTTCGATGAGGCCGCGGTGTCGTGGAGCTCTTCGGCGGACATCCGCGATCCTCGGGGGTGATACAGCATACAGCCGGGCTGAATACGGCCAGGCTGAAGAATCGTTAGAAAGTTTAGGAGAGGGCCGCAGGGCGTCAACGTGACCAATCCAAACCAACAAGCAATCAACGCACCCTGGACGACCGTCGGGCAGCGGCACGATGCATGCTCGGCCTCGGCCATCGGGCTGCCGGCCACCTGGCTGACCGCGACTTCCCGGGGGGTTGCGGAAAACCTGGCCATCGACGAGGCGCTGCTCGAGGAGGCCCATGAAGGCCGCCGGCTGCGTCCGGTGGCCCGGGCCTGGGTCGCCTGCAGCCCGGCGGTGGTGGTGGGCTCCTCGAGCCGTGTCGCGGACGAGGTCGACCTGGCCGCCTGCCGGAAGGAGGGCTTGCCGGTCGTGCGGCGGTCGAGCGGTGGGGCGACGGTGGTTGTCGGTCCGGGCTGCCTGATGTGGTCGCTGGTGCTCCCCTGCCCCGACGGGCCGCCCACCGTGGAGCGGCTGCACGCCTCGATCCTGGCCGCGGTGGTGGCGGCCTTTGGCTCCGCTGGCGTCAATCTCCGTCGCAGGGGTACCAGCGACCTCGTGCTTGGCGACCGCAAGGTCGCAGGCAACGCCCTGCGGGTTCGCCGTGGCGGGGTGCTCTACCACGGCACGCTGCTCGACGCGTTCGACCTGGGGCTCATCAGCCGGGTGCTGCGGCATCCGCCCCGCGAACCCGATTATCGGGAATCCCGCAGCCACGAGGCCTTCCTGGCCAACCTCGAACTCGGCGGCGAATCACTCCAACGGCTGATCCGCACCGCCTTCGCGGCCGACGATGCCGCCGAGCCCTGTGACCCCGCCCGGACCGCCCGCCTCTTGGAGCAGCGGTATGCCAACGAGGCCTGGAACGGACGGCTTTGAGCCGGCCCCGCCCGCGATCCGGCCCCGGCAGCCACGAATCGACGTCGCCTGGTGACGGTCGAACCGACCCGGCAATCTGGTGAAACCTGTCATGCGGTGCGGGTTGGAGAGTGTAGCCAGCCGACGGTCACCCCGAACCCCCTGCGAGGCCGATCCACTCTTCGGCACGGGCAACGGGCCACGCGGAAAACCAACCTTTCGCGAGGCAGGCTCGACACCTACAGTCCTTCACCCGTGCGACAGGATGTCGTCCGACAAAAAACGCAACAGGAGGTTGCCTTCCATGCGATTGCAGATGCACGCCGCCGATGTGCGGCATCTCGTCACGCGATACTTCCTGGACCTCGGCGCGACGGTCGCCGACGTCGCCGACATCCAGGAGAATATCCGCATCGACCGCGGCCGCTGCGTGGCCCGCTGTTACCGTGTGGCGGACATGTTTGCGATGTGGCTGATCGACGTCGGCGTGCTGCAGTTTTACGACGCCGATGGCGAGATGCTGCAGACGGTCAACCTGTTCACCGAGATGCAGCCGCACCGGGCGGCCGCCTGAGCCAGACGGGATCGTGTCGGGGGGGCGGGCCGCGGCAGAATCCCGCGGCACGGCCTGGAGGTAGCTCATGGCCCAGTCCCCGCCATTCACCGGCCAAGGCGAGCCCGCGAGCCTCCGGCTGGCCGCAGCCACGCCGCGGCTCTCAATCGTGATTCCGGCGGTCTCATCGGCTGAGGATCTCGAGCAGACGCTCGTGAGCGTGCTGGAAAACAGGCCGGATGACTGTGAGATCGTGGTCGCCCTCGGCTGCGAGTACGACGACCCCTGGAACATCCGCGACGAGGTGCACTTCGTGCGAGCCCCCGCGGGTGCCAGCGTGGTGGGCTGCATCAATCTCGGCATCTCCGCCTGCTGCGGTGAGATCATTCATGTCCTCGCCGCCGGCTGGCGGGCCACCGCGGGCTGGACCGCAGCCGCCGTGGGCCACTTCGAGGAACCGGACGTGGCGGCTGTCGCTCCGCTGACGCTCTGCAAGGACGATCACGGCCGCGTCGGCTCCTGCGGCGTGGTGGCGACCGCGGGCGGGCGAAGGATTGTCCGCCGGCCCCGCCGCGACGCGCGGCGGGTCGAGGAAGCCGCCGAAGTGCTGGCCGGTGACACCGACAGCGTTGTTGACGTCGGCCGCCTGGCGGCCTTCGGGCCGACGATCGAGGCCGGCTTCTGGAGGGCCGAGGTGCTCACCGACGCCGGTCCGGGTTTCGCCGGCTGCTGCGGGCCGCTGCTGGCCGACGCCGATCTCGCCGTGGCGATCGAACGGGCGGGATACCGCTGCGTTGCCGAGCCTGCCAGCCGGGTGATTGAAGCCGCCGGGGTGGTGAGTCGCTCATCCTTTCTGGAGGGGCTCTACGCCGGGCGGCTGTTCTGGAGATCGGTGGCGGGCCAGCCACTGTTGTGGATCATGCTGCTGCACCTCGGCGAGATCGTGCGGCACACCTTCGCCCGGCCACCGCTCGGCTGGGTCCCGGCGGTCGCCGGCCGGCTGGTGGCGGCGTTGCAGATCGGCTCCTACCTCACCCGCTATCGCCAGCTTCGGTCGTTGACCAGGAAGTCCTCCGCCGCAGACGATGGAGTGAGCCTGCGAATCGACGACGGCCATCCGCCGCTGAGGCCGCCGCGGCAGCGGTCCCGCGGCAGTCTGCGAAAGTCGGCCTGAGGGACAGGCCGGTCGATTGGCACGTC
>Ga0180429_10001033_pt1 | contig 24080 bp, 28 predicted proteins | sample SS_ome_FD_132428 | JGI IMG/M metagenome (GOLD analysis project Ga0180429, IMG submission 132428) | Hypersaline lake sediment archaeal communities from the Salton Sea, California, USA - SS_1_S_1 metaG | ecosystem: Environmental > Aquatic > Non-marine Saline and Alkaline > Hypersaline > Sediment ...
AAAGCGCAAATGCTCCTGAAAGATTGATTGTGTTTTCTTTTTGTTTTTTAGAAACACATGATAAAATAGCCAGAATTAATACTAACGCGCCGATATAAAGTATTTTTTTCATAGTTATTGTTTTAAAGATTATTTTGTTTTTTCAAATGTCTTATCTCACTTATTTTAAAAAATGAAAGGGGTAAAGTGCCTTGAGCCTTAGAGCCACAAGGGTTTAAGGGGGTTTTTGTTTTGTAGGACATATAAAGGATAAATACTTATCATAATATATGTCCCACAAAACATAATCATGTTTCAGCCTTACTCTCCCAAGGGATTGAGCCGTTTTGCTTGTTCAAAAATTGAGGAAAACATAGATGAACATATATGCTTCAATGTAAGAATGAACGGGATTTATGATTTAAAAAGAGTGATAAACATTAAAGTAAACTAATGATTTAGATGATGCCAGGCATTCAAGATAAAAAATTAAGTTATTTGCAGCAGAACATATTTTTAATAGAAATGGGAAGTATGAGCCAATGGGTAGTGAATCAGGGGCTAAGAACCTCATATTTTGGTTCTCTCTCAAAAACGGTTTCATATAATGCGGTATATAGACGTTTTATTAGATAAATAGACCAATAGGGACAGAGACAACCAAAACGCCTTAGAGACCCCTTAGAATGATTATTTGAGGCATTAGGCTATAAATGGACTCTTACTATTGAATATTCAGGAATATGTCTCCTCTATTTGTCAGCAAGGAAGAGAAACTTGTCTTTCTATGTAAATAATTTCTAAACTGTGTTTCTTGAGAGGACAAATTTTAAGACTCAGAATTGTCACCCCCCCGGTTTCTCAAAAAATAAGAAAATGAATACAATATACAACTTGCTACCGAGTAATTACTTTATGTAAACTAGACTAAGAGACTCAAAACCTTGATATAATAGGCTTTTTTCAAGTTAACCGTATCATATGCATTTATGCAAAAATTGAAAAGTGTTGATTTTAAGGCATTTTCGAAAAAAACTGTGGATAACTTTTTGCATAAAAAATGAATAAAATAAGCATAAAAAAAAGGCCAATGCATAATACATTGAGCCTTCTTCATTTAAATTTATTTCACAGGAACGGTGAATGATACGTCTTGATTTTTCATAAAGTCCTCTGTCGTAACATCACCGAATTTTAGTTTAACTTCTTTCACGCTATTAACATCGATTTCTTTACCTTCCGGTACGCTAAATTCAAGAACGCCGTCTTGTTTAACGCCGCCTTCGACGTCTCCACCTACTGCACCATCAGTTAAGAACATATTAGCGTCTAATTGCATGTCACCTACTATTGCTTTACCTTGGTCAGGGTAGAAGTGTAGCTGTTTATCTGTGGTGTTTTCAAGGTTAATGCCTACATTAATTTTATCCTTCATAATCTTAATGTCGCCTAAGTTAACTTTCATGCCTAAAGCTTCAGCCTTTTGGCTGCTTGCATCGACCTTTTTAGAGCCATCGTCTTTCTTTTCTTCGGTCTTCTCGGTCTTCTTATCCTTTGAATCATCTGCCCCTGTTGAAACGTCATCTGTAGAGCTACAGGCAGCTAGTGCCAGAGCTAGACCCAGAGATAAGAATAAAGCTAAGAATTTCTTCAAGTTAAAGCCCCCCATTTTGATTAAATACAACTTTAATCATAGGGCAATATTCATACCATTTCAACATGTTGTTGTCAAAAATGTTAAAGTGTCTACCAAAATGGGAACAAATTTACTTTTTTTGCTTACCTTCTGCTTCATCCAGAAGGATTCGTAGGGCAGTGTTCACAAAGGAAGTCTTAAAACCCCTTTTGCCCTTTGCTAATTTGTCTAAGCGCTTCCGTAAGTCGTTTTCAACTAAAAAAGTTGTTCGTGTATGAGTATCTTCAATAGTGGGCTTCTTTTGTTTGCTTTCAAACGTTTCAAAAAACTGTTCAGCATAATTTTTGTTTGCCTCATCTGTTTCTTCTGTTACACTGACTTCTTCTATATCTTCACTTTTTTGGGGTGTATCATCTAAATTTGAAATGAAATCAGTTAATTTTCGTTGTTTCTGTTGTTTCATGGTTCTTCTCTCCTTCACAATATGCCTTCAGCTTTAAACTCTTGGTACAACTTATAATAAGCTTTAACCACTTTATGTTTTGGGTAGGTCAACACAGCAGGTTTTCCCTCGTATGCTGTTGAATTAGAAAACTGGATGCTTTTAGGTATCACAGTTTCGAACATTGGCAGTTCTTTTTCGTAGCAGATTCTTCGAGCTTCTTGTAGCATTTGACTGTGTAGAGTTGTTCGAGAATCAACCATCATTGGAATAATACCTGATATATCTAACTGCGGGTTTTCGTCATCTTTGATTTGTTTGATAACGCTGATCATCCGTAGAAAACCACGGACTGCATACAATTCAGGCATTAGTGGGATTAGCACATGGTCACTTGCTGCAAGAACATTCCCGGTGACTAGCCCTATACTTGGTGGAGTGTCTATAAATATGTAGTCGTACTCTTCGTGTATCCCGTCAAACCTATCTACAAGCAGCCTAAATGGGTTCCCTAACTCTTTAAGGTTAGGTAGTACATCAAATTCTAAAAAGTCCATTTCATCATTAGAAGGTAGCAGATCAATGTTCTTATCTAGTTTCATGATGACGTCTTTTGCACTCTTCTTTCCCATCATTACATCATAAATGCTATGCTCGATATTAGCTGGGTTAATGTTGAAAGCAAGGGCGCAGTTACTTTGTCCGTCTACATCAATAATAAGTATCCGTTTTTTCTTGTTTTCTTTTGCTACAACACAAGCAAGGTTAGTTATAAGGCTCGTCTTCCCTACTCCTCCCTTGTTAGTTGCAACAGATATGACAACACCCATGATACACCCCCATAATACAATATGAATACTACTTATACATATATCATATTATTTCCTTTATTGAAAGCATTTAAATTATTTTAAAACAAAAAAAGACCAAGTATTACTTCGTAGTAACACTTGGTATGTTTAATATTTATGTTTACGTATAAGTAATAAGTTTACTTATATCTTATGTTTTGACCAACTCTGATTAAGTTTTTGTCTTTAATAGTAGGATTAAGTTTCATTAAATTGCTTACTGTTGTCTTATACTTTACCGCAATTTCGGACAGTGTGTCTCCGGATTTAACCTTATGATATTTCTTGCTCGAAGATGACTTTGTTTCTTTGAGTTTAAGCTTTTGTCCGACTTTAATAAGATTTGGATTGCTGATGTTGTTCAGCTTTTGAAGTTTAGCTACAGTGGTGTCGTATTTTACGGCAATTTCAGACAGTGTATCTCCGGCTTTTACAGTGTAAGTGGAAGCTTTAGAAGTTGTTTTCTTGGCTGCTGTTTGTTTTGCAGGTTTAGCCGTAGCTCCTGCGGCTTGTTTGTCGATGTCATAAAGCTTGTTGGATTCGATAATGTTAATTAACAAGTTGGTGTAATTCGGGTCTGTGGCATATCCGGCCGCCTTTATCTTTTTGCAGGCTTCCTTATAGTCTGTCTCACCTAAGACAGCTTTATAGCGTTGGTTCTGTTTGAGAAACAGCGCATGGTCTTTTACACTGTCAGCTTGACTATTATACTTTCTCCATTTTGCGTTAACAGTCACCCAACGCTTATTAAGATATTCTCGTGTAGGCAACGTAATTGTTCTACCTTTCCACGCAGAGTTAGCTTTAATCCCAAAAAGGTTGTTTCCCAACTTGGCTAATTGGCTGCTACCCCAACCTGATTCTAAGATAGCTTGTGCTATTGTCAGGGAAGGCAACACCTTATACTCTTTCCACCCGTTAATAGCTCCGTTCTTTACTTTGTTAATGAATGCTTGTTTATTTGTCATGAATAGCCCTCCTGTCTGCTTATGTATTATTCGTTTTTGGGGTCTGCCTGCTCAGTCTCTTCTAAGGCTTCCCCTTTTTCTTTAATTGTTTCTAAGTATCTGCCAATAAAATCAGGAATAGGTATCCCTAATTCATGAAGATTTTCAACAATAGATATACCTTCCATACCGATATAAAAGAAAATAAGTGCTGATTTAGCCACCGGTACACTGTCGAACAAAACGACATCGATCATATTACCAATGATGAGAACTAAGAAAATGCCTGCTTTTCTTAATATCCCGAGACTCATGTTCCTGCTGCGTAATTGTCTGTTAACCAGAGCTTTAAAAAATCCTGTTAGCGTGTCTAACGCAATGAATACTAGTAATACGTTCATAAATGGCGACCATTCACCAAAAAGAAACGTTATAGGGATGCCTAAGACGGCTAAAAATCCTTGCAGTTTCATTAAATTTGCTCCTTTAAATAAGGGAGGTGCCACCATATGCAGCACCTCCACTTAGTCTACGTTATTATGTATCTCTTTTTTGAGTCGTTTTGCTTCCTCGTATTCTTCCAACGAAATTAATCCTTTGCCTACCAAAGTTTTTATGTATTCGTCTGTCCAGTAGTCATTTTGAACATAGAATTTATATACAAAGTCTGTCCATTTAATTGTGGCCATCTTGTTTATCATCCCCTTCTAACCCGTCTGATGGAGGCGGTGAACTGTAGCTCCATCCCGTAATTTTTTCATACTCTTCCGGGGTTAGATAACCCCACTCCACGTAGTCTCTCATGATATAATCCTCGTAGCATCCCCAGTCCCAGAATACTTTTATGGTTTCATAATCGGGATATTTCATGTAGAAGTGCCACCTTTCAACTGTTCAATTTGTTTCTGTAACTGAGCAATTTGATAAGACAGAACAGCATTTTGTTTTTTTAATAAGTCAAGTTCATTTGTTTCAGTTTCTGATGGCTGCAAACTCTCAATGTATTCTTGTGTAGCTGTCTCTTTCCAAACCTTTTCTTTCGGGTAAAACTTCGGGAGATATAAACCCGGATCAAATGAGATGTCAGTCCACCCGTCCGGTATATCATAATTCCCCTGATCATCAGGCTTGAGAACGTCATTGTCGATCAATAAGAAAGTTTCTTTATCATATTTAAAAATGTTTTTCATGGCGTACATCTCCTATAGAGGAATAATTTCGTCTAAACCGTAAGAAGTAATGTTTTCAAGCTTGTCAGATATTTGGCCTTCTAACCTCATGTTTCCGTTGGATTCGACATATAGCTTAGTCATCCCCGTTGTACCGAATATAGGAACAAGCTTGCTGCGTAGTTGGGCAGGTCTATAAGAGGCCGGGAGGGTTCCGAAAACTACACCCCTATTAGTGACGATCTCGCCCTTTAAATAAAGCAAGCCACCAACGGTTGCACACATAACTTTTCTGTCCCCGTGTTTTGCACCATTTTTAAGGGGAACTTCTGTCCAAGTTGGTTCAATTTCACTTGATGTTACAACACGCTTCCAGCCTTTGAAAACTCCGTCTGTGTGAACAGTGCTATGCCAAATCGTATTGTCGTAACTTCTCCAAGCATATATTGTTTTTCTTCCTTGATCAGTCTCAACTACATCGTAGTTAAACCACGAGCTATCATTAGCTGTTGGATTGTTTTGGATTACATGTCCAGGAGCAAAATAAAAACCAGAAGGTAACGTTAATAGGTCAGTTCCATCGGCCAATTTAGTGCGTTTTCCGTCGTCACTAATAAATTTATACAGTTGAGCATTATTCCATTTATCCCTTTCACCGGGATTAAAATGTAGTTCTGTGTTGTTTGCATGAACATCTGTGTATTCCTTTGCATTCGCTTCAGCTTTGTCTGCTTTCTCTTGTGCACCTGTTTTTGTTTCAATGTTGTCTAAAACAGATAAACGTTTTTCAAGGTCTGCTACCTTGTCTTCTAGTCTCTTCTTCAGCCCGTCAAAGTCAGATACGTAAAACTCTTGAATAATGTCCACAGTTTCATCAATTAAAGCCCTGTCAATTCTGAACCTGAACTTATGAACTGAGGCTTGTCGTTTGTCGTTATAGAGTAGGTACAACTCTGCTTGTACTTCTCCGTAGTGCTTTATCTCACTATCAGACAGAACATACTCAATAATTCCATTAGTAGGGTCAACTATATCCAGATCGTCTTTTACAAATATACTTTTGTCAGACATCTTCATAGCCAACTTAGGTGTTACCGCACTTAAAGGAAGCCTTTGGCCTTTGTTGTCAGATAGAATAAATTTTAGTTTTGCCGTTCCTTTATCCAATGTTGAAAAGTTCGCATCTAAAAAAGTAGGAGCCTTGTATTCAGCCCCTACTTCAAAATTACCTATCACAGTTTTATACATCATTCGAATACTTGCCCCCCTGCATATTTAACAAATGGACCTCCATCTGATGTTACGGACCGATTCTTTAAAGGTGCAAAGACGATAGACCGGCCTACCTGCGCTAACCTTTCATTTCCGTATCCTTTATTAGTCTCATCAAATGTGATTACAGCGTTAAAGTTTGTATATAGACAATCAAACTGGTCTTTAAAGTAACAATCAAGTACCCGGCCGTTACTTGCTGCATAGTAAACTGAGTGACTTCTGGTAGCTTTCATATTTTCGGTGAACCTACATTTATTTATTGCCCCATAGCCACACCGATCAAAAAAGAATGTTACAGGTTCATCAACTCCGGCTCCTGTATATCTTGTTCCAGAATTAATCATGTCGTACTGAGTGAATCCACTAACATTAATGTATCCGGGACAGTCGATAAAGGATATAGAACGTATAAATACTCCTGTATCCTCTTTAGACGGGTCAATTTTATCTAAATTTGCGTTCTCTAGAAGGATGTTTGAAGCATAAACCTGCTGTATAGATACATCCTCATCATATACAGCAGGTTTACAACGAATAATGACGTTAGCATTAATTAGCCGTGGGATTCTAGAAACAGCTTTATTAATGGTCTTAAAAGGGTTCTCTTCGGTACCATTACCAGTAATATCATTTCCCTTATTCCCGTCCACATACAGTATTAAGTCATTGTCTGCACGATATAGCTTATTTAATTGTTCTGTGAGTTCTGCTGCAACTGTTGCAAATGCAGCCATTTGATCATTAACATCCGAATACTCATCTTTAATTCTGTTAAACTCAAATTCTAATCGGGCTTGCAAAGTATTATGAACGTGTCCCAGTGAATCAGTATGTGAATCAATGACCTCTAACGGACTGTCGCCGCCACTATTTAATATAAGATTGTCTATCCTGTTCCGTACACCCTCATCTGCTTGATAAAGTGCGGCAATAACGTCTTCTAAACGCTGCCAGTTGTCGTTAGTATCATTTCGAAGTCTCCGGCTGTTTAAAGCGTCTTGCCATTTATGCAACTCAAATTTTGCCATTGTTTAATAACCTCGCTTCATTTTTTTTATTTCTCTAGCTAACTGCGCCTGTATGGTTATAATGTCTTTTTGTGTATTGGAAACTGTAATTTCAGGTGGTTGATTAAGGAAGGGGAATTTTTTATAGGAGACTATCTGAGTTTGAAGGTTAATGTTAAGGGGTTCATAAATAACTGTTAGCCAGTCCCCTTTCTGAACATCCATCTTTTTACCAAGCTTCACATTACCGGATATACTAGGGTAGTCTTGCAGGGTTTGTTTAAGCTTAGCAAGCATTGAAGCTTCATTTGTAAACCGTTCATCCCTTATCGGGTCCGCAATACGTATACCCCAATCCACAGCACGAGGGGAGGTATATGTTACTGGGGAGAAATAGTATCCTCCTCCTTCTTCTTCTGATTTCTCTTTCCCGTAGCCCCTAATTTGTGTTTTTAGGGTTGTCGTATCAGCTTGAAACTGAATTTCATCTGTGTTGTATTTGTACCGGATATACTCGTTTGTCTGTCTCCCGAACTGAGAAGGTTCATAGAAGGTTAAATGAAGGCCTGTTACGTCTAATATTGCGCCGTAATCCTCCAAAATGCTTTTAACTCCATCGAGATAGTTAACATCGCCGAAGTTCTCCTTTTCTCTTTTTTCAAAGTTGCCAACAACACTGAAGGTTATTCCTCGATCATTCTTACCTAACAAGTGGTTTAAGCATTGATGAATTGTAAGATTCCCTGAAATAGTGCTGTACTGCCTTCCGTGCTGTATTTGAAAATATTGGTGTGTAGCAGTTACGCTCTTTGTAACTCGTTCCCCTTCAGCTTGTCGGTCTAAGCTGGTTACAATGAATTTTTCACCCTTATAGTAGATAACAGACTCGTCACCGATTAACTCATAAGTAAAGGCGTTTCTGTCCGTCTTAGTGACTGTAAAACTAATCTGCCATGATTCGTTTTTTTGCCACTCCTCTGTGAAGGTTCCTATATCAAAATCTATAAGTATCTCTCTATATTCCTCTGCAAAATCAGAGACTGTAATAATATCTCTGCCTTTTAGAACAGGTATAGGGATCGAATTAGTTTGCACCAGTGCACCTCCCTTTTCTTAATGATAAAGGGCGTGGAAGTCAAAACTAATGTCAACCTTAGAAACATTAAAGATTCTAATATCATTCCAACCCTTCCTTAGTGTAATTAAACCGTTGTTTGTTCTCTTACCACAGTGCATATCGTCGAGCATCGGGTAAACCCCGTCTAGTCTCAACATATTTTCTTTAGTTAATTGGCCGTAAAATCTAAAATTATCGCCCGTGGTGTAGTTAGCTATTCGAAGGTTGTTGCCTTCTGCTGAAATATTTATGACAAGGTTGCTTTCACGAGGGTCTATGTCAAAGTCTCCAAAATTGTATACTCTGAAGTTATTTTCGTTAAATCTATACTGAAAATCGTCAAATAGCAGCCCTTGACCTGTTTGCCACTTACCTTCACTAAAAGTGAAGGGGCTAAGCGTAGATGCTACTGACTCCGCATAGCCTTTAAATGCTTCAAAATCAATATCTATAGTGGCTTCTTTGAAATTAATTTTAGACGGGTCCGCAGGTTTAGGATGAACCAGCCAGCGTTTGCCAGGCATTTTTGAGTGGACAATGTAATAAGCGTTTCTTTCATAAAAAAGTCGCCAAATTTCATCTTGTAACAAATAATAATCCTGATAATCTCTAGCTTTAACTAAAAAACGGGCAGTAATTGTACGGGTACCAAAAGTGGTACCCATATCTAAATTACCGTCCGAACCCTGAAAATTCGTATAAGTGGTTACAGGCTGAGGGCTCCCGTAGTTAACTTCAAGTAAATCTAAACCCGTCAGCTCGCTCACTTCTGTGGTAGAGCCGTCAGCCTTGAGTAACCATAGTCTGTCGTCTATCAAATTCTAAAACCCTCCTTGTTGGTAAAGTTTATTATTGAACTGTTTTCCTTGTAAGGCGCTTATCTTATTTGCAAGGTCTTCAACAGATATTGAATTTCCGCCCTGATTTGCCAGTTGGAATAACAGTCCTAGCATTTGTTGCGTCATGGCGTTTTGCTGTTCATAAAGCTTATTTTGTTCTTGAAGAAGTTGCTCAAGTTTAGACGTGTCATTGTTGACTGTCACTTTGCTTCCGTTTTCAAACCCTACAACTTCACTAGCCTTAGCTAGAATTTGTAAAGCTCGGCCACGTTTAGCCTTAGACAGTGGCACAATGGCTTCAGGCTTGTTGCCTTCGCTTATTTCAGCTAATTTGTGTCTAAAGCTAAAGCCTCCGTTTTCGTACCCTATGTACCGTCTACCTTGATTTACAGCTTTAACCCCCGGCACGTTGCCAATGGTTTTATAACGTGATTTAATGTATCGAATAGCTGCAATGATGTTATGTACTGGGTTGAAAATGTTGTCATAGCCTTTCATCTTGTATGCGTTGAAAGTTGGACCGATCGTCTGCATCAGACCTTTAGACGGGATACCACGTTTAGCGTTAATATCCCAGTTGTTCTGAGCTCTCGGATTACCCCCAGACTCTTTCATTGCAATTAAAGAAAGGCCGTTAAGCCAGTTTCTTCCCGATACTCCTGCAATCTCCATAGCCCGAGTAACCCATTTCTTAACGTCTGCTGTAGGGTTTCCACTTGCCTTTACATCATCCCCGCCTTGAAGAAACTTTTGAATCCAGCTTTTAGCACCTTCAGAAGCCTTGCTAATCACACCTTTAACCATGCCTAGCGCAGGTTGTTTTACGTTGTCTAGGTTGGTGAAAGACGATATTGCAGATTTAATTAAAGCTAAAGGATTGCTAGCAAAATCCCATACAGCAACGGCCCCATTTTTAACTTTCTCAAACCCGGCTTTGGCCGCATCTTTAGCGCCATTCCATGTAGACTGTACAGCACCGAAAGCCTCCTGTAGGATACCTTTACCTTTTGCATACGCAGGGATGCCTTTACCTTTAAGGAATGCAGCAGTACTATTACCGTCCAAGACGCTTGTACCTTTAGGCAGGTTCATGATGGTTTCTTTCTTCGGAGATAAGAATAGTTGACCGTTTGGAAGTCTGATTAACTCACGTTTGTTAGGCCCTTTACCGTCTGATACCTTGGCAAGACCGCCTTCGTGGTTATCAGTACCCTTTGCATACTCTGGAATTTTCCATTTAGGTATACGGAGCTTCTTCGGTGCATGAACCTTATCAAGAATCCAGTTAATTCCGCCAGTTACACCATTAACACCTTTTGCCAAGCCTTCGAGTAGGAATTTGCTGACTGCCTTCATTCCGTTAGCTATCTTGCCAGCGTTCTTTTTAAGTCCTTCAGCCATACGGCCGGGTAGATTCTTAATTGCATCTACAACTTTATTGAAGATGCCGAAGATCGTACTTCTAATACCGTTGAAAATCTGGGATATCTTGTTCCGCAGACTAGAAAATAGTGAACCGACACGGCTTACCACGTTCATAACGGGCTTAATGACAATGTCTTTTATTTTTTCCCATACAGACTTAGCTATATTTCTTATCCCGTTAAAAATGTTGGAGACAGTACTCTTCATATTTGTAAACATATTTCTCACGAAGTTTACAATAGTGCTGATAACAGACTTAAATATTCCGTTTATACCGTTCCAAACCCAGCTAACAAAGGTTTTCAGAGCGTTAAAAATGCCTTTTACAGTATTCACTGATCGTGTAAAGCTTGATTTCACAAAGTTTACTATCCAGCCGATTACGGTAGAAAAGACAGTTTTAATTCCGCCCCAAATGCTTGTAAAGATGCCTTTGAATGTTCCGCCAAAGGCAGTGAGACCTTTCAGGAGCTTACCCCAGAACATTAGCTGCATCCAGTTCCAGATTAGGTTAATTGCTCCGAAGAACACCTGTTTAATGCCTTCCCACATCTTAGAGAAGTCACCAGTGAACAGACCTGAGAACATTTTAATAATGCCCATGATTACATTTAGTGAGCCGGAAATAACGCCTTTGATGTTTTCCCATACAGACTGAATAACGGCCAGAACAGTATTAAAGATGAATTGAAAGAGTTGGAGGATATAAGGCAATGAGGTTTGGAAAAGGGTTGTGAGGGCATTCCAGATTGGTTGTACTATCATCATGATAGCACTAAAAACTGTGGTCACTACGGTTTGGATACCGTTGAAGACATTACTGAAAGCTTGCAAAATCTGCGTTCCGTTTTCATCCCAGAACGCTTTAATTTCGTTAATCTTAGTCTGGATAAACTGTGATACAGTAGTAAACGCCTGTTGAGCAAGGTTCTTTCCTTCGTTGAATTTTTCAATTACTCCGTTAATGAACGATTTAACTGTTTCAATTACTTCAGGAGGAATCATGTTTTTAATCGCTTCGCCTATACCATTGATGAAGTTTCTAAACGTTTCACTTTTGTTATAGGCAAGTACAAACCCTGCTACAAGTGCAGTGATAGCACCTATTACAAGTCCGAATGGACTTAGAACGGCTCCGGCTGCTAGTTTCACACCATCTAGTACCTTACTGAATAGGCCTATCTTTCCTTCTGAATCTCCGAACTTCAGACCAAGCAACCCCACTACATTAACAATGTTGCCAATAGACCCGGCTAAAGCACCTGCTACAAGTAATAGGGGGCCGATGGCTGCCGCCACAAGAGAAGCATAAGTAATAAATGTCTGCATACTTGGTGACAGATCATTGAACCAGTTTACAAGGTTCTGGATAGCAGATGCTATGCTTCTAATAGCTGGAGCTAAAGTATTACCGATTGTAATACCTGCTGTTTCAAACGCTCCGCCCAACTCTTCTAAGGAGCCTTTAAGGTTATCCTTCATTTTTTGTGCTGCGTCTTTACTTGCTCCTGAACTATTTTCAAGAGCTTTTGTCATCTTGTCTATTTCTTCAGGTCCGGCTTCCATAAGTGATAGGAAACCACTTGTAGCCTCAGTACCTACCAGACTAGCGATTGTAGCCGCCTTTTGCGTCTTTGTTTGCCCTGCTAAGGCTTTTTGGAAGTTTTTAATAACACCTGAGATTCCAATAAAGTTACCTTCAGCATCTGTAACGCTAATACCCAAAGCATCCATTTGTTTACTGTTTTCTTCACTTGGGTTAAGGAGTGCAAGCAAGGACGCACGTAGTGCAGTACCTGCGTTTTCCCCTTGTAGTCCAGCGTTTGTCATGATACCGATAGATGCAGCAGTTTCTTCCATAGACACGCCTAATGCCGCCGCAGGAGCGCCTGCATACTTAAAGGCGTATTGCATATCTGTAATGTCCGCAGCCGTTCTGTTCGCACTCTCTGCAAGCACATCAGCCACCCGTGAAGCTTTGCCGGCTTCTATTCCCCAGATATTAAGGGCTGAAGCTACAACGTCTGCTGTTTGTGCCATGTCCGCAGCTGAAGCTTCTGCGGCACTAATAACACCCGGCATAGCTGCAATGATGTCCTTAGAGGTGAAACCCAGGGCAGCTAAGTTTTCTTGCGCTACAGCTACTTCTGTAGCACTCTTAGAAGTTGAAGCCCCTAACTCAAGGGCTGATTCTTTCAATTTTTTCAGTTCATCTGCTGATGCTCCGGCGATAGCTCCAACCCTCGACATCTGTGCTTCAAAGTCCATGCTTGTTTTAACGGCCGCACCTAATGCACCTACGATTGGTAGGGAAATTTTCATTGAAGCTTCTCTACCGACATCCTTAAGCTTTGTCGATACTTCACTAAGTCTGTTTCTTAGGGTAGCCATACGGTCAGCAAATTCTGCGCTTTTCTTTGAAGCATTGCCAATCTTAGCGTCTAAGTCTTGTAAAGCTTTCCCCATAAGTTTCTGTTTTGCAATAGCTTCTTCGATGACTATTTTTTGTTCTCTAACTTCCTTTGAGTCTTCGCCTTTTGTTTTGATTAAGTCCTTCAGCTTTTCTTTTTCTTTCTCAATCAGTTGGGTTTGAAGACGATAGGATTTGGTTAGGCCATCCTTTTCTGCTTTTGCGGCTTGATACTCTTTACCTTGAGCCTTTAAAACAGAAACAGCCGCAGTTGTAGAACGGGCAGCCTGATCTAATTGCGTCTTTAAGTCCTGTGTTCCTCGTTTGTATTCACGCATAGCAAGCTTAGTGTTATCTAACTGCTGTTTCATTGCTGCCTGTTTAGCTACTGCGTTGTTTATTTGCGCTGCATATTTCTGCGCTTGTTTAGAATTTTCTCCAAAGTCTTTCTTGGCTTGTTCGTACTTCTCATGAAGCACTTCAATTTGTTTTTCGTTGGATGCCATTACCTTTGTAAGGCCGTTAACTTTGGCTTCCATTGTCTTATAACCGTTTCCGGCTTGGCTGATCACCGACATATGAGCTTTCATTTCACTTTGAGCAGCTCTAATTTGTCTTTTAATACCGTCTAATGATTTCGTCATTTTAGAGCCATCTAGACCAATGTCAATGATCATACTGCCTAACGGTTTTCCTTGTTGCGCCAACTATTTTCACCTGCTTTTCTTAGATTTTTTGTGCAATAAAAAAAGGGAAGACTACCCCCGCAGCCTTCCCCGTACGTATTAAATTGAGTTATAGAACTCCTCTGCACTCATCAAACCTCTGGACTTAGACTTAGACCTCTTGCGCTTCTTACCCTTTGACATGGTTTCCAGTAAGCGCAAGAAGTGTGATAAGTCCATTTGGTCTATCTCATGGTGTTTGTACCCATTTTCCATCAAGTCTATATAGAGGTCATCTAAGTTATTCAGGTAGTCGGCATACGTTAGGGTGTTATCGGTTACTTCTTCTTTTTTGCTACTGTTTTTTTTAATTCTGTCCGGTTTTCTTCTTTTTGGACTTGAGTCTCTTTTTGTCCTACAACATCCCCGATGATTTCCTGAAGAACTTCAGCGATTTTGCTGCCCTCAACACCATCTAAGATCGTGTCAAAAGTAACTGCGTCTGTATCAAACAAATTTGCCACCAACATAATCATTTCGTCTAACTGCTCTAGTTCGCTCAATGGATTGCTTTCATCTTCAACCTTTGCAGCAAACTCGAGGACACTCCGGAATTTACGTGTGTTAATAAAGCTTTGTGTATGGGTTTCTTTTTCTCCCTTAGCGTTAATCAGTTCAATTTTAATCATTTAATCTTTCTCCTTATCTTTGGTTTTTTGAATTTGATAATAAAAGCTAGGCACGTTTTTTGTACCTAGCTCATGAAATGGTCTTATTTCTCTTCTTCAGGAGTGGAAGGGTTAGAAGGTGCAGAAGTGTACCCGTGGAATACAAGGCGATCAAATTCCTCTTTAGTGAAGCCTTCGTTGTCTGAACGGGCTTTAAACAGCACTTGTTTGTCAAGCTTACGTGCTTGGAATGTGCCTGTAATTTCATCTGTATTAAGTTCTGCGCCACTGTCTGTAGATGTTGCTAAGTTTTGGTCTGGATACGCCATCTTACCCTTTAGAAGAGCAATATAAAGGTCTGCGCCAGAACGTGCTTTAGATTTAAGAACAATTGAAATGTAAGGTGCTTCTGTGTTTGCTCCTAGCTTTTCAATACCGTTTTCATATGTAACACCCAGAATTTTATTTACAACTTCAGAACCTAAGTCTGCAACTTGCAGGGTTAACTCTGGTGTTCCTGTACCTACTGCTGATACGTAGAAAGGTACGTTATTAGCGTAAGTCGTATTCATCTGAGCACCTAACCCACTAATTTGAGCTTCAATAGCCCCTGCCTCTGTTGTAATATCAATCACTTCTTTTACAATCTCTGTGTCACCTTCATGGATTCCAACTTGAATACCATCAAAACCAATACTTGCCATAGTTTTTTATCTCCTTTTCAATTTAAAAATTTACTTGTTGTGTAGCTGTGTACCTTCTCGCCATACGTATCAGGTCAATATCAGGGTCATCATCCAATACATTTGCACGTTGTACCCATTGATGTTTAGATAGTAAGCTGTCTAACGCTTTTCTGATTTCTCTTAGCGTTCTTAAATCTTTGGCCCAAACATCAACTTGTACCGTGATACTTATCTCAATTGCTCCATTGTTAGCGAAGCTTGTCTGATAATCATTGATCTCATTGATACGAATAATCGGCGCATTTTCTACCTTTTGGTAGTCTTCTGGTACACGGATTGTGAAAATGTAATCTGGGTTAACTAGACTTGTGATTGTTTCGTCATTCATCAGCAATTCATAAACAATTTCAATTGGTAATTTCACAAGCCTACCCCCTTTTTTAATTCTGATCTAATGATGTCTAAAACTCTTCTTTTCATTTGGTCTTCTGTCTGCTGGACAAAGCCTTGAGGTGGTTGCTTGATGGTTCCCATTTCAACAAAATGAACCCGCCAACTTGTTTCTTTGCCAAAACCGACTGTAATGTGTCCGTCTTCATCCGGCTTACTAATCTGAACATCGTTTTTCATGTGCTTGCCACTGTGATTAGCCCCGGGCGGTGTGTTTCTTTCTAATTGGTTTGCTACGGCTTCTGCTGCCTTTTCGAGTGCTTTGTTACGGGCCTTGCGCTCTTTAATAGCTAGTTTTCTCAGATTGCTTTCAATAGCCTGTAAGCCCTTAATTTTAACGCTCATCTAACTAGCCACCCTTGCAATAACAGTAGTATATTGCTTGTTTTGTAAATCAGGGTTAATCTGAACGATGTTGTATTTAATCCCTTTGTGCTTCACAGTCATATCATTGGTGACTTCGTGCCTTTGTTGGTACCGGATGATGAAGGTCAGTGTATTCTCAAGTTTAGTACCAATGGTGGCTGTGACTTCTTTTAAATACTGGGTTCTAATCGCAGCCCAACATGAAAAAAGAAGCACTTCTTGCTTCCTTGGTGTTCCTGATTCATCTTTAACGGTTTTGATTTGATAGAATCCGATACGGTCATTCATCTGTCCAACATTAGTAATTGGCATAGTACCAGCCCCTTAATTGTTGAACGAGGGAGACTACACCATATGGAGAGTCATTAAGGTTTACTTCGGAAGTGGCTAAACGGTTTTGATACCAGTGGCCGACTAGAAGAAGGACTGCAAAGTTAAACTGTTCTCTTTGCTGTAATGTCTCTAAAGATGCTTTTTGATCTATAGCATCTGCTATATACCTCTGCGCTACTTTTTGAAGCATAAGTAGGTAAGCATCGTCTTCATCATGATCAATCCTTAAAATGCTTTTTAGTTCGTCAAGCTCCATCTATAAGCCCCCTTTATCGTAACAAGTAGGGGCATCAAGCCCCTTTTGTCACGTTATTACGCCGCAGGCTCTTCTGGATTTGCAACTACTTCAGGTGCGAAGTGAACAAAACGGCCAGCATCTGGGTCAATTTGTTTGTAATCAGCACGAAGTACAACTGCAAGACCTTTACTGTAGGAGTCGAATTTTTCCCATTCTACAGAGACTTGATTACGCTTAGCTACGAATACTGATTCTTTCAAGTCACCCATGAAAATTGGGTAAGTAGGTGCTGCTTCTGTACCTCCGTTTGGCAGTAGTTCATCATCAACTACAATTACCTCAGCACCGAACAAAGTCTTGCCAGAAGGTGCAGAAATCGAATCTTGAAGCAAGTAGCGTCCGTTTTCATCTTTAAGTGTGTCTAACATGTTGTAAGCAGATTGGTTCATTACTGCGGATTTTTTCATAGAGGCTTTAAGTTCTACGTTATGTACACGTTTCAACTCATCGAGGGAATTAGCATTTACTGCCTTGAAGGATTTTAGAATTTCAATGATTTCATAGTTATTAGTCTCACGAACTGTGCGCTGAAGATAAGCTTGAACTTTTGAAATAATGTCAATAGCTGAGTCTTCAACAAGCTCGTTAGAAAGTGGAATCATACCTGCGTAAGTATCTACTTTCCATTCAACATCGATAAACGGGTTAGTTGTTACTTCTCCCATTTCCGCAAGCTGTTTTTTGGTCATCAATCTTCCAGCTTTACGGCGGACAACCGGGAAGCTACCAGACTCAGTACCAACTGTTTCAGATGTTACGTAGTTTGCTAGGTCAAACTCATCATCTTTAAGCTCAAGTACATTAGTAACAACTTCTTTTGGAACAACTACAGAAGTATTCTCGGTAGTCAAACCGTCCCGGTACTCCCCATGAGAACGGATGTAATTTTCAAAAGAACGTAGTTCCCCGTCTGTTTTTTTCATAAGGTTTTTAGGCATTGATCTAGTTTCTCCTTTACTTGTTTCTTTAGTTGGTGCTGGTGGTTGTTCATCTTCTTTTGGTTCTAGTGCATCGATCTCTTCGAGGTTTTTCAGTTGTTCCTCAAGCTCTTTAATTTCTTCATTGAGCTTGTCGATCGCTTCCTTGATTTCTTTAGCTGCAACCATATCCCCGGATTCAGCTTTTGTTTTAGCTTCTTCAATTTCTTTGTTTAAGTCCGCACGCTTCTCATGAATATTGCTGCGTAACTCTTTGATTTTTTCTTTAAGCATGTATGCATAACTCCTTTATTTGAAATTTTTCATAAAAAATACGCCTTATGGCGCTGTGTCTTAGCCTTTTTTCTTAGCATCAATACAACCTGTAGGACCTTTACATTTCGGACAGTCAATCCCATCACGCAGCTTATGTGAGGTCTCTGACCATCCACAACTTTTACTTAAACAGTAGTAAGTTGTTAGTGGAAATTTCATATTGATCACCCCCTGTTGGCAAGATCACCGATACTTTTCAAGCTCCAACAGGAACAAAAACATGTCTTTTTGAGCTTCCTGCACTTTTTGCATACTTCTTTGTACGAGTTCTACTGAACTAGCATCGTATGCCGGGTATGTAACAACGGATACATCGAAAATAGAAGAAATAGATGTGATTGTGCGTTCAATTAACCCTGTTTGAGGGTTCTTTCTAAGCTTTTCACCTCCCGGTGCAAGGTGAAAGCCAAAACTGCAATTAGAAATGTTCCCTAAACGGATATTTTCATAGACATCTTTGCTATATGAAGTGTTAGGAAGTTCACAACGGAAGAACAAGCCTATTTCATTTACAGTTAGTTGTAATGTCTCTGAAACCGTTCGACCAATAATCTTAGCTGGGTCGTGGTCGACTAGACACCTTACGTCTGATAAGTCCGCATTTTTCAGAGCTTCAGGCGTAATTAGCTCAATGAAACCGCCTAAGTCATTAGACCACTCATTGAATTTCAAGGCGTAACCTTCAATAATCATTTCTTCATCTTTGTTTACATCGATCGTTGCTGAGCTGAGTGATCGCTTTTCTGGTTCCCTCATGACTGATTTTCACCCCCTTCTGATGAAATAGGGGCGTTTTTATTTTGTTTACTCGCTTGGTATTCGTCTAATTTGGTTAAATCAGCGTAGTTGAGACTTACTAACAGCTTGTCTCCCCCTTCAACAGGTGGTTTGCCGTACTCTTTACGGGCTTCGTTAACTGTAAGAATGGAATTTTGAAGAAGTTTAGAAACGTTCTCAACTTTCTTAGTAGGGTCTACTTCTCGGAGCCTGTCAGTGCTGAATTTAAACGACTGCGCTCGGTTAAGTGGATACTCAAGGAGTTTTATGTTTAGCTCTGAACTTATGGCTGAAAAATAGTGTGAAAGGGTATTTTGAAGGTAGGTTAAGTTTGCAGTTTCAAGGGAGGTATTAACCGTTTCAATTCCCATACGGTCTAAAGGGATGCCGCCAAAGGCTTTTGCAATTTGCTTTGTAGTATATACGTTGTTGTTAACCAGTTTAAGGATTTCGGTATTGATTTCAATTGGCGTATATTCCATAGTGTCATCAAGAATAATTGTACGCAAAGCATTTCCTTCACCTGAATTGCTCTCTTCGAACTTTTGACGAATGCTATCTTTAGATTCCTTGTCTAAGCCCGACTTTTTAACTTTAAGAATACCTGAACTGTTAACCCCTTTTCTAAAGTTAGCTAGGAGAGTTCTTTTAGCTGCGTCCTGTTGAGCTAACTCATTACGTAGGCTTAGTAATGGTGATTCCCCCATTAATCCATCTGTTGTAAACATTTTGAAATGGAGAATATCCTCTGCCGGGTACTTCTTGGTTTTGCCCTCCCCCAGATCGTGTGTGTAGACTATGTTTTCATGTTCAAGGTCTACTGACTTCACTTCTGATACAGGGATGAAGTCAAGCCTTACTGGGGTATTGGCTTTATCTCGGATAATGTGTGCGTAGGAATTGCCGTTAAGTAGCATGTTTGCAGCCATTGCAAACTTAAAATGCCAGGCATCCATTAAATCATTAGGTTTTACATTTAGCAGATAATTTAAGTCATTTTCTTCTTCAGCTATCCCATTTACCATTAGCTGAATCGGAGAGCTTGCAATATCCTGACTAATGATCTGTACAGCCGTAAATACATCACTGTTTCTTATTGCCGTAGCACTTGTATAAGTTACTCCATCTGTACTTGTGAAGGATATTACAGTGTCTAAGAACGGGTCTCCTGTTGAAGTCTTAGTTCTACTTCTAAATAGCGCCATTGTTAATTATCACCCCTTTCAGGGTCAAGTAAGTATGAAATAACAATTAAAAACACTCCTGAGATGGCTAACCCTAAGAGTGGAAGCCATAGATACACAGCAGTGTTAATTAAGGTCAGCCCTAACATGAATAAAACACTATGGATATTATCCATGATCATGGATGCCAACCCTTTCAGTTTCTGAAGGTCTATTGTAACCACCACCTTAAAATGAAAAATTATTTGATTTAAAGAACTCATTATAGTCAATGGTGTCTTCTTCATGGTGCATTGCTTCGGTGTATGCGTTAATTCCTGCCGCAATCGGGTCAATTTTGTTACGCTCTTTCTTTTTATCGATCTGAATAGTGTCATTTACTTTGGTTACAACAGCATTGTTTATGGCTATTGTCAGCAATGGGTTCCCGTCATGAATAATTTTCTTATCATACACCTGTAGCCTAAAATCCTTCGTAGCTGGCGATAACGTTTTTACGCCCTGTCTTACACTAATTAAAGGGTATACATCCTCTAATTCGGTAATAAAGGTTGGTGCGCTGTACTCATCGTACATAATGCCCTTTACCGTGAAATTGTAGGTTTCTACAAGATTGTGAATGTATTCAATAATCTGCTGATAATCAATGATTCCTGATTCTTTTTCAGTAATTGTACAATAACCTTTTTTAGACAGGTCTCTATAGTCTATCTTGTCACGCTTAATCTTAGCGTCTAGACCGCCTTTAGTGCCTACAAAGGAGTGACTGTCTATAAAAAACTGATTATTTACAGGAACAACCCATGTTAATGAAGCTAAGTCTTCTATTCGGGCTAAGTCAGCGCCTATATACACATCTTTTCCGTATATATCGGGCTTCTCATCAACTTTTACTGCTCTCCACTCCTCCCCTTTTAAAAGGGATTCTGAAGAAGCACTTTGCCAGATGTTGAAGTTTTTCACCAAAGTAAGACTGACATCATCCTTAGCCCTTGCTTCTTTGAGCTTTTTTCGGAGAAACTTCATCATTTTTTCTCTAAGATCGTCTGACTCAAGAAGTGGGTTAGATTTAATCCATAGGTCTTCATCGTTTACTTCTTCATCTTCATCTTGCTCATACACTACAGCAAAATAGTTATCGTTTTCTTCATCACCGTTAAGTATCTTAGTTACATAAGGGTATTCAATGGTGTACATAGCGCCATTTAATTCAACACCTGCTGTACTGATAATTAAAATTAATGGCTGGTCCTGTTGACCTTGTGAGGACTCTAAAACCTCCATCATGTCTGTATTCTTTGCTGTATGGTACTCATCGAGTATGCCAACAAGTACATTTAAGCTGTCTAAGTTGTCGGTGTCTCTGGATAAAGGTTTAAGGATGCTGTTCGTGTCCTCTATCCTGATTTCATTTTGAACAATCTTGGTAAGCTTGCGTATTGCTGGAGACTGTTGACGAATCTTTTTTAACTGAGCAACAATCATTCTATAGACGGTTCTTGCTTGGTCTTTTGAATTGGCTGTACAGTAAATCTGCTTATCGAATTTCGGTGTTTTGCCGTAAATAAGCTCATACAAAGCAATACCTGCTATCAGCACTGATTTACCGTTTTTACGAGCCATACTGATATAAGCCTTCGTATACCGTCTTAGCCCGGTTTCTTTATCAACCCAACCATAAAGGCTGCCGACAATGAATTTTTGAAAAAGCGCAAGCTTCATAGGACTTCCGGAACTAACATCAGGGAGAAGCTCTATAAACTTAATAGGCTTGTAAGCTTCATTTTTATCAAACCTATAAGGAAAGTCATTGTCTTTTGATCTCTCAAGGTCGTCTAAATGTCTTTGTGCAGCCTGAATAGTTTTTTTACTTGCTGTAATTTCACCATCGACAATCTTCCGGGCATACAAGGTTGTCCAATCAATTACAGTGTCGATGATTTTATTATTCATTATCATCCAACATTTCTGCGAACGGGTCCTTTGTAGTCTCCTTCTGATCCGGCGTTAAAATACGCATTCGGCTGTCAATAGACAAGCCTAATTGACCTGCAATGCTTTTAATTTCATTTGACGCTGTTTTCATGATGGTTACATACTGACTGGTTTTAGTAACGGGGTTTCCTTGGCTGTTCATTTCGATAACTGTAAGACCATTCTTCTTAGCTTCATTAGAAGCTTTTATAAAGATCGAATACCAGTTACAGTACATACTTAAAAGCCCTCTATCCAGCTCACTGACCGGGAGTTGTTCAAGTAAAGGTGTTATCCTTTGCCACTCCCTTTTACCTCTTGCATCAAGGAATGAAGGAATGTTTTCCCCATCTATCTGAGCCATGTCATATAGCACCTGCTCTTTGTCTTTACGCTCTGCAATTTCTTCTTTAGTTAAATGCTTCTTAGTTGCATCTGTTAGCGTGGGCTTACGCCCCATTACTATCACCTGCCTTTGCTGTAAGCTGTCAATTTTATGTGTGAAAAATGTTTTAAAATCAAAAGAAATAAGCAACAGCTAACGACCTTATAAACCGTTAACCATTGCTTGTTGAAAGGAAGAAAAATGAGGGATAATGCGGAAAAAACAAAAACCCAAAAAGGGAATTTTCAATAAAGAAGACTCCCCGCCGTACCCTCCGTTCGTTGAGTTGGTAGGGGTTTTGGTTCGGGGGGCTTCACGTTTCGTTTTCTTTTTCTCTATCAAGGAGGAAACCACTTACCTTTTGTGTGTAGTAAGTGGTTTATAAAGGAGAGAAGAAAGGGGAAAAGGGAGAATGAAAGCAAACTACCCTTACATAACATATATATGTACAAGGTTAAATATTTCATTGTATGTTTACATATTACTTAAACAACTTAACGTGATTTTTGTGTTTGATTAATATTTAATACATATTTTGTTTTCGTTTAAAGTTGTCAATTAAATATTAATGTTGAAGAGTTAATAAAGGTTTACACTTGAGGAAAGCTAAGCATGAAGTTTATTATGACAAGCAGCACATACGCTTTCAAGGTTGTCAAAGTCTAGTCGTTTGCTCCAGTCTTTCTTTGTCTCTATGATGTGGTGAACGATGGTTGCAGGTGTTACGTGCCCTTGCTTTAAACACTGCTCACATAGTGGTTGTTGGTTTAGTTTGGTTTGTCTTAGGTTCTGCCATTCCTTACTTGAATAGAATTTAATATACTCTTTATCGTACCTGTATCTCTCTTTATTGTACTGTTTGTAATGATCGTTCTTATGCTTGCTACAGTATTTCTCATCATAAGGAATAAGCTCCCTACACCTTGAATGGCTACAGCGTTTCATTGGTTTCATTTTAAATTCCTCCGTATGTATGAAATAAAAAGGAACCCACCGTTAAGTGGATTCCAATTAGGGCTATTTCTTTTTAAAGATGATGTCCAGAGCTAGCAGGATAATACAACCTACAAGAATGATGATTGAGATAATATTTGACCCGAAGCCAGTGTTCCAGTTTTTCCAAATTGAGTAGACTTGGAAAAGGAGCAAAAGGATAACTGCTAACCTAAATGGCAATGTAAATGATTTAATGGTTATCACCTATTCTCTATACGCATTGGTTTATTACGTTGGAAATGTTAAAGAAATCAAGGAAAGCATTTCCTACATCCTTTGGAAGGTTGTTAGATGTTTTTTTTACAGCTTCTTTCCAAGCGTCTATTGTTCTCCATCTTTGTTTTTTCAAGCTTTTGTACTTAGAGTAAATTCTGTCAACGGTTTTCTTTACGCCGCCGAGTAAGTCGATAGCTTTCTTCAATTTGACAATTTTAGTCACTGGAAAGCCGACAGTCCCGATCATTAGACCAATAGCAGTTATGCATTCCCACGCTCCAGCAGGTTGAATTGCAGAACTGTCAGCAGGTGTTTTAGATTCCTTTACATCTACATCAGATAAAGACGGAACAACTAAATTATCACCGTTTGTAGTGACTTCAACCCCTGTTTTTTCTGTTAACCAACTAGCCACTTTTTCAGGGCCTTGTTTTTCGACACTAGCTGGCAACTGCTCAATGCCTTCTAAGAATTTAACAAAATCACTGTCTGGTGAAAGAAGTTCACCCTCTAAACTTCCTGCTGGTGCATCAATTTCCCCTTCTTCCTTTGCTGATGCGAAGGAAGGTGTGATGGTCGCAAATGCTAGTAGAAAGGCTATAAAAAATGGAAAATATTTTTTCATAGCATTCCCTCCCCCTTTGTTTATTTTTTAAGCCCTTTCACCGCAACTATAACATACTGTCCAGTATAAATAAACATATTATCCCATAATTAGTCCTTAACTACCAT
>Ga0180429_10001034_pt1 | contig 24054 bp, 20 predicted proteins | sample SS_ome_FD_132428 | JGI IMG/M metagenome (GOLD analysis project Ga0180429, IMG submission 132428) | Hypersaline lake sediment archaeal communities from the Salton Sea, California, USA - SS_1_S_1 metaG | ecosystem: Environmental > Aquatic > Non-marine Saline and Alkaline > Hypersaline > Sediment ...
CAAACAAATGTACGCTTGATCAGTTTGCCAATAATAATTATGCCCACGGCGACAGACCACAGTAGGCCATGATAGAAACTTGAGAGAAAACAAAGTAGAGAAGATAAAGCAAAACCCAAGGAATTAATCCAATGAAAACGATTCTGTCGAAAAAGCAGCAATAAGAAAAAGATAGAAAAAGGGAGCCACTGTGTAGATAGAATATTTAGATGGACAAGCTGGTTAAGTCGAATAGGATTAAATGAAAATAATACTCCCGACAAAAATGATGCGAGTACAGAAAGCCCCATGATTCTCCCACATAGATACATGCCCCAACCACCAAGGATGTACGTAAGAAGAATCATTAGATTGTACCCAAGGATTGGATTACCGCTAATTAAATAGATGGGAAAGAAGAGGAGGCCTTGAACAAATAATGGATCATGAAAAGCGAAAGTTGTCTTTTCGGGATGACAAATGTTTGCGTCAAAATATGATGCTGTATTCCCGCTCAGCCAATTTGCATTCCAGCAGAGAGCCCACGTTTGGAGAAGGGGATCACCAGGCCAACCAATGATTGAGTCTTCTATGTGGAGAGGGATTGGCCAAATGACAACAATAGCCAGGATGGAAAATACGCCCAATAGGAGGATGGTGGGAATAAGTTTATTATTGAAATATAGTTGACTGCTCATGATGGTTGAATTCCACCAGTTCTGACTTTTTCGAGTAGTTTTCCTAGCAATAGTTAAAGTGTCATGTCTAAAACACCATTATTATTCAATAACGGTGTCGTAGGCAATCAATTATTTAAGTCCAATAAAGTGGTGGCAGTTATTCTACTTGAACGATGATGAACGACTTGGTTCTGGCTGGTTACTTGATCGCGGATGTCAGGCTGGAAAATGATCTACTCTACCGAAAACATATGGATTACACGACGGTAGTTTCGGTTAAAGTTGATAAGAAATCCTGGATGCCGAATCTGTTTCTTTCCTCAGGATGTGTTAACCTCTCCACACACCATAACAGCGGAGAGAGTTGGGAGAATTCATCCCTGTACGCCGGAAAGGTTCAGTTGCGTCGATAGACTCTGTTTTCTTCATTGATTGATGTTATTGTGGTTAAGTTTGATTGTCTGGATGCGTAAGTCTATACAGACTATATATCTTTGGCCAAATAATTCTGGGGAGTCGGACCAAAGCACTTACTCCCATGGTGCGATTGGGGTAAGGTCCAGATGGGAGAGCCCGGCCGCCCGCTGGGCCTTCCGCCTCGGCCTGCCGGCGGTGCTCATTCTCAACTGGATCTACCTGCTCTATCACGGGGTGTGAGGGATATGACGACGACGCAGAACGAAACCTCCCCGGCGGCCGCCTGGTTCCCCACCGCGGCCGCCGCGGTCTGCGCCCTGGTCTTCGTCGTTCTGCCCCGTTTCGACGGGGACGGGGCCTTCTGGGGCCTGGGCCACGCCGCGGCGGTGCCGCTCTGGCTGCGGGTGCTGCTCGGACTCACACTCCTGGGCCTGTCGCTGCCGCCGGTGGCGGACAGGGCGGCCGCTCTGCTCGAGCCGCTTTCCCGGCGGATCGAGGCGCTCTTCCGGCAGTATCCCAAACCGGCCCTGGCCGGTGCCGGGGCGATTGCCGCGGTGGTGTTCTGGCTGCTCCGCGACCGCAACTTCCTGCTCGGGGACAGCGAGCACCTGATCAAGGCCATGACCTGGTACGTGCGGGAGGAGGGCTGGCATGTGACCTTCGACGAGGCCATGGCGCTGTGGCTCCACTCGGCGGTCTACAAGCTCTTCGTCGCCGCCGGGTTCCCCGGGGCGGCGGAAACGGCCTTCGCCCTGACCAGCGTGCTCGCCGGGGGCGGTTTCGTCGTCGTCCTGCTGCTGCTCGTCCGTCGGCTGGCCGCCGGGGCGCTCCTTCGCACGGCCCTGGCCCTGCTCTTCCTCGGCGGCGGCTTCGTCCAGCTGCTCTTCGGCCACGTGGAGAACTACACCGTGGTGGCCCTCTTCATGCTGCTCTACTTCTTCGCCGGGGTGCGCTGCCTGCGCGAGGAGGGGCGTGGGCTCTTCGTCCCCGCCGCCCTGCTCTCCACCGCGGTGGCCTTCCACCTGCTGGCCGGTTGGCTCTACCCCACGCTGCTCGTGCTCTGGTGGGCCGGGCGGGGGCGGAAGCAGGAGGACGGCAAGCGCAGCGACGGCGGCCTCACCGCCCTTGTCGCCGGGGCGCTGCTGCCGCTGATTGCCGCCTTCATCATCTGCCGTTTCAGCGGGTTCGGCGCTGAGCGCTTCGGCGAGACCCACCTGGCGGCGATGAAGTTCGTCTTCCTCCTCGGCCCGGACTACGAGCACTACCAGTACGGCTTCCTCTCGCCGGCGCACCTCTTCGACGCCCTCAACCAGCTCTGGCTCTGCGCCCTGGCCGGCGTCCTTGGCGTTTCCCTGGCCCTGCTGCACCGCGGCCCGGCAGGGGAGCGGGGGCCGCGTGGCGAGGTCATTTTCGCCGTCACCGCGGCCGTGATGCTGCAGTGCTTCGCCCTCTGCTGGAACCCCGACCTCGGGGCGTTCAAGGACTATGACCTCTTCGCCGCCGCCGGCCTGGGCTGGTCCTTTGCCGCGCTGGTCCTTCTCGCCCGGCGTCGTGTGCCGGCCCGGGCGGGCCTCGTCATCGCCCTCTGCGGCCTGCTCTTCACCGTCCCCTGGGTGCTGGGCAACCACTTCGAGGCGGTGGAGGTCGACCCCGGGGTGCCGGCGGCGTCCGCCGGCCGGGCCGACCATGATGCGGTGGTCATTTTCGTTGACGAAAACAAAACGGGCATCGGTCGTCCGGCTGATGTATAATCCCGCACTGCGACCACTGTATTCCGGATTCGTAACCAAAACGCTGCCTGCCCGTCCGCGGGACGGCAGCAGTTGAACCCGACACCGTTTGAGCCGAAGGAGGAAATCGATGAAACGCGTACTGCTGGCCCTGACCGCCGTGGCCCTCATCCTGTCCGCCGTGCCCGCCACGGCCGGCGAGGGCGTCCGCTCCATTCCCGTGACGCTGACCGTGAAAACCAACATGGAGGGCGTGGAAGTCCTCATGGGCCTGGACAAGGGCGTGGGTGGCATGGAAAGCTACGGGCTCAGCCCGGCAACGATCAAGTTCAAGGCCGTGGTGGCCACCCTGCCCGGGGAGAAGAAACCCATCCTGCGCCTGCTGCCCGAGAGCGCCGAGATCCCCGGAATCGACGCTGACTGGGGCTCCCTGCCCGACGAGGTGCGCTACTTCTACATCGAGCCCGGCCACACGGGCTACGAACCGGTGAAGAACAAGAAGAAAAAGATCGTCAAGCTGAAGAAGGTCATCAAGGCCATCGAGGCCGGGGACGAGATGATGGAGACCGAGATCAAGTTCACCCTCTCCCTGCCCAAGCTGGACAACCTGCCGGCCAACGCGGGGTTCTAGCGCAATCCATCGACGGCGGATACCGGGGGATGCCTTGCGGGGCATCCCCTCTTTCGTGCAAGCGGAAAGCTCAGAAGTTGTTCAGGTCGGCCAGCCCGTTGAAGACCCAGCGGGCCTTGCCCTCCAGCATCACCCGGCCCCAGCGGGCGGCGGCAGGGGTCTCGGCGGTTTTGTCCGGCCCGTCGAAGTGGACGGTGAGCAGCGAGCCGCCGTGGGTCAGGCAGCGCACCGGGGATGGGAAACCGCGCGCCTCGGCGGCCACCAGGGCGGTGGCCGTGCAGCCGGTGCCGCAGGCCAGGGTCTCGCCCTCAACGCCCCGCTCGTAGGTGCGCACCGCCAGGGTGCGCGTGCCTTCGTCCACCACCGAGAAGAAGTTGACGTTGGTCCCGGCCGGGCCGAAGACGCCCAGCCCGCGGATCGCCGAGCCCCAGCGGTTGACCTCGATGGTGGAGAGGTCGCCGGCCGGCACGCGGTGCACGAAGTGGGGCACGCCCACGGTGAGGAACTCGCCGGGGAAGCGGTGGCGGCTGCCGTCGCCGGGTGCGGTCTCCGCTTCCACTTCCACCGGCGGCCAGCTCACCGGGGCCATCTCCAGGTTGACCCGCGAGCCCTCCACGTCGGAGGAGAGGATTCGGCCCTCCGCGGTCTCGATGGTCGGCCGGGGGCCGGAGAGGCCGGCGCGGTGGAGGTAGGCGGCGAGACAGCGCCCGCCGTTGCCGCAGAGCGCCGCGGTGTCGCCCCCGGAGTTGACGTAGACCATCCTCGCGTCGGCGCGCTCCGAGCGGCGGACCAGCACCAGCCCGTCGGCGCCCACCGCCGTGCCGCGGGGGCAGAGCTTGCGGGCGAGCCACGACTCGCGCCCGGCCCACAGGTTCTCCATGTCGTCGATGACGATGAAGTCGTTTCCCCCGCCCGACATCTTGGCGAAGCTGAGGAACTGTTCTCCGCCGCTTCCCTTGTTGTCCTGCTCCATGCCGTCCTACCTGGCCATCACCTGGAGGATCTCGCTCATCTCGCTCCGGTTGGCCGGTTCGCTGTCGTCCACCGCGTCCACGCGGTAGCTGTACCATGTTCCGGGCCGCACCGTGGCGTCCCGGTAGCGCGGCTCTTCGATCGGTTCGTCGTTGAGCTGCACGAACTCGCCTTCCGCCCCGGCGGTACCCTCCCGGCGGTAGAGATTGTAGCCCTGCAGGTCGGGCTCGCCGTTGGGGGTCCAGATCAGGGTCACCTCGCCGTTGGCCGCCACGTAGGTGAAGTTCACCGGCGTGATCGGCGGGTAAAGGTCCGCCGGCGTGATGAGCACCGGTTCGCTGCTCTCGCTCTCCACCCGGCCGTCCTCGGTGACCATCACCGTGCGCACGATGTAGCGGTAGGTCTCGCCGAAGGTGAACCGCTGGTCGGAGAATTTTTTCTCGATCAGCGGCCGGGCGTTCTTCGGCACCTTGGGCGGGCCCTCCACCGATTCCAGCTGGCGAAAGACATAGTAGCCGGCGATGTACGGCGGCACCGGCCGCCGCGGCCCCACCGGCCAGGGGTCGGGCATCAAGGCGGTGAGGCGCGGCGCCGACGCGGGGCCGAAGGTCGCCGGCGGCTGGATGATCCAGCCCGGCACCACCGTGTCCTCCGGCGGCTGCAGCACGTCATCGGCCGCCTCATTCGCATCCGCGGATGCGGTGCCGGTGCCCTTGCCGCCCGCCGCGGCCATCTTCCCCCCCACCGCCTTGCCCCTGGCCGCCCTGCCTTTGGCGGTTTTCCCCGTGGCGGTCTTGCCCCCCGGGGCATTGCCCTCGCCGGGCGTCACCGGGGCCCCGGCCTCCGTTCCCTGCGGCATCCCCTCGAGGGCGGCGAGCTCGGCCTCCCTGGCGATGCGCACCCAGGGGTCAACCGGCGGGCCGTCCCAGGTGAGGTCGATGCTCGTTTCCAGGCTCTTCGCGGTGAGCGCCCGCGGCGGGGCGGGTGGTTCGAGGGGGGCCACGGGGAGGAACTCCGAGAAGAGCCCTTCCCGGCCCAGGGTGTCGGTGACCCGCACCGCGTAGTGGTAGCGGGTCAGCTCCCGGGTCTCCTCGTCCAGCTCGGGCAGCGGGTCGGCGTGGAAGAGCCGTTCGGTCTCGCCCTGCTCCTGGAGCTCGGCCCCGGTGAGGGTTTTCAGCAGATCGGCCCGTTTCTCGAACTTGCGGGCCGAGATGAACTTCCCCGACACCCCGCGGAACCCGGGCGTGGTGCGGGGAGGGCGCTGCCGCTGGGACTCGGCCCAGCCGTCGCGGTCGTCGTCCCGGCGCGAACTGCTGGACCGCGAGGACCCGCCCAGTGAGCCGGTGTTTGATCCGCCGCTGCCGCCCCCGCCGAACTTGCCGGCAAACGTGTCGTCCAGCCCGGCCATCGACCCCGTGCCGTAGCCCGAGCCGTACATGCCCTCCTCCTCGGCGCTCTCGGCGAGGAAGCTCTGGGTCACCTGGTCCAGTACGTCGTAGTTCGCCGGGGCCTCCTCCTCGTCATCCTTTTCCGGCTCGAGCAGCTCGGTGTAGCGGAACAGCTCGACCCGGGAGATGCCCACCAGGTCGCTCTCGTCGGTGTTCTGCCGGGGCAGCGCCCAGGAGAGGGTGAGGGTATTGCCGTTCTGCGTGGAGGTGAGGTTCGGGCTGCCCTGGGGGCGGACCTTGACCGGCGGCTGGGGCACGCCCTTGCGGCCGCAGGCCGGGGCGGCGAACAGCACGGCGATGAGCGCCAGCGCGCCGGCCAGGCGGATGACGGTGTGTTCCGGTCTCGTTGTGGTGCGGCGCATGGGCTCCTGCTTCAAAGGATGTAACGGCTCAGGTCCTGGTCCTCGATGATGTCGGCGAGCATCCGCTTGACGTAGTCCTTGTCGATCTCCACCGTTTTCTGGCGCAGGTCGGCGCCTTCGAAGGAGATCTCGTCCAGCAGCTTCTCCATGATCGTGTGCAGCCGCCGGGCGCCGATGTTCTCGGTGCGCGAGTTGACCAGCGCCGCGAACTCGGCCAGTTCGCGGATCGCCTCCTCGCTGAAGGTCAGCTCGATCCCCTCGGTGGCCATCAGCGCCTCGTACTGTTTGATCAGCGCGTTCTGGGGTTCGGTGAGAATGCGCACGAACTCGTCGGCCCCCAGGCTCTCCAGCTCGACGCGGATGGGGAAGCGGCCCTGCAGCTCGGGAATGAGGTCCGCCGGCTTGGAGATGTGGAACGCCCCGGCGGCGATGAAGAGGATGTGGTCGGTGCGCACCAGGCCGTACTTCGTCTGCACCGTGGTTCCCTCGACGATGGGCAGGATGTCCCGCTGCACGCCCTCGCGGCTCACGTCCGGGCCGTGGGACGACTGTCCGCCCACCACCTTGTCGATCTCGTCGAGGAAGATGATCCCCGAGTGCTGGACGCGCTCCAGGGCCTGGCGGGTCACCCTGTCCATGTCCACCAGCTTCGTCTCCTCGTCCTCCAGCAGGTGCTGGCGGGCCTCGCCGATGGTCATCTTGCGTCGCTTTTTCTTGCCGCCGAACAGGCCGGGGAACATCTGCTTGACGTCGATCCCCATGTTCTCCACACCCTGGTTGGTGAAGATCTGCATGTTCGGCATGCCCGATTCGGTCACCTCGACCTCCACCGAGCGGTCCTCGAGCTTGCCCGCCTGCAGCTGGGCCAGCAGCTTCTCACGTGTGCCGGAGAGCTCGCCGCCCTTCACCGCCCCGGGCGTCTGGTCGCCGGGCATCGCTGGCTGGGGCATCGAGGGCAGCAGCAGGTCGAGCAGCCGCTGCTCCACGTTGCGCTCGGCCCGGTTGTGCACCCGGCGCGTCGCCTCCTCCTTGACCATGTCCACGGCGATCTCGGTCAGGTCACGGACCATCGACTCCACGTCGCGGCCCACGTAGCCCACCTCGGTGAACTTGGACGCCTCGATCTTCATGAACGGCGAGCGGGCCAGCTTGGCCAGCCGGCGGGCGATCTCGGTCTTGCCCACCCCGGTGGGGCCGATCATGATGATGTTCTTCGGCGCCACCTCCTCGGCCATCTCCGGCGAAAGCTTCTGCCGGCGGATGCGGTTGCGCAGCGCGATGGCCACGGCCCGCTTGGCCTTGTGCTGCCCCACGATGTAGCGGTCGAGTTCGGAGACGATCTCGCGCGGGGTCAACTGGTTTTCCCAGTCGAGTTCGGTGTCTGCGGTAACGGTTCCCTGCAAGTGAATGACCATGGTGCTTTCCGGGCGGCCGCCGAATGGCGGGCGCCGCTATGTATCATCGACGGGTGGCCGCTAGTTGTGGGTCAGTGGCGGCAGCGACTCCACCCGGATCGAGTCGTTGGTGTAGATGCAGATCGAGGAGGCGATGCGGATCGCCTCCTCGGCGATGGTTTCCGCCGGGAACTCCGTGTGCTGGAACATCGCCCGGGCCGCGGCCAGGGCGTATGGTCCACCGGATCCGATGCCGGCCAGGCCGTCGTCCGGTTCGAGCACTTCGCCGCCGCCGGAGAGGAGGTAGGTGATCTCCTTGTCGGCCACCAGCATCAGCGCGTCGAGCTTGCGCAGCACCCGGTCGGTGCGCCAGTCGCGGCCCAGCTCATAGGCGGCCCGCCGCAGGTTCCCCTGGTGGGCCTCCAGCTTCTCTTCCAGGCGGGAAAAAAGGGCAAAGGCATCGGCCGCCGACCCGGCGAACCCGGCGAGGATCGTATCCTTGTAGAGCCGTCTGATCTTGGCCGCGCCCTGCTTCATCACCGTGTTGCCCAGGGTCACCTGGCCGTCACCGGCCAGCGCCACCCTGCCGTCACGCCGCACGGCGATGATTGTCGTGGCCCTCATCCTGTTGTCATCGTTCATATCGTCTCCCGTGTGGTGGATTCTAGCACGGAATCCCTCGCGCCGGGACCGTCCCGGAAAACAGTTCATAATACCGCCCCCACGGCATGTCAACGAATCAAATGGTGACTCCGGGGACGTACTTGCGATTATGCGATTCTCACCCCCAAAGAGTTGATTTTATTGAGCCGGAAATGGGGACGTACTTGCGATTATGCATATTCCGGTACTTCTGCGCCCGGATTCACCCATTGGTGTCCGTCAATCAGCGAGGGTCTCCACTACTTACGCCCTGGGGTGGGCCTTGTCATAGACGTCTTTGAGCTGTGACATGCTGGTGTGGATGTATTTCTGCGTGGTGGAGAGGCTCACGTGGCCCAGCAGCTCCTGGATCACGCGCAGGTCGGCGCCGCGGGAGAGCAGGTGGGAGGCGAAGGAGTGGCGGATGGCGTGGGGGCTGAGATCGTGGTTCAGTGCCAGTTGGTCGACATACTTCTTGATCAGCCGGCGCACGCTGCGGTCTGTGAGCCGCCCGCCGCGGTTGTTGAGAAACATCGCCCGTTTGCCCGCCGTGGCCTTCTTCCCCTCGCGGGCCTCGAGATACTCGGCCACCGCCAGGACCGCCGGTTGGCCCAGGGGCACGATGCGCTCCTTGCTCCCCTTGCCCAGCACTCGCACCAGCCGGGCCCGCGAGTCGAGGTCTTCCACGTCGAGGGCCACCAGCTCCCCCACGCGGATGCCGGTGGCGTAGAGCAGCTCGAGGATCGCCCGATCGCGCAGGCCGGTGGGCTTGCCCGGGTCGGGCGCCCGCAGGAATTCGCCGATCTCGATTTCGGTGAGGTGGGGCATCAGCTTGCGCCGTTTTCGCCGCTGGGTCACCACCCGCGCCGGGTCGCTGTCGATCACGCCCTGGCGGCGCAGGAAGCGGAAAAACCCCCGCAGGGCGGAAAGCTTGCGCGAGATGGTGCTGCCCGCGCTGCCCCGCATGTTGAGGTGGCCCAGCCAGGCGATCACCGCCGGGGTGTCCACCGCACCCGGCTTCACCCCCTGGCCCTCCCCGGCGGCGAAGTAGTCGACTTCGAGGAAGGTGATGAAGTCCTCGATGTCCGAACGGTAGTTCTTCAGCGTGTGCGGCGACACGTCCCGCCCGTACTTCAGATGCTGGCTCCAGGTCTCCAGGTGGTCGCGCACGTCTGCCTGCCTCCGCCGGTGAAAGGGTATGTCCCATGGTACCCCCGGCCCGGGGCCCGTGCAAGCGCTTCACCGCGCCCGGCCCCTCACAGCGCCCGGATGCAGCCGCCGCCGGGCAGCCGGCGCACCAGTCCCTCCAACTCGAGGCAGAGCAGGTGGCGCTGCAGGTCCTGGGGCGGCAGGCCCAGCCTTCGGGACAGTTCGTCCACCCCCCGCGGCGTGTCCGCGGTCAGGGCGCCGAGCACCCGGCCCTCGGCCCCGGAGCGCCGCGCCGCCGCGGCCAGCGAGACCCGGCCGCGCGAGTCCCCCCGGGCGCGGGCGGCCATGCGCGAGCGCACTTCGGGCGGCAGCTCCTCCACCACGTCGCAGCCCCGCTGCACCAGCCGGGCCCCGCCTGCCAGCAGCAGGTTGGTCCCCACGCTCGCCGCGGACGTGATGTTGCCCGGCACGGCGAAGATCTCCCGGCCCTGCTCGAGCCCCAGCCGCGCCGTGATCAGCGAGCCGCTCAGCCGGTCGGCCTCCACCACCAGCACGCCCCAGGAGAGGCCGCTGATGATGCGGTTGCGCCGGGGGAAGTTCCGCGGCAGCGGGCTCGAGCCCGGGGGCAGCTCGCTGACCAGCGCTCCGCCGGCCCGGCAGATCTCGCCGGCCAGGGAGCGGTGCTCGGTGGGATAGACCCGGTCCAGGCCGCTGCCCAGCACGGCCACGGTGGCCCCCCGGGCGGCCAGGGCCCCGCGGTGGGCCATCCCGTCGATGCCCCGGGCCAGGCCGCTGACCACCGCGGCGCCCTCCCCGGCCAGCTCGCGGCCCATCATCCGTGCCACCTCCCGCCCGTAGGCCGTGGCCTTGCGCGACCCCACCACGGCGATACCGTCCAGCGCCAGGGCGGCCGGGTCTCCCTCGACCCACAGCGCCGGCGGCGGGTCGTGGATCTGGCCCAGCAGCCGTTCGGGGTACTCCGTCTGGGCCGGGGTGAGGATCCGCCAGCCCCGGTTCCGCGCCTCGGCCTCAGCCTCGGCCACCCGGTCGGCCAGGCCCGGCCGCAGCACGGCCCGGGCGGCAGCCGGGCCGATGCCGTCCACGGCGCGAAGTTCCTTTTCCGACGAAGCGAGCATCCGGTTGGGGTCGTCCCGGAAGTGGTCGAGCAGGGCCCGGACCTGGATCGGGGCGAGGGAGGGGAGCAGACCGAGGGCGAGAAAGGCGCAACTCTTCGGCATGGGAAATTCCTCAATCCGGGCCGCGCCCTCTCACGGCCTGCCGGCGTGGGAATTGTGATTATCGGCCGGGCCTGCCGGCAAGTCAACTCCCCGGTGCGGCGAAAAAACTGTCACCCTCATGGGACGCTCACGGCAAAATATGGTTTAATCTGTAGATGACCGAAAAGCGACCGGCGGTCAAATCCCCACGACCGCCGGTGGGGGTGAAGGAAACAGTTCAGAACAGTGGTTGGAGAGCGCGGATGAACCGTTTGACCCATGGCTTCCCGATGCGGCTTCTCCTTATCGCGGTCCTGCTCCTGCTGCCCGCCGCGGCGTCGGCCAGGGACCGCGAGGGGCCTTCGGACAAGGAAGTGAAGCAGATGATCGAGTTCGGCATCCGTCTCGGCCGGCAGGGGCTGTGGAAGGAGGCCCTGTATCGCTGGCAGGAGGCGCTGCGCTACGACCCTGAGAACCCGAAACTGCTCAACAACATCGCCGTGGCCCTGGAGAGCCAGGGCGACCTGGAAGGGGCGAGGGAGGCCTACAGCAAGGCCGCCGAGCTGGACGATTCGGCACGCTACATCGAACGCAATATCGCCGACTTCGAAGAACTCTACACCGCCCTCCAGCAATACGAAGAACAGTACCGCAAGCAGCCCGAGGCCACCGAAGGGGAGGGCGGGGACGAGGAGAAGCCCGACCTGGAAAGCCCGGACGTCGAGCCTGACGGACCAGGCGGGCCGGCGGGGTCCGAGGGGCCGGAGAACGGGAACACCACCGATGCCGGGGCGGACGCCGGGGACGGTGGCGGCGAGGCCGGGACTGAAGCGCCGGCTGAAACCGGCGGCGAGACCGCGGCCCCGGACAGCGGGCAGGCGGCGGAAGAGAAACCATGACACAGACACGGCAGAGCAACCCGTGGGCCCGCGGTATGGCTGCATTGGCCATCGCCGCCCTGGCCATCCTGCTGCCCTGCGGCCCCTTCGCCGCGGCCGGGGTGGACGAGGTGACCATCGAGGTGCCGGTGAAGCCGAAGATCGACATCAGCCCCTACGAATCGCTGATGGTCGCCAACTTCCTCACCAACCGGGACACGCGCATGGACCTCGACCTCGAGATCGTGCGCTACCTGCGCAAAATGTTCCTCCGCGTGCTCGAACTGGAGGTGGCCAAGGGCGAGCCGCCGACCCTGCCCACCGGGCTGGGCGGCGAGACGATCTTCGAGGTGCCCGACTACTGGACCGACCTCGGCGGTCGCTTCGACGTCGACCTGATCTTCTCCGGCGACGTCAACTTCACCAGCGAGGACCGTTCGGGTTACGAGCAGATCGACCTGAGGAACACCTACCAGGGGCGCTACATGCGCGACATGGGCTATTCGCCCTACAACACCCGCACGATCTTCATTGAGAAGACCGGGTTCTACCTCAACCTGGAGGTGCACCTGATCAACGGCCGGACCGGCGAGGAAGTGTACAGCGACAAGTTCTACCAGGAGATCGTCTACAACGGCGACGGTCCCGACGACCTCTCGGTGTTCTTCATGATGATGGACAAGATGGCGCCCCAGATCACGGGGATCATGGCCGAGCGGAAGACCCGCGTCACCCGCTACCTGCTCGACTGAGCGGCGGCCGCGCCCCCCCGGCGCCGGCAGAGATAAGAGAAAACGAACGACCCCCCACCCCGATGCGCAAGGAGCAGAGACCGATGACCAGACCCACCGGAAGTAAGGCACGACGCCCCGGTCGTTTGGGATGGCCGGCGGCGGCCGTCCTGCTGATCGCGCTGGCCGCCATGGTCGCCACCCCGGCCCTCGGCCAGTACCGCAACATCGGCGGCAAGAACAAGATCACCCACGACACCTTCGACTGGAAGGTCTACGAATCACCCCACTTCATGATCTACTACTACCCGGAGCTCGAGCCCTTCCTCGAGAAGCTGGTCAGCTACTCCGAAAGCGGCTACCTCCAGGTGAGCACCGTCCTCGACTGGGAGCTGGGCTTCAAGGTGCCGATCTTCTTCTACCGCACCCACGGCGAGTTCGAGCAGACGAACATCACCATGTCGATGCTCCCCGAGGGCGTGGGTGCCTTTGCCACGCCGTCGAAGAACCGCATCGTCATCCCCATCGACGACGCACCGGACCAGATGCAGGACACCCTGACCCACGAGATCGTGCACATCTTCCAGTACGACATGTTCTACCAGTCGGACCTGAGCAAGGCCTACCGCTCGGCGCCGCCGCTCTGGATCATGGAGGGCATGGCGGAGTTCGTCTCGCAGGATGGCTGGAGCACGCGGAACGAGGCGGTGATCCGCGACGCGGTGCTCAACGACATGGTGCCGCCGATCATGACGCTCAACGCGCAGTCGTTCCTCACCTACCGCTTCGGCCAGGCGGCCTTCGACTACATGAACGAGGAGTGGGGCCTCGAGGGCGTGCGTGACTTCACCCAGGCCTTCCGCCGCCACCTGACGAGCCGCAACCTGGGCAAGGTGGTGGACGAGGCTTTCGGCGTGACCCCCGAGGAGTTCGACGCCGGCTTCCGCCGCTACCTGCGCGGCAAGTATATCCGCGGGGCCATCGAGAAGGATGAGCCCGCCGACTACGGCAAGGAGATCGGTCTCAAGGGCCGTTACGTGCACACCTTCTCCCCGGCCTTCTCCCCCTCGGGCGAACTGGTGGCCGTGCTGACGAACATGGAAGGCGAGGTCGACCTGGTGCTCATCTCCGCCGAGGACGGCGAGTTGGTGAAGAACCTGACCAAGGGCTACACCACATCCTACGAGTACATCATCGTCGAGTCCTTTTCGGGCAAGAACGACGTGGCCTGGTCGCCCGACGGCAACACCATCGCCGTCTTCGTGCGCCGCGAACGGGGCCGCGACCTGATGCTGGTCAATGCGATCACCGGCCGCAAGATGGAGCAGATCACCCTGCCCGACATCTACGAGAGCGCCTCGCCGGCCTTCTCCCCGGACAGCAAGCGCGTCCTCTTCGCCGCGAACAAGGACGGCATCGTCGACATCTTCGAGTACGACATCGAGGCCGGGACCACGCGCAACGTGACCCAGGACGAGTTCTGGGACACCAACCCCACCTACTCGCCCGACGGCAGCTACTGCGTCTACAACCGGCGGATCAACGGTCACGAGAAGCTGCTCAAGGTCTCGCTCACCGATGCGCAGGACAAGACCCAGCTGACCTTCGGCGAGCACGACGACGTCCAGGCCGCCTACGCCCCGGACGGCAAGCGGATCTACTTCGTCACCGACGAATCGGGGATCTTCAACTTCGCCATCCTCGACCTGGAGACACGGCGCGTCAACGTCCACACCGACGTGGTCAGCGGGATCGCCAACCCCATCCCCCTGGCCTCGACCAGCGAAAAGGAACGGGTGGGTTTCACCTCGTTCTTCAAGGGCAAGTTCCGCCTCTACGAGATGGAGCTGGAAGACCCGCTGCGCTCCTACGACCCGCCGGCCCCGGAGGAGATGCCTTCCCTCGACGAGCAGGAGGACTTCAAGCCCGATCTCGAGCTGACCATCGACGAAGAGGAGAAGCAGGAGTATCCCAAGTACAAGTTCTTCGTCGAAAGCGCCGATGCCATCGCCGGGATCAGCGACCTCGGCGACTTCATCACCTCCTCCTACATCATCCTCAGCGACATGTCCGGTGACCAGCGGATCCAGGTCATGCTCCAGTCGCTCTACACCTACTCCAATATCGAGGCGACCTACTTCAATACCCGCAAGCGCTACGACTGGGGCATCCACCTCTTCGACCTGCGCGACTACTTCGTCTACTACGATTTCAACGATCCCAGCGGGCTGGGCCGCGAACGCACCTACCGACGCACCGGCGGCACGCTCTTCGGCGCCTACCCGGTGGACAAGTTCCGCCGCTTCGAGGGCTCGGTGGGCTACATGCTGCGCGACCACTGGACGCCGGTGGTCTTCGAGAACCAGATCGTCGACTACATGCAGGTGGACGACGACCTGCCCTACGTCGGTCTTTCGTTCATCGGCGACACGGCCCGTTACGCCAGCTTCGGCCCGATCCACGGCCGCAAATACACGATGAGCGTGCAGTATGCCCCCGAGATCAGCGACCGTACCGCCGGTTTCACCGATTTCCAACTGGAGTTCCGCAACTACTTCCAGGTGACCAAGCGCTCGCTGGTGGCCCACCGGCTCTTCGCCTTCGGCTCGTTCTCCGATGTGCCCAACTTCCGCACCTTCGGCGGGATGAACACCCTGAGGTCCTGGGATTTCCGCGACTTCGTCGGCAGCCGCACCGCCTTCTCCAACCTCGAGTTCCGCTTCCCGCTGATCGACAACGTCGCCTTCCCCTTCGGCATGCAGATCCGTGAGATCCGCGGCATGATCTTCTGGGACATCGGCGCCGCCTGGTGGGACGAGGAGGGCTTCGAGTTCACCGAGGAGGACGAGAACGGCGACGAGCGCTTCGCGGACGTCTACTCCGCGGTGGGCTACGGGTTCCACTTCTTCTTCGGCCCCTTCCAGCTGCACTGGGACTTCGGCAAGCGCTGGGACCTGGCCGACTTCGAGAGCGGGTTCAGGACGGCGTTCTGGATCGGGTATGAGTTCTAAAACCTTGTCTGAGGCCCGAGAGCTTTGTTGACGGTCTCCCCGAAGTGGCGACCCTCCCCCTCTCTCAGTCGCCCGGCCTGGCCGGGAGGATGCCTTCGTCCGCCTCATCGCTCCCGGGTGGCGGGGCCCCGTAGAGCAGGGTGGGGATGTAGGCCTTGATCAGCGGGTCATCGCCGTAGGCCTTGATCTGTTCGCGGATTTCTCCCACGTCGATCTTTCCGTCGTGCAGTTGGACGATGAGCGAGGAGAAGAAGTCGAAGACCCTGCGGAATTCATCGAACTCGTTGACAACTTTTTCCGAGATCTGCAACAAGCTGTCAATAGTCTGTTGTGTGGAGCCTGCGGCGAAGAGGTTGAAAGTCGCCAGATTTTCGAAAAAATGAACCAGCCCGTGCGCATATGGTTTATCAAGTGACAGCAGTTTAGCCCGGGCGAGCAGCAGATACTCCTTTGCCAAGGGAATGTTTCCGAGGGCCAGGTGACAGTTGAAGATGTTGAGGTAGTTCGTGACGAAGTGTTTTGAAAAGTCCTCGGAAGCATTGATCGAGGACATGTACTCATGACAGCGGCCCCAGCCCGAGAGCGCCTCCTCGAAACGCTCTTGCGAATAGAGGATGAGACTGCGGGTACTCAGAAACTGAGCCATCGCCTTGTCATGATCCGTGCTGCGGCTCGATCGTTGCGATTGCTCGAGCAATTCTCCGGCGCGTTTCAACCATTGATGCGAGCCTTCGATGTCACCCTCTATATTGAGATTTTGAGCGAGGCATGTCATCGCCCTGGCCCGCACGATCAACCGGGTCTGTTCAGCATCGATCAGTTCCTGGTAGATGCGGCGCGCGTCTTGTTTTAGGCCCCTTTTCTCCTGGATGTATCCAAGCCAGAGGTACTCACCGGCGAAGATTGTGTACCATTTTTGCTTTGGCTTCCGATTCAGCGTCTCCTTCAGCAGCGTTTCCGCTCCCTGAAGATCTCCCTTGCTGTAGAGGTTTTGTGCTTTCTCAACCACTCGACGACGGGGCATGGTTCGTGCCTCCCAGTGTCGACGTTTCCCCGGTCACACTCCGATGCCTCTTTTCCCGTATGGCGTTTCGGGGCTCTAGAATCGAACATGACGTACTGATTGTCAAGAAGCGGAGGCACGAATCGGGAGGTTGCCTGCGGACGCTAAAAAAATGGGCGGCCCCCATCGGGCCGCCCGGGTTTATCGGACCCGAAATCAGTGTGGCATCAGTCGCATGACATCCAGGGCCCGAGGTCGCTGGGTTTGCACCGCTCCCGCTTGGACGACGTGTCGTACTCGTACTCCGCCTCGAGCTCGCCGATGCTTTCATCGATGAGCTTGACGAGGCAGCTGCCGATGACGTCGTCACCCGAGGCCGAGAAGACGTCCGGCGAAGACCAGGAGCCGCTGTACTTCATGTACACGGCCTCGCCGTCGCTGGAAGCGTGGTCCCGATGGAAGACGAGGTGGATGTCGCCGTCCGACTCGAGCACCATGTGCGGTGTTTCGTCGCCGTACTGGGTGCCGCCGGAAGTGACGGTCTGGGGCGAGCCGAAACCCGACCCGCCGAACCACGAGATCCGGATCCGGTTGCCTCCCAGGACGGCTTTGGACCAGACCACGACCGGGTAGCCGGTGTCCGGGTCGATGGCGATGAACGGGGCTTCATCCCCGCCGGAATCGGCGGTCACCCAGTACAGCGAGGCCGGTGTCTCATCGGTGACGACCAAGATGTCGTAGCCTCCGGAGGAGGTGTTGTACTCCCGGGTGGCCGTCCAGGTCACACCCGAGTCGTCCTCGACCGAGTTGGCCAGTGCCGGGGGCGCGAAGAGCAGCGCTAGGGCCGAGACCAGCGCGAGGAAGACGGTCGTCAGCGAGAATCGAATCTGATGAGTGCTCATCATGTTTCAACTCCTCATTGGCAGGGCCTCTTCAATGGCCGCTGCCGGTTATAAAACGGTGGGGCATCCGGGCACTTGTCATGGGAGCCACGCGGGTCCCGTGCCGTGCCCGACGAACGGCTGACCGGATGCGAGCATTCCCCCCCCGACCCGCTGCCTCCTTTCCGTGATGTTCGGGGGATGACGACCGCACGACAGGATGGCGTGAGGTAATGCACTAAACATCATTAAGTGCAGCCGTATATTAATTTAAGCTTATATTATAAAAAGTCAACATGAATGTGGAAATTTCTCAAAGAAAGATTTTGTAGGCGTGGTTGGTAGTATTGGTAAAAAGTGTGTTATGAAGTATTTGACATTCGAAGATAAATATGAACAATAGTCATCAAGATAGGCACTGTATAATCCGAAGAAAATATTAATTGATCTTGAACAACTCAACTGAGGAGGCGCACAGCTGATGGGCCAGGCAAGAGGACAGGTTCGGCAGGGGCGCGAGTCCGCCGCTATCGAAGAAGGTTCGGGCAGGGACTTTCAGCAGTACATCGGAAACCAGATCAAGAGCACGCGGCTGAGACGCCGGCTCTCGCAGAGCGAATTAGCCGAGTTGGCGGGCATCGACCAGGCACAGATCTCACTGTTCGAGAACGGCAAGGTGATGCCCAAGATGGGCACCTTCTACAAGCTGATCCGGGCGCTCGAGATCAATCCCGGCGACTTCTTCTCCGAGTTCGACCGGTCGGAGAGCAGGAATTCGGGCTGGCTGGACCCCACCATCGACATCGTGGCCCGGCGGATATCGAGGCGCATCTACAAGGCCACGAGAAACGATGATGTCACGCTGCAGCTCTGGAAGGAGTTCGAAGAGAGTCGCGGGCGCAAGACCACGCTGCTGGCCAGGCTGCTGGTCAAGGTCTTTTTCGAGCCGAAGTTTCGGAAGAACGTTCAGCACGTGAACGAACTCGGTGAATACCAGAAGTTCATCGTCGGTGAAATGGTCGGTTTCATGCTCAGCGGCAAGGGCGATACCAGCTACTTCACCAGCCGGGAGCTGGGCGACGAGACGTGATCAGCACCTCCTGCCCCCTGACGGTTCATGCCCTGCACACGGCCACTGGCCCAGGCGGCGTGTCTTACGTTCTTGCGTCAGTTCCACATTCCCTGTATATTCTTTCGAATTCTGGAATTCGTCTCGGGCTTTCCACGATTGAGGATATATGCAGGATTCTTCCGGTTCGCCGCCACCCGGGCCAACGAGTGATGCGCAGCTCGTCCGCGGAATTGCCAGGGTGGTGCTCAACGATCTTACCAATCTGCACCCCCGTTACCGGCACTGGATCATGACGACCCTGATCATGAAACTGCTGGAGCAGTCCCCGCGGGACGTCGACGTGATCCACGACTTCATCCACAGCCTGATCGATCCCCGGCACGATAATGAGTATGAAGGGTTGAGAGACCTGTTCTAGCCCATGTCAGGCTGGATTCACCCGCTCACTCTTCCGAGATCGGGAAGCGGGTCAGGGCGAGGGTGCTGCCGGCCAGGCCGAGGAAGAGGCCGGTGAGCACCATGCCGGCGGTCATGCCGGGGGAGAGGAAGTCGACGGCGAGGAAGCCGAGGAGGATCGCCGAGGTCCGCTCGAGGTAGTGCAGGAACCACTGCCAGACCACGGCGAGCAGGGCCAGGGCGGCGAGGGCGCCGAGCAGGCCGAGCACCATCCCCTCGAAGAGGTGCGGGCCCTTGATGAAGGCCGGGGTGGCGCCGACGATGCGCATGATCTCGATCTCCTCCCGCTTGCCCATCAGCGCCAGGCGGATCACCGCCGCGGTGGTCAGCGCGGCGGCCAGCGAGATGATCGCGCCGAAGAGGATGCCGAGAAGGCGCACCAGGCCGGCCATGGCCGAGACCCGTTCCAGCCAGCGGGTGTCCAGTTGCAGCTCGTCCACCACCGGGCTTTCGGCCCACTGCCCGGCAAAGGCCTCCAGCTCGTCCATGCGCTCCAGGGCGGCGTCCTTCCTCAGCACCACCTCCAGCGAGGCGGGCAGCGGGTTCTCGTCGATGTCGCCGGCCAGGTTCTTCAGGCCGGGGAAATACTCGCTGAAGCGGCGGGCCGCCTCCTCCTTGCTGACGTAGGCCGTGCCCTCCACCAGCGGGCAGGCATCCACTTCCCGCTTCAGCTCGGCCACCAGCCCGTCGTCGGCATCGTCGGCGAGGAAGACGGTCACCTCGAGGCTCTCGCCCCAGCCGGCCACCGCCTTCTGGATGTTGGCCGCGGCGAGCAGGAAGGCGCCGAGCACGAAGAGGGCCATGGCGATGATCGTCACCGCCAGCAGGTTGCTGCCCTTGCGGCGCCAGAGGCCGATGGCGGCCTCCTCGACGAAATATTTCAGCGCTGCCCAGTATCGTGACATCAGCCGTCCCCGCCTTCTGCCCGGCCGGCCCCCTTCCACTCCGCCTGCTGGCCGCGCACGAGGTGGATGCGCCGGGCGTCGGGGAAGTTGTCCATCAGCCACCGGTCGTGGGTCGCCACCACCACCGTGGTGCCCCGACGGTTGATCTCGTGGAAGATCTCCATGATTTCCAGCGACAGTTCGGGGTCGAGGTTGCCGGTGGGCTCGTCGGCGAGCAGCAGTTTCGGCTCGTTGATCAGCGCCCGGGCGATGGCGATGCGCTGCTGCTCGCCGCCGGAGAGCTCGCGGGGGAAGGCGATCATCCGGTGGCCCAGGCCCAGCTGCTTGAGCACGGCGTAGGCCCGTTTCTTCTGTTCTCGCCGCGGCACGCCCTGGATGCGCAGCACCAGGCTGACGTTTTCGAAGACCGTCTTGCGCTGCAGCAGGCGCACGTCCTGGAAAACCACGCCGATGGTGCGGCGGAAGAAGGGCATGTAGCGCTGGGGGATCTGTGCCGTGTTGCGGCCGCCGACGATGACGTGGCCTTCGCTGGGCAGCAGCTCGCGGAAGATCAGCTTGAGGAAGGTCGTCTTGCCCGCGCCGCTGGGACCGGTGAGGAAAACGAACTGCCCGCGGGGAATCTGCAGGTCGAGGCCGCGCAGGGCCATGCGCGGGCCGCCGAAGCTCTTGCTCAGCTTGTAGAGCTTGATCACCGGAAACGGTCCTCCTCCAACGCCTCCCACTCCTCGAGCGTCTCCCGGTTCCGCCGCCACTTGCGATAGTAGCCGAGGATGAAGAGCAGGGTCACCCCCAGCCAGAGGGTGCCGCCGCTGGTCACCATGGGGATGTAGCGGTAGCGCCAGGTCAGCCCGCGCCGCCACTCGGCCTCGACGCGGTGCAGCGGCTCGCCGGTCACCTCGCGGAAGGCTTTTTCGAACGCCATGCCCGTGCCCACCCGGCGGAGGATGCGCCCCGGCGCGTCGGGGCCATGCTCCTTGCGCAGGTGGGTCATGAAGAGGTAGCTCTGGGCGTAGGCCAGGCCCGCCGCCGAGCGGCCGCCGGGGAAGCCGCGGGTCAGCTCGGCCATGGGGATCAGCTTTCTCGTGATCAGGTGCTTGGAAAGGCCCACCACGTCGCCCAGGCCCCAGGCCCGGGTGTGGATCATGGCCATTCCCTCGTTGAACCAGCGGGGCACCAGGGCGGCGTAGGGGCCGGTGGCGTCGCCGACCAGGATGTGCACCAACTCGTGGCGGAAGGTGCTCAGCACGTCCTGGTGCACCGTGCCGCGCAGGAAAGCGGTCTTGAGCACGATGATGCGCCGCGAGGCCACGGCGTAGCCCACCGACCACTCCGGCGTGGCCGGCAGACGGAACGTCAGTTCGGCCACGTCCCGGTCGCTGGTCAGGATCATCACCCGCACCGGCCCGCGGGGGGTGATGCGCATGTCGGTGGAGATCTGGTCGAGGATCGGCTCCACGTGGCCCGCGAGCACGGTCAGGGCGGCCTTGTAACGGGTGGGGGCGTAGAGATGAAAGTGCGGGGTGGTCTCGGTGATGAAGTAGTCCGGCGTGCGCCCCAGCGGTTCGACCCGGGCCCGCTGGGCCGCCGCCGGGGCGGCCAGGCCGAAGAGCAGGGCGAGGCCGAGCAGGAGGATGCCGACCAGGCTGCCCCCGCCGGGTTTCCGGTCGAGCTTCTCCCGCAGCGCCCCGGCGGCCTGCTGCGGGTCGGCGGTGCCGCCGGTGGCCGCCAGCACCTTGCCGAGGAGGAAGTCGAGCACGGTGGTCTTGCCCTTGCGGTACTCCCGCACCGCGTCGGGATTCTGCGCGAGCACCTCTCCGGCCACCCGTTCCACTTCGGTCTTTCCGGCCAGGCCGGTCTTGCCCAGCCGCGAGGCCACTTCGCCCGCCGGGTCGCCGCTGCGGAACATCTCGGCGAAGACCTCCTTCGCCGCCGGCCCGCTGAGCTGCCCCGTTTTCAACATGTTGACCAGGCCGCCGAGGTGCCGTGGCGGCAGCGGGCAGTCCGCCACCTCCGTGCCGCTCTCCTTCAGCGCGTGGCGCAGGTCGCCGGTGACCCGGTGGGCCAGGGCCACCGGGTCGAAGCAGGAGGCGGCCGCCGCCTCGAAGTAGTCGGCCAGTTCCCTTTCGCTGCAGACCACCGCGGCGGTGTCCCGGGGCAGTCCGAACTCGTCCACCAGCCGCTCGGTGCGCGCCGCCGGCAGCTCGGGCAGGCTGCCGCGCAGCCGGCGCAGCATCGGTTCGCCCACCAGGACGGGGGGGAGGTCCGGCTCGGGGAAGTAGCGGTAGTCCGGCGCCTCGGCCTTGCGCCGCAGCAGCACGGTACGCCCGCTCTCGTCGTCCCAGCCGCGCGTCTCGTCCCCCACCTCGCCGCCGTCCCCGAGCAGCGCCGCCTGGCGTCGCACCTCTTCGGCCACGGCCAGCCGCACCGCGCGGAAGGAGTTGAGGTTCTTCAGCTCGGTGCGCGCCCCCAGCCCGCTGCTGCCCGCCGGGCGCAGCGAGACGTTGACGTCGCAGCGCAGGCTCCCCTCCTCCATTCGGCCGCTGCAGATGCCGAGGTACTCGAGGATCTGTTTCAGCGCTTCGAGGTAGCGCACCGTTTCGTCCGGGCCGCGCAGGTCGGGCCGGGAGACGATCTCGATCAGCGGCACCCCGGCGCGGTTGAAGTCGAGCAGGGTGCGGCCCCCCGCGGTGTCGTGGGTCAGCTTGCCCGCGTCCTCCTCGATGTGGATCCGCTCGATGCCCACCCGCCGCGGTTCGCCGTCCCGCCCCTCGATGACCAGGTGGCCGTCGACGGCCAGCGGCTCGGTGTGCTGGGTGATCTGGTAGCCCTTGGGCAGGTCGGGGTAGAAGTAGTGCTTGCGGGCGAAGTGGGACGACGCGCTGATCCGGCAATCGCAGGCCAGGGCCATCGAGGCCGCCATCTCCAGAGCCCGGCCGTTGAGCACCGGCAGGGTGCCGGGGTGTCCGGTGCAGACCGGGCAGGTGTTGACATTGGGCGGGTCGCCGAAGGACGTGGGGCAGGAGCAGAAGAGCTTGCTCCTGGTCAGCAGTTGGGCGTGGACCTCCACGCCGATGACCGCTTCCATGGTCTCTGAATTCATCAGGATGCTGCTCCAGCCCGGGTATTTCGGAATGGAGCGATTATAGCACAGGGGAAGGGGACCGCCTTGACAGCCCCGGCGAAGCGTCGGAAACTCATGATGCCGGGCGCAGTGATGCGATACGTGGTCGGCAGAGGGAGTCGCGCATGAAATACGAAAAGGCGCTGCAGCGGTCCCGCGAATATGCCCAGGACGGTGATGTGGACCGGGCCATCGAGACCATCGAGGCCTTTTTCAAGGGGAAGGACGAGGCGTCACGTCTCTCGACGTACGACCGGGCCACGCTCTACCTCGGGCACTTCTTCAGGGTCCGCGGCGAATACGAGCAAGGGCTCGAACTGCTGCACGCCGTGGCCGATGCGGATGGCGCCGGGGAGAAGGTCCGCGTGCTCGCGCTCTGCGAGGCGGCGGTGATCTACCGGCTGACACTTCGCTTCGACGAGGCCGAGGCGGTCCTGCGGCGCGCTGAAATCAGGCTGGAAGGGCGGATGACACCCGGCGAGGATCCGGACCAGGACAAGGTGCTGATCAACTTCCTGGCGGCACGCGGCCAGCTCTACCAGTACACCGGCCGCCACGAGGAGGCGCTGGCCGACTTCCGGCAGAAGCTGGAGGTCATCATCGGCCGGCACGCCACCGCCGACTCCTCCCACGAGTTCATCACCACCTACATGAACCTCTACAACTGCCACATGGTCCTCGGCAACCGGGACAAGGCGCTCAAATACCTCACCCTGGCCCACGCCCGGCTGCAGTCCCTGGAACGGCCTTACGCCTACGGGCTGCTCACCTTCTTCGAGAACCTGGCCATCCACAACCTCTTCGCCGCCGGTTCGCAGGACGAGGCGATCAGCGCCCTGGCCCACATCTCGGAGAGCGTGGTCAAGAATTTCGCCGACTTCCGCAAGGTGTTCGACTTCTTTTCCTCGATCATCGTGCAGCTGCACGAGGGAAGGGTCGACCTGGAGGTGATACGGGATGGGATCAGGGAATACGGCGCCGATCCGTTGATCAAAACCTACCTGCCGGTCCTGCTGGGCCACGCCGCGCCGCCCGGTGGCGGCGAGGACGGGAACGCCCCCGCGGCAACGTTGGAGTAGCCGCCTCTTGTCATCGAGAGGAGTCGGCGGAGCCGATGACGCGGCAAACTCTCTGCAATCAGTGCCTCGCAAGGAACAGCCGCCGGGAAAGCAATTTCCCGTCATCGCGAGGAGCGGGCGCAGCCACTTACCCGCCATCGCGAGGAGCGGTTGAGGCCCTGCCTGCCGTCATCGCGAGGAGTCGGCGAAGCCGACGACGTGGCGATCTCCCAAACGACAGTCAACATGCCTCTCAGGAGATTGCCACGGCCCTCACCTTCGGTGAGTGCCTCGCAATGACGGGTGGAGATGACATC
>Ga0180429_10001035_pt1 | contig 24040 bp, 16 predicted proteins | sample SS_ome_FD_132428 | JGI IMG/M metagenome (GOLD analysis project Ga0180429, IMG submission 132428) | Hypersaline lake sediment archaeal communities from the Salton Sea, California, USA - SS_1_S_1 metaG | ecosystem: Environmental > Aquatic > Non-marine Saline and Alkaline > Hypersaline > Sediment ...
CACCCATACCGCCGAGCACGGCGTCGCCGACGGCGTGCAGCAGGTGCTTGCCGAGCTGCTGACCCATATCGACGCCGGCGAGGTTGAGCTTGTCGCCCATTCCACCACCCAGGCGACCAACGCACTGCTGGAGGGCGACGTGGCGCCGGTGACCCGCATCGCCATCCTGCCGCCGGGCGAGGAGGCGCTGGTGCGGATGGCGCTTCGCGAAGACGGGCTGGACCTCGGCGGGGGCCACCGCCTGCCGGTGGCTACGGAGTACGTGCCCTGGCAACAGGCGGAGTCATACCGCCCGCCTGCCGACGGGGACGGCGGTGCCGGTCGGCCCTGCGCAGTCATCCAGCCGCTGGCCGGCCGCCAGGAGCTGCGCGAGGACGCGGTTGGCGCGTCATGCATTGGGGCGGGCCTGCCCGTGGTCTGCGCCGCCGAGATCACCCAGGTACTGGGCCTCAGCGCCCGGGCGCGCACCGCCGCCGTCAACGCCTCCATGCTGCCCGCGATGCTCAGGACCGCCGACTTCACGGAGCGTGCGGTGCACGAGCTGCTGCCGGGCGTGCCCATCCAGGTGGTACGCAGCGACGGCGGGGCGATGAGCCTTTCCGAGATGCGGCACCAGCCGATCCTGTCGCTGCTTTCCGGCCCGGCCGCCGGGGCCAGCGCCGCGCTGGATCGTACCGGGCTCAGCGAGGTGGTATTCATCGAGGTCGGGGGTACCAGCACGGATATCACGCTGATCAGGGAAGGGCGCGTCCGCCACCGCTACGCGACCGTCGGCGGCCAGCGGCTGATGGTGCCGGCGCTCGACCTGCGCACGGTGGCGGTCGGCGGCGGCAGCATGCTGCGCGTCGACTTAAGCCGCTTCGGTCCGCGCAGCGCCCACATCGCCGGCCTGCCCTACCTGTTCCAGCTGCTGGCCGAGGGGCGCGGCTTCAAGCAGCTGCACAGCTGGGATGAGGCCGGCATCATCGACGATCAGCGAACGCGGTCGCTTGAGGGGGGTTCATTCAAGGCGATTCACAGCGACCTCTCGCACGGTGGCCGTGAGACCTACTGGATTGCCGAGGCGAGCGACGGCAGCATGGCGGCACTAACCATGACAGATTTGTGGTTGAGCGAGCGCAGCGTCGACGAGTGTCGCGAGCTGTCGAGCTGGCTGGGCCTCGAGATCCAGGCGGAGGCGCTGAGTGAGCTGCGGCGCGCGGTCGAGCAGCTTGGCCGGTCCCGCCCTGAACGTGCCAGGGATCTCACGCTGAAGCTGATCACGGGCAGCGTCCGCGAACTGGCCCGGGCCCACGGCGCGGACCTGGCGCACTTCACCCTGATCGGGGGCGGGGGCGGCGCGCCCGTGGTGTCAGACCTGGTGGCGGCGGAGCTGAACCTGCCGGGACGGCTGGCCATGGACCACACCGTGATCAGCGCGATCGGCGCGGCGCTGGCGGTGACCTGCGTCAGCCAGAGCGCCACCGTCGCCGAACCGACCGGCCAGGACATCGCGCTGCTGACCGAGCAGGTGGAGGAGCGGCTGCGGGCCCAGGGGGCCGCGCGGGTCAGCACGGACTACGAGTACGATCCCCACCGCCAGGTGCTGACGGTCACCGGCCGCGGCAGCCGCGCCTACGAGCAGCAGGGCCGGCCGCTGGCCGGCGATGAGCTACAGCTGCAGGCGGCCGGGCTGCTGGGCGGCGCAGTGGAGCTGGTCTGGCAGGGGGACGGCGAGCAGCTGTGGGTCAGACCCGCCGGACGGCGGGCCTGCGCGCTGGATCGCTTCGGCCGGGCGCTGTGGACCGGCCGGCTGCGCGAGTGGTTCGACGCTCCGGGGTCCGAGCGCGAGGCGGTGCTGGGCGGGATCATCGACCGGCGCACCCAGTACACCGACGGCGGACCGGCGCTGCCGGGCCTCGCCCTGATCTCAGGCGGCCGCTTCATCCCGCTGGACCAGCTGGGCAGCCGCAGCCTGATCGAGGAGGTGCTGCGCTGGGAAAACCTGCCGGCGGCGGCGCCGGGCTGCTTCGTGATCCGCCAGTGACAGCCCGCCGTGAGCGGGGGCAGTATAATCTGAGCAGCCGATGCGCCTGATCCTGCCTAGCCTGCTGATGCTGCTGCTGGCGGCCTGTCCCGCCGGGCGCGAAGCTGACACGAACGAGCCCGCGGCGCAGCCCTCCGCCGCGGTTGACGAGGGCGCCGCCAGCGAGCAGGCGGAGTCGGCCGACGCCGAGCCCGCGCCCTACTCCGCGGCGGTGCTGGACTACGTCGAGCAGTGCCTCAGCCATCCGACCGAGCCCGGCTACCCCCCGCTGGAGCCCGTCTGGCTGACGATCGCCCAGCTCGAACGGCTGGCGGACACGCCGGCGGCCGCAGGCCTGCGCGCGGCGGTTAGCCGGATGGTCGAGCAGGCCGGCGAGCTGCCGCCGCCCCAGCTGGTGGCGGCCTGGCTCGGCTGTGAGCCGCAGGCAGCCGGGGCGTTCATTGCGGACTCCCTAGCGGCAGGCGATGTCCGCTACATCGATTCGCTGTCGTTCAGCCCGGCCGCTGGGCGCAAGCTGCTGGGCGAGATGGAACTGGCGGAGCTGGAGGCGGACCCGGTTCGGCGCATCGTGCGGCTGATGCTGCGCTGGCCGCGGGATGCCGGCGGCGACGTTGTGCTGCTCAGGCAGCTGGCGGAGCAGCCGAACGCGACGGCCCGGCTGCAGGCGATCGGCCTGCTGGCGGCGCTGGGCGAGGCCGACGAGCGGCAGCTCGACCAGTTGGGCGCGGCGGTGCGCGCGGCGGACGAGACCCTGCCGGCGGCGGCTGAGGGCATTCGCCTCAGCGGCGACGCCGAGCTGGCGGGGGCGCTGGTCAACCTGGCGGCCGGAGCGCGGCTCGGCGATGAGGACCCCGAGCAGCCCAAGCAGCGCGAGGTGCTCTACGCCAGCTACGCCCTGACCGGCCTGCCGGGCGAGCAGGCCCGGCTGTTGAGAGCCAAGCTGCTGGGCAGCGCCGATCCGACGGTGCGCTGGGAGGCGCGCCTGGGGGAGCTGCTTCAGGGCGAGCCGTCCTGGTGGGATGAGGCGGTGCGGGCCGGCGGGGCGGACGATCCGGAGATCTGGATGGCCCTCGATCCGCCAGATGTTTCCCATCCGCTGCTGCTGCCGACGCTGAGGGCGGCGGCGAGCCTGGACGATCCCCACTGGCGCTCTCTGGTCGCCGCGCAGCTGAACCGTTATGGCGCGCTGGCGTCTGACAGAGAGGTGCGGGAACTGGTCGATCTGCTGCTCGGCGACGCGGATGCCGCGGTGCGCGGCGCGGCCTGGTCCGCCGCCGGTACACTGGGGCTGTGGGACCTGGCCGAGGAAGCGGAGATGGCGGCGGTCGACGAGGCCGAGGATCCGGCGGTGCGGATCGGCGCGGCGCTGTGCGCGCTGCGTGCCGCCGAGGGTGCGGGGAGGTGAACCGATGACGGCGTTTCTGTTCGTGCTGTTCCTGGTGATCGTGGCGGCCGCGGTGGCGGCGGCCGGCGACCGGATGGGACACCTCGCCGCGCGGCGCAAGATCCGCTTCGGCAACATGCGCCCCCGCAACGTCTCGACCACCATCGCGGTGGTCACCGGTATGGTGATTTCACTGGTGACCTTCCTGATCCTGTTCGGCCTGTGGGCCGACTTCCGCGACGCGCTGCTCAAGTACCGCACCGTCCGCGACCAGCTGGGCACCGCCCAGCAGCAGATGCGCGACGCCGAGGACAGCGCCGCCGAGGCCCAGCAGCGGCTGCAGTCGGCGCAGAGCGAGTTGTCGGACACTCAGCAGACGCTCAGCGACACCCGCGGCACCCTGATCGGGGTGGTGCAGGAGCTGGACACCGCCAATCGCGACCTGGTCGAGCTGCAGGAGCAGATCGACGAGCTGGAGGCCCGCGAGCAGAAGCTCAGGAGCAACATCAGCGGCTATGAGACGGTAGAGGCCAACCTGCGCGAACTGGTGGAGAAGGCGCGACGCGACCTGCGGGCCTTCGAGGAGGAGGTCAGGACCTACCAGGAGGGCGAGATCGTCTACGCCCGGGGGCTGCCGCTCTTCTACCAGATCATCGCCCCCGGCCAGGCCGGCCAGCTGGAGGGCGCTTTGACCCGGGCACTGGTGCGGCTCAGCGACCGGCTGTCGGAGCGCGGACTGGAACTGGACGACACGATGGGCGACGTCCAGGCGCGGTTCGTCGAGGGCTACGGGTACTCCGGCGCCGACCACGACGTGGTGGTGGTGTTCAGCACCGCGCGCAACGTGCTGGCCGGTGGCCAGGTGCTGCTGGAGCTTGAGGCGGTGCCCCTGACTCCGCTGGTCGGGGCGGACGAGGAGCTGATGACGGTGCTGGTCGACCGGCACCAGGCCTCGATCAGCTGGCGCGGCAGCGAGGTGGCCCAGATCGGCGTCGCGCAGCAGCTCGATCAGCAGTCGTTCACCGCGCTGGCCGAGGAGCTGTGGGCGGTGTTCAACACCCAGGCCAAGGTGATGGGCTTTCTGCCCAATCTCAGCACGGGGGAGATTCCCAATCCCGTCGAATCGCTGGCCACGGTCTACGAGGACCTGTCTACGCGGTCGCGGCCGTTCCTGCTGCAGTTCGTCACCAAGCAGCCCGCCAACGCGCTGGAAGGGCTCGCCGACATGAACATCTTCGTCAGCCAGTGGCCGCCGGAGCGGGAGCAGGAATGATCGTGGTCAGGGCGCTGCTCACTGCGATGCTTGTGCTGCTGCTGGGGACGGCCGCGCCGGCGGACGACGAGGCGCCGTCGATCCCGCTTGAGCGCCACCTGCGGATGCTGATCCGCCCGACGCTGCTGGGGCTGGTGCCGCCCGCCGACCCCGAGGGCTACGGCGCGGCTTTCGTCCGCGTGCTGAGCGTCAGCGACGGCACGCTGGACGTTCGCTACGAAATCAAGGAGCTGTCGCTGGACGCGGAGGGCGAGGACCTGACCCGCATCCGCCACGGCGACGTCGCCGCGCGCGGCCTGACCGGCGGGGCGGGCATTGCCCCGCCCCTGTTCTGGCCCGACGGCGACTTTGAGACCGCGGGCGGCCTGCTGTGGCTGCCGCGGCCGCTGTTCGACGCGCTGAGCGCGGACGGCACCGCACCGCTGATCGTCGAACTGCTGTCTGACGATACTGCCGCCCGCACGTTCGCGGCGCGGCTGGACGGGCTGCAAGGGGACGCGGAGGACGGCGGCCGCGGGCTTGAGCTGCAGCTCCTGGCCGCGGACGAGCGCTATTCCTGCTGGGTTAACGGCGAGCGGCTGCTGCTGCCGGCGCTGCGGGCCCGGGACAGCCTCAGCCTGGCGGAGTACTGGATTCTCGCCGACCGCGACAATCCGCTGGTGCTGAAGATGAGCTTCATCCCGCCGCTGGCCGACGAGGGCGAAGAGCCCGCGCTGCAGCCGGGGCTGATCGAGTCGGGCGCGGGCTACGCGATCGTCGAGATCAACTTCTAGCATCGGCGCAGGCCGCCCGCTGGGTCATGCAAGCCCGCCCGGCCGCCCCCTGAGCCAAGCCGGGACGGGCAGCACGAAGCGATTCCCCATAAGTCCGGTAACCCACCTTACATAACGCTCAGGCGCCGCTCAGGTTACACGCGCGGTCGGAATCCGGCGGGCGCGGCCTCAGGCCATGTTGGCGCGGCGGCGGCGGACGGCCCGGCGGGCGTACCAGGCGGCGACCGCGATCATCACCAGCTGCTGAACGACCAGCAGCGGGAAGCGCCAGAACTCGAAGGGGGCGGTCCCCCAGAAGGTCAGCCAGTCGTCGAACGTCGCTGCGCCGAAGCAGCCCGGCAGAGGCACGGCCAGGCAGTTGGCCAGGGAAACACCGCCCCAGCTCAGGGTGTATTCCAGCGTGGCGGCCGTCATGTAGTCGCCCAGCGCGGGCTCGTTCCAGAACAGGAAGACGGCGATGAGCAGCAGTCCCAGCGGCAGCAACAGGGGCGCGCAGCCGGGGATGAACGGCCGGGCGCGCGGCCAGTCCGCCATGCGGGCCAGCAGGAAGCTGAACAGCAGCACGATGACCAGCGTGGCGGCAAGCGCCAGACCCGCCACCGTCTCGGGACCGGCATAGTAGCCGCTGGTGGCGGTGTCGGCCAGCCCGATCGCGGAGCCCGCGACGGAGGGCACCTGCGCCAGATGCGCCAGCGCGGCGACCACGCCGGCGGCCGAGGCGTAGAGCGTGTTGCCCAGCCCCTCGCCGGCGGCCAGCAGGAAAAGGATGTAGATCAGGCCGGCCAGCGCGCCGCTGAGCGTTATTCCGGCGATCGTCAGCGGCCCGAACAGCACCACCATCAGCAGCTCGGGGTCGTCTGCGGGCCAGCGCCACTCGATCAGGTACTCGCCGCCCTGGATGGCGAGCAGGATCAGCCAGAAGACGGCGGCGACCATCAGGCTGCCCAGCGCCAGCCGTGGCCAGCACAGCCGCACCATCGCCACCACCACCTCGCGGTCGCTGATCAGCGTGGTCGCGCAGAGGTCGTCGATCACCAGAGAGCGCACCTTCAGCCCCGGCACGGCCAGCAGGCCCATCACCTGGAGCGCCGTCTCGTAGATAGCGTTCGTCAGAAAGACCAGCGCGCCCAGGCCCAGCGCCGCGAGCAGGAAGCCGAGCGCGAAACCGGCCAGCATTTCGTAGTCCGGCGGGCCGGACCAGATGATAGTGAGATAGAGCGGGATCAGCAGGCCACCCAGCGCCAGCGCCAGGATGATCACGTAGGGCAGCCGCCGCTTCCAGGCCGGGATCGCGGCGCGCCGCCGGTGGCGGGCCAGACCGAAGTAGTGCCACAGCGGGTTGTCGCCGAGGCCCTGCCAGGCGGTGACCCACTGCCGCCAGGAGCCGGCGAGGTCGGTGAAGATCGTGGGCGCAGGCCCGTCCGCCATGGGCGCATTATAGGGGCGGTGCCGCCTGTCGGCCTCGCTGAGCCTGTCCCCCGGTCCCATGGCTATCAAGACGTCTGCGCGCCCCGTTCGTTCCACTTCGCCGCTGAGCCCGCGCTACAATTACCGCCATGCCGGTAATCGGGATCAGCGTGGCGCGGCTGCATCAGCTGCTGCGCAGCGACATCAGCGCCGAGCGCGTCGAGCAGCTGCTGGACGAGATCGGCTGCGACGTCGAGGGCGTGGTCGACGTGCGGCGCTACCAGAGCCGCCACTCAGACTACGTGATCGAGGTCACCCCCCAGGAGAGCCTGCCGCTCAGCGACCCGACCAGCGGCTTTACCGGCGAGACCCCCGAGGAGGTCTGGCAGGCGGCCGGCGAGGAAACAGTGGTGCGCCTCGACCTGCTGCCCGTGCGGCCCGACATCTTTGACGCCGGTGGGCTGGCCCGCGCCCTGCGCGGCTACATGGGCACCGAGACGGGTCTTAAGGACTACCAGGCCGCATCGTCCGGCTGGAAGGTTGAGGTCGACCCGCGGATCGTCGATCCGAAGTTCGGACGGCCGCTGATCCGCTGCGCGATCGTGAAGAACCTCACCGTGGACGACAACGTGCTCAGGGCGATCATGCGCCTGCAGGAGAACCTGCACTGGGCGCTGTGCCGCGACCGCAAGTTCGCCTCGATCGGCGCCTACGATCTGGACACCATCGAGAGCCCGATCAGCTATACGCTGGTGGATCGTCAGAGCTTCCGGTTCACCCCGCTGTTCTGGGGCCACCGCGAGCCCGTCAGCCCGCAGGTGATGCTCGACGAGCACCCCAAGGGCACTGCCTACGCGCACCTGGTGGAGGGGATGGAGCTGCTGCCCGCGCTGCTCAGCGCCAACGGCAGCGTGCTGAGCCTGCCGCCGATTATCAACGCCGAGGAGACCAAGCTGACGACGGCCACGCGCAACGTGCTGATCGACGTGACGGGCAGCAACGAGCGGGTTGTGGAGAAGGCGCTGGCGATCCTGGCGACCAGCCTCGTCGAGCTCGATCCCAACGGCGAGGCAGCGCTGGAGCAGGTGGAGATGGTCTTCCCCGACGGCGCCCACCCTACGCCCGCGCTGGAGCCCGAGGAGTTCACCGTGCGCCCCGAGTTCGCGAAAAGCTGGCTGGGGATCGACATCGACCGCGGCGACTGCGTGGACCTGCTGCGCAGGATGCGCCACGGCGTCGAGGACCCCGGCCGCGACTATCCGCTGAAGGTTGAGGTGCCGGCCTATCGCTGCGACATCATGCACGAGGTGGACCTGGTCGAGGACATCGCGATCGCCTATGGCTACCACAAGATCGAGCCGGAGCTGGTGCCGACGTTTACCGCGGGCAAGGGACTGAGAAGCCACGACCGCGGGCGGCGGGCGGCGCAGGCGCTCTGCGGGCTGGGCTTCACGGAGTGCCTGAGCCTGGTGCTGACCAACGAGCGCGACCACTATGAGAAGCTCAGGCGCCCGGTGAGTGAGCGGCGGGTGAAGGTGGCCAACCCGGCCAGCGTGGACCAGACCATGCTGCGCGAGCACCTGCTGAGCTCGCTGCTGGAGCTCCTGGCGATGAACACCGACCATCCGCTGCCCCAGCGGATCTTCGAGGTCGGCGACGTGGCGACCTACGAGGGCCTGCCCGCCGATGCCGAACGACCGCGCGAGCTGAAGGTGATCGGCGGGGCGATCTGCGCCACGCGCGCGGGCTACGCCGACGGCCGTAGCGTGCTGGACGCCCTGCTGCACGAGATGGGCATCGACAGCCCCGAGTACCGCCCCGATGACAATCCGACCGCGCTGAGCGGCCGCAGCGCCGCCGTCTATGCAAACCAACCGGCTGGTTTGTCAGCGGAACGGGCTGCGGCAGAAGGAGCTGAGACCGATGACAACCCCGCCCCGCAGCTTGCGCCGGTCAGGATCGGCGAGGTCTTCGAGGTGCACCCGGAGGTGCTCGAGATGTGGCGCCTGAGCAACCCGGTGGTGCTGTTCAGCCTCGTGCTGGGCGGCGTGGAGTACTGCTGAGCGGCGTCTCGACACGCGCACGAGCTGCCCCGCTGGCCGTAGGGGCCGAACCTCGTGCCGGCCCGTGGCGACCGCAGCACGGACCTCGGGATCAGAGTAGGGGCTGGGCTTGCCCAGCCCACCTTGAAATGTGGTCGAGGCAAGCCTCGACCCTACTCCCATGCGCAGCGAAGTGGGGTACTGCTGACTCCTCAATCTTGCATAGCCTCGTCTACAGGTTGCGGACGCTCTGGGAAACCTTGCCAGTTCGCCTGAACCTCCCGCCACTCCGAAGGCAGCTCGAAGCTGCCGAAGTCAGCCGCGCCCATTAGTGCAAACTCACGACGTGTCCAACGAGAGTGCTGACTCAGTTCGCATCTTTTGAGATCCGCCCAAAGCCGCCAGCGTGCGGGATGGTGCGCGTAGAACCAGTTGGCATACTTGTTGATAGGGTATGTCCGCAGCGGAGTGACAACGGCCGAGTATTCCCAGTCTGGTCCCGTTGACACCACACCTGCTCGCCAAAGCAATGCGCGCTCTTGGGCGTTGATAGCTGTGAATGCCACGAGCTTCGCATTCAGGTACTTGGCCTTCGCTTGTACACGCAAGACCGCGTCGCGCTGGGTTTCGGTCATCTCCTCGCCCCAGTTCCTGAGGACGAAGAACACTTCCTGGTCAATGAGCCGGAATGCCCAGAAGTAATCAAACGTATCCCCTCTGCCAGCCATGCCAAGCCAGCAGACTGACCGATGCCACTCATTGAGCAGCTCACGATTGCCGGCCTTGCAGGCAGCTGGCAGCAACTCCCTCCCCAAGTCAACCAGCTCTAGTGATACAGGTAATAGAGCCATATCCTGTACCTCGCAGACGGCGCCAACGAGTTCTGGATTACCCGGAATACGGTCTTCCCCCAACCAGTCATAAACGAATGAAACGGGGAAACAGCGCGGGATGTAATCTCTCGTCGACGCGTTCCCCACTGTGAGATCTTCGAGCCCTCCCTCGATGTCATTGTGCTTGAAGCGACTCCAGGCCCGCACAAAGTGGGGCCAGGCTTCGTCAGCTGCCTCCGCAATCATCTGATCGAGGATGTCTGCTGCGACCGGATCTTCCTCTTCCTCAGTGCGAGAGGTTCCAGAGAGCTCGTAGAGAAGGAAGTAGAGAGTATCCGCGTCTACTACGTCCCTGTCGCGAGCTTGCTCCAAGTATGTGACAGCTCGGGATGAGTTCTCGTAGCAGGCTGGCGCATCCCACGTGGCAGGCTCTTGATACCTGAGGAATCGGAAGTAGGCGCACCAGTACCGCAGCTGCCAGTAGCGCGGGTCATCGCCGAAGTCGTCTTCCCAGCCGGCCAGCAGCTCGTCGGGCAGCGTGGCGGGATGCATGCCGCCGCCGCCGTGGAACAGGCGCCAGGCCTGGCGGCGGATTACGGCGCGGGCGTAGCGGTCGAACAGCGCGTCGCCGGTCGGGGTGAAGCGCGAGCAGCGATACACCTCGACGAAATAGCCGCAGAGCAGCAGCGCGAAGATGACCAGCAGCGCAATGCCGCAGCCGCGCAGCAGGCGGGCCAGGCAGCCCCGCCGGCGCGGGCGGTCACTGCCTGCCCCTGAGGCCCCCGCTTCGACCGGCTGCGGGCCTCGCGGCACAGCGGCGGGCTTGGTGATCTCCGGCCCGGGTCTACCATCTGGCTCTGACATGCGGTCCACCCCCGGCTGCATTGTAACGCGGCGGCGGGTCGCGGGGGCCGGACCCCGCGCCGACCCGTTGCGGACTCCGGCAAGGAAGCGTGGATTGCGGCGCGGCGGTTGTGTTATACCCTTGGTGCAGATGCAGAATGCTGGTGGAGCGCTGCGCGAGCCGCATGACGAGCCGTGGCACGGGATCTCCAGCCCGGCGGCGCGCGAGGTGGTCGAGGCCGTCTCGCGCCGCTTGTCCAGCGAGGCGATCGAGCACTACTCCTATCCGGTCTCAGCGAGCGACGACCGCCGCCGGGAGCTGCGCCGGCAGCTGGAGCAGTCCGGTCTGGCCCAGCGCATCGCCGGTGGCGCCGACATGCTGCCCGCGATCGAGGACTACATGCCCGCCCTGCTGCGCGTGCTCTTCAATCGCACCTATCGTCGTTCGCCGGGCACGCTGGCCGCGCACGTCATGGAGCATCTCCACTGGTACCTTCATCCGCCGCGCCGGGTCGTCCTGCGCGAGCTGAGCATGCTGAACCCGCCGCGCTCCTCGCTCATCTTCCTGCTTGGGTCAATCCTGCTCGGAGCGCTCGCGATCTTCGATCAGGACCTCAGTGCGTCCTTCGCTGGCGGGGCACTCCTGCTGATGCTGGCGTGGATCATCTGCGGCCTGGAGTACACCGGCCAGGTGCAGGACCACGACATCCGCTGCGCGGAGTTCTACCGCTACCTGGTCGAAACGTACCGCGATGCACCGGAGGGCACCGGCGGGACAGCGCTGATGGCCGGGCAGGTGCCGGATGGTGCCGACGGTGCCGGCCGGCAAGGCGTTCCTGCGGAGCATCCGCAACCGGCTGAATCAGCCTGGCATGGAATCGCCGATCCGGTCGCCGGGCGGGTAGTCGAGGCCGTCATGCACGCGCTGCCGACGGATGCCGCCGCAATCCCGCCGGCAGGCGACACTCCGGACGATCAGTATCGGCTCGAGATCCGCAGCCGGCTGAAGCACTCCGGCCTGGCCCAGCGGATTGTGGCCGGACCCGAAGCGCTGCCCTGGGTCCATGATTACTTCACCCACTGGGCGCGCGCGTTCACTGAGCCGGCCCGCCCCAGGTCGCCCGAGCAGCTGGCCGTCCAGGTGATGCGGCACCTGGAGTGGTATCTGGCGCCTCCGCAGCTAATGCGCCCCGATCTGCGGGAGAGAACGCGTGCCTGCCTGATCGCGCTGGTTGCGGCAGGCCTGGCCGCCCTCGGCCTGATGGTGGTCTGGATCGCGTGGTTTGGCGCGCTCACCCTGCCGAGCAAACTGGTGCTGTGCGCGTTCGCAGCGCTGACCGTCTGGATGGTTGTCCGTCAGCGTACCGGCATCGTCGCCGCTGACACGCGGCACGATATCCGCTGCGCGGAGTTCTACCGCTACCTGATCGAAACGTACCGCGACGCGCCGGAGGATGGGCGCTAGCTGCCTGTGACTGCGCCGGCATCCTTGCCTTTCGACGAGGCTAGTCCCGGGTCTGCCGGATCTGCTCCGGCAGGTTTGCCAGCCGCCGCTGAGCCCTGGCGATCGCCTCGTCGAGCGGCTCCGGGGTCATCCCCTGGGCCAGCAGCACCGGCAGCAGGTGTTCGCGGAACTCGCTCAGCACCTGCGGGATGATGATCTCGTCCAGGTAGTGCAGCACTTCCGCCTCCGTGGCTTCCCGGTGCAGGATGCGGGTCATCAGCCGCGTACGCTTGAAGGGCATCTGGTTGCGGAACGTCGTCGGCATCAGCAGCATCGCCTCGAAGGCCTGCACCAGGTAGTCCGGCTCGCGGTGGGTGAACGCCCAGGACGAGACGTAGTACCAGAACTGGGCGTCCCGCAGCGAGTCGCCGATGCCGTCCACGATCGCGCTCAGCTCAGCGCGGCTGACCTCGCAGAGTCCCCGCCGCTCCCCGCTGATCAGCAGCATCAGCTTCTTGAGATCCCGCAGCTGCGCGCTGACCGGGCCGACCGGCGGCTGCTCGAATCTCTCCAGCGCGGCGGCGAACACGCGTGGCAGCTCGCCCTCGGCGCAGTAGAGCCGGTCGACCTGGTACTCAAGCAGCGCGATCACGAACTGAGCGCCCTGCTTCTCGTCATCGTCAAAGGAGCTGCCCTCAAGGGCGCTGTGGACCCCCGCCAGCGCCTGCCTGGCCATGTCCTCCAGCTCGGGCACCAGCACCGGCACCACGGAGCGCTCCTGCACGGTGCACCAGTCCTTGACGGCCTTGATCCGCTGCTCCAGTGACACTGGCATGGCTGTGACTGGAGTCTAGCACAGCGGCAAGCGACGCCACTGATCCCTTGCCGCTCTGGGAAGCAGGGGCGGCGTATACGCCGCCCACATAGCAGGTGGGCGCCGTATACGGCGCCCCTACATCGACATCTAGTCCTCGAAGCCTAGGCCCTTGCCGATCACCGCGCGGAAATTGCTTCCCTTCACGGTGCTATAACTCACTCAGATGGGGAGCGGCGAGCAAGGCGCTGGCGGACCAAGTGGTGAAAGAGACGCCGCGGCCGTCGAGCCGGTCTGGCTGGGCATTCACAGTCCCGTCGCCAGACGAGTGGTCGAAGCCGTCATGCACGCCCTGCCAACTGATGCTCACGCATTTCCACCCGCGCAGGACATCCAGTGCACTCAGTATCAGCTCAGTATCCACATGCGGCTGCGGGAATCCGGACTCGCACAACGCATCGCGGCGGGTCCGGATACGCTGCCCTGGGTCTTCGATTACATCCCGCCCTGGCAGCGCCGCGTCATGCAGCCGCGGCGTCCCAGTACTCCCGAACAGCTGGCTGTCCACGTGATGAGACATCTGGCGTGGTATCTTGAGCCGCCACGACCGACAACCATCAACCCGTGGAGGCGGGTGACCGCGTTCCTGACCAAGGTCGCGGTAATCGCGGTCTGCACCGCGCTGATACTCTGGTATGGACCCGGACCACCGACATCACTGGTTGTGTTGCTCTTCGCTGCTGTGCTGACAGGCTTCCCATTCAGATCGCTCATCTACGACCTGCATGAGGACGACCTGCAACACGACATCCGCTGCGCCGAGTTCTACCACTACTTGATCGACGCCTACTCGGATGAGGGCTAAGCCTCGAACCCCAGCCCCTTGCCGATCACCGCCTTCACCTTGCCGGCCCACTCCCGGGCCTCGGCCATCAGGCGGTCGGCTTCGGCGCGGGTCTGTTTGACGTACTGCTTGTCCCTGAGGCCCTGGAGGTTGATCAGCACGTTGTAGTAGGCGCCCTCGGCGCAGGCCAGCGCCATGCTGCCGCCCACGCCGGCGTCACTGAGGCTGTTCTGGTTGCCCCGCTCGGCCGCCGCCAGGCAGCACTTCAGCGCCGGCACGCTTTTTTCCAGCACGGACAGCGGCACGTCGATGCACAGCTTGGTGCTTTCCAGAATCGCCGCGCTGCGCGCCGCCTGTTCCTCGTCGGTGTCCTTGGGCATGCCGAAGCAGGCCATCAGGCCGCTGAACGCCTGGGTGTCGTCGTCGATCGCGCGCAAGAACTCGTCCTTCAGTTTCTGGGCGATGCCCGCCACCCGGTTCATCTCGTCGGCGAGCTTCTTCTGGCGGTAGCCCGCCTTGCCGACCGTCAGGTTGGGCACCATCGCGCCAAGGCCCGCCGCCATCGCGCCCGCCAGCGCCGCCACGCTGCCCCCGCCGGGTGCCGGGCTGATGCTGGCCAGCTCGTCGGTGAACTCCGTCAGCTTCATGTTCGCCAGCGGCCTGGGCGTCTCGTCGACGGCGTACTCCACGATCGCCTTTTGCGGGTCGAACGGCTTGAGCTCGCTTAAGTTCATGCTGCGCTCCGCGACGCGGATCAGCTCCGCCTCGCTGACGCCGGTGCAGACGCGCTGCTTGCCCCACAGCTGCTGCCTCTCCAGGAAGTACTCGCCGGCGGCGCGCATCGCCCCCAGCGGGATCAGGCCCACCAGCTCGCTGCCCGTCACGATCAGCCCGCGCTCGCGCGCCAGCTGAAGCACCTTGTCGTAGACCAGGTGCGGCGGGGTGACCTCGTAGTCCGTGAGGTTCATCGTCAGCTGGGCGCAGCCGAACTCCTCGATGTACCAGCCCATGCTCTTGCAGTTCGTGAACAGCCCCGGAATCTCGACCGGTTCGCCCTTCTCGTCGCGGACGTACTTGCCTTTCTCGTCGCGGGCGATGCGGCCGCTCTCACGGATCGTCAGCGCGATGTCGTTGACCAGCTCGGCGTTGCGGGTGTTGAAGTTGATGTTGTAGGCGATCAGGAACTTGCGCGCCCCGACGGTCACCACGCCCGTCTTCGCCACCTGGTCGTTCCACTCGTTGGGGCCGAAGTCCGGCGCCCACTCCTGCTTGCCCAGCTTGGCGGAGAGCGCCTCGTATTCACCCTGGCGCACCACCGCCAGGTTCTTCCACTCGGGCTTGCTGGCCGCGTACTCGTAGAGCCACACCGGAATGGAAAGCTCCTCGCCGATCCGCCTGCCGACGGCCCTGGCGAACTCCACGCAGTCGTCCATCGTGACGCCGCTGACGGGCACGAACGGGCAGACGTCGGTGGCCCCGTGGCGCGGATGCGCGCCGGTCTGGCGGCGCATGTCGATCAGCTCGGCGGCCTTCTTCACCAGCCGGAACGCGGCTTCCATCACCGCCTCGGGCTCGCCGGCGAAGGTGATCACCGTACGGTTGGTGTCGGCGCCGGGATCGACGTCCAGCAGCTTGCAGCCGTCCACGCTGTCGGCCGCGGCGGCCACGGCACTGTAGACATCCGGGTCGCGCCCGTTGCTGATGTTCGGCACACACTCGACGATTCTGCGCATCTGTTACCCCTCGCTGCTCAGTCCAGCAGGGGAGTATTGTGCCAGATGGAGCGCCTTTGCCGCGGAATGCTGCGGCTATAATCTCAGCCGCGAGGAGGAGTATGGCCGAGCGGCTTGCCGATACCACTGTGCCGGACCCACCCAGCGATGAGCTGCTGCATCGCGTCGGGCTGACGCGCGACGAGTATCAGGAGGCGTGCCGCAAGCTGGGCCGCAAGCTCAACGTCGTGGAGATGGGTATCTTCGGCGCGATGTGGAGCGAGCACTGCTGCTACAAGAGCTCCAAGCGTTATCTCGCGACCTTTCCGACCACCGGTAAGCGTGTGCTGCAGGGCCCCGGCGAGAACGCTGGCGTGATGGACCTCGGGGGCGGCTGGGCGGTGGTGTTCAAGATCGAGAGCCACAACCATCCCAGCGCCGTGGAACCGTTCCAGGGCGCGGCGACCGGCATCGGCGGCATCATCCGCGACATCTTCGCGATGGGAGCGCGGCCGATCGGGCTCCTGGACAGCCTGCGCTTCGGCAACCTGCGCGCGATCCCGCCGGTCGGCGAGCCGGGCGTGGAGAACGGCGCGGAGCCGGCGGCGGAGGAAGCTGCCGACGAGCAGGCCGCACCTGAGATCCACCCCGGCGTGGTGATTCCCTGGCTGGCCGACCCCCCGCCCTTCGTCTGCACAGTGGCGTGGCTGACCAACATGCGCGCCCAGGTCTTCGACCGCGCACCGGCGGCGCGGCGGGCGGTCGAGGAGATCCGCCGGTTGCACGGCGAGATGGCCGAAGTGCTGGCGTACTGCGTGCTGCCCGACCAGATCCAGCTGGCGCTGCGATTGCCGGGCAGCGAGGACGGCGAGGAGGGCGCCGCCGCGATCGTCAATATGCTCAAGGCCAGCCTCGGCGAACTGGGCGAGGGCCGCGTCAAGCGTAACCAGCCGGTCTGGGAGACCGGCTTCCGCCTGCACCGCAAGTTCGATCAGCTGGAACTGGACGAGGCGATCAAGCGCCTGGAGTACAGCCCGGTTCAGCGCGGGCTGGTCAGTCAGATCAAGGAATACCCCCACGTCAGCGCCGTCTGGCGCTTCGGCGTCGCCTGGCCCGAGGAGGGCGCCGAACTGGCCGAGGAGCCCCAGCAGCTGCCCTTCTGCCCCGGCGTGACCGACGAACAGGCGGCGCGCAACCGCTTTCTGCTGGCTGGCGTGGTCAACGGGATCGCCCACTACGGCAACTGCATCGGCATCCCGACCGTCGGCGGCGAGGTCGACTTCGATCCCAGCTACTCCAGCAACTGCCTGGTCAACGCGATGTGCGTCGGCGTGGCGCGCTCCAGCCGCCTGCTGAAGGGCATCGCGGCCGGGCCGGGCAACACCGCGCTGATCGTCGGCGCCAAGACCGGCCGCGACGGCGTCCAGGGCGCCACCTTCGCCAGCGTCGACCTGCCCGAGGACTACGCCAAGGAGCGCCCGGCGGTGCAGGTCGGCGACCCGTTCATGGAGAAGCTGCTGCTGGAGGCCACGCTGGAGATCATGCACCTCGACGGCCTGGTTGGCCTGCAGGACTTCGGCGCCGCGGGCCTGACCTGCTCAAGCGTCGAGATGGCCGCCCGCGCCGGCACCGGCATGCGGCTCGACCTCGACCAGGTGCCCCAGCGCGCCAGTGACCTCAGCGCCTACGAAATGATGCTCAGCGAATCCCAGGAGCGGATGATGGTGGTCGTCGAGAAGGGCAAGGAGCAGCCCTTCCTCGAGGTCTTCAAGAAGTGGGGACTGACCGCCGTCGAGTGCGGCGAGGTGCTTCAGGACAAGCAGCTGATCGTCACGCACCAGGACCGGGAGGTCGCGCGGCTGCCCAACGTGCCGCTGGCCGACGAGGCCCCGGACTACGACCGCGCCGCCGAGGCCCCGGCCCGGTACTTGAATCGCAAACCGCTGACCGACGCGGACATCCACGCCGCGCTCAACCGCATCAGCATCCAGCCGGAGCCGCGGCTGCCGGGCGCCGAGCTGCCGGCGGCGGACTCACGGTTCGAGGATCTGCTCAGGCGGCTGCTGGCCTCCCCCGCGATCGCCTCCAAGTACCCGGTCTACCGCCAGTACGACCACATGGTGCGCACCAATACGCTGGCCGGTCCGGAACTGACCGACGCGGCGGTTCTCAGAATCAAGGAGACCGGGCAGGGGCTGGCGATCGCCACCGACTGCTCGGCGCGCCACGTCCACCTCGATCCGGCGCTGGGCGGCGCCCGCGCCGTGCTGGAAGCCGCGCGCAACCTGACCGCCGTCGGCGCCGAGCCGCTGGGCATCACCAACTGCCTCAACTTCGGCAACCCCGAGCGCCCTGACCGCATGTGGCAATTCGCCCAGAACATCGCCGGCATGTGCGAGGCGCTGACGGAGCTGGACCTGCCCGTCACCGGCGGTAACGTCAGCTTCTACAACGAGAGTGGCGGCCGCAGCGTGCTGCCCACGCCGGTGATCGGCATGGTCGGGCTGCTCGACGACGCCACGCAGTACGTGCCGAACCGCGTCACCGGCGAGGGGCTGGAGCTCTACGTGCTGGGCCGCTGGGACGGCCGGCTGGACGGCAGCGCGCTGCTGTTCGATCTCGGCCGGACGCGGGCCGGCGAGCTGACCCGGCACAACTACCGGGCCTTCCGCGAGTGCCAGCGCTTCATCCAGGAAGCGGCGCGGCAGCGGGCGCTGGCCGCCTGCCACGACATCTCCGACGGCGGCCTGCTGACGGCGCTGTGCGAGATGTGCCCCAGCGGCGCGAGCATCGACGTGGGACCGCTGCTGCCCGAGGGCTACGACAACGAACTGCACAATCAGCTGGCGGCGCTGTTCGGTGAGGAAGGTCACCGCTGGCTGATCGCGGTCGGCGGACGCCAGCGTGGCTGGGTCCGGACGGCGGCGCTGCACTACTCGGTCAATCTGATCCCGCTGGGGACAACGACCGACCGCGACCTGACGGTCAAACTCGACGGCGAACTGCTGTTCGGCTGCGACTGGGAGCCACTGGCGCGCTGCCACCGCGAAGGGCTGGCCGCGGCGCTGGCCGGGTAGTACTATGCGCGTGCTGGAGCGAAGGCGATGAGCGAGGCACGGGACAAATGCGCGGTGTTCGGGATCTTCGCCCCGGCCCGGGACGTCAGCCGCATCACCTACTACGGCCTGTTCGCGCTGCAGCATCGCGGCCAGGAGTCCAGCGGCATCGCCGTGGCTCACGGCGAGCACATCACCGCTTACCGCGACATGGGGCTGGTCAACCAGGTTTTCAGCGAGGAGATGCTGCAGCTGCTCAAGGGCACCGCCGCGATCGGCCACAACCGCTACTCCACCACCGGCCGCAGCGTCAAGCGCAACGCGCAGCCGCTGGTCTTCGACAAGCACTTCATGCGCCGCCGGGCGCTGGCGCTGGCCCACAACGGCAACCTGGTCAACTCTATGGAGCTGGCCCAGACGCTGAGCAAGCACCACGGCATCACCGCCCGCACCACCAGTGACACCGAGCTGATCGGACTGCTGCTGCAGGAGCACTACGCCCGCGGCGGCTTTGAGGACGCGTTGCTGGAGGTCGGCAATCTCTGCCGCGGCGCCTTCAGCATCGTGCTGCTCACCAGCGAGGCGGTCTGGGCGATGCGCGATCCCTGGGGCGTGCGCCCGCTGTGTCTGGGCAGGATCAGGAAGGGCCACATCGTGGCCAGCGAGAGCTGCGCCTTCCCGCTGCTCGGCGCCGAGTACGTGCGCGAGGTCGAGCCCGGCGAGGTGATCCGGCTGGACGACAAGGGCATCACCAACTGGCGCCTCGATATGCCCCCCGAGCGCAAGGAGTGCATCTTCGAGTACTTCTACTTCTCGCGGCCCGACAGCCTGCTGCGCGCCCGCGAGGTCTACGCGATGCGCTTTCGGATGGGCCAGGAGCTCTTTCGCGAGCTGCCGGTCGAGGCCGACCTGGTGATCGGTGTGCCCGAGAGCGGCCGGCCGGCAGCCGAGGGCTTCAGCGCCGAAAGCGGCATCCCGGTCCGCGAGGGTTTGGTCAAGAACCGCTACGTGGCGCGGACCTTCATCGAGCCGATCCAGTCGATGCGCCGCGAGGGCGTGCGGATGAAGTACAGCCCGCTGCACGAGACGGTCAAGGACAAGCGGATCGTGCTGGTCGACGACAGCATCGTGCGCGGCAACACCACCCGCGAGATTCCGGAGATGATCCGCGAGGCCGGCGCCCGCGAGATCCACATGCGGGTCTCCAGCCCGCCGATCAAGCACCCCTGCTTCTACGGCATCGACTTCGGCACCCGCGAAGAACTGATCGCCGCCCGCAAGTCGGTAGACCAGATCCGCGACTACCTCGGCGTCGACAGCCTCCACTACCTGACCATCGACGGGATGGTCAGGGCCACCGGCTTCGAGCACGACAGCTTCTGCCTGGCCTGCTTCAACGAGGAATACCCCATCCCGTTGCCGCGCCAGATGGAGCTCGGCAAGTTCATTTTCGAGTCCAGCGGAGGCAAGGAGGACGATGTGCTGGGCGCCGGCCCGGACGCCGACGCGGACACTCCCGCACCGGAGGACGGGCCCCCCTGACCGCTGCGCGGCGGATCAGCCGACAAACAGCTGGGAGGACGGAACAGATGACCAAGCATCCGGTCTGCTTCTGGGAGATCAACGCCGAGGACGCCGAGCCGCTGGCGAACTTCTACAAGCGCGTGCTGGAGTGGGAGATTGGCTTCAACCAGCAGCGCGCCTTCTATTCGGTCAAGAGCAGCGGCAAGGACAGCGGGATCGCCGGCGGCATCTTCACGGGCAAGGGCAACCTGCCGCCCCACCGCGCGCTTTACGTCGAGGTCGAGGCCATCGACGAGATCATGACGCGGGTGCCGCTCCACGGCGGCAAGGTCGCGCTGGAGCCCTACGACTTCGAGGGCGTCGGCCGGCTGGCCTTCTTCCGCGATCCCGAGGGACACATGATCGGCCTGATCCAGCGCCAGGCAAAGGCGGAGCAGCCGGATCAGACGGAAGTCGCCGCCGAGCCCGCCCCGCCAGAGGGAAGCGGCAGCATCAGCGTGCCCACCGCCCACGTTGCGGGGCCGCCCGATCCGGCGGCGGACGCACCGGCTGAGCCGCCATCCGCAGAGCCCCCTTCAGACGATGATTCCGAGCCCGCAACCGATGAGCAGTAACCTCCGACAAGCACTCAACCCGCGCCTGCGGACTCTCAGCGCCGATCGGTGGACCGGATGACAACCGCCGCCCTGCCGCGCCCCGGCCCGGCTTGCAGCGACATGGACCATCCGGCATCCAGCGCCGCCGCCAGCCTGCTCAGCGAGCGGATCGACAGCCCGGCGCCTCCACGCATCAGCTTGCTGACGTAGGCCCGGGACACCCCCATCCGCCTTGCCAGCTGGGCATAGCTCAGCCCCAGCCGTCGGCGCCGCCCTTCGCACTGCGCCAGCAATGTCTCCGACAGGCTCTGAGCCGTCTCCTCGGTATCCGTCACCGCTCCGCCACCCGCCGCCGGGCTCCCTTGGTTGCGCCACTCACAGATCAATCGTAACTAATAAGTTAGCATCTGTCAACTTATTAGTTTGCATACAGTGATGCTCACCACGGAATAGGTGCTTGCGGCGGGCTGCGCGGGAGTCAGCCTACTGCTGCAGCAGCCAGTGGGCCAGGGCGATACGGTTCTCCTCACTGAGCCGGGTGCCCAGCATCGCGAAGTTGTACTGCCGTCCGAGCTCCACAAGGCGCTGGTCGTCCTCGGCATAGGCGGCCGGATCACGCAGGAAGCCGGCCAGCGAAGCCGTGTCCCAGTAGCGGTCGAGGTTCGTCAGCGGCGGGCCCTGGCGCCCGCCCTTGAGGTCGTCGCCGTGGCAGAAGCCGCACTGGGTGGTCCGATAGAGGGCCGCGGCGTCGATGTCGGGATTGACGTAGGGCTCGCCATCCGTGGGTGGTGCGGGCGTCTCCTGATCCTCGGCCGGCGGCTGCTCGTCCGCCCCGCCGTCCTCGGCGGGCGGCTCATCGCCGCCCTCTTCATCCCCGGCCCCTTCCTCGCCCTCGCCGGCGGAGTCGTCACCTTCGCCGGCGGATTCGTCACCTTCAGCGTCCTCGGCCCCGTCCTCGGCTTCCTCTCCTGCTGCGCCGTCCTCCGCGGCCTCATCGTCGCCCGCCTCCGCCGCGCCCGCTTCATCGGCCTGGGCGGCCGCCTCATCATCGGGGGGCAGGTCCACCAGCGCACCGGAGCCGTCCGCACCCTCCGGAGCGGGGCTGCCATCCGGGCCGGCGGCGGTCTCCACGGCGGCGGCGTGCGTGTCCGGCGGCGCCTCGTCTCCGCGGTTGCAGCCGGCCAGAGCCAGCAGCGAGACGGCCAGCGCCGCCAGCAGCAGCGCGATCAGTCGCTGAGGGATGTTGCTCGTCATGCTAACAAGTTACCACAGGCCGGGCTGCCGCTGTTGCCGCGCTTGCCGCCCGCGGCCAGGCGCGCGGTTGCCGCCTGGCAGGCTGCGCCCTGCGGGACGGCGCCGGGCCTAGTACTCGTGGATGGTCCAGTCGGGAACCTCCACCTCGACCCCCGTCGTCTGGGTCGGCTCCTCCGGGTGCACGATGACCATCAGCGACTCGTAGGGTGCCGGCGAGAACCCCTCGCCGTTGGCCAGCGCGTCCTCGACCATCGCCACCGCGTCGGCGTTCTCCGGATAGGCGCCGCCGCCCACGAAGTACCAGATCGCGCTCTGGACCGCCCCGCGGTTGCCCTGCTTGTGGTTGATCACGTAGTTGACCATGTCCCAGTCGGCGTCGGCCAGGTCCTCGGGCAGGTCGCGGTCCAGCGAGCTGAACAGCTGCATGGTGTGCATCTTGTTGGGCTGGATCACGTGCGCCAGGTCGACGCACCAGCCCAGATACGGCATGTTCGGTGACACGTCGTAGCCGACCGGACAGTCATAGAACGTAGTCACGTAGGTGCTGCTGGTCCCGTAGGACAGGTAGGTCAGGATGTCGCCCTCGGGCACCCGAAACTCCGGTGCCATCGAGTACTCGATCACGTCCTGGCCCGGGAACTGCGGGCTGCGGACCATCGCCTCGCGGACCTCGATCCCGCGCTCGACGGTGGCGCTGGCCATCAGGAACAGGCTGGCGCCCGAGATGCCGTCCAGCGAGAACACCAGGCTCAGCGAATTGGTCGGCGTGACGTCGTCGCGGCTGTAAGGCAGCGGCAGCGCCAGACCACTGGGCAGCGGCCGCGGCGTCAGCGTGCCAACCGCCACGCCCGTGACCGTCTCGTCGCTGATCAGCGCCTCGGCGTCCAGCTCCGTCGCCGGCGCGGGCGTCAGCTCGAAGCCCGTGCTGTAGGACGGGGTTTCCCCCGGCGGATCGCTGCCGGCGTAGACCTTGACGCCCGTGATCTTCCAGGTCGGATCGGACTCGAAGTCGAAGTGCAGATAGCCGCTCTCGTTGTAGACCTCGCAGGTGCCGACCAGGCTGAAGTCGCCGACGATCAGGCTGCAGCGCTCGCTCTCGAGGCTGGCCGCCGCCGTATGCTCGACCGGCTCGGGCTTGACGATCCCCACCGGCTGCTGGTCCTGATCCACGTTGTACTCGCCGCTGCCGGCGCAGCCTGCAAGCAGCACCAGCGCGAAGGCCAGCACGATCAGGGGGGTGATACGCCGCAGATTGCTCTCCATCTGATCCTCCCGCGTTGCCCGCTACCCGCGCCTCCTGGGCACGGGTACGATTCCCCAAAGCAGCTGCCCGGTCGCCCGGGCGGAGCCATATGCATACTATACCGCAAGCAGCGCCGGCGTGCAGGAATCAGTGGCCAGTGTGCAGTGGTCAGGGGACAGTGGTCAGCCGTCAGTCCCGCCTAGTGCGGGATCAGTGGGGTGGCCGTCCCTGGCCGCCGATTCGGCCATGGCGGGCACGGAGGCCCGCCCCACCAATCAGCTACCGGAAATCACGGGCACGGAGGCCCGCGCCACCAATCACAAGCGAGACGCTTGCGCCACCGGGGGGCCGGCAGGATGCCAGCGCTACCGGGGATCTGCCACCGGGGACGGGCGAAGCATGGCTTCGCCCCTACTTGATGCGGTAGCGCATGACGTCCGGGTTGACGCCCGCCGGCTTAAAGCCGTCCCACTTATAAAAGCCGATGCCGCTCTTGGTGCCCAGCTGGCCGCTCTCCACCAGCCGCCTCAGCAGCGGGCTGGGCTTGTAGGGGCTGCCGAACTCGGCCTCCAGCACCTCGGCGATGAACAGCATGGTGTCCAGGCCGACGTAGTCCGCCGTCATCAGCGGGCCCATCTTGTGCGCCAGGCACAGCGTGCACTTGTCGACGTCCTCGACGCTGGCGATGCCCTCCTCGACGACGCGGATCGCCTCGTTGACGAACGGCACCCACATCCGGTTGATCGCGAAGCCGGCCTTGTCCTCGGCGGGAATCTCGATCTTGCCCATGTCGTGGCAGAGCGCCACCACGGCAGCGTAGGTCTCGTCGCTGGTCTTCAGCCCGCGGATGATCTCGACGCCCTTCTGCATCGGCACCGGGTTCATGAAGTGCATGCCCATGAACTGCTCGGCCTTGCCGTAGGCCGCCGCCAGCCGCGTGATGCTGATCCCGCTGGTGTTGCTGACCAGCAG
>Ga0180429_10001036_pt1 | contig 24009 bp, 18 predicted proteins | sample SS_ome_FD_132428 | JGI IMG/M metagenome (GOLD analysis project Ga0180429, IMG submission 132428) | Hypersaline lake sediment archaeal communities from the Salton Sea, California, USA - SS_1_S_1 metaG | ecosystem: Environmental > Aquatic > Non-marine Saline and Alkaline > Hypersaline > Sediment ...
CCCTCTATTGAAGGAGATGTCAAGACAAAGTTCTCCGTTCACCCGATTTTCTTGCATCGGGCGTCCCAACTCCGACCTGTATGGGTCCGTTCACCAGAGCTCCAGGAGGGTGGGCGAAAGCATGTTGTTGAACAACCGGGCTTCCGAGCCAACCGCTTGGATGCAGTCCGACCGCGGCGATTAGAAAGCTAGCAAATGATAACCATCCCTCTATCTGGGCCTCCAGGGGCCATTGCTTTGTTTGGTTATTTGAGGGGGCATAGCCCGCGAAGGGGGTCTCGATGTTCTGGGACCAGGAATGACGAAGATGCTCTCCCTCGAACCGTTCTCGCCTTGGGTCTTCTGGGCTGCATGGCAGTCCTATCCATCCGGCGGCGGGATCCTCAAGGCGAGTTATATGCTCGTCAGGCGATATTTCCCTGGGTCGTAGGCCTCCTGGTTCTTCCACATGGCAAGCACGGTAGCTGCGATCTTTCGAGCCAGGGTGAGCCGCGCCAGATTGGGCTTGGTCCCGTTGGCCACGAGCCGCTCGTAGTCCTTGCGAAGGGGCTCGGTAGGCATGCTGGTCAGCACGGTGACGGCCGCACCCTTGAAGATCGCCTTGGCCATGCGGTTGAAGTTGTGGTTGAGTCCCCGGCTCTGGTTGCTCTTTACCCGGTCCAACTCGCCGTTGGGCTTCTGGATCCAGTTGGCCGAAGAACGATTTACGATGGCCAGACCGCAGTAGCACCAGAACTGCCGGGAGGTACGGAACCGACAGGGGTCGATAACGATCGAAAGGAGTTCGGCGGTTCGGACCTCTCCAAACCCGGGAGCTGTCTGGATAATGCGGGTAATCGGGTGCCGCTTGGCCTCTGCGACCATGGCCTTCTGTGCCTCCGCCTTCAGGGGCACCAGGCGCTCTTGTTGCGTGCGCAAGAGGTGGAGCGTCTGATGGAACCCCGGCTTCTGGCAGGGGCCACGGCCCGTGCAGAAGGGGCAGCCGTCCTTGGCGTAGGCAATGCCTCGAGAACGGTACAAGTGCTTGATCCGGTTCTTGACCCGGGTGAGGTCCTTGTTGAGCATCTCGTAGCCTCGCACCAGTTCCTTCAAGGTGGCCAAAGACTCCGGGACCTTGTATATCCGGTTGCCGAGATCCCTGGTACGGAACCGCTCGGCCAGGTTCCGGGCATCTCGTTCGTCGTCTTTGTTCCCGGGGCTCTTGCGGCCCTGCACAATGGCCAGATCGTGGACATGGTCCGAGAAGATCTCGTAAAACCACTGACTTTGGGTTCCTTCTTCGATGCACAGATGCCGCCTGCCCGGGATGGACTTGATGAACTGGAGCAACTGCTTCTGGTCCGTGGGCAGGACCGCTTTCCGTTTGATTTTGCCTTTTTCGTTGAGGACAACAAAAGTACAGCTGTTCTTGTGACCGTCCAATCCGATAAAATGGTTCATGGGGTTCCTCCTTTCGCCGTTGGGCACTTTGGAATGGTGGTTTGGATAATCCAAATATGCTCAACCGCCGGGAAGAACTCCATCGTTTTTTCTGCGCTCGGTCGCAATCAGGATATGGGAGCATGGTTGACATCAGACTGTATTCCTGGAGAAGAGGTGAACCGGTCGGCCTCCACATCTCATGGGAGCGCCCCCAGGGACGCCCTTCTTCTATAATGCCCGCGAAGGATGAAAGGGCCCAAATATGGTTGAAGAGAAGACCACCTACTGCAGGATCTGTGAGCCCATGTGCGGGCTCAAGGTGCAGGTAGAGGGCAGCCGTGTGTTGTCGGTGCGGGGTGACCCGGGTCACCCCCTTTCCAAGGGTTGGCTCTGCAGGAGGGGGATTGCCTTCGGGGAACTCCACAACGATCCGGACCGCCTTCGCCAGCCGCTTCGAAAGGCGGAGAAAGGGTTCGAGGAGGTCCCGTGGAACACGGCGCTCGACGAGGTGGCCGAAAAGCTCCGCCGCATCCGCGATACACACGGGCCTCAATCCGTGGCGGTGTACAACGGGAACCCGATGGCCTTCTGCACGTACGGTACGATCAGCGTGCCGATGTTCGTGGGGGCCCTCGAGACCCGTCAGTTCTTCACCGCAGGTTCGCAGGACTGCAACAACAAGTTCGCCGCCTCGGAAAGGGTCTTCGGCTCCCCCATGCTGCAGCCGGTCCCGGACCTGGACAATGTGCACTACATGCTGATCATCGGTGCCAACCCTGCGGTCTCGGGCATGACCGTCGTCCAGGTGCCCCGAACCGTGGAAACCTTGCAGAACATCCGGAAGCGGGGTGGAGAGCTCGTGGTGGTCGATCCGAGGCGGACCGAGACGGCGAAGCTCGCATCGGAACACCTGTTCATCCGCCCGGACACGGACTGCTTCTTCCTTCTTTCCCTGCTCTGGGTCTTGATCGAACAAGGGCGGGTGGACGAGCGATGGGTCGAGGCAGACCCGGAAGGGTTCGCCGCGCTCAAGGAAGTCGTGGCCCAGTGGCCGCCCGAGAGGACCGAGCCCCTGACGGGGATCGCGAAGGAGAAGGTGGAAGAAATCGCCCTGAAGCTTGCAGGGGCCCGTCCTGCGGTTGTTTACGGAAGCATCGGCATCAACCTGGGTCGTCACGGCACGCTCAACTACTGGCTCCTCCTCGTGCTCAACCTGCTCAGCGGACACTTCGACCGAAAGGGGGGGGCGTTCCTGAGTCGCGGGCTGGTGAATGTGGACAAGCTCTACCGGCGGACCCTGAGGGGGCATAACGTGCGGTCGTCCATCGGGGACTTCGAGCCCTTGCTCGGGAGTTATCCGGCTGCCGTGATGGCGCCCGAGATCCTTACGGAGAGAAGGACCGGGATTCGTGCCCTTGTCGTTATTGCGGGGAATCCCTTGTTGAGCGTACCAAACGAAGGGCACCTCAAGGAGGCGTTGAGCAAGCTGGACTTACTCGTCTGCCTGGACATCTACAAGAACGAAACGGGCGCCTTTGCCGACTATCTTCTCCCCTGCACGGATTTCTTCGAGAGGGAAGACATCAATCTCTCCCACGCCACGCTTCAGTTTCGACCTTACGCGACTCTTACGCGAGCCGTGGTCGAGCCGGATGGGGAACAGCGGCCCGAGTGGCAGATCCTGGAGGATCTGGCGGAGCGGATGGGGATCGACATGTGGGGCGGCGGTGTGGGGAAAGCGATCGGCCTTGCGGACCGCATACCGCAGTTGAGGCGTCTGGGGGAAGGAAACAGGGACGGGGATGGCCGATTGATCATGGCCAAGGCCATGATCAGGTTGATTCTCAGCCTCATGGGCCAAGTCAACTTGAAGGCCCTGGAGACCGCAGATCCGGGCATCCTGCTCAAGCCGAACGAGTTCGGTAAGCTTCTTCCCGGGAAGAGAAAATGGGGCAAGGGGCTGGAGGTGTGCATGGCGCCGCGCGACCTGCTCCGGGAGGCATGGAAACTGGATGCGGCCCTGGAGCTTCGCGAGGCGGAGGGCGGCGAGTTCCTGTTGATCGGAAAGCGGGAGAGACACACGCACAACACCTGGGTGCACAACGCGGACAGCTTGATGAAGGATGAAAAGACGAACTACCTGTACATGCATCCGGAAGACGCTGCTGGAAAGGGGATCGCAGAGGGCGATAGGGTGAGCGTAAGGAGCCTCGAGGGGAAGCGGCTCGAGGTGCCTTGCCGGATTTCGTCCGACATGATGCGGGGGGTTGTCTCGCTGCCGCACGGCTGGGGTCACCGGTACGCCGCGGGATGGAGCAGAGCCAACAAGCGGCCGGGCGTGAACGTGAACCGGCTGGCCACCGATTCGGTCTGGAAGATCGAGCCCATCGCGGGTATGTCCTGGCTGAATGGGATCCCCGTGCATGTGACCAAGGTCAAGAGTCGAAACCCGAGGAAGAAGAAGGTGAAAGGATAGAGAGGCTGTCATTCCTGCGGGGGCAGGAATGACGGCACACAGGACAACCTAGACGCGACAACGGAGGGAAGGAAGAATGAGCCTGCTGGTAGACGAAAGAGATGTACGATTCGTGCTGTTCGATCAGCTCGAGATCAGTGAACTGACGAAGACGGAGGCGTTCAAGGAGCACTCCGACGAGGTTTTTCAGATGGTCCTCACCGAGGCCCACCGACTCGCTGAGAACGTGCTGGCCCCGGCGAATGCGGAAGGGGATCAGATAGGTGCCCAGTACGAAGACGGGAAGGTGACCGTTCCGGAATCCTTCCAGGCATGCTATCAGGGGATGTGTGAAGGGGGCTGGATCTGCCCGTCGGATGACATGGAGGTCGGGGGACAGGGGCTCCCCACCTCGCTTTGCACGGCCGCCTACGAGATGTTCTTTGCCGCCAACTGTGCGTTCACCCTTTACCCCACCCTGAACCATGGGGCAGGGAAGCTGGTCGAAGAACACGGCACAGACGAACAGAAAGCCATGTACCTGGAGAAGCTCTACTTCGGCGAGTGGGCCGGGACCATGTGCCTGACCGAGCCGGGGGCCGGAAGCGACTTGGGCGTGCTCAAGACCAAGGCCATCCGGAACCCGGACGGCACGTTCCTGATCCAGGGCACCAAACAGTTTATCACGGCCGGGGAGCACGACCTCGCAGAGAACATCATCCATCCGGTTCTTGCGCGCATCGAAGGAGACCCGATGGGCAGCAAGGGGATTTCCATCTTTCTCGTGCCCAAATTCCGGGTCAACCCGGACGGGTCCCTGGGAGAGCCGAACGATGTGGAGTGCACCGGGATCGAGCACAAGATGGGGATCAAGGGGTCTGCGACCTGTACGCTCTATTTCGGGGAGAACGGCAAATGTCTGGGGGAACTGCTGGGAAGCGAACGTCAGGGATTGCCGATCATGTTCATCATGATGAACGAAGAGCGGCTCAACGTGGGGCTTCAGGGACAGGGAATCGGGTCGACGGCCTACCTGTACGCACTGAAGTTTGCCAAAGAGAGGATGCAGGGGCAGTCGATGACGGCGGGCAAGGGTGGCGCCGACCAGGTTGCCATCATCGAGCATCCGGACGTGAGGCGCATGCTGCTCTGGATGAAGTCGTACGTGGAGGGCCTGCGTGCCTTGATGTACTACACGGGGTATTGCATCGACCGGGAACGGGCCGCCACGGACGAAGAGGAGAAGAAGCGCTGGACCGTGCTGAGCGAGCTTCTGACCCCCGTCTGTAAAGCCTACGGCAGTGACATGTCCTACGATGTCTGTGAACAGGCGATTCAGGTGCACGGCGGTTACGGGTTCTGTTCCGAGTATCCCGTAGAGCAGTTTGCCCGGGACTGCAAGATCGCCTCGATCTACGAAGGCACGAACGGCATCCAGGCGATGGACCTGCTCAGCCGGAAGATCCTTCGCGACAAGGGAGCCGGGGTGAAGACCCTGCTGGGTGAGATGATGCCCGTGGTGGAGAGGACGAAAGCGCACCCGGTTCTCGGGTCCTATGCCGCAACGGTAGAGCAGAGCTACGCGTGGCTGCAGGACGCGCTCAAGCATGTCACTTCTGTCGTGGCCGGCGGGGAGATTCCGGCAGGCTTCCTCGAGTCTGTGCCTCTTCTCGAGATCCTCGGGGACGTGCTGTTGGGATGGTTCCACCTCTGGCAGGCCGAGATTGCCCTTGGGAAGGTGGAGAAGGTGTACGAGGAAGCCGGCGCCAAGACAAAGGAAGAGCAGTTAGGCCTCGTGGAGAAGAATCCGGACGCAGCCTACCTGGAGGGGAAGGTCGCAACAGCGAAATTCTACATCGGCCGCTTGCTTCCGATCGTGGGGGGTAAGGTGGAGGCGATCAAGAAGAAGGAGACCTCGCCCCTGGAGATCCCGGACGCTGCCTTCTGAGCCGATGGGTGGACATTGCGAGGCAGTCGCGTGGCACAAAGGCCGTTATCCCCGCGAAGGCGGGGGCCGGGGATCCAGAGGCACAATGCGCTGAGGGATTCCTGTCAGCGCGGGAATCAAAAAAGGGAGTCCTCCCGGACTCCCTTTTTTGTTGGTGCCTTCGTCCGCTCGGTTTAGTGGATCTCGATCTCCTTTGCCGCCTTGTCCTTCTGCGGGGCTCTCGGCAACGTGATCCGTAAGACGCCGTCCTTCATCTTCGCCTTGACCTTGTCTGTCATGACGTCCTCGGGAAGGACAAACGATCTGGTGTAGCTTCCACTCTGAGTCTCGATGCTCCGCCAGCCTTCCTCTTCGTTCTGGTCCCACTTTTCGTCCTTCCGCTCCGCATGCAGTTTCAGCACACCATCGACGATCTCTGCCTTGACTTCGTCCTTGCCATAGCCAGGGAATTCTCCGCGCACGAGGTAGTTCTTGTCTTCTTCCTTCACTTCGATCCTGGGCTCTTCCACCTTCTTCATGTCGCGGAAATTCTCGAAGAAATCGCCGAAGAAATCATGATTCCAAAGGCTCGGCGGGTAGTCATCCCTGCGCCGTAAGGCCCTGAAGGGTCTGTATCGTACGAGCATTTTTTTTCCTCCTCTTCTAGACTATGGTTACTCCCCTTGCTTTCTTTCGTGGCGCCACGCTCACCGGTCTTCCGGTTCGCCAAAAAGGTAAGCACCCATCCGGAAGAGTCAACCCCTTTATGGGAGAGAACCGTCTGTCGAGCTACTACACATCCGGCGAAGTCGCCCCCCCTTCGGGGGCAAACCATTTGTCCAGCCACGCGGCCGGCCGGAGGTGTTTTCTCATTTCCTCGGTCAAGTCCGGCATGGCCAGCCATTGCCCTCTGGCCCGTATGATCGGAGGAAGGTCCCCTTCCCCCATCGGAAGTATTCCCCCCTCCGAAAACCAGAACATGCGGCTCGCACTCTTTCCCCTGGTCCCTGAACAGAGCCCGTAACAGAGCATCTTCTCTCCCCGTTCCACCGGCCGAAGGAAATCCACGTCCAACTTGACGGTCATTCCTCCGTGCCGGGCCTTCACGAACCCTCCCCATCCCATGGTCTCGTCGAGGATCGCAGCCAGTACCCCGGGATGGACCGGCGCATCATCGAGTTGGAAGCGAAAGACCTCGTTCTGATCGTCCGGGTCCAGGCCGATCGAGGTGAACACGATCTGTTCCCCTTTCGCGTCCAGGCAGTAGAACCTCCTCGTCAGGCCCGGCTGCTCTCTCTCCGACCCGCACACGAAACAGTTCGTCGCATACGGGAGGGGAAGTACATTGTCCTTCGTGTCCCTCCCGATCGCTTCCATTGCCGCGGTGAGGTTGTCGAGGTGTCCCGTCTCCGTTTCCTCGGAGGAGGGAATCGAACGGATGGAGACGGAAAATGAAGGCGTTTCGTCCACGTCTTTCGTGATTGCCACGTGGGTCTCTTCTCCCTCCCTTCGTGCAGCAATCTCCAATCGGTCGCCGATAGAGACAGTGGGCCCTCCCCACCGGAAGGAGGCCCGGACGGGAAAATCGTCGGAGGAGAACACGGTATGATTCATGCCGTGATGGGCGAGTTCCAGGACCAGTGACATGAGCACGCCACCATGGGGTACGCCTCGCCACCCCTCATGGCGTTCATCCAGCGTGATGGCTGCACGTGCCCTGTCCTCTCCGCCCTCGATGGGTGTCGTGAGCAAGCGTATCCTGTCTGCGTCGGGGAGATTCGACTTCCGACCATTTTCTTGCATGGGTCCGTCTCCTTACGGAAGGCTTATTGTTCGAGGGAAGGCTCCAGGGTTCATGATTTTGCTTTTTCCAGACGATTCATTAGACTACCATAACATTTCCAGAAGGGCGTTTTTTGTTATCGTCCGCACAAGGAGCGAATCCAATGGAAAGGGCCGTTTCTGTCAGTCCTGAGGGAGAAGAGTTCCCCCTGCCCAGCGAGGAAGATTATTCCAGGGAATTTGAGAGGCTGCAAGCTCTCGTGGCCGAACAGCGTGACAAGGGCCGGGAGATCGTCGTTGTCGTCGGTATCGGTTTCGTGGGGGCCGTGATGGCCGCAGTGGTTGCGGATGCGGAGGACGAAAAGGGTGGGGCCACGAAATTCGTCATCGGTATGCAGCGTCCGAGCGTGAGAAGCTTCTGGAAGATCCCGATGATGAACCGAGGCGTCTCCCCGGTGACCTCGGAAGATCCCCAAGTGGAGGTCTTGATCGGTCGCTGCGTGCGGGAAAAGAAGACACTGACAGCGACGTACACCTATGATGCGCTTCGGTTGGCGGACGCGGTCGTCGTAGACGTTCAGTGCGATTACATCAAGGAGTCTCTCGGGGATGTGGAAGTCGGGAACGCGGACATGGTGGAGTTGGAGAAGGCCTTCGAGGTGATCGGTGAAAAGATCCCGGCCGAGGCCCTGGTCCTGATCGAGACCACCGTGGCGCCGGGAACGACCGAGCAGATCGCCTATCCGATCCTGCACAAGGCCTTCCGGCGAAGGGGGATTTCGGCGGAACCGATCCTGGCGCACAGCTATGAGCGGGTCATGCCGGGACGCAATTACGTGGACAGTGTGCGAAACTTCTGGAGGGTTTGCGCCGGCGTCAACGATGTGTCAAAGGAGAGGGTCGAACGGTTTTTGACAGATGTGATCAATACCAAGGACTACCCGATGGTCGTGCTCGATCGGCCGGTGGAGAGCGAAACGGCGAAGATCGTGGAGAACAGCTTTCGGGCGACCATGCTGGCCTTCATGGACGAGTGGTCCACCTTTGCAGAAAGAAACGGCGTGGACATCGTCAAGGTGATCGAGGCGATCAAGATGAGGCCGACCCACAGCAATATCCTGTTCCCGGGACCGGGGATCGGCGGCTACTGTCTGCCCAAGGACGGAGGGTTGGGCATCTGGGCCTACAAGAGCATCTTCGGTTTCGAAGATTCTTTGTTCAAGATTACCCCCATGGCCATCGACGTGAACGACACGCGGGCCCTGCACGTTGCTCAGCTGGTGCGAGATGCGCTCCGCAACATGAATCGCCCCCTGGCGGCTGCGGATGTGCTGGTCCTGGGGGCCTCCTACCGGGAGGACGTGGGCGACACGCGCTACAGCGGGTCCGAACTGGTCGTGCGGAAGCTCTCCGAGATGGGGGCGGAGCCGAGGGTGCACGATCCGTACGTGCCGCACTGGTGGGAGTTCGAGAAACAGGACGTTTACCCTAGACCCGGGTACAGTTGGGCAAGGTTCTTCCGGAACCAGGAGAAGCTCACGGACCTTCGTGTTCTTCAGGATTTGCCCGAGGCCTTGCGGGATGTAGACGCTGTGCTCTTTGCTGTCCGTCACACGCAGTATCTCGACCTCGAACCGGATGAGGTCGTGAGCTGGACGGGCGGGCCGGTTGCGGTCATCGACTGCTTTGGGATCCTGGACGACGAGAAGATTCGGCGCTACTTCGAGCTGGGATGCGAGGTCAAAGGCCTCGGGAGAGGGCACATCAACCGCATCAAGGACAGGGTTCGGGCGGCGAAGTGGGAGCGCCTCCAAGTGCAAGCTGGTAACACCTCAGGGGACGAGTAGCCCATTTTTGTTACCGGCAGACACGGAACACGCCAGGCCTGCCGGGTCGCCGAAGACCTGTATTCCCAAGGGTCTGGCGAGAGTTTTTCTGTTCTATCTCAGTAGATTATCCCCATTTTCTTGCTTTCTTTCTCTTGACGCCTTTTTCTCTCCCCAGGCAAAGGTCGTGTCTGGTCCAATTCTTGCTCTTCCCTCCCTCCGACAACGAATGCCCTCTACTCTGTTCCCCCAGGTCAGGGGGTACCCCTTTCTTGTTTTAGGAGGTATGGAATCGTGAAACCGACAACTCTCTCCAGGCGTTCCTTTCTTGTTTTCGGGTTGGTCCTCTCCGTTGCTCTCGCCCTTGGCCCGGTCGGCTGCGAGGAAACGGTGTGGGTGTTCCCGGAAGACGGGTCTGTACAGCAAGGGCCGTTTGACGTGCAGGTCTGGTGGTCTCCGGATATGGTGCCTTCCACGCTCCAGGTTGCGATGAACGATGAGGAAATCACCGGCAGTATGTCGCCTTCGGCCGCGACAGGAATGTCGCCGGCGGTTGAAATAGCGGGGGTTATGGGGATGCCGATCAACCCGTTCCCCGGCAAGAAGTTGCTCGCCGCACAGATGCTGGACAGTTACGGTCTGCCGCACGGGGCCACATCGATCTTCACGGCAACCTCGACAACCCGGCGTGCAGCCTATGCAGGGGGGCTCATGGTGTTCGAGTGTATGGACAGTTTCCTGAACTCTCCCTTGCAGATTCCGGGGGTCGACCTGGACCTCGGCTTCTCTGAGATGATCTGTAAGATGCTGCCGATCAGCGGTCTGTTCCCTGCCGGGGATTCTGCGTTCCCCGTCGGTTCCGATTCCTTCCCGATCCTGTTTGGCATCCTTCCCCAAGAGGTGACCTTTGACGCGGACGATACGATTCCCAATGGGATATCCCTCTCCCCTGTCGAATTGGCCCTCTCCTTCGATGTCAACCCAGCGGATCCCGCTCAAGAGGGGAATCTTTGCCGAGCCTCCTTTGTGATGGAAGGGTCTGTTTTGCCTGTTCAGGAGGCGGTTTCCGGTCTTTACCACGCGACCATGGTCCAGAGTCTGAGGGAGGTATCCCTTTCTGTCGTCTCCGGCGGCGAGTGTGAGGCTCAGTTTACCTCTCCGTCAGATGCGGACTTCATGACCTTCAATTACCTGGCCCGGAAGTAACCGCAAGAAAAGGGGTCAGGGGACAGGGATCAGGGAGCAGTCCCCACCCATCGCCCCCTGACGCCTTCAACCCCGAGGGAACCCGAAGGGGTCAAGTGCGAAACTTGACCCCTTTTCTCTCGCATTGGGCTTCTCTGTGTATTTCCTGATCCCTGTTCTGCACCTTCGCTTTGAATGAAGTTCTGTTGTCTTTTGCCTCCCCCTCTGATTATCATGGGCAGCAGTCCGGGGACTGTCCCCGAACTCCCCGAAGGTCAAGGAGGCGCAGTATGTACGGCATCGCCATGGTGTTCGCCATGGTCGTGATGGGAGTCATCTTCCTCGTTTCCCAGGTGTTGATCCTGAGGGAATTCCTTCTGGTCTTTCAGGGGAATGAGTTCGTTGTCGGAATCGTGCTCGGCAGCTGGCTTCTGCTCGAGGCCCTGGGCAGCGGCCTGACCGGCAGGAGGGCGGACCGGTCCGACGATCCGCTCGGTGCCTTTGCCACGGTTCAGTCGTTGCTTGCCTTGTTGCTGCCCCTTACCCTGCTCGCCATCCGAACCCATCGGCAATTTCTGGGCCTCTCGCCGTGGGAGGTCGTGAGCTATCTGCAGATCTGGGGCATTTCTCTTGCTGTTCTCGGGCCGCTCGGGTTGCTCAACGGAGCTGCTTTTTCTTACGGCTGCCGGCTAATGGCGACAAGCGAGCAGGTACATGGGCATGCGCCCGGAAAGGTCTACGCCCTGGAGTCGCTGGGTGCATTCATGGGAGGCCTGGCCTTCACCTTTCTGCTCGTGGGGCGTGCCCAAGCGATCGAGATCGCCTTCTGTCTTGGTGCGGCGAGCATGGCCTGCGTTCTGTTCCTGATCCGGTCTGCTGGGGGCGCGCGTGATATCCAGGGGACGGGTCGCACGGACGGTAGGGCCCATGGAGCGCTTCGAGCCTTGTGCCTTATGTTGATGGCCCTTCTCGTGGCAACGACCCTTTCTCCCCTCTCCGGTCGAATCCACCGATGGTCCCTGCAGCTGAGGTGGAGCCCGTTGACCCTCCGGGAAAGCGGCGACTCGATCTATGGGAACGTTGCGGTCCTCGAACTCGGTGAGCAGCGGATGGTCTACCAGAACGGGATCCCCTCCGTCACACTCCCTTATCCCGACCAGGCAACGCTGGAGACCCTTGTTCACTTGCCTCTTCTTTCGCATCCGGATCCCAAAGAAGTCCTGGTGATGGGAGGGGGTGTGGGCGGAGCGCTTGCAGAGGTGCTGAAGCATCCGATCGATGTCCTGTACTACACAGAACTGGATCCCCTGCTGATTCGAATGACCGAGAAGGTTGCCACCCCAGCAGTGCGGAAGGAGCTGGAGGATCCTCGTATAAAAATCTTGTACCGAGATGGCAGGTCCTTCCTCCGCAGGACCCGTCAGAAGGTCGATGTGGTTATCATCAACATGCCGGATGCGGTCACGCTGCAACTGAATCGTTTCTATACGGAGGAATTCTTTCGCTTTGTCCGAAAGACGCTCGAGCCGGCGGGGGTCCTTGCCCTCTCGATGCCCGGCTCGTCCTCTTATCTCAGTGAAGAGATGCTCCGGATGAATCGATGCGTTCGCGATACCCTGGAGCGGGTCTTCCCGTATGTCAGGGCTCTGCCGGGGGAGCGGGTCCTGTTCCTGGCGTCGAGAGAGGTGCCCGTTGACTCCCTCCTGCCCGGTCTCCTGGCAGGAAGGCTGGCGAAGCGGGGCGTGGAGACGTCCGTGGTTCAGCCCCACTTTCTCGCCTACCTGATGGATCCCTGGCAGGGTAGATGGTTGCGCAAGGCCTTGCAGGGCACGGCAGGGACCCGCACGAACCGGGACCTCACGCCTTCCCTGCTCTACTACACGCTTGCGTACAAGAACGCCGAGGTTCAGCCGGGGCTCCGGTGGGCCTTTCCCTGGCTCGAGAGTTTGCGGCTCGGGGTGCTCCTGATGTGCCTGCTGGCAATGACACTGCCTTTTGCCTTCTGGGTGCGCAGGCGGAAGGGTGACCGAACCCCGGCCCTTTCTTATGCAGTTCTGAGCACGGGGTTCGTGGGAATGGCCGTGGAGATGATCGTCATCCTCGCCTTTCAATCCGTCTACGGTTACCTCTACCAGTGGATCGGGTTGTTGATCGCCGCCTTCATGGCGGGTCTTGCCGGCGGCGCATTTCTGGTGACTCGAATGCTGACGACAATACGGAAGGGGGTTCGGGTTTTCTGCTGGATCGAGTCTTTGCAGCTTGTATTCCTGCTCGCCTCGGCCTGGGGGTTCGTCGCCCGTCACGGCCTGTTTCTCGTGAAAACCGCCATGGTGGAGGTGCCGAAGGTGCTCCTGTTCTGTATGAACCTGGCCGCCGGCTTCCTGGTGGGGACCGAGTTTCCCCTGGCGAATCGGGAAGCCGCAGCCTACGCCCAAGCGGGGAGCCCGATCGTGGGGGGGAGGTTCTACGCCCTGGATCTCGCCGGGGCCTGGCTGGGCACCCTCCTGGTGACCGTGCTCTTGGTTCCCCTGGTCGGGATCAGCAACACCCTGCTCTTCATGGCAGCACTCAAGGCCTGCAGTCTGTTCTTGTTGTCCCGTTCGCGGTAGCTGTTCCCGTTTCCAAATTGCGTGCCCGGGCACGTTGCCGCCTGGCCCCTGATCCCTGAACCGCGGCAGGGAATGGGCTAGGTGGCGACCCTCACCCAGGCGACCTGCAGCACATACTCCTCCTGCACGATAGGGAAGGATTCGGTTTCCATCTGCCGGTACTTCTGTTCGAGCAGACCCAGGGTGACATCCCAGGTTGGAAAGCTCGAGACCGAGAGTTCTTCCCCGCGCGCCGTGGTGTAACACATCCGGCTGTCTTCCGGATAGCGTTCGGCAGGCAGGTCGGACCGGTTCCAGCAGGCCATGCCCAGGGTGGAGCCGGGTGCGAGCACGCGAGAAAGCTCCTGAATCCAGCCTTCCGGGGCCCTGATGTGGTCGATCAGCAGCCCGCACCAGATGAAGTCAAAGGAGTGATCCCGGAAAGGAAGCCTGCGGGCATCGAGACACGTGGCCGGGCCGGGCCGGGCCGCCTTGATGTCGAGGAGCATCTCGAGGATGAGGTCCGCAAGAACGACGAGGGGCGCCGATTCGGCCCGGACGACCGGGACAGGCCCGCAACCCAGGTCGAGCACCCTGCGGGGTTTCGCAGCCCGGATCCGGTCGGCCACGACCCGTGACTGCACGGACAGGGCCTCAGCAGTGATCGGGTGATGGAGCGGATCCGCGTATTCGCCCCACACCTTGCCATAGAATTCTCTTACGGAGAGGTCTCTGGTTTTCATGGTCCTAGAGCATAATCGCCTGTTCTCACAAAGGAAAGGGGAGGTTCAAAATTGTACTACCCTTAATGCGCTACTCTACCAACAGGAATTCATAATTTCTACCCAACTAGTAGGAGTTAAAGAGTTTTTTTGACAACGTTTGATTCCTGTGCTATCCTGCCCGTTCTGTGCCCGCGCGAGTACGAGATTTCTCGTGAACGAGGCAAGAGAGGCTAGCCCCAGAGCTTACCGATAAACCTGATACGTGAGGGTTGCCAAATGGGCGAACAGCAGAATTGGGATTGGGAAATTGGTGAAAAACTCGTTACCGATCTGGACGAATGGAAGAAGACTCACGCCGATGTCTACGACGAGGTCGTCAGCCCGGACGGGGAGAAAATGGGGGCCATCGTCAAGGATGAAGAGGGAAGTCTCACCTGCTGTGTGAACGGGAGCCCGTGGGAACAGACCTACGAAAAGGTGTATTCTGTCATGTTCTCGCCGGATAACCGCCTGGCAGCCATCACGATGGCGGACGACGAGTGGACGACGCTGGTCGATGGGGTTGCCTGGGAGCAGACCTACGAATATGTGTGGAACCTCCAGTTCTCTGCAGACGGCAAGGTGATCGCTGCACAGGTCAAGGGGGACGAGGGATACGGGCTCTGCCTGGATGGAAAGACGTGGGAAGCGGGATTTCTTCAGATCAGGGACTATGTGTTGGCCCCTGACGGGACGCGGGCGGCCGCCAATGCCCAGATCAAAGACCTCGCAGAGGGCGACATCTTCGGGTTCCTGGAAGGTGTCTGGACCGTTGCAGTGGACGAACAGACCTGGGACCGTAATTTCCTGAATGTCTGGGGGCTTGCCTTCAGCCCGGACGGCAAGCAGGTCGCAGCGGAAGTGAGGCTGGAAAATACCGTCTACACCCTCGCCCAGGACGGGAAGCCCTGGGAAAGCGTTTACGGATGCGTCTGGGAGCCCTGTTTCCATCCGAAGAACGGCAGCGTCCTCGCCCCGGTGAAGACGGGCCCGGGTTGGGTCCTTGCATGCGACGGAAAGGACCTCTGGGGACGAACCTTCAACCAGTTGTGGCGGCCCGTCTTCAGCGAGGACGGGACCCGGATCGCTGCGGTGGTTTCGCCCAAGTTCGGGAAATGGACCATGGCGGTGGACGGGAAGGCCTGGAGAAAGACCTTTGGGGATGCCGTGTCCGATCCGGTTTTCAGCCCGGATGGAAAGCGCGTGGCAGCGATCGTAAAGGACAAGAACCGGTGGACCATCGGTGTGGACGGGGTCCCCTGGAACCAGACCTTTGACATGGTCTGGAAGCCCCTGTTCACGCCTGACGGAAAGAAGGTGATTACCAAGGTGGAACAGGACGGAAAGTTCGCCCTGGCGGTGGACGGGAAGGTCTTGGGCCAACAATACGACGGGATGTACGATCCTGTGGTCGGCCCGGAGGGAGATCGGGTGCTCGTGAAGGCCCTGGAAGGTGGCAAGTACTATCGTCGTGTGGTCACGATCTGAAATCCGTAACGGCCGTCCTACAAACAGTCAAGCGTATCTGAAGAATCTCAACAAGAGGGAGGAGCGATGGACCTGTATGAAATCGTCCGGGGGCCTTTGGCGTGGGTAGCCCTGCTGGTCTTCTTTCTGGGAACCGTGTACCGCATCGTTTCCATGCTGATCGAGGCCAGGAAGGACAAGGTTGTCTACCCCTACATGAGCCTGAAGTACGGACTGAGATCCTTGATGCATTGGCTGATCCCCTTCGGCAGCGTGAACATGCGGAAACGGCCCGTAATGACGGTCGTCACATTTGTCTTTCACATCTGCCTGGTGCTGACCCCTATCTTCCTGCTTGCCCATATCGTCCTGGTCTACGAGTCCTGGCAGGTCCAGTGGTGCAGCCTTCCGGAATGTGCGGCGGACGTGATGAGCGTACTGGTGGTTCTCGCCTGCGTCTATTTTCTCGTCCGGAGGATCGTGTCCCCTGAGGTGCAGAACGTGACCTTTCTCTCGGACTACGTCCTTCTGGCCGTGGTTGCGCTGCCTTTCCTCACCGGTTTTCTTGCGTACCACCAGCTGGGACCTTACCGTCCCATGCTCATTCTCCATATCCTGACAGGGGAAATCATGCTGGTGGCCATCCCGTTTACGCGGTTGAGCCACATGTTCTTCTTTTTCTTCACCCGAGCCTATATGGGGTCGGAATTCGGCAATGTCCGGAATGCCCGTGATTGGTAGCCAAGCTGATCCGCGATCCCCGCTGAGACCTGATAAGAAGGAGGTGCCATGGCAACGTTCCCCGATAGAGAGCCGGTAGAAGATATCGGCCTCGACGAGACCATAAAGAAACTTACCCCGGAACAAATCGAGAAGACGATTCTGAAGGTGCTCAACGAGGAGTCGGCGGCCCGGCTCAAGGTCTTCGTGGACACCTGCGTGCACTGCGGCCTCTGCTCGAACGCATGCCATTTCTATAACTCCCACGACGGGGACCCAAAGTACGCGCCGGTCAGCAAGGTCAAGGATACGATCTGGGTGATGATCAAGAAGAAGGGCAAGGTGGATGCAGAGTTCATCCGCGGGGCGGCCCGGATCGCCTTTACGGAATGCAACGTGTGCCGCCGATGCAGCATGTACTGCCCCTTCGGGATCGATATGGCCTACTTGATCCTGACGGTCCGGAGGATCTGCCACCTTCTCGGCGTTGTTCCTCAATATCTCCAGGACACGGTGAACAGCCATGCCGCCACGCTGAACCAGATGTGGGTCAAGCCGGATGAGTGGATCGACACGCTCCAGTGGCAGGAAGAGGAGCAACTGGACGAGGTGGTGGGGGCGCGGATCCCGCTGGACAGGATGGGGGCGGACATCATGTACTCGGTGATCGGCCCGGAACCGAAGTTCCTCCCCCAGCTGATCGGGCAGATGGATCAGATCATGACCGTTGCCGGCATGAGTTGGACCATGCCCTCCCTGGACGGGTGGGACAACAGCAACATGGCCATGTACTCCGGCGACTTCGAGACAATGGCCCGGGTGGAGAGGAAGCACTATGACAAGGCCCTCGAGTTGAAGGTCAAGAAGATCGTCATGGGCGAGTGCGGGCACGCCTTCCGGGGTGCGGCCTACGATGGGCCGAAATGGCTGGGCTGGAAGCATCCGCCCGTGCCCCTGATCCATGCGGTGGAGTTTTACCACGATCTGATCGAATCGGGTAAGATCAAGATCGTGAAGAAATTCGAGGAGCCGATCACGGTCCAGGACCCCTGTAACATCGTCCGGGGAAGAGGGCTGGGGCAGAAGCTCCGCTACATCATGAACGCCACCTGTTCGGATTTCCGGGACGTTGAGCCGAGGTTCGAGCACAACTACTGCTGTAATGCAGGTGGGGGCACGATTAACTGCGGGCCGCCGTGGAAGACAACCCGGGTGAAGGGAAACCGGGTCAAGGCGGATCAGTTCAGGGCGACCGGGGCCAAGGTGATCGTCACCCCGTGCCACAATTGTCACAGCGGTATCGAAGATATCGTTTCCGGTTACAAGCTCGACATGCACGTGAAGTTTTTCTCCGAGATCCTCGTAGAGTGCATCGAGATTCCTGAGTCTCTACAAGCCTGACGCGAATGACAAAGAGGTGCCCGATGAACAGCAAATGTTGGATCGTCTCTCTGGCGGCAATTGGATCGGTATTCCTCCTGGCACTTTCAGGGGGATGGGCGCTGGCGCAAGAGGATAGCTACGAGCTGGCCCATGAGGACGTCTTCGGCAAGTTGCAGAGGCCTGCCGTTACGTTCCCGCACGATGTCCACATGGATGCCCTGGATTGCGGTGCCTGCCACCACGAATACGACGAGGATGAAGGCGCACTGGTGCCTGTGGATGATCCGGATACGGGTTGCACGGAGTGCCACGGCGCCACGAAGGAAGGCAACCAGCCAGCCCTGCGTGAGGCCTACCACGGGCAATGTACCGTTTGCCACAGGGGCACGGCCAAGAAGGGTGAAGACACGGGCCCGGTCACTTGCGGGGAGTGTCACAAGAGGTAGAATAGATCCGGTCATCTGGACTCGACCTGGCCTGTCGGCAGCGGGCGGGTCCAAACGCAATTGCGTTTGCAAAGGAGGGTATTCACATGGCACACAAGATCCTTGTTGTTGATGATGAACCGGATGTGGCGAAATACCTCGAAACCCTGCTCAAGACAGCGGGCTACGAGGTCGTCATGGCAGCGGACGGGGATGAAGCCCTGAAGATCGTCGAGAAGGACCCGCCTGACCTGGTCAGCCTGGACATCATGATGCCCAAGGAAACAGGGGTCCGGTTCTACCGGAAGATCAAGAAGAAGGATTCGCTCAAAGACATTCCCATCGTCGTGGTGAGCGGCATGGCGGGCAGGCACCTGGCCGTCCCGGAGCCGAACGCGATCTTCGAGAAGCCCGTCGACAGGGATGAATACCTGAAGACCATCAAATCGCTTCTCGAGTAAGCAAGAGCTGCTTCGACCAGCCCTTTCCTGCTCCCGGTACCCACCGTGGTTCACGCCCTCTCTCGCCGTCGCTCCCATGAAGCTTGTCCCTGTTGAGTGGCGAGTGGGAGTCCCTCGGCCCTGTGAATTCCTTCTCCCCTTTGGGGGGTGTCGATAGATGGAGAATTCCCACCTTCTTCTATAATGCCTGCGCAGGCAGAAATCCAGTCCCAGCCTTGCACTCGTTGATCTCGTCACGTCAAATCCGGGGACAGCCATCGAATAGCGCTCCTCTTTTGTTTATTATCAGGCACTTGAATCGGTGGCTGTCCCCGAATGCGGTCCCCTGCTAGAATATCCCTCATCGGAATGCCTTCCTGTCCAACCCGTTAGTGCCGAGTGCCAATCGGGTGAAGCCCTTGTTGGAAATTCCCGAGTTCCTGGCCGTGGGTCACGTGACACATGATTACGTGGAGGCCGGCAAAATACGACTTGGCGGGGCTGCGCTGTATTCTTCCCTGACGGCCCACCGAATGGGCAAGAGGACGGCCGTGCTCACCTCCCACGGGGAAGATTTCGCAGGGCGGGAGGCGCTCGAAGGCATCGGCACAAAGGTGGTGCCGGCACCCAAGACCTCGAGTTTCCGGAATGTCTACGACACGGGGAGCAGGGTTCAGTTTGTTTATGAAGAGGCTGCCTCTTTGGATGCCGGCGATCTTCCTCCGAACTGGACCCGGGCTCGCGTGGCTTATCTCTGTCCCGTGCTGCACGAATTTCGGATGGAGTTGGGCGAGGCCTTTACGGATTCTCTGATCGGAGTGGCGCCCCAGGGGTGGATGCGCACGTGGGACGAAGCGGGCAAGGTCCGAGGCCATAGATGGGCAGGGTTCGAGTGCCTTCTGGATCGATCGCAAGTGGTGATCGTGAGTGAAGAAGACATTGCGAACGAACGGGGCGTGGTGGAGGTCTTTCGGAAACATGCGCCCATCGTCATCGTGACCCGGGGCGGACAAGGGGCAATGGTCTTTGCCGGGAAGCGGACCCTCACGTTGGGGGCCTACGCCGCAGTGGAGACAGACCCTACCGGGGCGGGGGACTGCTTTGGTGCCGCTTTCCTCGTTCGATACGGAGAGACGGAGAGCATCGAAGAGGCGGCCCGGTTTGCCTCCTGCGTCGGGGCCTTTGTGGTGGAAAAGGAGGGAATCGCGGGAATTCCTGTGCGAGACGGCGTCGAGAACCGAATGCGAAAGGAGAGCGTTTCCTGCGAGTGGAATGACGGCCCATGGGCTGAGGGATTCCCGCATTCGCGGGAATGACAGTACAATGTGCCGGGGGATTGCCGCGTCCCTCATTCGGGCTCGGGCGCGGGTCCTTAGTTGAGGAGCTTGTCGTTGCTGTTTTTGTCGGGAGGGGGTTCGGGCTGGTGAATGGGCAGGGCAACCCGGAAGGTGGTTCCCTCGTTCGGCGCCGAGGTGAAGCTGATCTCCCCATGATGCTCCTGTACGACCTTGCGTGCAACGAGGAGCCCGAGGCCGGTGCCCTTGTCCCCCTTGGTGGAGAAGAAGTTGTCGAAGACCTTGGTGCTCCACTCGGCAGGAATGCCCTTGCCGTTGTCCGCGACCTCGTAGATCACTCGGTCCGGTTGCTGCGGAGAAGCTCGAAGGCAGATCCAGTGTTCCTGCTTTGAAAAATCAAACTTGCAAGCGTCGATGGCATTCGAAATGAGATTGCTCAACAGGTTGTGCACCGCATCCGGGTCGAGTTCGGCTTCGGGGATCCCAACCTCCACTTCCAGTCTCAACTCGATTTCATCGGTCCGGGCCTTGTCCTCGAAAAGGTCGTACACCTCCCGGGCAATACCGGCCGGATCCACCTTCTTGAACCGGTGCTCCCGTTCCTTGGCGCAGTAGAGAAGGTCTTTGACCATGTGAGAGACCTTGTCCACGTTCCTGTGGACCATGTCCCATCCTTCCATCAGAAGGTCGTCGTCCTTCTGTTCCAGGGCGGTGCTCACGACGAAGATGCCGCCCTCGAGCCCCATCAGCAGGTTCTTGATCGTGTGGGCCATGCTGGCCACGGTCTGTCCCATCAGGATCAGCTCTCGCTGCAGTTTCTTCACTTCCGTGATGTTCGTGGACATCTCCATGACCGTGCCGATTCGACCCGATTCGTCACGAATGGGCGCCGCATACACGATGACGTTCGCCTCTTCGCCGTCCTTGGTGACGACCACCTCCTCGCTGGAGTGCACCCCCCCATCCCGGAAGGTCTTCTCCACCGGACAGTCATCGCATATCTGATCCGCCCCTTTGTAGCTCCGGTAGCATTTTTGGCCTTCCCGGTCGCCGAAATCGCGCCGGAACATCTCGTTGGTCTGGAGGATCGTGAAATCCCTGTCCTGGATCGATATGTAACAGGGGACCACGTTGAAAAGCTGTTCGTACTTCTTCCTCTGTGTCTCGAGTTCGGCCTGCAGCCTCTTCACCTCGGTGATGTTCGTGGACATCTCCATGACGGCGTAGATTTCCCCTGCCTCGTTCCGGATCGGTGAGGTATACACGATGACGTTCGCCTCTTCGCCGTCCTTGGTGACGACCACCTCCTCATTCGAATGCACCCGGCCGTCCCGGAAGGTCTCCTGGACCTGACAATTCTCGCATACCTGTTCGGCGCCCTTGTAGACCCGGTAGCATTTTTGGCCTTCCCGGTCGCCGAAGTCCCGTTTGAACATCTCGTTCGTCTGGAGGATGTTGAAGTTCCTGTCGTGAACCGATATGTAACAGGGAACCATGTTGAAGAGCTGTTCGACCTTCCGCCGCTGGGCCTCGAGTTCGGTCTGCAGCCACTTGACTTCGGTGATGTTCGTGGACATCTCCATGACCGCCTCGATGTTGCCGGCCTCGTCACGGATCGGCGCCGTGTAGACGATCACGTTCGCCTGCTGGCCGTCTTTCGTGATCACCACCTCCTCGCTGGAGTGCACTTCACCGTCCTGGAAGGTCTTCTGGACCTGACAGTTCTGGCATACCTGTTCGGCGCCTTTGTAGACCCGGTAGCATTTCTGGCCTTCCCGGTCGCCGAAGTCCCGCTTGAACATCTCGTTCGTCTGGAGGATGTTGAAGTCCTTGTCGTGTATCGAAATGTAGCAAGGGACCACATTGAAGATCTGCTCGTGTTTTCGCCGCTGGGTCTCCAGTTCGCTCTGCAGCCGCTTGACCTCGGAGATATCCGTAGAAATCTCCATGACGGCGATGATGTTGCCCTTCTCGTCCGTGATGGGGGCGGAGTAGGCGATCAACGAGACCTTCTTTCCGTCTCGCGTGATGACTTCCTCTTCGTTGGAGTGCACCTCCCCGTCCACGAAGGTCTTGGCCACCGAGCAATTGGGACAGACGGTGTCCAGGTTCTTGTACACCTCGTAGCAGTGTTTGCGCTGTCCTTCACCAAAGGCCTCTTTGAACAATCGATTGCTTCGTACGATGTGGAAGTTACGGTCCTGCACAGAGATGTAACAGGGGACAACCTCGAAAAGCTTCTGGAGTTCCTTTCGGTTTCGGTTTGCGCGGTGAATCCTGCGGCGTGCCGCGTCCTCCATCTCCTGGAACGAGTCGGTGAGTTCCCGGATCAGCCCGCCCTGCTCGTGTGTGATTTCCGCCGCCTCTTGGCCCATCGAGAACTCCCGGGCCTTTCGAATGAGAGGGCGGAGAGGATCCAGAAACGCCCTCTGCACCCGGAGTGCCGAATAGCATCCCAAGGCAACCGACAGGATCAGGCCGAGAAGGAGATAGGTGACGAGGACCGGAGCGCCGAGGGCCGGCAGGATCGAAGGGAACAGGAGGCACAGGGAGAGAGCAGACAGACCGAAAACCAGGAAGACACCGGCGGCAAGGAATGCCGCCGTCTGTAGGACCGATTTGGGGATCTGCTTTTTCGCTGGCATATGCGGTCGGACACTCGTTTGGGTTCTCGTGTGGCTCAGCGCTTCTCCGAAGAGCCTGCTAGTCTGAAAACAACCGCATCAGGGGCCTTTGCCTCTTCAAGTGGGCGTGATTCAATCGCCCGGTGCGTCCGCTTCGCCGATCAGGCCCTGCACGATCTTCAGGAGCGCATCCTGCTGGATCGGCTTTTCGACGAACGCATCCGGAAGCTCGTCCTCGGGGAAATCCTGCTGGTAGAACTGCTGGTACTGGGTCAGCCCCGTGAGCACCACGACGGGCACTTCCTTGAGCGCCTCGTCCTCCTTGAGCTTGGTGTAAAGGCGAATCCCGGACTGCTTCGGCATGAGGATGTCGAGGGTGATCAGGTCCGGCTTGCAGGCCACCGTCTTTGGATAGCCCTCATCCCCGTCCTGGGCGGTCTCGGTTTCATAGCCGTTCTTCTCGAACAGGGTCTTCAGGTACAGTCGGACATCCTGCTCGTCATCGATGATCATGATACGTTTCGCCATCGTTTCCTCCCCGTAAAATGCAGAGCCCGGAGTGCTTGATATCAGGCGCCTTCGCCACTTGTTCGGATCCGATTCGCAGCGTCCCGCACGGCTGGATCAGGGTCTTTCAGGGCATTCGCCAGGATCGGCTCGAGTTTGTCTCTCGTGAGTGCGCCGGCCATCTCTTCCAGGGCGCACACGCGAATGTTCGGATTCGAGTGGTCCAGGGCCTTTTCCAGGAAATGGACGGCCCGTTCGCTGCCTTCGATCCCCTTTGCGGCAATGAGCCCAAGGGAGCGAATTGCTTTCTCGCTGCCCCGGAATTTTCCGATGGCATCGATGATTCGGTCCGCGCCGTATCGTTCCAGAATACCGTCTATGTGCTCGGGGTCCGGGGCTTCGCCTTCGGCTGCTTCGGGGGGGGGCTCGGCCGGGGCGGCACCGCCCTCTTCGGAAAGGCGTTTCAAGGCCGCCTCTTTCACCCCGGGAGTCGTGACGTTCCTGGCGACGTCCTCGAGAAACGACTGATCGGCAAAATTCTCGATAGCGATTCGTCGTGTGGCGATGTTGTAGCGACCGTCCTCTGCGATCACCTTCAGGATCTCAGGATCTGTGAGGTTCTCGAAGGCTGCCTGCATGATGTCGTTGTTCTTGCGTTCGAGCAGGATCTGGGCGAGAAGATTCTGGTCCTGAATGCGGCTCACAGCCTGTACGCGGGCTTCCAGGCCTTCTCCTCCCTTGACGACCTCTGCCAGATGGTTCGGGTCCGAAAGCTTGCGGACCGCCTCGAGCCGGACATCGGGTGAGACATCCTGACAGGCGACTGGGATGATCTTGTTCGGGTCGGTCAATTTCTGCAATGCACGCAGGCGGATTTGTTCGTCCGGGTGTTTCAGCTTGGAGCGAAAAAACCATGCCATAAGGAATTCCTCTCTTCAGAGTTACCGAAATCTCGCTAGCGACCACTTCCTCGCTTGAACCACCTATTAGCACAGAACCGTCGGATCGGGAAAAGCCTTTTCGCTCCAGGGAGAGGCCCCGGCCTGCGAGCCTCTCCCTACCAGGCTTAGTGGAAGTCCCACTCGATGAACGGCTCCTTCACGTCCACCATGGCATTCACGATCAGTTCCACGAGTCCGCCGTACAGGATGCTGCACCGATCCCAGGCATCGTAGTAGCCGAGAAGGTCACGGAACTGC
>Ga0180429_10001037_pt1 | contig 24005 bp, 15 predicted proteins | sample SS_ome_FD_132428 | JGI IMG/M metagenome (GOLD analysis project Ga0180429, IMG submission 132428) | Hypersaline lake sediment archaeal communities from the Salton Sea, California, USA - SS_1_S_1 metaG | ecosystem: Environmental > Aquatic > Non-marine Saline and Alkaline > Hypersaline > Sediment ...
ACGACGACGCAATCTCGATCCTTCTGATCGGCGATACCGATCACCGGGAGTTCAGCCGTGCCCGGGATTCGCTGGACGCGTTGGGCCGGGTTACCGGCGTCGGCAATGCCGAGGCGGCCGCGGAGCTTCTGGCCGACGGTGAGGTCGTTGCCGAGGTAATCGTCGTCGCCCAGGCGTATCCTTCGCAGTTCTCGCACGCGGCAATCGACCGGATTCGGCGCTTGGCGCCCCTGGCCCGAGTGCTGGGACTGATGGGAAGCTGGTGTGAAGGTGAAATGCGCAGCGGCAAGCCGTGGCCGGGCGTGCTCCGCGTCTACTGGCACCAGTGGCCGCCGCGATGCGACCGGGAGATCTCCCGAATGCTTCGCGGCCAGTGCTCTGCGTGGGGGCTGCCGATTACGGCTACCGATGAAGAGCGGCTGTTGGCGGCGTCGGATGAACGGGCGTCGGATGCAACGGGGATGATCGCCGTTTACACACGTCGCTTCCTGATGGCAGACTGGCTCGCCACGGCCTGTGGCAGCCGAGGGCAGTCTACCGTTTGGCTTCGTCCGCCACGCCTGGCCCGGGTCGATCGCGCCACGGCCGCCATCTTCGACGGCTCCGCTCTGGACGACGGAGAATTGGCCAAACTGAAACACCTGGTCGTCATGCTCGCTCCGGCGCCGGTCGTCGTCCTTCTGGACTTCCCGCGCGTCGAAGGTCACCGCCGGGCAATCGCCGCCGGCGCCGCCACGGTGCTCTCCAAACCGCTGCTGGTGGATGATCTGTTCTGGGAATTGGACCGGTTGCTCTCCGTCGTTTAGCCCCATTTAACCATAAGGCGGCCCTTGGCCGCAACCAAAGGAGGGAGGGTTCAGGGTTCGGGGTTCAGGGCTTCGGGTTTGACGTCTACCCCTAAATCCTGAACCCCGAACCCCGAGCCCCAGAGCCTGCCAAGCCAGGAATCCAGAAGGACTTACAAACATGCGCGCACGCTGCGCGGAGTTTGCGACGTAATACTCTAAGCCGAGGGCGAAGGTTGTTCTGCGAAGGCAACGGTTGTTCTGCAACGGAGCCGCGCAACCAACGGCCGTCGCCTTTGGCTTAGGGTTAAACGACCTGATGGAAACGGGCAACCTAAGGTTGAAGCCGCTCGATCGCTTCGGCAATCGCGGCACGTCGGGCGTAGATCGGCGCGGGGTCGGTGCTGAAGGTGGTCATGTCGCGGGTGATCGACTCGGGAACCGTCAGCAACGATTCGTAGTGTTGGAGTTGCTCGGGGTCCAACTCACCGCGCCGCTTCGCAAGCAGTTCGCGCAGCATGTAGAGATATTCATAGTCCTCGATTCCCTCGCGGAGCATCTCCCATCGAATGCTGGAGACGGGCGGCTCGATGACCGGATCACCGCCGCGAAACCCCGGCACGGCGGCCGCCTCGGGTGGATAGATGAAACGGCCGTCGCCGTTGCCCCAGTAGCGCTTCACGCCCTTGGGAGTCGAATAGCCGGAGACGTAGCCCATCGGGTCTTCGTAAGGGTTTTGCGGCCGCTCGGGGAAGGCGGTTGCCGAGGTCCAGTAGTTCGCCCGCCATACGAGGATTCCGCGAATGTCGCGCTGCCAGGTCTGCCATAGCCAGGTGCGCAGTTCCACGGCCGGATGGTCGATAAACAGCGTACAGTATGGCGCCTTGGGACCGCAGCAAACGTACCACCAGAAGCGTTCGCCGTGGGCACGCCGTCGCTCGGCGCCGGCGTGGTCGTAGTTGTGGCTGACCGGACACCAGATGTCGACCGCCCCGGCCAGGGCCTCCTCCGGCTGCTCGGTGAGCATCGTCGTCAGTCCGGCGCCGTGCTTCTTCAGACGCGCGAAACCATCGTTGACAAACTCGTAGTCGTTCGGTGCCGGCTCGTCGAACCAGTAAACATACGCCATGTCTAGCCAGCCCTTCGCGCGAAGATGCTCTTCGAGTTGGCCGATGTAGCTGGAGAACATCTGCCGGTACTGTGGCGTGTTTTCGGCATAGTCGCCGATGTGCGGTTCGTATCGCTGATGGAAGCTGCCGCCGCCCATCCCCTCGATCCGAAGTCGGAAATTGGTGAAGCGAAACTTCTCGACCGCCCGGGCAAAAGCCGGGTCGAACGCGGAGAAATCCAACTCCGCCCGGGGCGGGTCGGCCTCGGGTAGAAACCGCACGCGGATCGGGTCCAGCGGCGTAAGATCGTACGGGCTGATGCGGTGTTCGGCGAAGCTCTGGAAGTACATGTCAAGCACGCGACGCTTGTCTTCTTCGCTTAGCAATTGGTGATAGCGGAAGACCTCGCCGGCCGACAGCCCGAACGCCGTATCGAGGTGGTTTCTCTCGGGCAGCGTGAAGTCCCATACGTGCAGTTCGATCGGCGCGACCACGGAGACGCCGTCGGCCTTCAGTGTGACGTTGCCCGAGTAGTCGCCCGGCGCGGCGTGTTGCGGAACGTGGATCAGCACCCACAGCGGCTGGTTCTTGCCGGCCGGCACGTCAATCGGTTCGCCGAGGGGCGGCAAGGCGTCGGGCCAGTGGTCGACGACTCCCGTCCCGTCGGTGACGTGGTGGACAAAGTGGTATGCAACGCGAAGAATTTTCACATTCTCGGCCGGAATCGCCGCTCCGCCGGGGCCGCTCAGCGACGTGGTGCTCGCCGTCAGCCCGACGAGCCCTCGCACGTTCCGCACGACGATCTGCACGGCCTCGCGATCGTCGCGCGCGGCGGAGAGCCGGGCGGCGGTCGAGGTGGCCTCGGGTAGGGCGCGCCGCGGCGGGATCTTGTGCGCGGCGTCGCACCACCAAACGGACGTTCTGCCGTCAATGCCGTCGATCCGTTTTCCATAGTCGGTTCGATAGTAATCGGCAGTGGTGATCGGCAGCACGACCTTGGTCGATTGTCCGCCCTCGGCTTGCAGGACGATCGACAACTCCCGTCGGCCGGGCTTCAACGCCGTCAACGGCATTCGCCAAACGGCCCGATCTCCCGGCTTGATCTGCGTCGGCTTGTCAGCACCGCGGAGACCGTTCTCAGACCCTTCGCGGCCGAGTTCCCATCGGGCGGAGACGGATTGCCGTCCGTTGTTGCGAGCGGCAACGACAAGATGCCTCGTCGTGGAAAACTTCGGGTCTTCCAGCGAAATCGACTCGACCGTCAACTCGGGGCACGACCGTTCAATTCCGGCAAACTCAGTGCGGCCGATGCCCTGACGCCACGTTGCGCCGATGCCGGCGGAGAACTCGATCCGATTCACCTGAAACGAACTGCTATCGGACGAGGACTTCAGGCGCAGGAACAGCGTCTTGCCGGGCAAAACCTCGCCGGGCAACGTGGCTTCGGCGGTGCCGAGACCCTCTTGAACGGCCAACGGCAGCCAGTTGCTCTCGTCGTTGCTGATCTCGGCCGTGCAGCCGCCGCGGGTGTGGTAACTGACGTTGAAACTCACCTTGCCCGACTGGAACCATCGGGCAACCGGTGCCTGGAAACGGTAGGTCACCTGGCCGCCACGCCCGAAGCACCAGCGGTCGCTGTTGAACGTGGCCGTGGCGCCGTGCAGCGTGCGATGATAGTTGCTTCCCTGCTGGGCGAAGGTCGCCGAGAAGATATAGCGGCCCTCGCGAATCGACTCCCCCTGGCCCAGCAAGAGCCCTCCGGCCAATCGGTGCACCGGCACCACCGGCAGCAGGCGGACGGCATCGAACTGTACCGTGCCGGGGGCGTGCCACTGTCCGATGCGGAGATACGAGTCGGCGGGTTCGTAGTCCGGCACGCGAAAAGCGTGGCCGTACCATTGCCAGTCGTTCGACAACCGGTGATCGCGATTGGCGAAGACGGGCCCCGCCACGACGCATCCGCTGCCGCCGGTTCGCCGGGCACGCATCTGGAAGCGATACAGCCGGCCGGGCTCGAATGAATAGTCGCATCGCCAATGGTTCGAGTCGGCGCCGGTGCCGGTCACTTCGAGGATCTCGCGATCGACCCAACGCCCCTGTCCGCCGGAAAGCGTCCAGCCGGCGGGTGCGTCGTCGCCTGCGGTGAAATCGACGTTCGGTGGCGGGGCGAACTCGCCGGCTGTTGTGACGCCGCCGAGGCAGGCGGCTATCGCAACGAGAAACGCGAAGCCGGGTGTCATGCCGGGTGCCATGCCCACGCTTGCGCGGGCATGTTGTTTTGCGGCGACTTCACGCAGAATCGTGCAGCATAATTGCCGGTAGCGTTTCCAGGCGAGTTGGTTCATACCGGGAGTTTACCTCTCACTGCATGCCCACGCAAGCGTGGGCATGGCACCCGGCCTTCCGATACACCCCACCATGATATATTCTAAATAAAGTGGCAGATCCGGGCAAGGCGAAGCCGCAACAGACTGGGAACTATTTCGGCCGATAGATCGTCTAACCCTGGGTATCTTATGCAATCTCTTTCTGGGAGGTGACCGGTGAAAACACGCATATCTTGGCTTTCGCTAATGCTCATGCTAGGTCTGGCCGGACGAGCATCGGCCGCCGTGGATCTCGTGACCATACCCCGTCGGGATGGGGTGCAGCTTACGATCTACAACAGCGAAGACATCACCATGGTCCGCGAGCAGCGGATGCTGACCGTCAAGAAGGGTGTGAACCGCATCCAGTTCTCCTGGGCAAACACGCTGATCGATCCCACCAGCATCGACTTCCGCATCCTCGACCGCCAGGACGAAGTGGACCTGATCGACACCACCTTTCCGGCCGGACGCAACGACGCCCTGCAATGGAACATCGAGAGCCGGATGGCCGGAAAGATCCCCGTCGAAATCCGCTACTTCACCAGCGGCATAACCTGGAAGGCCGACTACGTGGGCATCGCCAACCAGGACGAGACCGAACTGAAGGTGATCGGCTACGTTCGCGTGTTGAACAACTCGGGCGAACTCTACGACAACGCCCAGGTCCGGCTGGTTGTCGGCAAGATCAACCTGGTCGAGGAGATCGCCAATCTGGCTCAACGCCCCGCGCCGGAGATGTCCTACATCATGCGCGGTGACGAACTGCGCAAGAGCATGCGACAAAAACTCGACGAGAAGGTGCAGGTCTACCACAGGCGCGCCAACGGTGGAGCACTCGCCACGACCGGCGGCGTTCTTATCGAACATCGGAAGGACGTGAAGAAGGAGGGCCTCTCCGAGTACTTCCTCTTTACGATCGAAGGCCGCGAGGACATCGAAGACAAGCTGCCCAAGCGGCTGGTTTCGATGAAGGTGGCCGGCGTGCCGCTGGAGTGCTTCTACAAGCTGACCGACCGCGAGGACGGAGACCTGTTCACCAAGTACTACCGCTTCAAGAACAAGAAGCTGTTGGACGACGACGGCAAAGAACGAGACCTTTCGGCGATGGAGAACCTGGGCGAGTCGCCGCTGCCGGACGGCCGGGTGCGGTTGTTTTCCGAGTATCGCAACAAGGACCTGGCCTACATCGGCGCCACGGACACGAAATACGTGCCCATCGGCGATCGCGTGGAAGTGAACGTCGGCCGCGATTCGGACATTACCATCATCCGGCGGCTAAAGGACCAGCGGATAACCAATGTCGTTGCCCGGCAGTACAAGCGGCGGTTGGACGACCACTACGTGCTCTATTTCGACCTGATCGACTACGACGAGACGTTCGTCTACGAGGAAGAGATCACTTCCGGCAAGCCGGTCCTGGCGAAGACGGAACTCGAACGGCGATTCGACGCCAATGTCGTACTCTGGGGTAGCGACGGGCGGCCGCGGGACTGGGATTCAAACGAGCCCGGCGCGTATGTTGATCTTCACCAGGTCGAAGGCCGCGTGGAACGCATCGACGAGAACCACGTGAAGTACTTCCTCGATCTGCAGCCCGGCGAGCGGCGGCTCGTCCGCTACAGCGTTACCTACAAGCGCCGCAAGGTCGGTCCCGAGTTGAACGGGCAAAAGAAACTCGAGCCGTTGTAGTGAATTTGCCTATGGAAGCGATCTACCTCGACCACAATGCCACCACGCCGACCCACCCGGAGGTGGTCCAGGCGATGGATCGCTGCTATGCGGAAGGATACGCCAACCCAGCCAGCCAGCACCGACCGGGCCAGCACGCACGCCGGGCGTTGGAAGACGCCCGCGAACGAACGGCCGAAATCCTCGGTGCCGATTTGACGTGTCCCCAGCCGGATCGGCTCGTTTTCACCAGTAGTGGTACGGAAGCCAACAATCTGGCCGTGCTGGGGATCACTCGAGCCGCGACCATGAAAGAGGAGACCAAGGAGGACGCCGTCCGCCGCGAGTCGGACCGACTGGTGATCTCGGCTATCGAACATCACTGCGTCATCGAGCCGGCCGAACACCTGCTGGCCGGCGGTTGGCGGCTGGATACCCTGGGCGTCACGGCCGATGGGGTGGTACGCAGCGAGCAGTTGCCCGGCCTGTTGAGCGACCGAACACGTTTGGTCAGCGTGATGCTGGGCAATCACGAGACGGGCGTGCTGCAACCGGTTGCCGAGTTGGCCGCCGTCTGCAACGACGCCGGCGTGCCCCTTCATACCGACGCCGCACAAGTTGCCGGCAAGCTGCCTGTTGATTTTCGCGGCCTGGGCGTCGCCGCCATGACCATCGCCGCCCACAAGTTTCGCGGACCGCTTGGCATTGGGGCCCTGATACTGCGCAACGATCTGCCGGTGGCCCCGCTGTTGTTCGGCGGACATCAGCAGAACGACCTGCGGCCGGGCACCGAATCGGTCGCCTTGGCCGTCGGCATGATGACGGCTTTGGAAATCTGGCGGTCGGAACAAGAGACCCAATTGCGGCATCTAACGATGTTGCGCGATCGATTCGAGGGCTCGCTTCAGGCGGGCTATCCGGAGTTGATCGTTCACGGTCGTGGGGCTCGGCGGTTGCCTCATACCAGCAACCTTGCCTTTCCCGGTCTTGATGGTCAGGTGCTGCTGACCGCCCTCGACATGATGGGTGTGGCCTGTGCGCTCGGATCGGCCTGCAGTAGCGGCTCGACCGAGTTGTCTCCCACGCTTCGTGCCATGGGCTTGCCCAACGAGATAGTCGGCAGTTCGCTTCGCTTCAGCTTGGGCGCCACCACGACCGAGGCCGAAATCGACGAAGCGGTGCAGCGGGCCCTGCACGTCTGTAGCGAGTTGCGATGCTAGCGGCTGAGGAGTAGACGTGCTTTGCCCATGCACAACCGTGTTGCCAGCCGCCGCGGGCCGTTTTCGAGCCCGATGAGCAACAGTGAATGTCGTAAGTCTAGTGATTAGAACATCTTGCGGCAGCCCACGTTGCTCGGCGATGCGACCTGGGCCCATGAAAGCAGCCTTTGCCTCAAGTCCAGCAATGATGTACACGACAATAGTATTGACGTGTACGTCAATATCCGATAGAATTCGATTGAGGATGACAAACAACGCAACCTCAGGGAAATGCGAAGGAAGGCCACGCCATGACGAACCCAGCAGGTCCGCTGATCGATCACCGGAGTGTGGAATTGGACGGTATCCGATACGTCATTTTGCGTGAGTCGGCGTTTCGGTGGCTGTGTGAGAAGGCCCATTTCCAACCGCGCAGTGAGGATTCACTGACGCCCCCCCTCGATCTGGATCACGGTTCATTGTCGGAGAAGCTGGTGCGACGGAGGCGGGCAGCCGGATTGTCCCAAGCCGAACTGTCACGACGGGCCGGCATCCGACCGGAAACACTCAATCGAATCGAACGGGGGCGAAGCACGCCCGACTTCTCCACTGTCCGCAAGCTGGTTATTGCCATGAATGCGGCGGAGCACGAACAGCTCGCGCGTGAAGACGCCGGGCAATCTCATAGGGAGTCTTCTGATGCCGATCAACAGTAGTCTATCGGATGAAATCCACTCATCCGGCAATCGTATCTTGGAAAAAACCGTCACGATCATGGAACGAAAGCTCTACTACTGACTACTGACGCTCTGCCCCCGTTTGCCCCCCGTTTGCTCCGCCGCCTGCCGCTCGACCATCGATCGCAGCGCCCGCCAACCTTCGAGTTGGGCGGGGGTAAGCGTGGGACACTTGCGGGGACGGCGGTCGAACGGTTCGTAGGAACTCAGGGAGACGGATCGCTGGGATTGGGCCCGATGCTCCACGGCACGGAGCCAGCGGCGGACGTGGCGGGGGAGGTTGACGCGGTCGTTGACCACTAGGCCGGTGACCGTCTGGCATTGGTGTCGGCGGCGGACGCTTTGCTTCTTGCGGTGGTGGAGCCGATAGCCTTCCGCCTCGACTACCCGGTAGAGGAACTTCTTCAGGTAGCAGATCTTTCTCTTGTCGTCCTCGGCCAGCGAAATGGTCACGTCGTCGGCGTAGCGCGTGTACACCGCACCGAGCTTGGCCGCCATGCCGGCAAGCCGGGCGTCGAGGCGGTAGTTGACCAGATTGCTTAGCCGGGGACTGGTCGGGGCGCCTTGCGGCAGACCGCCTTCGCAAGTGCACAGACGCGACAGCAGTGTAGCTGCCGGGCGGTTGAGGCCAATCCGCCGGAAGTATCGCTTGACGCGGCGGGCTCTGGTCGAAGGGAAAAACTCCCGGAAGTCGAATCGCAGGACCACCGCCTGCCCTTGGTGGGCCCGGGCGTTGTGGACGATCGATCGGCCGCGCTCGAAGCCCATTGCGGCCGGATGAGCCTTCAGTCGACCGAGAAGGCGTCGAAGGATTCGCCGCTGAAGGGTCTTTAGCTTCGGCTCAGGCGCCAGAATGCGTCGCTGGCCGCCGTGGCGCTTGGGTACCGTAAACGGGTGATATTGGGGCTGCATGACACGAAGTCGGGTTTCATGGACGCCCAGCCGCCGGGCCAACTCGTCGACGCCGTATCCTGACCCGGGGAACAGCCAATCCAGCAGCCTCATGGTCTGCGTTTCCCCCATGACGGTCGAAATCAAAAAGGGTGTCGCGGGCCGTCTGTAACCCGCCACACCCAACTGCCTTGCAACGGCTGCAAGCCGTTCCGAACCTCGGTACGAGGTTCCGAGCGATTCTCATCAAGCCCCACGGGACCCGGTCGACGAAACATCGACCTGCGCTCTGCACTAGAGCGCCCCAAGGCAGATATCCGCATCGTAGCCCGATGGCGGGAAGACGTCAAGGTGGAGGTTGGAGCGGATGCTTGAGGTGCAAACGGGTGCAAACGTGGAGCTTTGAGATCTGTTAAGCTTTGCGAGCTTTCCCCCCCCTTTTTCCCATGATATAATGCCGTCTTGACGCGTGCGAAACACCCACAACCGTTGCACTCAATCGAAAGACCACCCATGTACGACAGACTATCCCGCAGAGAAATGATACGCATGCTGGGGGCCACCGGACTGGGGGCCACCGGACTGGGGGCCGGCGCGGCAACGTTCACGGCGACCGAAAAGGCCGCGGCCGACACCATGGGCCGCGGCGCACCGGCCGCTATCTCCGGCGGCAAGGTCGTGCAGCCGGGACGCGAATTGCCCGTGTTGCATCAGACCGACGTGCTGGTCGTCGGTGGCGGACCGGCGGGCACGGCCGCGGCAATTGCGGCCAGCAGGGCCGGCGCGAAGGTCGCGCTCGTCGAACGCTACGGACATTTCGGCGGGCTGTGGACCGGCGGGCTCGTGCTGCTGGTCATGGGCCACATAGTGACCGGCAAGAAACAGGTCTGTCAAGGGATCGGCGAGGAGATGATGCGGCGGCTCGAAAAGATCGATCGCGGTATCTGCGACCGCCGTGCCGGCGCCCATCCCACGGTCGACGCCGAGGCGCTGAAATACCTGATGGTCGAGATGATCACCGAGGCCGAAATCGACGTCTTCCTGCACTGCTGGGGTGTCGACGCCGTGCTCGACGGCAACGCCGTCCAAGGGGCCGTCTTCGAGAGCAAATCGGGACGCCAGGCCATCTTGGCCAAGACGGTCGTCGACGCCACCGGCGACGGCGATCTCTTCGGCGCCGCCGCGGCCGAACACGATCACCGCATCTATCACATCGGGTTGCCTTGCCGGTTGGGTAATCTCGACAAGGTAGACCTGTCCAAGACCGATGCAAAGAAGCCGCCTCGCGGCGTCGGCCACCATACGCCGATCCGGGGCGTCAACTGGGTGAACATGCACGGCCCCGACGCCGACGGTCTCGACGTGGCCGAACTGACTCGATTGGAACTGAATCATCGCAAGCAGATCTGGAAGACGGTCGAGACGATCCGCCACACGCCCGGCTACGAAGAGGTCTACCTGATGGAAACCGCTCCCCAATTGGGAGTTCGCATCACCCGGGTGCTCAGCGGAACCGGCAAGATAACCCACGGCGACATGGCGGCCGGCACCACGTTTCAGGACGTCGTCGGCGTTGGCGGCTCGTCCAACGGGCGGGGTGTCGCGTGGCAAATCCCTTATGGCGCGCTGCTGCCGGTGAAGGTCGACAACATCCTGGCCTCCGGCCGTTGTGTCGCGCACGAAGCCAAGATGGCGGACCTGGTCCGATTGATTCCCAATTGCTTCGTCACCGGCCACGCAGCCGGAGTGGCCGCCGCGGTGGCCGCCAAGGACGGCTGTCGGCCCAGGGACGTCGAAGTGGCGAAGGTGCAGAAGGTCTTGAAAGAGCAGGAGGCGTACCTGGGTTAGGGTCGGTCGGCGAAAGTCGTGGTTCGCTCCGCGAACCAACGCCTTATTCACGACCCGGCACTGCTTGCAAACAAGCAGTGGCACGCGGCGTTTTGTTCGCGGAGCGAACAACGACTATGTAGTGATCCCCGAAGCGATGAAACGTCAAACCTCGCGAACAATCTCCAGATGCTGCATCCTCGCCGCGGCGCTAACGCTTCTGTCGCCCGTCGTGCCGTGGCCGTCGGCTGCCGTGGCCGTGTCGGGGGCCAGTCCTTTCGTGGCGATCGGTTCGGCAATTGCAGGTCGTTCGTTTGGGATTGCCATGCTCGTGTGCCTGCCGGTGCTTCTGGTTGTGCTGTTGCGGCGAAGGTGGTTCTGCCGCTGGGCGTGTCCGGTCGGATTGCTCGGAGAATTGCTCGGTAGAATCCGCCGCTCGAAAGGCTCGATCGTGGGCAAGCTGCCACCGATCGGACAATGGATCGTGCTGATCACGCTCGGCGGCGCGTGTTTCGGATATCCCGCCTTGCTCTGGATGGACCCCCTGGCGATGTTCAGCGGCTGCTTCGGGGTGTGTTGGGTACCAATCAGTGCGGCCCGACTGATCGCCGGCATGGGATTGCCGCTGGTCTTGATCGTCAACCTTCTCTGGCCCGGCGCGTGGTGCCGGCGGGGTTGTCCCTTGGGGGCGATGCAAGACCTGTTGGCCGTGCCCAGACGCATGATGCCGCGCGGAGGTTCCAAACGGCCGGCGGCGAGTGGCATGATCTTTGCGCGCCGGTCGGTGCTTGCGATGGGCATTGGCACGGCCTGGGCAATGCTCACGCTGGGGAGATCCACGGCGGTCGCGGCGCGTCCGCTTCGCCCGCCCGGCGCGGTCGACGAGCAACAGTTCACCGGACTGTGCGTGCGCTGCGGAAACTGCGTAAGGGTTTGCCCCACGGGCGTTCTGCGTCCCGAGCTGCGCGGCCACGGTATTGCCGGGCTGTTGACGCCGGTGGTCCACTTCGACGAGGGCTACTGCAAGGAAGACTGCAACCGCTGTTCGCGGGCATGTCCCAGCGGGGCCATCGCCCGACTTTCCCTGGCGAAGAAGAAGACGGCCGCGATCGGTCTGGCCGTGGTCGACATGGACATCTGCATTTTGAACGAGGCCGAATGCTCCGCGTGTATCAACGCCTGTCCCTACAACGCGATAACGACCGAATGGGATGAAGCGACTTACCTGGTCGCCGTCAAGGTCGACCAGGATAAATGCCCCGGCTGTGGAGCGTGCGAGGCGGCTTGTCCCACGTCGCCGAAGAAGGCGATCGTGGTGCGGGTAGAGAGTTGACCGGGTGCATCAGTCTTGGCCGGCCTGATACGCCTCCCAAAGATCCAGCCGCACGAACACTCGCAACGGAACGTGGGGACGCAGCAGCCACTCTTGCTTCTCGCCGTCCGGCGGGAGCGGCACGTATAAGTATCGCTGACCCGGCGGCGGTTCTTCGTAGAACTTTCGCACCAACGCGGGCTCCATCTCCGGTTGAGTGATTATCAGCCGCGCGGCCGGTCCGTCGGGCACGCCTGCAAACCAGCCGACGTGACTGAACGACCGCAAGTACCACGGAATCGGCCAGTAGTCGTGGTCGGGGCAAATCACCTGGACGTGCATCGCCTTGCCCTCGGGGTCGGCGGCGGCGATCTGCTCGACGCGCCCGATCAACGGCGGCACGTCGTCGGTGGTGTGGGCGTAGACGTAGGGATTGTTGCGATCTTCGTAGTCCACGAAGCTCGCCCGATGGGCCTGCCACGCCAGATGACCGGCGGCCGCAACAAGCAAGACGACGAGCACGGATTTCGCAATGTACCCCGGCGCGACGCGCCACAGCAACGCCGCGCCGACGCCGGCCAGCAGGATCATGCCGTGCAGGAAGCCGAGCGCACACCAGGGCGTCTTGTAGGGCATGGCGGAGTAGACCACGATCATCACCACGGTGTACACGGCCAGAAAGCGGGCCATCGAAACGCTGGTCGGTTTCAGCCCCCGGCCCACGGCCGCGGCCACCAGCCCGACCAGGGCCAATGCGGCGATCGAGGCGTCCGTCCAGACGGGTCCGTCCCCTTGATGCCACCAGAAGAGGATGCGGAAATAGTAGTCCCAAGGATAGACGTGCCGCCCGACGCTGCCCTCGCCCGACGCCCGGCCAAGGTAGTAGAAGTACGTGGTGACCGAGTCGATCACCCCGCGGGGGTTATCCAGAAACGACGAGAAGAACAACATCGAAACGCCCGCGGCAACCGTCGTGACGATCAAAGCGGCCAATACCAGCCGTTTGGCGCCGAATTGCTTGAACCGATCGAGAGAGCCGATTACCGTCATCAGCACGGCGGCCAGGGCCATGGCGAATAGCGCGATCACGCAGGTTTCCTTGCTGGCGTGCATCATGCCGATGCACAGGCCCGCCGCAACCAGCCAGAGAGTTGCACGGATCGACGACCAGCGGTCGCCGCGGGGGGCCTCCGTCTGTTCGCCCGGAGGATCTACTACGCGCGCGTAGCGCCACAACGCCACGATCGCTCCGAAAGTGAAGCACACCAGGAGCATCTCCTGGACGTAGTAGCGGCTGTAAAAGACCATTGCCGGAGAGACGGCCGTCAGCAGGGCGGCACAGACGGCGGCGCCGCGTCCCAGTTCTTCACGGATCAGCCACACCATGGCTACCATCGCAACGCCGAAGATCGCGGTCAGCAGGCGGAGATGCGTCTCGCTGATCTGCGTCAGCTTCCGGGCCGACGCCAGGTGAGCAATAGGCAGCGCGAGAAAATTCAGGCTGGGGCCGTGGTATTCTCGCGGATCGTATACGTAGTCGTCCTCCTCGAGCAGCCGGCCGAACTTGATGGCATGCACCGCCTCGTCGCAGTGCATCGGCCGGTTGCCGAGGTCCGCCAGTCGCGGCACCGCGGCGCCGGCGACGACCGCAAGCATTGCTGCGACGAACAGAACCGGGCGTCTCATTCTAGCGGCCTGCCGTAGACCTCGACTTCCGTGTAGTGGTTGTTTTCGTCGATGTGGTTACCCCGGCTGTAAAGGCGGACGTAACGTCCTTCGACGCCCCGGCAGCCGATCAGCTTGCCTTCAGCGGTCTCGACGTAGCCCATGTCGGTGCCGATACCCAGCCCCGAGGAATTGTCGTAGTCGGCGTTGAACACCGTCACCGCATCGATGAAATCCGGATCGTCGCTCACCTGGGCAATCACGTCGTAGTACACCCGGGCCTCGGCGTGATTGTGCCAGAGGAAGACCGCGTAGATGGTCGCCTTCCGGCCCAGATCGATCTGTACCCACTCGGTACCCGGCCGCAAAAGAAGATAGCCGAAGTCGGTGGCTTCCTTATCACCGTCGGTGATGAAGTCCAACTCGCCGCCGGCCGGAGCCGGATCGCTGCAAGAGACGGACTTGCCGCGCGAGACGTTGACCGTACCTTCCGGCGCCAGAAACGGCTCGCGAGGTTTGCCGCGAGGTTTTTCGACGTTCGGCTCTTTCAGGGGCACGGGCGTGCCGCGAAACGCCGGAGCAGGCAGGTCGACGTCGAGCGGAACCAGGTTACCCAGGTCAACCGCCGGAGCCAGCGCCACTTCCTCACCAGGATCGGGCACATCGGGATCGGGCACATCAAGATCGGGCACATCGGGATCGGGCGCGACGATCTCCTCGCCGGGTATCTCGGGTAGCCCGGGCTGTGAACCGGGTTCAGTGGTCACGGCGGGCGGCGCCGACGTCGTCGACGGAGCGAGGACCACGACCTTTCGGCAGCCGACCACTGCCCAACTCATACCCAGCACCAAGACCAACCACACACACGCTACGCGTTGATAGCTCTTCACCGTTTCTTTCTCCTTGAAAGTCTGTCGCAGGACAGGTTTTCAACCTGTCTGTCGTAGGACAGGTTTTCAACCTGTCTGTCGTAGGACAGGTTTTCAACCTGTCTGGACAGGATGAAATCCTGTCCTACGATACGACACCTAATACTGCCTTGATACTAAAGCGAATTCAAAACCTTCTCCGCCCGCTGCCGAACATCCTGGTCCTTGGTCTGCTTTTGCACCAGTCCCATGGCGGTCCGGATCGTGTCCTTGTCACCATCCTTTATTCTCTCGGCGATCATCACCGCGGCAAGGCCGGCCTCTTCGGCCACGACCAGGTCGTCCAACAACGGCACAACCAAGGCCAACGCTTCCGGGGTGCCGAGACGTCCCAGAACGCCCACGGCCATGCGGGTTTCCTGCGGTCGCTTGGCCAGGCCCATCGCCTCGGCGAGCAGTTTCATGTCGGCCGGCTTTTCCTTCCGAGCACTCCCCAATCGCATCAGGCCGCGGATCGCCAATATCTGAAAACGCGGCTGATCGTCCGAGCGGGCAATCTCCAACAGGTGGGGCGCGACGGCCGGATCTCCCCAGCCGGAAAGTACCCGCACGGCCTCGGTGCGGACCGCCTCGTCGTCGTCCTTGAGGCTTTCCACCAGCGTCTGCAGCGCATCGGTGCCGCCGGCACGCCCCAGTGCGCGCAACAGCACGACGCGCGAGGCAGCGCCGGCATCGGCCAGTCCGTCGATTAGGGCCTCGGCGCACGACTCTCGGCCCCGGCTGCAAATGACCAGCAGGGCCAATTCGGCCTTTCGGCGTTGAGCGTCGTCTTCGCACTTGCCCAGGAGCCTCACGATGTCTGCCACGTGAGCTTCGTCGGCCAGGGCCCGCAGAGCGCCCAGGGCGGCCAGCCGAACCGCCGGGTCGGCGTCCTCGGCGCTTTCGATCACGGCGGGAACGGCCCCGGTGGCGTTTCGGCCGGCCAGCACTTCCAACAATTCGGCGCGGACGGCCGCCTCGCTTTCTTCCATCTCGGAGACAACCGCATCGTTGACGTCGTCGCCACGCAGCCGGATCAGGCTCTGTCGGGCGGCGAGTCGCTCGGGCTGGGAAGCGGTGGCGGCTTTTTCGGTCAGCATGGGCACATCGGCCGCACTTCCCAGCGCACCTAATGCCCCCAGCGCCGCGGCACGGACTTCCTCCGGCTGCCCTTTGAGCATCTCGATAACCGCCGCTCTGGCGACCGCGTCTCCCCGGTCGCCGAGGGCATCCAGCAAGCTCACTCGCTCGGCCGGCGCCAGCTTCGGCAGCAGTTCGGCAAACCGCCTGGTGGCCGCTTCGCCCCGGATTTCCTCCCGGATCTGCTGGAGCCCGAGCATTCGCATGTCCGGATCATCGCCGCCAACCAGATCGACGATCATTTGGATCAATGCCTCGTTTGGCGCCTCGTCCTGGGCCGGCAGCAAACGGCCGGTCAGGCAGACAAGGCCGAACAGAAGCAAACCCACCACGGCCTTGGTCTTGCTGATAACTGTCAAGGATTTCCCTCCTATCTTACGATTCCTTTGGTGTTCAACCCGGGGCTAGCCGAGTCAGGGGCGGCCGATAAACGACTTCCCGTTTCTGTCAGGTCGTCTATATCAGGTCGTTTATATCAGGTCGTTTAACCCGAAGCCGTAGGCGAAGGCGGTTGGTTGCGCGGTTCTCTTGCAGAACAACCGTCGCCTTCGGCTTAGGGTTAAACAAACAACCGGGTGCCATGCCCACGCAAGCGTGGGCATGGCACCCATATCTCAGGCTTTCCATTTAGACGAAGCTTGTCACTTGCCGGCGGCCACGGCCAACAGCCCGCGCGTTGCCGCCATGCGGACGTGCTTGGGCTGATCCGGCGTCTTCAGCAGCGCCTCGTAAATGGCCTTCGCCTCGGTCTTCTTGCCATCGGCCAACATTTGGGCGGCGCAGACCAGGCAGGCGTCGGCTGCGGCCAGTTCAAGTTCCTCGGGTGCCTTCTTCTGGAAATCTCCCAGGGCCTTGGCGGCGTCGGCGTTGCCGATCGCTCCCAACGCGGCGGCGGCGGCACCGACCAACTCCTTGTCGGAGTCGCCCAGCAGGGCCGTCAGGGCAGCGACCGACTCGGCGTCGCGTCGAACTCCCAGCGAGTTGACCACGCCCACCTTCGTTCGGCCGGCGGTCTTCGGCAGGGCGTCGCGCATCGCCTTGACGGCCTCGGGGGCGGGCATCCGCTCCAGGGCGTATCGGGCCATGTGCGAAAGGTCCTTGTCGGGCAACAGGGCCGCCAGCGCCGGTACCGATTCGGCCGTGGCGATCAGGCTCAACTGCCGGCAGACGTAGTCCTTGGCCGCCCGCGAGGCGTCGGTCTTCAGCACCGCGGCCAGTTGTCCCTCGAGGGCTTTCTGGGCGGCATCGTCGTCGTGCGAGGCCACCACGGCGTCGTCGATGGCCTTCAACAGGTTACGATCTTGCCCCCAATCGTACGCCTTGAGGGCGTCAAAGGCCTTGTCCAGCGCCTCGTCGGCAACGGCCGGCAGGGCCAGGCCAAACAGCAGGGCTACCAACAGCAGTCCGAAGATCGTGCTCGTTCTCTTAGACATCTCGTTCTCCTTCTTTCTTTCCTCGTTGTGTAGTTTGAGAAAACCGATTGATACCAAAACTATTGCCCCTTGTCTATCTCTACAGCCGCCAGGGCGCCCGCATCGGCCGCCAGGTCTTGCGATTCGCTTCCTCGTCGCCGGGGAATTCCTCTTTCACGGGGTCCCATTTCAGGGGCCGATTCAGTTCGTAGGCGATGTTACCGAGGTGGCAGACGGTGGCCACGCGATGGGCCCATTCCACGTCGCGGAAGGGCTTCTCGCGGGTCTTGATGCAGTGCAGCACGTCGCCCGACAGCCCGCCCTTGCCACGGTAATCGCGCTTCAGCAGGTGGGTCGGCGGTTCCCAGGTGAGTCCCGGCACGTTGCCCTGGGCGGCCTCATACTTGGGCCCGCCGCCGCCGCGATACATCTCGATCCCGCACGCGAACTTGTAGGTGAGCCACTGGTAGTCTTTTCCGTCGGGCGGGATGATCTCGGTCGGTCCGGTCTCATCCAGGCCCAGCGCGAACATTGCGCCGCCGAACTTGTGTCCACCCCAGTCGGTCATCATGCCGCCGGAGTAGTCGCGCCAGGTGCGAAAACCCTTTCCGCCGAGTCCGTATGCGCGACCGCATCGGAACGCATTGTACGGTACCCAGGGCGCGGGGCCAAGCCACATGTCCCAGTCGAGATCGTCGGGGACCGGCTCGCCCGGCAGGTTGCACTCCCGCGGCGGTCCACCCGGATCGCAATAGCACTTGTGGATCTGGCCGAGTTCGCCGCTTTGGACCTTTCGGGCAAGGCCGCCGTAGTCGCCCAACACGCGCTGGCTGCCGCTGGAACATACTCGGCCGTAGCGCCGCGCCACGTCCACCATTGCCCGGCCTTCCTTGATCGTCAGCGTCAACGGCTTTTCGCAAAACACGTCCTTGCCGCTTTTCATGGCCGCGATGCACATCAGCGCGTGCCAGTGGTCGGGCGAGCCGATCACCACGGCGTCGATGTCATCCCGGTCAACGACCTCGCGAAAGTCGGTGTGCATGGTACAGTCTTTGTTGCCGTACCGCTGGTCGACGTGATTCTTGATCCCTTGCTGGCGGCTCTTGTAGACGTCGCAGACCGCGACGACCTGGACCTCGCTGTGGCCCATGAAATTGCGCAAGTCGCCGGAGCCTCGTCCGCCCATGCCGATGCCGGCCATGACGATCCGCTCGCTGGCCGGCGGTCGGTCGTCGGCCCCCAGGGCGGTGGAGGTAATCACGCTCGGCGCCGCAACGGCGGCCGTCGCCGTCCCGAGAAATCGGCGTCGCGTTGAACGAGTGGATTCTCGATTCATAGCAGTTTTTCTCCTAGTGCGTTTATGTAGTTCGTTCGATATCAGAATGAGTCCTCAACCCAAAAGTCCCCACGGTTCGCGGTGCGCCCGGGTGAGCCGGCGAGAGGCCTCTTCGTCGCCGACGATTTCTTCCTTGACCGGATCCCAGACGATCTTCCGCTCGCTGCGAATGGCGATGTCCGAGATGTGGCTGATGATGTCGGAATGCACGGCGTCTTCGATGTTGCTGACGGGGTCCTGGCGCGACTTGACCGCTTCGGCGAAGTTACCGCCGTGGCTGCGGCTTTCGACCAGCCGGGTGTCGTCGGGTCCGAGCTTCTTCTGCAACAGCGAGGCCGGCTCGGCCTTGATGCCGCCGCGCGAAATACCCACCCAACCTTCGGTGCCGGTGAACTGGGTATAGTCGCGGCCGGGCGTGAACTTCATCTTCACGCCGTTGGCAAAGCGGATGTCGACGTCCCATTTCATGACCACGTTGTTGCGTCCCTGGGGGGGGATCGCCGCCTTGCCTTCCACTTCCCAGTTTCCGGCCAGGTGAGTGTCGTATCCCCAGACGAGGATGTCCAGCGGGTGGGCACCCCAGCCGGCGATGAACCCGATGGCGTAGTCGTAGTCGTGCCACCAACCGCCGCCGCCTTTAGACTGTCCGCAGTAGGGTCGCCAGGGTGCGGGGCCCAGCCACATGTCGTAGTCCAATCCATCGGGCACGGGCTGCGGATTGCCGGACCCACCCGGCGCACTGTCCGGCGCGACGACCACGATCTCTTTGACCTCGCCGATGTATCCGTTGCGAACCAACTCGCAGCCGAAACGGCAGTGGGCGCTGGAACGCTGCTGGGTTCCGTACTGAAACATGCGGTCGTAGCGGCGGATCGCCTCGCGGCAGATCAGGTCTTCGTTGAGGGCAATGCCCAGCGGTTTTTCACAATAGACGTCCTTGCCGGCCTTGGCGGCGGCCACGGTGTGATGCACGTGCCAGGCGTCGGTGGTGGCGACGGCGACGGCGTCGATGTCGTCGCGGTCCAACAACTCGCGGAAATCGGCGTATGCCTCTCCGCCCGTCCTCTTGGCCCAGTTTTCCCGGCGGTCTTTCCAGGCATCGCAAGCGGCGACGACCTGTCCGCCCACTCCGCCGATGGCCCCACCCCGGCCGCCGCAACCGATCTTGCCGACCGTGACGCGTTCGCTGGCCGGATCCACGCCGGGCGCGCCCAAGGCGGTGGAAGTGATTACGTAAGGCGCCGCCATGGCGCCCGCGCTACGCCGCAGCATCTCGCGACGCGTGAGGGTTGCTCTTCGAGGCATGATCTGAACCTCCTTTCAATGAAGGTGCCGGTCTGCTTTAGCAGCCGGCAGGATGGATTACAAACTCCACGGGTCACGAATTGCCCGGGCAAGTTTCCGGTCGGCCATTTCATCGCCGATGAATTCTTCCTTCCGTGGGTCGAACTTCAGATTACGGCCGAGTTGCAGGCAGATGTTGGCGATTTGGCAGGTGGCGTTTGCGCGATGCGCACCCTCGGCCGGTGCGATCGGCGTCCGCCGCGTCTTGATGCAATCGAGGAAATTCCGCACGTGATTGGTCTGTGGATAGCCTTTGCCGAACTTCTTCTCGGCCAGCAGCGATTTCGGCTCCGCCTCCATGTTGCCGTCGTCGTCGACGTAGACCATGCCTTCGGTGCCCACGAACCGCACGTGCAGCGGCCACTTGCCGTCCTCGAATACCAGCTTCACGCCGTTGGCGTATCGGGCGATCACCGTGCCTTCGGCCAATTCGAACTCGATCGGCGTGGTGTCGTCGGCGTTGTTGGCCCACTGGCAGAGATCGGCCGTGTGGCTGCCCCATTCGGTGATCATCCCGCCGGCGAAATCGCGGTGCGCCATCCAAAAGCTACGTGTTACGTACTTGGCGTTGTAGGGTCGCCATGGTGCCGGTCCGAGCCACATGTCCCAGTCGAGCGCCTCGCGGTCGGGTTCCGGCTGTGGGGGAAACGAGATTTCGTGGTGGCCCTGTTTGAACCACTCAGCGGGGGCCTTTTCGGCGTAGACGGTTTTCAGTTCACCGAGCTTTCCGCTATGTGCCAACTCGACGGCGAAGGCGAACCTCGGCACGCTGCGGCGCTGGGTGCCGCACTGGAAGATCGTGCCGAATCGTTTCATGGTATCGGACAGTGCCCGGCCTTCGGTCACGGCGACCGACATCGGTTTCTCGCAGTAGATGTCCTTGCCGGCCTTGGCCGCCAGGATCGAGGCCGTGGTGTGCCAGTTGTCGCCGGTGGCGATCAGCACGGCGTCGATGTCGTCTCGCGCGAGCAGTTCCCGCAGATCGATATAGGTGGCGCAGTCCTGGTTATTGTTTTTTGCGTCGACCGTCTTTTTGGCGGCGTTGCGGCGTTTTCCCTGCACGTCGCAGACGGCCAGCATCTGCACGTCGGCGTTGGCCAACAGAGACCTCATGTCGCCGCCGCCGCGTCCACCGACGCCGATTGTACCCATGGTAATTCGTTCGCTGGCAGCGGGTCTACCCGCCGCCCCCAGCGCCGCGGTCGTGATAACGTAGGGCGCGGCAACGGCAGCACCCGCGCCTCGGAGAAAGCTACGACGCGTTACTTTGCTGTTTCCCATTGGGTTTTCTCCTTGAATGGTCTGGTACTATTGTATTCTCCGCGTCCGTGAAATGCATGCCTGGAGAGGAACCCCGATTATATCAGATTCTCCAGGGCGCGCGCGAAGGTCGCGAAGTCATCCGGTTTGCCTGGTCGTCGTCGATGAACTGTTCCTCGACGGGATCCCACTTCAGTTTCCGCTCAAGCTCCATGGCGATGTTGGCCAGGTGGCAAACCGTGGCGGAGCGATGGCCGACCTCGATCGGCACGTTTAGTCCCTGGCGGTTATTCTCGCGGATGCAGTCGAGCCAGACTCCCATGTGCGTGCCGCCGCCACCTTTGGGACCGAGGTGGATTTCGTCGGGTCCGATCCGCGATGTCAGCAGCGACTTCGGCCCCGCGTTGATGCCCTCGCGATAGACGTGGATCCAACCTTCGGTGCCGATGAACTGCACGGCGCCGGTCCGCATTTCCTTGCCGCCGCTGAGGAACTCGAGCGTCACGCCGTTGGCATAGGTGAAGTCGACATGGAGGTCGTAGAACGTATCGTGTATGCCCGTCTTGTTGCGCTTGCCCTGGCCTTCCACTTCCACCGGTCCGGAGCCGTCGGCCCCGATGCCGAGTTGGGCGATGTCTAAATGGTGAGCGCCCCAGTTGGTCACGTCGCCGCCGGAGCAGTCGGAGACGAAGCGGAAGTTATAGTGACAGCGATCACGATGATAGGGTGCCCAGGGAACGGGGCCCAGCCACGTGTCGTAGTCCAGTTCCGGTGGAACCGGCTGTGGTGTCCAGGGTTCGTCCGGCTTGCCGGGCCGGGCAAGGATGCCGACTCGCACCTTTTCGAGTTCGCCTATCCGGCCGTTGCGAACCAACTCACACGCCTTGATGAATCCCTCGAGCGAACGTTGCTGGCTGCCGACCTGGAGGATGGTTCCGTAGCGCTGGGCGGCTTCCACCGCGATGCGACCTTCACGGATCGACAGGCTCAACGGTTTCTCGACGTAGACCGCCTTCCCGGCTTTCATGGCCGCGATGGCAATCGGTACGTGCCAGTGGTCCGGCGTGGCGATGACCACGCCGTCGATATCATCGCGGACCAACACTTCGCGAAAGTCGCCATACTCCGCACAGCTTGTGCTGCCCGACTTGGCGTCGATCGCCGCCTTGGCCGCTTGACGTTTCTTGGAATCCACGTCGCAAACGGCCACGACCTTATCGCCCCCACCCATGATCTGCTGGCCGCGTCCGCCGGAGCCGATCAACGCCGTGGTAATCCTGTTGCTGGCGGAAGGACGTCCCTGAAACCCCAGGGCAGTAGACGTGATCACGTACGGTGCCGCCGTCGCCGCGGCCGTCTTCCTAAGAAACGAGCGGCGAGTGCAATGAGTGGGCTCCTTCATCGCGTATCTCCTTTTTCAGTGTTGTCTGCAGGAGTGTCGGTCATCTGCAGGGATGTTCTCTACGGCATTCCGGCACACGCCCCGGGCGGGAAAGCGGGCGATGCGTCTCGTCGTTCAACAGGGATATCGAGGATTGCTCAGACGTCCATTTTACCTCAAGCCAATGTCCGATACATACCCCTAGGTGGTACTAGTGAGTGATGGCCGGATTGGTTATTAAGCACAACGCGGCCCTTGAAAACGCGGCTTTCAGGCGTAAGCTCCTGTAGGAGACGACTCCAGACGCCTCCTACAGCTTCTTCAACGGTCTGCTAGCCGGCAGCCAATAACACGGCGACCGCCTGGCCGAACATGGTGTGATTGAGCACCAGGGCGGTCGGCCGTTCCACTTTCATCGGCTCGCCATGGATAACGTTGACCGGGCACTCGGGATCGGGCGTGCTGTAGTTGAGCGTCGGCGGAATCAGGCCGTGATACAGCGCCATAACGCTGACGGCCATTTCGCTGGCTCCCGCCCCGGCGCCGTGATTGCCAAAATAGCTCTTCGGGGCAGTAACCGGAACGTCACCGAGAGTCTCGCGAATGGCAGCCGCCTCGATCCGGTCGTCATGGCGAGAACTAAGCCCGTTGGCGTTGACGTGGCCCACGTCGGCCGGTTTCATCCCGGCGTCGCGCAGCGTCGCCGTGATTGCATGGCGAATAGCGGTCCCTTTGAGCGCCGACCCGTTGCGCAACGGCTCGAAACTGCCGGCGACGCCAAGAACGCGGGCGAGGACGGTGGCGCCTCGTGCTTCGGCGGATTGTCGAGTCTCTAGAACAAACGCGCCGGCACCCTCTCCGCAGACCATCCCGTCGCGCTGCGCGTCGAACGGCCGGCAGGCCCCGGCCGGATTGTCGCCACGCTGCGAGCAGCCGAAAACGTCGCGGCGGAGCCAGAACCCGGGATTGATGCGCGTGCCGCAGCCGCCGGAGATCATTGCGTCTGCATGGCCCCGTTCGATTACTCGCACCGCCTCGGTCACCGCCGATAGGCCCGAGATGTCGCCCTCGGTCAGGGAGTTGTTCGGCCCGCGGGCGTCCTGGGCGATGCCGATGTGGCAGGCCGGCATGTTGGGTAGGTACTTCAGCAACCAAAGCGGATTCAGTTCCGCCATTGCCGTTTCACCCCAGCGGCTGAAGTCGAATTCGCCGTTAGTCATGCAACCGATGAAGGCCGGCGACAGTTCCGGGATTTCGCAAGGGATCACTTCGGCGCCAAAGACGATTCCCATCCGCTCCGGGTCGACCGGGTTTTCGTGGAGCCCGGCCTGGATACACGCAAAGTCGGCCGCCGCAAAGGCGAGTTGGATGTCGCGGCTCATCACTTTCAGGCTCTTGCGAGGCCGCACGTAGCGTTTCGGCTCGAAGTCGTCGACCGGCGCCCCAAACGGCACCGGCAGATCCTCCGCCTCGAACAACTCCAGCCGCCGCACACCGCTTCGACCTTCACAGAGCGATTTCCAGAACGCGTCGTTGCCGATGCCGATCGGATTGACCACGCCACAGCCGGTAATTACGATTTCCTGAGTTGGTGCCATATTGCAGAACTCGCAGCGAACCAAAAACAGCCCAACAATCAATATTAACACTGAAAATCCGACA
>Ga0180429_10001038_pt1 | contig 23978 bp, 16 predicted proteins | sample SS_ome_FD_132428 | JGI IMG/M metagenome (GOLD analysis project Ga0180429, IMG submission 132428) | Hypersaline lake sediment archaeal communities from the Salton Sea, California, USA - SS_1_S_1 metaG | ecosystem: Environmental > Aquatic > Non-marine Saline and Alkaline > Hypersaline > Sediment ...
GACGACGGCACCGCCGACATGGGCTGGCACCCCGGCCCGCAATCCATCGCCGCTTCCATCGATGCCGAGCCCTCGTCGGGCACCCTGCCCTTCAGCGTCCGGATGCGGGTCAGCATCCAAAACCTCACCGCCGGGCCGCGCACCGCATCCGGCGAAATCGGGCTGACCCTGGCCAATGGCGGCACGGTGGAAGGCTGGCGCAGCGGCGAGGTACTGCTCTCAGCCGGTGAAACCGTCGAGACCGCCTGGCAGCTGAACATCCCCGCCCTGCCCTCGCTGGCCGGCACGAACATCCTCGACCTTTTGATCGCGGACGCCACCCCGTCGCCCCACGGCGACCCGCCCTACCCGGCGGCGGGGCAGGCCGTCGAAGCGGCCTGCGTCTTCGAGGGAACCTGGCCCTGATCGGGCCCGGGAACCGGGAACAGATCGAGACCGGGCGGCGTATGGATCAGGGAGGATGCCTCGACGACGCCGTGGGCAGGCCTCCCGAAACCGAATAGAATGCAGGACGGGACGTATATCAGGCAGTTCCGACAATGACGAGGGATAGAATGGGCGACAACAAGGACAAGGGCGGCTGCGGGTGCTGCGGCGGCGGGGTTTTCGGCAGTATCGGCGCGGTGCTGGCGGCGATCCTCAGCTGGAACATGCACCACAGCTTTCTCTGGGCGCTGATCCATGCCTTCTTCAGCTGGTTCTACGTCATCTACCACTGGTTCAACTACGGCACGGTGATGCCCATGTAGGGCTCGGCGGAGGCCAGGCGTGAAACCGACCACCACCGACCAGGTGTTCGAGCTGCTCGACGCCTCTTTCACTTCCGCCGCCCTCACCGCGGCGCTTGAGCTCGGGCTCTTTCCAATACTCGACGAGCGGCCGGCGCCGGCGAGCGACATCGCCCGGCGGTTCGGCATCCCCCTGCTCCGCTGCCGCTACTGGCTGCAGTTGCTGGAACAGGCCGGTCTGCTGGACCGGGACGGCAAGGCCCTCCGCCCCTCCCCCGTTGCCCGCACGGCGATTCTCGAGACCTACGACCCGGAAAGCTGGGCCCACCTGGCTCTCGAGTCTCGGGGGCTGAGCCGCTGGCTCTACGACTTCACCGCCCACCTCGCCACCCCCGGCTCGGCGCGGGAGGCGCTGGGGCTGAAGCGGCGGGACTATCTTGCCGAGATGATCGACGACCCCTCGCTGGCCCGCCGCTTCACCCGTATGCTTCGTGATTTCCACCTGCCCATGGCCATGGAGCTGGCCCCGATGATGGCGATGGACGGCATCGGCCGGATGATGGACCTCGGCGGCGGTTCGGGCATCTTCTCCCTGGCCCTGCTGCGGCGCCACCCGGGGCTCACCTCGGTGGTGGTGGATGTGCCCACCGTCTGCCGCATGGCACGGGAACTGGCCGGCGACGACGAGGAAGCCGGCCGTATCGAGTGGCACGAGGCGAACGTCCTCGACGACGAGCTGCCCCACGGATTCGACCTCGTGCTGGAGTGCGACGTGGACGTCTATGACGAGGAGCTGTTCCGCAAGGTGCGGGGGGCGCTGAACGCCGACGGGCGCTTCGTCATCGTCGACCAGCTGGCCCCGGCCCCGGGCACCGCCCCGCCGGTGCGGGCGCACTGGGCCCTGCAGCACTCGCTGGATGATCCCGCCTTCGCTTTCCTCACCGCCGACGAAGTGGAAGCGCTGCTGCGCACGGCCGGTTTCTCGTCGATCACCCGCCGCGAACTGACCTTCACGACGGGCCCGGCCCGACGCTTCACCGAGGGCATGGTGATGATCGAGGCCGCCGGATAACCTCCATTCATCACCGTATTTCGGTTGCCCACACCTGCGGAAAAGGCGGGTTGACCCAGCCGACGGCCCCTGTTTCGTCACGGAAATTTGTCTTTCCCCACCTCAAAGCCCTATATTATGGGCATGTGGTGCCGTGCCCGGTCCCTCCAATTGCCGGAATCGCGGTTATGCCTCCTCGAGAAACTGTCGTCATCGCAAAGCGATCGTATGACCAACAATCAAAAGAAGGGGGAGTCTCAGATGTCAGGTCGACCCGTGTACAGAAGGTCCGTTCCGGTCCTGGTGATCGCCATCGTCACCCTGGCCCTGCTGCTCACCGGCCCGCCGACGGCGCGCGCCGACATCGGCTGGAGAAGCGGGGTCGAAGCGGGCCAGCGGCCGTCCCACGAAGTCGCCAGCGTGGCCCTGAGCCAGCTGTCCCAGGACGGCTTCGGCCGGCACATCGTGGTGCAGTTCAGCGAACCGGTGACCCTGGAGCAGAAGGCCGCGCTGGAAACGCTCGGCGTGGGCCTGCTCAGCTACCTGGGCAATAACGCCTACTTCGCTTCATTGAAAACCCCCGGCCTCGAGGTTGACGACCTGCGGGCGGCGCCGACACTGACCACGGCCATGGCCATCGAACCGCGGTGGAAGCTGGCCCCGGCGATCCTCGCCGGCGAGTACCCCGAATACGCCATCACCGTGGATGCCGACACGAAGCAGGCACGGGTGGCGGCCTACGTGATGTTCCACCGGGACGTGACCCTCGACCGGGGTATGGCCCTGGCCCGGGCCTACAAGGCCGACGTGGTCTCCGAAATCGTCTCGATCAACATGCTCGTGGTGGAGATGCCCTTGAAGGCACTCCTCGACCTCGCCCTCGAGGACGACGTGATGTGGATCGAGCCGCCGATCCCCTTCATGACCGGGACCAATGACTCGAACAGTGTGGTCACCCAGGCCGACACGGCCCAGGGGGCCCCGTACGATCTCGACGGCAGCGGCATCGACGTGCTGGTCTATGACGCCGGCTACGCCCTGCAGTCCCACGGCGACTTCAGCGGGCGGCTCACCGTTCGCGACAGTTCCACCCTCTCCGACCATGCGACCCACGTCTCGGGCACCATCGGCGGCGACGGTTCGGGCAACAGTACCTACGAGGGAATGGCGCCGGGTGTGATCATCCAGTCCTACGGCTTCGAGTACGACGGTTCGGGCACCTTCCTCTACACCAACCCCGGCGACCTGGAATCGGACTACAACGAGGCGATCAACACCTACGGCTGCGACATCTCGAACAACTCCATCGGCTCGAACATCGAGTCGAACTATTTCAACTGCGCCTACCAGGGCGACTACGGCGCCACCGCGGCGCTGATCGACGAGATCGTTGGCGGCAGCCTCGGCGCGCCGTTCCGCATCGTCTGGGCCGCGGGCAACGAGCGCGGCGGCAGCCGCTGCGATGTAGAGGGCTACGGCGACTACTACAGCGTCCCGCCCCCGGCCGCGGCGAAGAACCAGATCGGCGTCGGCGCACTGAATTCCGACAACGACTCGATGACCTACTTCAGCAGTTACGGCCCCACCGATGACGGCCGGCTCAAACCGGACATCTGCGGCCCGGGCTGCCAGAGCGGCGGTGACGGCGGCGTGACCTCCTGCTCTTCCAGCGGCGGCTACACCACGATGTGCGGCACCTCGATGGCCTCACCCACGGTCACCGGCTGCCTGGCCCTGCTGCTCGAGGACTTCCGGGCGCAGTTCCCGGCGCAGAACGACCCGCGCAACTCGACGCTGAAGATCCTGCTGGCCCACAACGCCGTGGACCTGGGCAACACCGGCCCGGACTACATGTACGGTTACGGCTCGATCCGCCTCGTCGACACCATCGACTTCATGCGCGGCGGTGAGTTCGAGGAGAACTCGGTGAGCCAGGGCGGCACGGTGAACTACTCGGTGGTGGTGCCCGGCGGCACCTCCGAGCTGAAGATCACCCTGGCCTGGGACGACCCCTCGGGGACACCCAACGTCAACCCCAACCTGGTCAACGACCTCGACCTGGTGGTGATGAGCCCCTCCAGCGTGCGGGCCTACCCCTGGACGCTGAACCCCTCCAGCCCCTCCTCGTCGGCGGTGCGCACCGCGGCGGACCACACGAACAACATCGAGCAGGTACTGGTGGACAACCCCGAGGCCGGCACCTGGACCGTGACCGTGCAGGGCTACAACGTGCCCGACGGCCCGCAGACCTACTCGATCTGCGGCTCGCCGACCCTCGGCGTGGCCGGCCCGGCCGACTGCAACAACAACGGCGTGCCCGATGACGAGGATATCTCCGGCGGCACGAGCCTCGACTGCAACGGCAACGGCGTGCCCGACGAGTGCGACATCAGTTACGGCACGAGCACCGACTGCAACGCGAACGGCATTCCCGACGACTGCGAACCGGGCGGCAGCGACGACTGCAACAACAACGGCCAGTCGGACCTCTGCGACATCGCCCTGGGCACCAGCGAGGACTGCAACTCGAACGGCACCCCCGATGACTGCGAGGTCGGTTCCGGCTCGTCGACGATCAGCTTCATGCTGGACACCGACCCCAACTGGACCGAACAGGGGCTGTGGGACCACGGCACCCCGACGGGCGGCGGCGGACAGTACGGCGGCCCCGACCCCACCTCGGGCTACACCGGCTCGAACGTCTACGGCTACAACCTCTCCGGCGACTACGAGAACAGCCTCTCCGAGACCCACCTGACCACCACGGCCATCGACTGTTCGAACATCTACGACGTCTCGCTCTCCTTCCGCCGCTGGCTCGGCGTGGAGCGCAACACCTATGACCATGCCTACATCCGCGTGAGCAGCGACGGCTCGAACTGGACCACCATCTGGCAGAACCCCGATTCGGCCACCGAGGACAGTTCCTGGACGCTGCAGACCTATGACATCTCGGCGGTGGCCGATTACCAGTCGACGGTCTACATCCGCTGGACCATGGGCACCACGGACAGTTCATGGCAGTACTGCGGCTGGAACATCGACGACGTGGAGATCACCGGGACCAGCGCCGGCGGCGGCCCGGGCGACTGCAACGACAACGGTGTGCCCGACGAGTGTGACATTGCCGACGGCACCAGCGAGGACTGCAACGCCAACGGCGTGCCCGACGAATGCGACATCGCCGACGGCACCAGCGAGGACACCAACGGCAACGGCATCCCCGACGAGTGCGAGTCGACGGACTGCAACAACAACGGCGTGCCCGATGACGAGGACATCGCCCAGGGCACGAGCCAGGACTGCGACGGCAACGGCGTGCCCGACGAGTGCCAGGCGGACAGCGACGGCGACGGCGTGATCGACCCCTGCGACGGCTGCCCCAGCGACCCGGACAAGACGGCGCCCGGCGACTGCGGCTGCGGCGTGCCCGACACCGACACCGACGGCGACGGCGTGGCCGACTGCAACGACGGCTGCCCCAACGACCCGAACAAGGTGGCCCCCGGGGACTGCGGCTGCGGCACCCCGGATACCGACTCCGATGGTGACGGCGTGGCCGACTGCATCGACGGCTGCCCCAACGACCCGAACAAGGTGGCCCCCGGTGACTGCGGCTGCGGCGTGCCCGACACCGACACCGACGGCGACGGCGTGGCCGACTGCAACGACGGCTGCCCCACGGACCCGAACAAGGTGGCCCCCGGTGACTGCGGCTGCGGCGTGCCCGACACCGACACCGACGGTGACGGCACCCCGGACTGCAACGACGGCTGCCCCGATGATCCGAACAAGACCGACCCCGGCGTCTGCGGCTGCGGCGTCTCCGACGGCGACAGCGACGGTGACGGATGGATCGACTGCGAGGACAACTGCCCGACGGCCTACAACCCGGGGCAGGAGGACTGCGACAACGACGGTATCGGTGACGCCTGCGAAGGCGAGCCGGACTGCAACCTCAACGGCATCCCCGATGACTGCGACATTGCCGACGGCACCAGCGAGGACGTCAACGGCAACGGCATCCCCGACGAGTGCGAGGTGATCTCCGAGGCGCGGATGGAATCGGGCACGGTGATCGCGGGCGGAACCGCCGTCACGGTGAACCTGACCAACACCTACAACAGCGCGGTGGTTGTCTGCACGGCGAATTACGCCAACAACACCATTCCCATGCTGGCCCGGGTGAGCAACGTCACCGGCAGCAGCTTCGACGTGCGCATCGTCAGTCCCTCGGGTGACGCGGTAAACGCCGAAGAGGTGAGCTACCTGGTGATGGAGGAAGGCGTCTGGACCATCGACGACGTCAACTGCGAAGCGCAGGCCTACCTCTCCACGGTCACCGACGAAAACAACAGCTGGGTCGGCGAGGCCCAGTCCTACGGCCAGGCCTACACCAGCCCGGTGGTGCTCGGCCAGGTGATGACCGAGAACGACGCCGGCTGGTCGGCCTTCTGGTGCTCCAACGGCAACCGCACCGACCCGCCCTCGGCCTCGGCGATCTACACCGGCAAGATGGTTGCCGAAGACACCGACGTGACCCGTGCCGACGAGACGGTGGGCTTCATCGTCTTCGAAGCCGGCCACGGCACCATCGGCGGTGTGGCCTTCGAGGCCCTGCTCGGCGCTGACACGGTGGCCGGGCCGACCAACAGCCCGCCCTATGTCTACACCTACAACACCGCCTTCGCCTCCACCCCGGAAGTGACGGTGGCCATTCTCAACGCCATGGACGGCAACAACGGCGGCTGGGCCCAGACCCACGGCACACCGGCCACGGCCTCCACGCTCAACCTGAGTATCGAGGAAGACGTGATCGGCGACACCGAACGCTCGCACACCACCGAGCAGGTGGCCTACGCGGTGTTCGAAACGGCGATGGTCTACCCCGCCGGCATGATCGACTGCAACAACAACGGTGTGCCCGATGACGAGGACATCTCCGGCGGCACCAGCCTCGACTGCGACGGCAACGGCGTACCCGACGAGTGCCAGGCGGACAGCGACGGCGACGGGGTGATCGACCCCTGCGACGGCTGCCCCTCCGACCCGAACAAGACGGCCCCCGGCGACTGCGGCTGCGGCGTGCCCGACACGGACACCGACGGTGACGGCACCGCCGACTGCAACGACGGCTGCCCCAACGATCCCAACAAGACCGCCCCCGGCGACTGCGGCTGCGGCGTGCCCGACACGGACAGCGACGGTGACGGCACCGCCGACTGCATCGACGGCTGCCCCGACGACCCGAACAAGACGGCCCCCGGCGACTGCGGCTGCGGCGTGCCCGACACGGACACCGACGGTGACGGCACCGCCGACTGCATCGACGGCTGCCCCGACGACCCGAACAAGATCGACCCGGGCACCTGCGGCTGCGGCGTGCCGGACACCGACACCGACGGTGACGGCTGGGCCGACTGCGTGGACAACTGCCCGACGACCTGGAACCCCGGCCAGGAGGACTGCGACAACGACGGCACAGGTGACGCCTGTGCCGGTGAGCCGGACTGCAACGCCAACGGCATCCCCGACTCCTGTGACATCGCCGACGGCACCAGCGAGGACCTCAACGGCAACGACATCCCCGACGAGTGCGAGACCGGCCCGCAGGAACGGATGGAGACCGGCACGGTGACCGTGGGCGGGACCCACGTCACGGTGAACCTCAACAACACCTACACCAGCCCGGTGGTGGTCTGCTCCGCCGACTATAGCAACAACTCGATCCCCATTGTCACCAGGGTGAGCAATGTCACGGCGAACAGCTTCGACGTGCGGCTGCAAAATCCCTCGAATGCGGCAGTGGCCACCGAAACGGTGAGCTACATCGTGATGGAGGAGGGCACCTGGACCATCGACGGCGTGAACTGCGAAGCCCAGCTCTACACCTCGACGGTGACCGATGAGAACAACAGCTGGAACGGCGAAAGCCAGACCTACGGCCAGAGCTACACCAGCCCGGTGGTCATCGGCCAGGTGATGACCGAGAACGACGCCGACTGGTCCTGCTTCTGGTGCGCGGGCAGTTCCCGCTCCAACCCGCCCTCGTCCGGCGCCCTGCTCACCGGCAAGGAAGTCGCCGAGGACGATGATGTGACCAGGGCCGATGAAGTCGTGGGCTTCATCGTTTTCGAGGCCGGCAACGGCACCATCGGCGGCACGGCCTACGAGGCCAAGGTGGGCGCCGACTCGGTGCGCGGCCCGGACAACGGCGGGCCCTACACCTACGCCTTCGACAGCGCCTTCGCCAGCACGCCGGCGGTGGCCATGATCACCATGGCGGCCATGGACGGCGGCAACGGCGGCTGGGCCAACACCGTGGGCGGGACCACCACACTGGGCATGGACCTCTGGGCCGACGAGGACCAGGTGCGGGACAGTGAACGGCGCCACACCACCGAGCAGGTGGGCTACGTGGTCTTCGAATCGACGGTGACGATCAACTGACCCGCTGAGGGAAAGAAGGAGGATTCAACCGCGGGGCCGGGCGTGAAAACGCCCGGCCCCGTTTTCATGCCGGAGCGGTCATGATGACTGAGAGGCCAGGAAGGTCTCATGAGACGTAGGTGACCCAATTGGTACAGAGGCCGGCATAGTGGTAGGACTGGGACGTGTCCCCGATCCCTCCCACGCCGACCATGCCGCTCACCGATTCTGACGCACCGAGCCCGCCTCCGAAATGGCCGGTGAACGTATCGTACCAGTTCTGGAAATGCCTTGATCCCTGAGGCGGGATGAGCGTCTTGCCGCAGGCCAGTGCACTGGTCTCAAAACTCTTTTCAGAATGAATGCTCGGCGGAGCATAGTACTTTTTAACGCTCATGCCCCCCCTCTCACGGCACCGGCTCAGGAGGAATAACTGATCCAGTTTTCGCACATCCCCGAGTAGTTGTATGAACCCGACGTGCCCCCTGGTCCGAACCCCACACCGGCCGAACCGCTCACCGACTCGCTGGCCCCGAACCCGGAACCGAGGTGACCGGTAAACGTGTCGTAAGGGCTGCCGAAATGCCAGGATCCCGGCGGCATTCCCAGCTGTTTAGCGCAGCCAAGGGCTGATGTCTCGAAACACCTCTCGGTCAGGATCACGGGCGGCGTGTAACTTCTTTTCATGGGATCCTCCTCGATCGCGTCGACGGCTGAAGGTGACCCGCGGCTCAGGACGTGAACTGGACCCAGTTCCCGCACAGGCCGGAGTAGGCATAGGACTGGGATGTGCCTCCCGGCCCGAAACCGATGCCCGCGGACCCGGAGATCGATTCGCTGCCCCCGAACCCGGCGCCCAGGTGGCCGGTGAATGTGTCGTAGGCGCTCATGAAGTGCCACGATCCCGGATCGCCCGGTGACTGCTTGGCACAGGCCAGCGCACTGGTTTCGAAACTCTTTTCGGAGCGAATGGTCGGCAAGGAATAGTCCCTCTTCATGCTCTCCCCTCCCCGGATCAGCCTCACGAAGAATAGGTGACAAAGTTCGTGCACTGGCCATAGTAGAAACCGGCGGAAGCGGAGGTCCCCCCCGGCCCGAAACCGATTCCCGCGGCCCCGGTTTCCGATTCCCGGTTCCCAAGGGACGGCCCCAGGTGACCGGTAAACGTGTCATACGGCGAACTGAAATGCCAGGCTCCCGGTGGATACTCACCGGGCGTCTTGGCGCAGGACAGCGCACTGGTCTCAAAACAACGTTCGCTGCTGATTCGCGGTGCGAAATAGTGCTGTTTCATCATCCCCCTCACGAAGAATAGGTGATCCAGTTCGTACACTGCCCGGAAATGAGATATGACGCGGAGGTTCCCCCCGGCCCGAACCCGATGCCCGCGGAGCCGGAGATCGATTCACTGCCCCCGAAACCACCGCCCAGATGACCGGTGAACGTGTCATAGGCGCTGCTGAAATGCCAAGACCCCGGCGGGTGATCAGGGGTCTTGGCGCAGGAGAGGGCGGAGGTTTCAAAGGATTTCTGCGTCACAATCCGGGGTGAGACATAGGTCTTTCTCATCGGCGACCCTCCGAGTTTACATCGTCTCCCGGGCCTGTACAACCAATCCCTCAGGAAGTGAACTGGATCCAGTTCCCGCACAGCCCTTCATACCAGTAGGACAGGGAGGTACCCCCCGGCCCGAAGCCGATGCCGATGGACCCGGAAACCGACTCGCTGCCGCCCATCCCAGGGCCATAGTGGCCGGTCCACGTGTCATAGGCCCCGGTGAAATGATACGACCCCGGTGGCGGATCGGTCGTCTTGCCACAGGCCAGCGCACTGGTTTCGAACGATTTCTCCGACGTGATCGTCGGCGCATCGTAATCCCGTTTCATTGTTGTGACCTCCGCATGAACGGTTCCCCCCGGTCGACGCTCTTCGCCGCGCGTCCGGACGCACCCGTCGGCCATATGCAATTGTCCATGAAATTTACGAACGGCTCAGGACCGGCCCCCAAGGCCGAGGAGATAGCCGCGAATCTGGGTGATCAGGCCCGCCTTCGGCTTGGCCGCCGTCTCGAGGTCGGAAAATTCGGGGTAGGTCTCGAGCCGCTGCTCCACGATCTTCTCGATCTTGCCGATGAATTCCTTGTTCTTCTTCAGGATCGTCTCGAAGCCGTCCTTGGGGATCATCAGCACTTCGATATCGCTCAGTGCACGAATCGAGGCCGTCCGTTCGCCGCCGGAAAAGAGGGCGATCTCGCCGAAAATATCGCCGGCGGACAGGGTGGTGACCCGCTTGCCCTGCTTGAGCACCTCCACCCGGCCGAACCGGATGGCGAACATGCTCTCCCCCGACTCGCCCTCCTCGGCGATCACCGTGCCCCGAGGGTAGTCGATCAGCTGGCTGTAGCCGGCGACCTCGGCGATCTCGTGCTCGTCGAAGGAGCCGAAGAGTTCCACCCCGCTCAGCGCCGCGAGCACGTCCTCGGTGCCGTGGGCCGCCGCAGACGGCTTGCCGCGGCGCTCGATCTGCAGCGTGCGGATGGGGAAGGGGATGGTGATGCCGTGGGCCTTGAAGAGGTACCAGATGTTGCGCATCACCGCGCCTTCCAGTCTCTGGTAGCCACGGTACTGCTTGGGGTAGAAGCGGATGCGGTAGTTGATCGAGAAGTCGGCGAACTCGGTGATCCAGATCTGGGGCTCGGGCTCCCAGCGCACGCCGGGCGTGGAAAGCACCGCCTTGCGAATGACCCGCATCACCAGGTCGGGGTCATCACCATAGGTGGTGCCGATGTCCTTCTCCCGGGCCGCACCGAGCTTGGTCAGGTTGCTGAACGTTCCCTTGGTCAGGCTGATGTTGGGGATGAGGATATCGTCCTGCTTCGTCGTCACCAGCCGCACCGCCCGCCAGGACAGCTCGCGCACTTCGCCGATCCGGCCCTCGTATTCCAGCCAGTCGCCGATGCGGATCGAGTTCTCGAAGTGGAACACCGTGCCGGCGATGAGGTTGGCCAGGGTATCCTGCAGAGCCAGGCCGAGCACCATGGTCAGCACCGCCGAGGTGGCCAGCAGCGGTGTGACGTTGATGCCGAACAGCTCCTTGAGCAGCACGAGGGCGAGGATGACGTAGACCAGACCCACCGAAACATCGGTGATCAGCTTGGAGACCCGGATCCCCTTGCCCGAGAGCCAGGTCAGCGAGAACGCCTTGAGCACGCTGACGAGGAAGATGGCCAGCAGCATGACCAGGGCGGCAATCAGCCCCTGGCTGACCAGTGGCGGAAGCGGCAGGTCGAAATAGGTCACCACGTCGCTGAAGAGCTGGATGAGAAAGGCGAGCAACAGGATGCGGACCCGTTTGCCAAGGATCGGGTTGCGGTGGCCGAGAACGCCGAGAAAAAGGATGAAAAGCAGCAGAAGGCCGCTGGAGGCGAAGGTCTTCAACTCGAAAAGAAGGTCCATGGAGTATCCACGATTGGTGCGGATCGTGCCCGTTTCGCAGGCGGATCAGCCCTTTGCCCCAGAGAATAGAGGGTTTCCCCGGTGCCGTCAAGGAGCGGTGGTGAAGGGGGTCAGATCAGGGGCGGTCGCCCCAGAACCAGGTGACATCGGTTGCCGTGGCCCCCGATGGCGGATAGGGCGGCTGGTTGTACGGCGGCGGCGTGACGTCCACCACCGTCAGGCGGACGATGTTCTTTTCCTCCAGCGTCTGCAGGTCGTCCACCTGGTTGTTCCAGCACTGGTTCCAGGTGCCGCTTGCAGCCAGGCTCACCGCACGGAACCGCCAGTTGTAGTACGGGGAGCCGCCACCGAGCCAGAGGTCGATCTTGCCGTCCACTACCCGCGGCGAATCGACCAGGTTGTCGATGGTCACACAGACCTTCACCGTGGTGGGCAGGGTGTTGTAGAGCGGCGTGCATTCGACGGTGGCGGCGATGGTCTGCTCCGTCGAGTGATGACTCGACCCGTCTCCGGGATCGGTGGTCGAAGAGCTGGAAGACGAGCACGCCATGAAGGGCAGCATGAACACTCCGGCACCAAGGACGATCATCAGCACGAGCAATCCTGACAGCAGTTTCCCGTTCAACGTGCACACCTCCCGGCAGATAGAGACCGGCAATGCGCCAACCAGTCACATCGCCCCTCCAACCCGCTTATCGGCGAAAACCGTGTCCACGTTTAGGGAAGCCTGTTATCATCCTTTTGATTCAATACATTGAAGCGGGGTTGAACGCAGGCGGCGCTCACCGTGACCGCCGGCGCGCCACCGTGGCATAGGTCACGGGGATGAGCACCAGGGTGACCAGCGTCGAGGCGAGCAGACCGCCGATGACCACCCGGGCCAGGGCGGCCTGGATCTCGGCGCCTGTGCCCCAGCCGATGGCCAGGGGGACCAGGCCGAGCACGGTGGTGGCGGTGGTCATCAGGATCGGGCGCAGGCGCAGCCGGCCGGCCTCGACCACCGCGTCGGTCGCGGTCATGCCGTATTCCCGGCGCAGCAGGTTGATCGCGTCGACGAGGACGATGGCGTTATTGACCACGATGCCGATGAGCATCACCAGGCCCATCACACTCTGGATGTTCAGCGTGGTGCCGGTGAGCAGCAGGACCGGCACCACCCCCACCAGGGCCACGGGCACGGCGAGCATCACGATCAGCGGGTCGAGGAAGCGCTCGAACTGGCCGGCCATGATCATGTAGACCAGCGCCAGGGCCATGAGGATGGCGATGGCAAAGTCGCGACGGGCGGCCTGCTGCTCTTCGTACTGGCCGCCAAAGAGCAGGGTGAACCCGGCGGGCAGCGGCGTGCCGGCCAACTCGCCACGCACCAGCTCCACCGCGTCGCCGAGGGCCACGCCGGCCTCCAGGTTGGCGGTAATGTACGTCACGCGCTGGCCGTCCACCCGTTCGATCTCCACCGGCCCAAGGGCCCGCTGCCGCCGCACCACGGTGGAGAGCGGCACGATGGCCTCCTCGGGTGTGCGCAGGGAAATGGAGTCCAGGTCGCGGGAGTCGAGCCGGTCCTCGGGGCGCAGGCGCACGGTGATCGGGAACTCGTCGCCGCCCTCGCGGTAGCGGCCGGCTTCCAGCCCGCCAACGTTGGCCAACAGGGTGCGGCCCACTTCGCGCACGGTGAGCCCCAGTTGGGCCATGCGGTCCCGGTCGAGGATCAATCGCTCCTCCGGCTGGCCCTCGCGCCGGCTGACCCGCACATCGGTGATGCCGGGCAGGTCCTCCATGCGGCGCCGAATGCCGGCTGCCACTTCGTCGGCCCGTTCGAGATCCCAGCCGCGCAGCTCGATCTCCAGTGCGTCCCCTCCCCCGGAGCTGAAGACCCGGTTGAGCATCCAGAGGCCCTGCTGGGCATCGACGTCGATCTCGGCACCGGGCACCTGGCCGTCCACACCTTCGCGCACCAGGTCGGCCAGCTCGGTGGAACCGTGACTGCGCCGGTCCAGCGGTTTCAGTTTCAGCTCCACCGCGGCATTGTCGCCACGCACCTCGGTGGCCACCAGTTGCACGTTGCCCGGCGGCACCACCTGCCGCACCTTGGCCTCCAGTTCCTCGAGGTAGCTGCGGGCCACGGCGATGTTGGTCCCCCGGGCCATCTCCAGCTCGATGTCGATCTCGTCGGCGTCGGTGCGCGGGGCCAGTTCCACCGGGATCAGCGGCCAGAGCAGCAGCGCCCCGACGAGCAACAGGACCGTCACGCCGAAGACACGCCAGCGGCGGCCGATGGCCGCGGTGAGCAGGGCGGTGTAGCGGTTCTCCAGGCGGCGGAAGGCACGCGAGAACGACGAGTCGCCCAGGGCCCGGCCGTTGCGCACCCGGGTGAGGCGCGAGGCGAGCATCGGCACCAGGGTCAGGGCGACGAAGAGCGAGCAGGCGAGGGCGAAGACCACCACCAGGGCCAGGGCCTGGAAAAGCGCCCCGCTGGTGGTGCGGGCGAAAACCACCGGGAGGAAGATCACGCACGTGGTCAGCGTCGAGGCGACGATGGCGCCGGTGACCTCGCGGGCGCCCACCCGCGCCGCGGCCGCCGGCTCGTCCCCCTGCTCCTCGCGTTTCCTCACGATGCTCTCCAGCACGACGATGGCGTTGTCCACGATCAGCCCCACCCCCAGGGCCAGCCCGCCGAAGGTCATCTGATTCAGGGTCATTCCGCCGAAGTAGAGCAGGCCGAAGGAGGCGATGACCGAGATGGGGATGGAGAGGGCGATGATCGCCGTGGAGGAGCGGCTGCGCAGGAAGAAGTAGAGGACGAGGACGGCGAGCAGCGAACCCCAGAGCGCCGAGCTGCGCACGCTGGCGATGGACTGGCGGATGAACTCGCTCTGGTCGCTGATCACCGCGAAGTGGACGTCGTCCCGCTCGGTGTTGATCCGCTCCATCTCCCGGCGCACCGCCCGGGCCACGTCCACCGTGTTCGCCCCGCTCTGCTTCTGGATCGCCAGGGTGATCGCCGGCACGCCGTTCATCTCCACGAGGTAGCGCACGTCCTCGTAGCTGTCGCGAACCTCGGCCACGTCGCGCACCCGCACCGGCCGGCCGCGGGGGCTGGCCACCACCGTGCGCGCCACCTGTTCCACCGACTGGTACTCGCCGAGGGCGCGGACGTAGAGGTCGCTGAAGCCGAGCTTGACGCTGCCCGCGGGCAGGGTGACGTTTTCCTGGGCCAGCGCCTGCTGGACATCGAGGGCGGTGAGCCCGGCGGCGAGCAGCCGGTCGCGGTCGAGATCGACACGGATCTCGCGGTAGATCCCGCCGCGGACGTTGATCGCCCCCACCCCGGGGATCTGCTCGAAACGACGGGCCAGATCCTCCTCCAGCAATCGGGTCAGCGACTCGAGGTCGCGGGTCGAGGTGACGGCCACGCTGACCACCTCGATCATGTCCAGGTCGAGCTTGAAGATCTCCGGCTGCTCGGCCTCCACCGGCCAGTCGTCACGCAAACGGTCGAGGGCTGCACGAAGGTCGTTGGCCGCCTCGTCGATGCTCGTGCCGCGGGCGAAGCGCAGGCGCACGCGGCTGCGCCCCTCCTGGGATCGAGAGGTGATCCGCTCGAGGTTGGGCAGGCCGGCCATTGCGTTCTCGATCGGGTCGGTGATGATCTGTTCCAATTCCTCGGGGCCCACGTCGGGGTAGTTGGTGCGCACGGTGAGCTCGGTGAACTCGATCTTCGGCAGCAGGTCCACGGGCAGGATGCGCAGGGAGACGAGGCCGACGACGATGAGGATCAGGTAGACCATCGCCGTGGCCACGGGGCGGCGGATGGAGAGGTCGGTGATGCCGGCCATCTCAGTGTCCTCCCGCTGAACCGGCCTCCGCCGTGAGGAGCGCCTCGTCCACCGCTTCACGGGTCTCGGGGAGCTCGGCGCCGAGCACACGGGCCATCTGTCGCTGCCGGGAAAGGAAGGTCTCCAGCAAATCTTCCCGCTGCAGCGCTTCGAGGCCGAGGACATGGTGCCAGCTGGTGGGCCGCACCCGCGCCTCTGCGCTGTCTGTATCGGCAGCCTTCATCGCCTCGTCGAGGAGGTGCTGGCCCAGGGTGATCACCCACTCCCCTTCCTCGGCGCCGTGCACGCCGGCCGCCCCACGGCTCTCGGATACCAGCTCCACCTGGCGGCGCACCACACGCCGCACCTGATCGGGAATGTCAGTGCCCGGCGTCTCGGGTTCAGTGAGCCCGTCCGCATCCTCGACAACGAAGAGGTGAACGAAGCCGGTGCGCGGGTCTTCGCGCAACGCGCTGAAGGGCACCAGCGTGGCCTCGCCGGTGGCGCCGTGCAGCAGCCGCACGGAGACATACATCCCGGGCAGCAGCCGTCCCTCCCTGTTGACCACTTCGATCTCGGCCTCCGTGCTGAAGCTGGAGCGTTCGAGGAAGGGCGAGATGCGCGTGATCTCTCCGCGCACGGGGTCCACTTCGCCGCGCCTGGTCTCGATCTCCGCCAGCGTGCCCACCACGATCGAATCGAGCATCGCCTGGGTCAGCGAAATCTCCACCACGAGATTGGTGAAGTCCCCGACGAGAAAGAGCAGCGTGGAGGGGTCGACCAGCATGCCCACCTCGACCTCGCGCCGGCCCACCACGCCATCCACCGGCGAACGGACCACCGTGCGGGTCATCGCCGCCCGACGCTCCTCCACCGTAGCGCGGGCCTGCTCCACCCGGGCCTCGTCCTGGGCCGCCTGGGCCGCGGCCGCGGCCAGCTGGGCCTCATCGGTCTCCAGGTCGAGGTCGGAAACCAGTCCTTCGCGGGCCATTACCCGGGTGCGGGTGACGCGGGCGGTGATTTCGTCCACCCGGGCCCGGGATTCCAGGGCCGATGCTTCGGCCAGCCGCAAACTCGCCTCGACCTGCTGCAGCTGCTCGCGCCGCATGTCGTCGTTAAGGATCACCAGCGGCTGGCCTGCCGTCACCCGATCGCCATTGCGCACCAGCACCTTGACCACCGCGGCCGAAATCTCGGAGCGCACCGCCACCTGGTTGCGTGCCCGCACCACGCCGCTGAGCATCTCCTCGAGGGGCAGGCTGCCGTACCGGGCCGGCACCGCTTCCACCGCGGTCGGGGCCTTCTCCTCCACGGTGCCCCCGCCGCCACCCGCACCACCGCCGCAGCCCCAGGCCGCCAGCACCACCGCCAGCAGGAGACAGAGTGCGCCCACTGGCCGCTGGACGGCCCGGCAGGGGGAGAGATCATCGATCGACGGCATGGCGTGCTCCTTCGTTCCGGCGGAACCTCGGGTTCCGGGAGAACATCGACTCGTTGCGGACCACTGTTCTCAACGCCCTGGCGGCGGAACCACCACCCCGGCGCTGCGACTTCCGGCAAGCCGGCTCATCCCTGGCGAAATGAGGATTGTACTCCAAGTCGCCCGGTATTGCTGCAGATTTCAACCGGCCGCATTGTGAATTCTCAATGAATTCCCGGCCTTCAGCAAGCCGCCGCACTCTCGGGGACCCCGTCATTGAGAGGCGTTCCCCCTTCCCGTCATCGAGAGGAGCGCCCCGCACGGGCGCGACGAAACAACCTCGTGATAATGCCGGCCACAAAACCACCACCCCACCTCGACAGCAACCGCCCCGGAACCAGATCGACTTTCAGGCGTTGTGATAGATTGATCGAGAACCGCCCTGACGCCATCCAAGGGGGAGCCCAATGCCATCGATACCAGTCCGATCCAGCTGCTGCGCTCTGCTCTGCACAATCCTGCTGATCCTGGCCGCCCGGATTCCCGCCGGCGCCATCGTCCTGCGCCACGACATCGACGACTCGGCCTGCCGCGAGTTGTCCCGCGACTACCCCATGGTCTGCCGCATCGGGGGCGGCATGGGCACCTTGATCGATCCATCCTGGGTCATCACCGCGGCGCACGTCGCCGACGGGCTGCCCCGCAAGGCGGCCACGGTCCGCTTCGGCGAGACCGTCCTGCCGGTGAAAGCGGTCCACATCCACCCCGACTACGCCGACGAGGAAAAGCACCGCGACCTGGCCCTGCTGGAGCTGACCGAGCCGGTGAAGGGGATCACACCAGCCCGGCTGGCCGGGCCCGGCGAGATCATCGGCACCCGGGTCACCCTGGTCGGTGACGGCCGGAGCGGCACCGGACTCACCGGACCACAGGAGGGGCCACGCGTGATGCGCGCCGCGCACAACCGTGTGGACGGCGCGCGCCCCGGCTGGATCTCGTTCGTCTTCGACGCACCGCCGAAGGGCGAGCCGCTGGAGGGGATCAGCGGCCCCGGCGACAGCGGCGGGCCGGCCTTTGCCGAAAGCGACGGGGCACCGCTGATCGTGGGGGTCAGCGCCTACAACGACGGCGACCCGCAGTGCGTCTACGGCACCATCGAGCACTACGCCCGCGTTGCCGACGAGCAAGACTGGATCGACGGCGTGATGAGCGGGAAGATCACGAGTGAAACCGCCTCACCGAAACTGATGCGCCTCTCCGCCGGGGGCGACCAGCAGGCCACGGTCTCGCGTGCCCAGCCAAAGGTGGTGGAGATCCCCGAGGCCGAGGACGCCAGGCTCTGGGCCGTGGTGGAGCAGCTGGTGGGCGCCTTCGAAGCGAACGACCGCGAGGCCTTCCTCGCCCTCTTCACCGAACGTCGGCTGGCGCGGGCGAAACGGGAGAACGACCCGCTGGAGTCGATGATCGGCTTCATGGCCCAGGTGCAGCGTAAACGCGGCCCGATCGCCGGCTTCCACCCCCTCGACCGCACCGCCTTCACCATCGAGGACTCGGCCTTCCCCATGCGCCCGGTGACCTTCCACCTCGAGGACGGCATGCCCGGCTACCTCGGCATCGCCATCGACGACCAGGGCAGGATCGACCACTTCTCGCTCTTCGTCATGGAAAACGTCTGCCCCAACGGCAGGACGTGCACCGAAGCAATACCGCTGGAAGCGCTGAAGGAGCATCCAGAATAAAGGGCGGAGTAAGGATTTCGGGCCAATCAGTTCAGCAGCGCCTTTGCCCGCTCAGCCAGCTTACCCCAGGGATAGCGATCACGGGCCGCCCGCAGGGCTTCGACCGCAGCCTCATGGTCCCCGGCTTCGTAAGCGGCGAAACCATACTTGTAGGCCACGTAGACGAAGGGGATGATGGCGGCGGTATCCCTGCGGGACAGTTCCCTGAGGTGAGTGTAGCTCTCGACGAGGAGTACGAGCCCTTCGTCCCTGTTGACCCGGTGATACATGTCAACCGCTTCGAGCATCTGCAGCCGGGCATCCACCATTTCCCGTTGGCTATTCTCCGCCAACAGGGGTCGGTCCACGTCAGGATACTGGGGGACACGATCAAGTTCGATGTCCACCAGGGCATTCCAGATATCACGCTGCTGGGGGAAATAACGATGCTCATTGACCTTGCCAGCCTCTTCCGGCTCGAGGTAGACGATGGAACCAGCCTGATCTCGGGCCTTTTCAGGCTCTTCCCTGAGCAAGGCGGGAATCAGAAACCAGCTGCGCCAGATCGGGTTCTTCGGGAAAGGATCAAAATACGTATCCAACCCGCGGAAGATACTCCCCACATCGTCACCGCCGAGAATCCGTGCGGTGACATACATTTCACAAAGCCCGTTCATATCAAACGTATCGTAGCTCTCTTCAAACTTTTGCGCCGCCCCATTTCGGTTCAACAGCAGCAGCAGTTCTCCCTTCCGGAATGACAGACGGCCCGCGTGGATCACTTCTGCCGGATGGAAGGGCAAAAACTGCGGAGCCAGTTCGGCACGGCCGGCTTGCTTCAATACCGAAATCGCCCTGCTTTTCACAGCGTGTACCAGGGGATAATCCGCCCCAAGCCCGATCTCATTCAGCAAGCGGAGGGCCTCCCAGAACAGATAAACCCCGTCCTCGACTTGGCCGTTCTTTACATACGATTCGGCCTGACGCATTTTCGGATAGAGAAGTTCGTAACTGCGCTTCGCGGCATCGCTTTGAGGATCCAGGTTCGCACGGGCGGGGTACCACGGATCGGTCGTCAAGTGTGCGCTCGAGTTGATCAGGATCTTTTTGCCATCCATCATGCTGATGCGGAACAATCCGTTTTCAACGGCATCGAACTCGACGCCGAAGTTTCCGAGTTCCCCCAGGGGACGATACGAGTCAATATGGTTGATATCCCTGACGAAATCAGAGAATTCCTCATCGAGAATATCCGGCGAGACCCCATACCTTCCCATCCCGCAGGTGAAAAAGACATCCTGGGATCCCATGTGGTTATTGGCTGCCAGAACCCCCAGCACCCTCCTTCGCGTGGAGGACCGCTGGTGATGGTAAACCGGTCCCGCGGCAAAGAAATGCATCCGGCCGGAGTTGCCGAACGCACCACCGATTTCCAAACTCGCACCGGAAACGAAATAGAGGATGTCCGGGTAATACTGGTGCGAACATTTCAGGACCCCGTCGAAATAGTCGTCGCAATCAAAATCTATTGAATCCAGCAATTCTAACTTGAACAACTTCTCTTCGTATTTCGATCTGAACGGGTTGAACGCAGCCAACAGGTCGATGGGGGTTTTCATCATCCGCTTACCGTTTTCGCTGATCACGATGACCTGGGGGCGCACCCAATCCGTCTCACCGAAACCCTCGGTCCTTCCCCCGAAGGCCACGATGTATCGCCCGGTCTTCCCTACCGGCGCTGGAAGTTCCTCGTATCGGATGATCTTACCTTCCAACTTGACCGTCCCGACGGTATCGCCGTCGGAATCCTTGAAGACGAGTGTTTTCTTATCATCAGCTACGACAGGTAAGACGGCTGGTGCGTTCCGGGCATCGCCCGATGAGTCATTTTCGGCCGTTCCTATACCAGCAGCCTCTCTTCCGATAGCGGCGCCACCTCCACTCCCCAATCTCTCCTCGTTTTTCTCCTCATCATTCGCCGCCTGCAGATCCTCTCGCGGGCTCACCCCCCACCCGATGAGCATAGCCAGGACCACCATGACAGCCAGGTACACCAAGAATCTCATCGAACGGCTCGGACGGCCGAAGAAGCGTCTAAGAAACAGGCCCTCCATGCTGGGGTCCGCACCGTTGTTGCTCTCTTTGGACTCCACCACGATATATTCGATACCGTTCTCAACACCGTTCATGGAGCAGGCATTGGATGAACCCGAGTTCGGAGGGACATTACCAGGCCGTTCAGCAGCTGACAGGGTCGTTTCGTCTCCATTGCGTTCTGACGGATCAACGATGGCGCGGGGGCCTTTCCCCTCCGAGGGGGTGACGGTCTCTGCTCCGAGATCAAGGCGATGGAAGACGACCCTGTATTCCCCTCTCGGTATCTCCAGCCTCAATTCGCACGGATGACCCTGCAACGCATAGTACTCGTTCAGCTTGGTCCTGAGCCGCATGATCAGGTTGCGGACGTTGATCTCCGTCTCGGCCCCATCCCCGTAGAGTTCCTGGGCCAGGTCGTACTGCGTTGGAGCATCGCCGTTCTTGGACCAACGCCACTCGCAGAGGTACAGCAAGGCCTGCTGCAACTTCTTGGCCCGCGAGAAGTCCGGGCTGACGAGAATCAGCTCAAGCTCTTTTTTTTCTTGGGTTTGTATATCCATCAGGGGCTGTTCAAGATAGGGTAATACCATTCATATTACGCATCATACGCTTGTCAGAACAGACAGATATTACCATCATAACGAGTGTGAGAAAAGAACACGACCAAGCCGTACTTAACATCAGCGTTCCCCATCTTATACGTGGAGGCGCGCATGGTGCAGGAAAATCAAACTCGCTGATGAAGACATCTATCGATCCTCAGCGATGGACCACAAAAACCAGCAAACGCGTTTATCCCAAGAGGCAATTAGTGCCTCTATAGAATGTCAGCGCGGTCAGCGTCCAGAAAATTGACCATGGACTCAAAAACACTACCAACTATCACATCAGGCACGATAGACATTCACGGAAACCTCATGCCCATCAAGTAGCTTGGTGCAACGAATATCAGGATTTGGCAATGGATTTACACATACTCCCCAATATCGTATCGGGATCGTTACACTTCCAGGGAAACCTTCGACCAGTGCTTGATTTCTGCTCCAACACAACAGTCGGCTATGTCCCCATTACGCCGTGCGGCGTGCTGGATGAGGCCATCAAGTACGCCATCTATAGCCAACAGAAATTGAACGCCATGAGCCGGATAGAGATCTGTGATCGCGTCGTCCAGGCCTCACAACATCTCGAGCAATTACTGGATGATGAGTCCTGTCTGATAGAGCTGGCCTCGCGCTCAACCGGATATACGACAAGGGCCATCAAACATGGAGTTACCAATAACATCCTGGCCATGAGGACCTGCACGGAGCGCCTGGAGAGCATATTTGGATCGCGGAATATTCAAAACAACACGATCAAACCAGTAGGGCCGATAGTTGGTGTTGGCAGCGCCACCATGCCGGAAACGCTCCATGCCATCATGATGTGCTCCTTGCTGGCCGGTTGCGTTCCAACCATCAAGAACGATAACAAGCGACCGTACCTGGCATATATGTCTGCTGAGGCCTTCCGTAAAGCCGGCCTGCCGGTGCAACTCGTCTCACTCGACACCAGGTCTGACATGTTTGGCGTTGCCCAATTCATAAACAGGCCTGAATTCCAGAGAGTTATCTTCATGGGGAGCCTGACCCATGCACATCATATTTCAGGGTACGAGGTCCTGCAGAACTTACTTGACCTCGGTGTTTCCAGAGTTCAGGCCCTGCACCATATCGAGCGCTTTAACAGCATACCCCAGAAATACATCACGTTTGTGGCGCACCTTGGCGTCAGCTACGCACATTCGTTTTCGTCCGATCGCTGTACCGAAGCCACTATTCGAGGCGCCAGCCTGTACCGCTTCTCCTGCAAAAGGACTCATCTCCATGGGATCCACCCCGAGGCCTACCTCCACCATAAATGTCAACTCATCGAGACGGCACAGCATGCCGACGATATCCATCTCATACAACGTGCGCCAGATACGTCCTGGACCACTGCAGAAACTGCCTATTTCACTGAACTGCTGAACTGTGGTGATCTCATCCACAATGGTGCCCTTAAAATCGTTGAAATCTCGCTAAACGGTCAAGACAAGGACTCCCTGGCCAAAGTGCTTGCCACGGAATGCCAGAAGGAAGTACTGGCACTGATCAAGGCTGATCCCCAGGATTTCATTAGCCTCTGCAATGATATTTCCCAACACTTGCCGCGAAAGATGTTCCTCGAGACGGCACTATGGGCAGACCTTCAACACCCTGAAGGTCAAGACACAGAAAAACTGTTTAAAGCAAACATACGGTCCTTCGGCCTTGTAACCAATGCTCCGACCATTCATGCCTGGGGAAGACCGGCAGACAATGTCTACGGAAGCCATGAAGGAAGCTTTATTGAGGGATTGCTCTCCTACCAGAACTCAGCAGAGAGAATCGCATGACATACCAGCTAAGAGCATTTTCCGACAACGCAGTGCAACCCATACCGGCATACAGATCACATCCTCTCTATATAGGGGATAAAGATGTTTACACGGATTTTGCTTATTTTCACCTCGATGCCAATACTGCGCTAAAATTTCCTCAACTCGCAAAGGAAGTTGACGCTTACAATACATCAGGCTGGAAAGGTGAGGATATTGAACGGGCCCTCTGTGAAAATGATGTCATAAGCCACATTTACTCTTGTTGGCATATTGCCAACAATCACCATATTCAAGCCGCCATAATCGCAGCCAATACAGCGTTCAGCATACTCAACTCTATAGTTGCATAATTCCGACGAATTATTCAGCGCCAGCCCAGTGCTGACGCGGGTTAGAGCGGTCTAATACGCTGTTTCCATAATCCACCCGGGGTGAGGTACAGAAACGAGCCAAAAATAGAAAAGCGGCCGCCAAGTGGGTTAGAATTGGTTCGACCAAAAACCAACAATTACTAACCAAAGGAGACCGCTTTTCATGGCCAAGCCTAGCAGAAAAGACGTGCAGAAAGCCACCCGAAAACTTCCCCTTCTTCGCTTCGAGAGCCAGCGGCTGACCTCCTTCTCCGGCCTGATCCTCTTCCAGCGTGTGTTCGATCACCTTGACCTGAAGCGGCGGCTCCGGCGTTGCTACCGGCACCTCGAGTCCGGCAACATCTTCGACTACACCCGGCTCTATCTCCTGCTCGTGGTCCACTTGCTGCTGGGCTACCGGTGCCTGCGGGAGGTCCGGTACTACCGGGACGATCCTCTTGTGCTTCGCCTTCTCGGTCTGAGCCAGTTGCCCGACGTATCCACGATCAGC
>Ga0180429_10001039_pt1 | contig 23966 bp, 11 predicted proteins | sample SS_ome_FD_132428 | JGI IMG/M metagenome (GOLD analysis project Ga0180429, IMG submission 132428) | Hypersaline lake sediment archaeal communities from the Salton Sea, California, USA - SS_1_S_1 metaG | ecosystem: Environmental > Aquatic > Non-marine Saline and Alkaline > Hypersaline > Sediment ...
CACCGCGTCGCCGCTGCGATCGAACCAGGTCAGCGAGCCGACCTCGTCCAGCGAGCGCCCGGCCTCGAGCGCGTTCGCCAGCGCCAGCAACGGGCCCTCGCCCTCGTGGAACACGATCGAGTCGAGGCACGCGTCCATGCCCGGTGCGCGCATGAGCTTCGCGCCGATGTACGCGAGGAAGCCGCCGCCCGCCGTCACGTGGCAGTCCGGCAGGTGGCGCTTGATCAGGCGCCCGAGCGTCAGCGCGGGGATCAGCTGGCTGCCGTAGATGATCGAGAGTCCGACGAGGCGCGGGCGGCGTTCGAGCAGTCGCGGCAGGAGCGCGGTCTCGAAGTGTTCGACGAACGGGTTCTGCTCCTCGTCGAGCGTCGCTGCGAGGACCTGCTCGGAGCGGTCGTTCGCGTACCCCATCGTGAAGTTGTGGGGCGTGAGCACGGTGGGGAAGTGCGCCGCGGAAACGAGGCGCAGGCCCGCGTAGAGCGTGCCCATCGCCTCGAGGTAGGCCTCGTGTTCGTAGAAGCGCTCGCCGCGCACGACGCGTTTCGCCTCCTCGACGCGCTGCGGCAGGCCCGGCGCTGCGACGGCCGCCTCGGCCGCGGCGCGGAAGCGCTCCATGTCCTCGAAGGCCAACGCGTCCGCGCCCTCGAACGCGTCGACCGGCAGGCGCTCGGCCACGCGCGCGGCGCAACGCTCGAGGTACGGCTCGGACAGGAAGCGGTCGTAGGCCTCGACGCTCGCATCGATCAGCCGTACGTCACGCTGGCCGTTCTCCTCGAGGAAGGCCTTGAGGCACGGCAGCGCCAGGTAGGGCTGTGTGAAGTGACCCTGGGGCGGGAAGACGAGGTCGATGGGGAAGTTCTTCGTGTCGATCATCGCGTCGTGGTGGCCGGCGCTCCGGCCGCCGTGTTCGGGTGTTCGGCGTTCGGTCCGGCGTCGCGCTCCGCGGGGCCCGTCACGAGTCCGCGTGCCTCGAGGGCGTCCAGGAGCGCGGGGTCGACCGCGTCGGGCTCGAGACCGTCGAGCTGTTGCAGCGCGTCGGCCACCGCGCTCGAGACGACGACGGTGCGCAGCGCGCCGCTCGCCGCACGCGCGACGGCCAGCGCGCGCGGTTCACGCACCTGCGGAGCGCCGTCGCGCCAGGCGCGTGGATCCTCGACGGGGTCGAAGCGCGCTCGCACGACGCTCGCACACCGCAGGCGCCCGTCGTCGGCGTCGCCGCGCGCGCTCTCGCGCACGATGGCCTGTTCCCAGCGCAGCGCGTCGAGCACCTCGTCGTGGTCGCGCGCGAGCACGAACGACTCGAACGACCGGCCGCTCGCGCGCCAGGCGCGGTAGGTCCCGAGCGCGTCGAGGCCGAGGCGCCGCGCGAGCAGCGCGAAGGTGCGCGCGTACCGCATCAGCACCGGCGGCAGCTCGTCCGCGAGCTCGCGCAGCCAGCGCGTCCGCGCCTCGCCGCCCTCGGCCAGCACGGCGAACGAACCGAACAGGTCGGGGTGCGCGTCGATGAGCGCGCGCTCGGCGGCCGAGTGACCGGCGCCCCACGCCATGTCGGGGACGATGCCTTCGAGCGGTCGCGACGCGCCGCCGTCCCGCGCGCCCAACTCGCACCCCGGCTGTGGGTTCGGCAGGTGCAGCGAGAGGTGGACGGGCGCGCGCAGGCTCGCGTCGAGGCACAGGTCGAGCGTGCGCGCGAGCTCCGCGTCGCCCTCGCCGGGCAGGCCGAGCACGAGCGACAGGATCGAGGCGACGCCCGCGCGGTCGAGGCGCTCGATGCGGTCGAGCGGGTCGAGTCCTTCGTCCATGCGCTTGCCGTGGCGGTTGCGCAGGACCGGGTCGCCGGTCTCGATGCCGAGCAGCACGCGGTAGCAGCCCGCGCGACCCATGGCGTCGATCAGTTCGTCGTCGAGGTGGTCGACGCGCGCGCGCACCTCGAAGGGGATCGCGTCGCCCTTGGACCGCACGCGTGCCTCCAACGCCGCGCACACCGCGAGCGCGTCCGCTCGGTTCGCGCCGAAGATGTCGTGGCACAGATACACCTGCTTCGCGCCGTCCATCGCCATGGCGTGTTCGACCTCGCGCACCAACCGCTCGACCGGCAGCGTTCGCGAACGCCGCTTCCAGGTGCGCCCGATCGAACAGAAGGAGCAGTCGTAGACGCAGCCGCGACCCGAGTCGATCGGCACCAGGCCGTCGTCCTCGCCGGTGATCGCCTTGTACGCCGCGAGCGGCGGGAGCAGGTGCCACGCCGGGTCGGGCAACTCGCCGAGGTCCTTCAGCGGATCGCGATCGGGCTCGCTGCGCACGCGCCCGTCGGCGTCGCGCCAGCTCGTGCCCGCGACGCCCGCGAGGTCGCGTCCGTGCGCCAGGCGCTCGAGCGCTTCGATCAGCGTGACCTCGCCCTCGCCGCGCACGATCGCGTCGACCGCGTGGAAGCGCTCGAGCAGGCGCTCCTCGACATCGGTGGTCCCCGGTCCGCCGAGCAGCACCGGGGCGCCGGGCGCGCGGCGTTCGATCTCGGCCGCGATGGCGAGCGCCGCCGGCAGCGTGGCGCCCATGCACGACAGGCCCAGCGCGACGCGCGGCGGTCCGTCCGCGAGCAGGAGCTCGGCGCAGTCGCGCGCGAGCGCGTCGCCGTCCGCGACCTGGCCCGCGGCGAGCCGGTACGCGAGGTCCTCGAGGCGCGCGCGGACGCCCGCGCGTTCGAGCGCGCCGCCCAGTCGCAGCAGCCCGGGGGGCGGCATCGAGTAGCCGAAGGTGTCGGCGTGGGGCGCGGAGGCGAGGACGACGTCGGGGGCCACGGCGCCATGATGCCGCGGGCGCGACGGCGCGTTCGGCGGCTGTGACGGAGCCTCTCCGCAGCGGGAGAGGAAAACCCTGCGCGGCGCGACGGCGCGCGCGCGGCGGCGTAGTCTCCTCGCCCGCGACCACCGGCAGGCGTCGCGCTCGGAGCCTTTCCGAGAAAGTCCCTGCTCCGGCTTCGCCCTCGACGGCGATGCGGCGTCAGCCTCGTCGATCCGTGCTCAGCGACCCTACAGGGTCGCCTGCGCCGTCTCGACTTCGTCTTCCTAGCCTCGCCGCCGATGGCTTTGCCTCGCGACGGGACTTTCTCGGACAGGCTCCTATCGTTCGTCCGTCGTCGCTCCGATCGTTCCCGCTCCCGCACGCACCCGTATGCGAACCGCGCCCTTCGTCCTCGCTCCGTCCCGCTCCCTCGCGCCGCTGTGCGCCTTCGCGCTCCTCGCCGCGTGCGGCGACGGCGACGACTTCGACGCCTTCGAGATCCGCACCGGGCGCTTCACCGCGAACGCGGACACGCCGCTCCTGCAGTCGGGGAACCTGGGCGTGTTCGTCGCCGACGAGGCCCTCTCGAACCGCGGCAGCCTCAACGACGACCCCGACCTCCCGCCGACCGTCATCGACAGCGACACCGACGACGAGATCGCGATCGCCGTGCGCCTCGACGACGGCTCGGAGTTCGCGACCGGCGTCGAGCCGCGCGAGATCGCGATCAACGGGAACAGCGTGTACTTCTCCGTCGACGAGGAGCCCGGCACCGACTGGAACGGCGACGCCAGCTTCGATCGCGTGCTCGTCCGCTGGAACCAGGGCATCGCGGCGGCGCGCTTCGTCGCCGTGCTCGACGACCACGGCGGCGTCGACCTGGCCGACTCGCCCGGCCGCATCTTCTTCGTGCAGGACACCGTCCCGTCCGGCGACGAGACCAACCTCGCCTACGTCGAGAGCGGGAGCGCGGACACGCCGATCGTCGTCTCGGCCGAGTCGATGGAGGGCCCGCTCGAGGTGACCCTGCTCGGCACGATCGACGACCTGATCCTGTGCGCCCTCGACGAGAACGCGAACGGCAACCAGAACGGCGACGCCGACGCGACGGACGGGCTCGTGCTGTGTCTGGTCGACGGCGACGCGCAGACGCCGGTCCTGGTCAAGACCGGCTTCGCACTGCCCGACGACACGCAGATCCCGTTCGCCGTGCGGCGCACGGGCGCGAACGCCTGGCGCGTCGCGTTCTTCGTCGGCGAGGAGCAGCAGGGCGCCGGCAGCCTCAACGCCGCGGCCGACTTCGGCGGCACCTGGAACCCGAGCCAGTGCACCGGCGGCGACGACGTCGACACGAACGACTTCGTGCTGCACGTGCTCGACTTCGAGGACGGCGCCGTGACGCCCGGCTCGGTCGTCAACACGGGCCTGTCCGGCGTCGCGACGCCGGCGGACAACCGCGTCTTCCTGTTCGACGACGTCGCGGCCTGCCTCAGCGAAGAGGCCGGCTTCGGAGCCGGCGGCTGCGACTACGACGGCGTCGGCGGCGCGACCGACACGATGCTGCGCTGGATCGACCTGACCGACCTCGACTCGGCCGGGCTCACGACGGCGCAGATGCTCGCCGTCGACACGACCCTGCCCGGCGGCGGGCGCGGCGTCGTCGAGCTGTCCGAACGCTTCGTCGTCGCGAACTCGACGACCTTCCAGATCGACGGCGTCGACGTGACCGAGCCGTTCCTGCACTGGATCAACCCGCGCGCCGGGACGCCGACCTGGTCGTCGAACTTCCGCGACTCGGGCGGGACGACGGGCACGCCGTTCAAGGCGGCGGTCGACTACCTCGACGACGAGGTGCGCGCGAGCCGCGTGGGGATCGGCCTGCTCGAGCAGTCGCTGCAACAGAACCTGAACCGCGGCTGCCTGGGCGTGGACAAGGACGGCGTGGTCGGTGACGACGCCTTCGACCTCGACGACACGATCGCCAGCTGGATCTTCTACGGCACCGCGGTCGACGCGATGTTCGTGGCCGGCGTCGGCTGGGCGGTCCAGGAGGGCAACTCCGGGCTGATCGTCGTCGGCGGCCAGGCCGTGTTCCGCGTCGACGAGAGCGAGGACGGCTTCGACTGGAACGCCGACGGGGACACGACGGACCAGGTTCTCTTCCGCAGCTTCGTCAACGCCTGCGAGTCGCGGAACATGGGCACGCTCAACGCGATCCCCGGGACCGACGCGATCGTCTCGAGCGGTATCGGTGGCGCGCTCTACCTCGTGGACGAGAGCGCGGTCGGCGCGGGCGGCGCCGATCTCAACGGCAGCGGCGCGGCGGCCGGCTTCGCCGTGCGCAACTTCCGCTTCTGAGCGGCTGCGCGGGTCGAGCGCGCGGCGTTCGCTAGCGGCGCGCGCGCTCGAGCGCGGCGCGCACGCAGGCCGCGGCCAACACGCTGCGCGCGGCGGGCGACTCGAGCCCGTCGTGCACGGCGGTCAGGCGGCGACCGCCGTCGGCCGCGAGCGCGCGCTGCGCCAGGGCCTCGAGCTCGCTCGACGCGCGTCCGGTCGGCGCGCCCTCGAGCGCGGCGGTGACGACCTCGGCGGCCGTCGCGTCGCGCCCCAGCTCGAGGAGCAGGTCGGCGAGCGCGAGCGCACGCTCCGTGCCCTCGCCGGCCAGGAGCCGGGCGCGCTCGAGCGCTTCTTCGTCCCCGCGACCGTCGCGGTGCGCGCGCCAGGTCTCGAGCAGGGCCGCGCTCCAGCGATCCGAGGTCGCGAGCAGCGTCGCGTGCCGCGTGTCGCCGCCGCGCTCGAGGTCGCGCGCGAGCAGGAAGCGCGCATGCACACCGAGCGTGGTCAGGGCCGTCGCGCGCTCCCACGCGGCCGCGCCGTTCCCTTCGCGCGCGAAGGCGTGGGCGAGGCTGCGGCCCAAACGCTCGCGGCCGACCACGTCGCGGCGGCCGAGCGACTCGAACAGCGGGGCGAGCACGCTCGAGGGCACGTCGCGCGCCGCGGCGAGCGTCTCGGCCGCGCGCGCGTCGCCGCTGCGCACCAGGTCCACGAGTTCGATCGCCTCGGCGCGGCGGCCCAGGTCCCACAGGCGCACGGCGGCCGCGCCGCGCGCGCCGTCGAACTCGGGTCGCGCGCCGTGCGCGGCGAGCAGATCGAGGGCGGCGTCCACCGCCTCGGCGTCGAGGGCCGCGTCGAACACGCGGCGCGCCGCCGTCGCCGCCGCCGCGGGGTCGCGCTCCGTCAGCTCGTCCAGCGCGGCGATGCGCGCGTCGAGGTCGGGGCCGCGACGCGCCAGTCCTTCGAGGCGCCAGCCCTCGGCCGCGGCCAACAGTCCGGTCGTGCCCTCGGCGGCGCGGCGGGCCCAGTCGACGCGTCCGACCAGGCACAGGGCGCGCACGCGTTCGCGGCGCGCGGCCGCGGGGTCAGGTGCGTCGAAGCGCTCGAGCAGGTGCGCCAGGGCGACGACGGCCGAGGCGTCGTCGGCATCGACGCGGGCGTCGACCGCGTCGCGCAGCCAGTCGGCGAAGGCGTCGTCCGGGGCGGCGCGCGCCACGAGCAGCGCGCCGCGCGCGTCCCCGGCCGCGATCAGGGCGTCCGCCACCGGGCGCCAGTGGGCTCGGCGGGCGTCGTCCCGCAGCTCCGCGAGGTCGCGCTCCAGCCGTTCGAGCCAACGCAGGGCGTCGCGGCGCTCGGGGGTCGAGGCGGCGGCGCCGACGGTGACCGCGTCCCCGTCGACCTGGGCGCGGGCCGGGGCGACGACGACGAGCGCCGCGAGGAGGGCGGTGCCGGCGAAGAGGAGGGCGGGGAGCGTGGTCGAACGAGTCACGGGGCGGGGCCTTGGATCCGGGGCCGTGGGACCGGGGGTGCCGTGGGACCGGTGGGTCTCCTCGGGGAGCATCGACCGCGCGACCGCTCGATCTTCACGCCGCTCGGTCCTCGTTCGACGCGGGACGGGGCCGATAGGCTCTGCGTGCCGATGACTCCGACCGATCCTCCCTGGGCGCGACCTGCTCCGCGCGCGCGCCGGAACGCTCCCCGGCACGATCCCCGGTGCTCGGCCCGGCGCACCGCCCGGCGCGGCGCACGCGCGGCCCTGGCGCTCCTGCTCGCGCTCGCGGCGGCCTGCGGCGGCCGGTCCGACGCGCGGCCGACCGATCCCGCCGGCCGCGCCTTCGCCCTGGCGCAGGCGGGGCGCGCCCGGGTGGTGGCGGCGGGGTTCGAGCCCGACGCGCGGGTGCTCGAGGCCGCCCACGCCGCCCTGGCCGCGAGCCACGGCGCACGGGGGCTCGAGCTGGCGCGGGCCGACGCGGACGACGCCGGCGCGCCGCGACTCGTGCTCGCCACGGTGGACAGCGACCTGGGCCGAGCGCTGCTCGAGCGCGCGGGCGGGCGCCTGATCGAGGGCGGCGGCTTCCGCTTCGCCGGGCGGACCTACAAGGGCGACCTCGACCTGGTGCGCCTCGCCCTGGCCGACCCCGAGCGCCCCGGGCTGCCGCTCGCCGCCTGGCTCGCGAACCGGCCCGCGGTGCTCGCGCGCGCCGCCACGACGGCCGAGTTCGACGCGCGCGCGCGCTTCGAGTGCTACCGCGACGGCGCGCTCGTCGCGTGGGGACGACTCTCGTCGGAGGGGCCGGTGTCCGAGGGCGACGTGTTCGCCGAGCGCCAGGACTGGGGCGCCCTGCCCACCGCGCCGCACCCCGACGAGGAGGGCTGGACGATCGTGTACCACGCCGACCCCGTCGCCTTCGCGCGGGTGTTCGGGCGCCTCGCCCGCGAGCATCGCGAACCCATCGCGCGCACCGTCCACCGCCTGCCGATCGAAGCGGCCGGCAGTCTGTTCGAGCGCGCGCGCGGCGTCGGCGAGGACGCGCCGCTGTTCGGCTTCGTCGTGTGGTTGCCGAACGATCGCGTGGAGCTCGCGCAGCTCCTCGCCGCGCCTCCGCGCACGGTCGACGGCGCGGGCGTCGTGCTGCGCTTCACCCTCGCCGACGAGGACGCCGACGAGCCGCTGCTCGCCGGGACCTGGCGTTCGGAAGCGGACGCGGGGCGCGAGCTGTCGCTCGACGAGGTCCGCGCGGCCGTCGCCGCCTTCGCGGTGCACCACGCGCACGTGGCGCTCGCGCCGGTGCTGTTGTCGACGCCGAGCACGGGCTTCGAGGCGCGCGAGAAGCGCGGCGACGAAGCCGCGCTCGCGGACTTCGCCGGGCGCTGGGCGGCGCACTGCGCCGACGCCGCGCAGCTGGCGCAGGACTGCGGCGTGGACGCGCTGCACCTGGCGACCGCCGTGCCGTCGATCACGCGCTCCAACCTCGAACCGGGTGACGACGACGGGGAGTCGAGCGCCTACGAGGAGGCCGTGCGCACCCAGTACCGCGAGGCGTGGACCGTCGGCATCGCGCGCGCGCGCGAGCGCTTCGACGGCGCGCTGTGGTACGTGGCGATGGACGCCTGGGAGGTGGAGCGGATCGGCTTCCTCGACGACCTCGACGCGCTCGGCGTCGAGCTCATGCCCCGCTTCCAGGACCGCACCGGCGCGCGCGTCGAGGGCAGTCTCGCGCGCCGCCTCGAACGCGCGCTCGAACGCGCGCGCGGTGCCGCGGGCGCGCGCCCGGTCGTCGTCTTCTCCGGCATGCCCGCCACCTCCGACGCACCGAGCGATCCGCGCATGCCGCGCGGACCGGTGGACGCGGACGCGCAGCGCGACTTCCTGGCCGCGATCCGGCGCGTCGTCGAGGAGGCCGAGCCGCCTCTGGCGGGTCTCGTGCTCGAGGAGTGGGCCGTCGATCCGCGGCGCGAGGGCGGGCGCGGCTTCGACCTCGCGCGCGAGCACCTGACCGACGCGCTGACCGGTCTGGCGGCGGCCGTGAAGGGAGCGGGGGAGCGGTGACGCCCGCGCCCGCCGAGGACGCCGCCGCGGCGATCCTCGACGCACCGGTCACGGCGGTCAAGGGCGTCGGGCCGCGCCGCGCGAAGTTGCTCGAGCGACTGGGCGCCGGGACGATCGGCGAGCTGATCGCGTTGCAGCCGCGGCGCGTCGAACGGCGCGGGCCCGTCGTGGGCCTGGCGGAGCTCGAGGAACACCTGGGCGGCTTCGTGCACGTGCGCGCGAAGGTGGTGGGGACGCGCGTGCTGCGGCGCGGGCGACGGTCGATCCTGCGCGTCGGGTTGATGGACGACAGCAGCTCGGCCAAGCGCGACGCGGTCTACTTCAACCAGAACTACCTGGTCGACCGGTTCGAGACCGGGCGCGAGCTGTACCTGTACGGCCGCGTGGTGAAGGCGCCGGGCATCGCGCTCGCCGCGCCGCGCGTCGTGCGCGACGACGACCCGCCGCCGGGCGCGCTCGAGCTCGTCTACCCGCTCACCGCGGGGATCAGCGCGACGCAGCTGCGCGTCTTCGTCGACGCAGCGCTCGGGCTCGCCGCGCCCGAGCTCGTCGAGTCGCTCGACGACGCGGTGCTCGAGCGGCTCGACCTGCCGGACCTCTCGACCGCGTACCACGAGACGCATCGCCCCTCGTCGATCCCCGACCTCAAGCGCGGTCTGCGCCGACTGCGACTCGAGTCGGCGCTGGTGGTGCAGGCGCGCCTGGCCGACCAACGCCGTTCGCGCGCGGACGGCGACGCGCCGCGCCTTCGGAGCGACCGCGCGTTGATGGACGAGGTCGCGGCCCAGCTGCCCTTCGCGCCGACGCGCGCGCAGCGCCGGGTGTGGGGCGAGCTCGCGCACGACCTCGCGCGCGCGGCGCCGATGCGCCGGCTGCTCCAGGGCGACGTGGGGTCGGGCAAGACCGTGTGCGCGCTGTTCGCCGCGACCGTCGCCGCGCGCGGCGGCGCGCAGTGCGCGCTCCTGGCACCGACCGAGGTCCTGGCCGAACAGCACTACGCGACCGAGCGCGAACGCATGGAGAACCTCGGCGTGCGCACCGCGCTCTTGACCGGTTCGATGCGCGCGAAGGAGCGCCGCGCCGTGCGCGAGCGCCTCGCGGCGGGGGAGATCGACCAGGTCTTCGGGACGCACGCGCTGCTCTCGGACGAGGTGACCTTCGCGAACCTCGGCGTGGCGATCGTCGACGAGCAGCACCGCTTCGGCGTGCTGCAGCGCGAGCGCCTGTTCGCGAAGGGGCGCGACGTGCACCAGCTGCTCGTGACCGCGACGCCGATCCCGCGCACGCTCGCGCGCACCCTCTGGGCCGACCTCGACGTGAGCGTCATCGACGAGCTGCCGCCGGGGCGCGCGCCGGTGCGCACGCACGTGCTCGGGTACGACGACTTCGACGCGGTCGCCAAGCACGTGCACGGCCGGCTCGAGCGCGGCGAACGCGCGTTCTGGATCGCGCCGCGGATCGAGAGCTCCGCGGCCGGGCGCGGCGCCGAGGAGATCGCGCACGCGCTGTCGAAGACGCCGCTCGGCGCGTTCGGCGTCGAACTCGTCCACGGGTCGCTCGCCGCGCCCGAACGCGCGAAGCGCCTGGCGCGCTTCCGCGACGGCGACGCACGCCTCGTCGTCGGGACGACCGTGCTCGAGGTCGGCATCGACGTGCCCGCCGCGACGGCGATCGTCGTCGAGGGCGCCGACCGCCTCGGCATCGCGCAGCTCCACCAGCTGCGCGGTCGCGTGGGGCGCGGCGGCGGCGACGCCTGGTGCTTCCTGCTCGTCGGGTCCGATCCCGCGCGCGAACGCATCGCCTGGCTGGCCGAGGAGTCGGACGGCTTCGCGGTCGCCGAGCGCGACCTCGAGCGGCGCGGGATGGGCGACCTGCTCGGCGCGCGTCAGGCCGGCGCGAACGGGGAGGGGCTCGGGGACGGCGAGCCCGACCTCGAGCTGTGGCTCGCGGCGCGCGACCTGGTCGCGACGCGCCCCGACATCGCTGCCCGCTACCTGACGCGGGCGCGCACGGCGGACGAGGCCTGAGAGCCGCGCGTCCTCCGCTCAGGCGGCCTTCGTCGAGCTGCGGTGGTAGCGCACCTCGACACCGCGTCCGTCGGTGCGCGCCGACGCCAGCGCGTCGTGCGCCTCGCGGAACAGCATCGCGTGGTCCGAGGGGTCCGTGAAGTGGCGGATGCACACGCCGCCCACGGCGAGCAGCGCCTCCTCCTCGTGGTCGCGCACCAGCACGTGGCTGAGCCGTGTCCCGAGCAGGCGCAGGGCCTGCGGCGTGGTGCTCGGCGCCACGACGCCCAGCAGGCTGCCGTCGAGGCGCGCGCACATGTCGGAGTTGCGCACGTTGCTGCGCAAGAGCTGCGCGGCGCGGCTCACGGCGTCGGGCGCGACGGGCCCCACGTCGATGAGCAGGACGCCGAGGCACAGGTGGTCGAAGCCCTCGAGTCGCAGGCGCACGTGGGTGGCCAGGCGGTCGGCGAACTCGTCGAGGTCGGCCAGCTCGCTGGGGGCCGCCGTGTGCAGGGGTCGCGGGCGCGGCGACTGGTCGTTCGATTCGGTGTGCGCGATGCCGCGCTCGGCGAGGATCTCGTCGCGCGCGGTCTCGAGACGGTCCGCGAAGCTCGGTCCGGTCGGCGCCGCGCGACCCATCAAGCGCGCCGCTTCGCGCACGTGTCCCTCGAGGTCGAGGAGGAACGCGTCGATGGCCTGGGCCTCGAGGCCGAGTCGCTCGGTGCCGAGCTCGCGCAGGTGCGCGAGCGACATGCCCTTGTTCGACTCGACCAGCACGCCGGCGGCCGCTTCGCCGATGTGCGCGAACAGCGCCAGGTCGCGGACCTCCGCGTCGTCGCGGACCTCCGACTCGGTCAGGTCGGCCGCCCACTCGACCGCGGTCGGGATCGGTTCCGGCAGACCCCAGGAGCGCAGGACGGCGGCGCCGAAGGAGCCGTGGTGGAAGCCGAGCAGCGCGCGCTCGATCTCGGCCGAGGGCAGCTCGGACTCGCGGTCGCGCAGGCGGCACTGGTCGAGCACCGGTTGGAACTTGGTCGGCAGGCAGCGCGCGAGCAGGGGCTGACCGATGCGCGCGAGCAGGCCGCACAGGAAGGCCTCGTTGGCCTGCGGCGAGCCGACGCGGCGGGCGATCTCGCGCGCGGCCACGGCGGCCACGAGGCTGTGCTGCCAGTAGATCGAGACCGGGAAGTCGTGGGCCGCGTCCGCGGCGTCGTTCGCGAGGTTGCCGGTGATCGACAGGCCGATGCACAGCTGCTTGAGCGTGCGCATGCCCATCAGCACGGCGGCCTGTTCGATGTCGGTGACCTTGAAACGCACCCCGTACAGCGACGAGTTCGCCAGCCGCATCAGGCGCGACGCCAGGGCCGGGTCCTGACCGATCGCGACGGCCAGGTCCTCGATCCGGCAGTCCGGGTCGCGCGTGAGCTCGATGACGCGGACCACCACCGCCGGCGGGCTGGGGAGGTCCTTCGCACGGCGCAGCGCGCGCGTGAGGACGCGCTCGAGCTCGGGATCGTTCTCGGGGTTCATCGGGACGGACGGACGCGGCAGGTGCGGACCGGGGCGCTCCAGGGGGCGGAGCAGGGGGGAGGGTCGGGGTGAAGCGGCGCCGGGCCGCCACCCATCGACCCCTCGTCGGACGCGCCCGCGGCACGCCGTGAGCCGATCGGGGCGAAACATCGAGGCCGCCGCCGGATAGCGCGCTGCGCGCCGGGCCGAAGTCCCCGGGAGCGGCCCCGCGCGCGGCCCTTCGCCCGCGTATCCTGTCGGGTCGCTCCGGCCCCGACCACGTCTCGAAAGGACGCCACCTCGACCTGCAGCGAGGCTCCGATGCACCCCTCCCTCCTCCGCGCTTCCCGCGCCGCGGCCGTCCCCGCGGTCCTCTTCGCGCTCGCCCTCGGCGCGCCCCACGCCAGCGCCTCCGCGCTCCAACAGGACGGCGGCGGCACGCTCGAGGAGAGCGAGCTCAGCCGCCTCGAGCGGCAGCGCCAGGACGTGGAGAAGGAGTCCGAGCGGCGCAAGCGCTCCAAGGGCGGCCTGATCCTGCCGCGCACCAAGCGCGCTCCCGTGAACGGTCCCGAGCCGAGCCCGGCCCCGGTGACGGGCAAGGAGAGCGCGAGCGCGCCGGCCGCCACCCAGCAGAGCGAGTCCGAGGAGAAGGTCCCGACCGCGGCGTCGCTGATCGCGCAGCTCGAGGCGCGCGGCAGCATCGCGGCCACCGAGGCGCGCGGGTACGCCGAAGAGCTGCTCGCGTTCGGCGACGACGGCATCGCGGCCGCGCGACGCGAACTCGCGTCCGACCACCAAGCGGTGCTGCTCACCTGCGCGCGCGCGGTGCTCTTGACCCAGGACGCGGCGGGCACGGGCATCCTGCGCGGCCGCTTGGCGCGCGAACTGCCGGCGGACGCGATCGCGCCGCTGTTGCGCGCCGTCGACGAGCTCGCGCCGGAGTCGATGAGCAAGACCGACCTCGTCGCGCTGCTCGACCACCCGCAGAGCACGCTGCGCAGCGCGGTGGAGCGTCTGCTCTCCGAGCGCCTCACGGACGAGGACCTGCCGCTGCTCGCGCGCGCGCTCTCGGCCGAGCGCACCGACACGCGCGTGCGCGCGCTCGAACTCGTCGGACAGCAGTCCGGCGCGGGCGCGCTCGACCTGTTGTTCGCGCGCCTCGACGACTCGCGCCCGCAGGTCGCGCACCGCGCGGCGGAGATCCTGGCCTCGCGTCCCGACGAGGTCGTGGCGCCGCGCCTGCTCCAGCTGGCTTTCGAGACGAAGGCGCTGTTCCGCCAGCAGTGCTACGCCCTCGTCGCTCTCGTCGAACGGGAGGATCGCCGCGGCGAGCGCATCATCGGCGAGGACCGCGTCGAGCTGCTCGTCCAGAACCTGAGCTCCGTGTCGCCGTTCGCGCGCGGCGCGGCGGCCGTCGCGCTGGCCGGTATCGGCTACCGCAGCGAGCGCCCGTCGACGAACGAGTGGTATCGCCTGCGCGTCCCGCACGAGCTCGTCTCGACCGTGGTCGCGGACGAGTGGCACAAGGACTTCTCCGCGCTGCAGACGCCGGCACTGCGTCGTCTCGAGCGCATCTCCGGCCGCACCTTCGGCAACGACGGCCCGGCCTGGCGGTCGTGGTGGCTCGACACCGCCGCGAACTTCACGCCGCGCCGCGCCGTGCTCGCCACCGGCGCCGAGGCCGCGCAGCAGCTGCACGTGATCTGGGTGGTCGAGGGCGGCCGTCGCGTGGAGCTGGCGGCGACGCGCGCGAGCGTGCCGCTCGCCGCGAGCGTGCTGTGGCTCGACGAACAGGACGCGCTGCGGCTCGCGGCCCAGTTCGAAGCGGCCGGCGTGCTGTCGGCCGAGCGCATCCCCGCCGCCGAGCGCCCGGACACGGCCGAGACGCTGACGATCGCGGTGGACGACGGGCGCAAGGCCTTCGCGTTCCCGCTCGGCCTGCGCCCGTCGTGGCTGGTCGAGACCACGCAGCTGCTCGACGAACTCGCCGCCATGAACGCGTGGCAGACGCTCGTCGATCCGAGCATCCCCGGTGCGCGTCGCGGCCTGTTCAACGCGGAGGCGGCCTGGTGGCGCGAGATGCGCGCCATGGAGGGCGAGCGCGGTCGCATCCTGCGCGCGCGGCGCGAGAAGGAGCTGGCTCTCGAAGCGCTCGTGACCATGGAGTCGTCGACGCGCGGTCCCGTGCTCGATCGGCTGCTCGACGTCTGCGCGACCGCGGGCGTCCTCGACCCGGAGGACGCCGGCGCGTTGCTCGCGATCCTCGACACCGAGCCGTACCACACGCCGCGCACCGAGCGCGTCGTCGGGCTGTTGCTCCGCGCCGGCGCGACCGGCGAGGGCGACGCCATCGACCCCGACTTCGGACGCGACCTGTTCGATCGCCTGTACGAGCGTTTCCGCGGCGGCGCGCTCGACAGCCTCGCGCGGGTCACGAACGCGCTGGGGCTCGAGTTCGCCCGCGACCTGTCCGTCGACCCGCGCGCGATCGCGCGCAGCCTCGCGGCCGATCCGCTCGCGGCGTCGGACGAGATGGAGGACACGCAGCGCGTGCTGCGTCTGTTGTCCGACGGCGAGGTCGACCAGGTGCAGGAGTCGGCGCTGATCGCGGTCGGCGCCCACGACCGTCAGGACCTGCGCGGCATCGTCCTCGAACGCGCCGAGCGCGCGCCCGACCGCGTGCGCCAGGCCGCCGTCGAGGCGCTCGGTCGACTCGGCGGAGCGGGCGCCCTCGAGGCGATGATGCTGTGCTTCGCCGACGGCGGCCTCGAACTGCAACGCGCGGCCCTGCGCGCGCTCGGCGAGCTCGAGGCGCCGCAGGCGGCCGACCTGGTCGTGCAGATGATCGGGCGCGGTCCGGCGTCGCCCTTGTTCGACACGGCGCGCGAAGTGGCCGCCGACATGGGTCCGATCGTGCGTCTCCCGCTCGTCGAGCTGGCGCTCGAGGAGCGCTCGCCCGGGCGCGACGAGGCGGCGTTCGTGCTCGCGGAACTCGGTGCGGCCGAGGCCGTGCCCGCGCTCCTGCGCATCCTGTCCGACGGCGGCGACCGGGCCGACCGCGCCGCCGAGGAGATGGCGCTCTTGTCGTGCGTCGACCTGCGCGCCCGCGAGGACCGCGACACGGCCTGGCGCGCCTGGTGGGACGGCCTCGACGAACGCGACGCGCTCGCGTGGCTCCGACAGGCGCAGCTGCGCAACGGCCTGCCCGTCGCGCCGCCCGGCAGCCTCGAGCGCGGCGGTACCCGCGACGGCGCGCTGGCGCTCGTCGCCTCGGTCGAAGCGCCGGCCGGTGTCGTCAGCGAGCGCGCGCGGCGCGAGCTCGAGCGCCTGCTCGACATCGACGTGCCGCCGCGACCCAGCGGTCCGGACACGACCGATTGGCGCGCGTCGATCGTCGGCGCGATCGACCGCCGCTTCGGCGACTGAGCGCTTCGCGCGGCACGGCGCGGAGCGTAGGTTCGGTCGCGTGGGACTCGGCGAACGACTGACGCGCTCGCGCTCGGGGTGGCGCTACGCGCTCCTCCTCGTGGCGGGCGCCGTGGCCCTCCTGTTCGCCGCCGGCGTGCTCGACGGGCCGCGCGAGCTGCTCGCGGCCGAGCGCATCGAGCGGCTCGCGCCGCAGATCCGCGCGGCGGCGAGCGAGTTCGGGCTCGATCCGTACCTCGTGGCGGGCGTGGTGCACGCCGAGTCGTCGGGGCGCGTGGACGCGGTCTCGTCGGTGGGGGCGATGGGGTTGATGCAACTGCGCCCCAGCACCGCGGCCGAACGCGCGCGAGAGTTGGGCGTCGCGCGCTTCCGCGAGCAGGACCTCGTGCGCGACGCGGCGCTGAACCTGCGGTTGGGATGTGCGTACCTCGCGTACCTGTTCGAGCGCTTCGGTGCCGACGATCCGCGCCCCGCGCTGATCGCGTACAACGCGGGGCCGTCGAAGGCGGCGGGCTGGTTCGGTGAGGCCGGCGGCTTCGAGCCGTGGTTGGCGAAGATGGACGCGACGAGTCCCGCGACGCCGGGGACGGTGCGCCACTACGCGCGCAAGGTGCTCGACACGGCCGAGCGGTACCGGGCGCGACGGATGCTCGAGCCCTAGGTCGAGCGCCGTCCCCGTTCGTCGCCCTCGAGTGGACACGCCCCCGCGCCTTCTTCTAGGTTCCCCGGCGATGCAGGACCCCTCGTCCGACACTGTGACCGACGCGTCCACCGACCTCGTCCAGGAGGTCGGCGGCCTCTTCGAGTGGATGCCGAACCTGTTCGGCGTCCCGGGCGAGAAGTGGGGCGTCATCGTCCTGCTCGTCTTCCTCGCCGTCGTCGTCGACATGCTCGCGGGCGCTGTCACGCGGGCCGGGCTCCGGCGCCTGGCCGAGCGCGAATCCATCGAGCTCGAGCGCGAGGACGTCAAGGGCTTCGCGCGGCCCGTCGGGCTCCTGCTCGCGGCCCTCGTCGCCGCCGGCGGACTGTTCCTGCTCGACCTCGACGCGCACTCGACCCGCGTCGCCGGGGCGCTCGACTTCGCGGTCGACCTGATCGTCGCGTTCGCAGCCATCTGGGCCAGCTACCGCGCGGTCGACCTCGGCTGCGGGCACCTGGCCTGGCGCGCCGCGCGCTCGGCGAACCGCTTCGACGACGTGCTCGTGCCGCTCCTGCGGCGCTCGCTCAAGATCGTCGTCACCGTCGTCGCGATCGCCTTCCTCGCCACGCGCTGGGTCGAGGACCTGTGGGGCGTGGTCGCCGGCCTGTCGATCGGTTCGCTCGCCATCGGCTTCGCGGCCCGCGACTCGATCGAGAACCTGTTCGGCACCTTCACGGTCCTCATCGACAAGCCCTTCGAGATCGGCGACTGGATCACCATCGACGACATCGAGGGCACGGTGGAGGAGGTGGGCTTCCGCTCGACGCGCATCCGCACCTTCTACGACTCGCTGTACACCGTGCCGAACCGGCACTTCATCAGCGGGCAGGTCGACAACTACGGACGCCGCCGCAAGCGCCGCATCAAGACCTTCCTCTCGCTCACCTACGACACGCCGCCCGAGCGCATCGACGCGTTCTGCGAGGGCGTGCGGCAGTTGATCCGGCGCCATCCGTACACGGTGAAGGACGGCTTCCACGTCTACTTCACGCAGATGGGGGCGCACTCGCTCGACGTGCTCCTCTACGCGTTCGTCGAGACGCCGGACTGGGCGACGGAGATGCGCGAGAAGCACCGGCTGTTCGCCGACGTGCTGCGGCTCGCCAAGGAGCTCGGCGTGGAGTTCGCCTTCCCGACCTCGACCGTCCAACTGGCCGGTGGGCTCGAGCTGCACGAGGGCGGCGCGGAGGGAGCGGAGGAGGCGCCGGCGACCGACCCCGGCGGCCGCGACGCGGCGAACCGCATCGTCGACGCCTTGCTCGGCCCCGACGGAACGCCGCCGCCGCCACCGGCCTCGGCGAACTGACCCGCGGCGCGGCCCGCGCGGATGAGCGCGCGGACTCGATTCGTGGTGGGATGTGGGTCCCCGCGACCCCCGACCGCCCCGTCATGCTCCGACCGCTCGCCGCCTTCCTGCTCCTCGCCCCGCTCGCCCAGGCCGACGAGGCCTGGGACGCGACCCCGCACGACCCCGCCGGCGAGGTGACCGCGACCGACGACCTCGTCGTCCAACGGTCGGCCGACGGCGCGGTGGAGGTGTTCGGCTCGAGCGGGCGCACCTGGCACGCGCTGGCGGCCGCGGGCGCGACGATCGAAGGGCAGGGCGCGCGGACGCTGCTCGTGCGCGACGGCGCCGCGTTCGTCGCGTTCAGCGCGCTGCGCGACGCGAGCGCCTCGCTCCTCGTCCCCGCCGGCGCGAGCAGCGAGGTCGTCGGCGTGGGCGCCGACACGGCCCTGGTCGTGCTCGAGGTGAACGGCGCGCGCACCGCGTACGCGTTCAGCGCGGGCGCGGGCGTCTGGATCGGGCAACCGCTCGCGCCGGGCGTCCTCGGCGATCGCGTCGTGGGGGACGGGGTCTGCGGCCTGAACCTCGGGCCGCGCTACTGGGGCTTCTCGGCGAACGCCGCGCAGTGGGTGGCGCGCGACGCGCTGTTCGGCGGCGCCGAGCTCGTCGCGAGCGGCGACACGCTGCTCGTCGACCAGCGCACGAACGGCGGACCGATCGCGACCGCGCTGGCGTTCAGCGGCGTTCGCGGGTGCTGGGTCGAGTCGCCCGCGCTGGCGCTCGGGACCGGGCTCGCCGTGGACGCCGCCGTGGCCTGCGGCGTCACCGGCACGGCCGGCAGCTTCGCCGCGGTCGCGTACTCGGCGCCGCGCGCGCGCTGGATCGCGTCGACGCGCAGCTACCTCGCGCCCCCCGGCGTCCTGACCTCGCGCGGCGTCGTCGCGGTGACGAACGCGGCCGGCTCGGTCGTCGAGGCGTTCGGTGCGGAGCACGCGAGTTGGCACGAGCCCGCCGCGCCGCTGCCCCAGACGACCTTCGCGCTCGGCGGCGACCAGCTCGTGGCCTGCGATCCGGGCGACGACACGGTCGTGGGCTTCAGCGCGCTCGTGCCCACCGGCTTCGTCGCGCGCACGAAACCGCTCGGCGCCACCGCGGACTTCCCCGGCGGCGCACACCTGGGCGTGCTCGAGCTCGACCGCGGCCCGTGGAAGGAGGTGCGCGCGTTCTCGCCCACGCTCGGCGTGTGGTCCGGTCCGCTCGTGCTCACCGCGAACGCGCCGGTGTTCGTCGGCGACAGCGTCGTGCACGCGGTCGGGTCCGCGGCGCTCGGCTACGCGCTCGACGCGCGCGAGTGCGTGTGGCGCGGGCTCGGCACGACGCTCCCGGATGGCACCGTCGGATCGACGGTGGCCGTCGGCGGCGCGGTGATCGCGCACCAGACGAGCGTCGGCGGCGTCGAGTTGTTCGACGGCGCCTGCGCCGCGTGGGCGGACACCTTCGACCAGGGCGTGGTGCACACGCACACCGCGGCGGGCAACACGGTGCTCGCGACGCCGAACTCGGCCGCGGGTGCCCTGCGGGCCTTCTCGGCGCGCCGCGGCGCGTGGAGCACCGAGAGCTCGGCGACCCTTCCCGTGGGTCAACCGGTGGCCGCGGCGAACGTCGCCGCCGCCGTGGACGCGGCCGGGGTCCTGTGGGCCTTCTCGGCCACGAACGACGCGCGCGTGCTGCCGGCCTGGCCGTACGACGCGCGCGCGCCGGTGGGGGGGCTGCACCCCTTCGTGCAGCCGGGCATCGCGCTGTGCTACGACGACCTCGTGCGCGTCGCGGTGCGCGGCCGCGCGGGCGAAGTGGCGGTCGTGCTCGTCGGGCCGCACGCGATCCGTCCGCCCGAGACGCTGCCGCCGATCGCGGGCGCGCTGTGGATGCCGTCGGCGTCGACCCAGTTGCTCGTACTCGGCGGCGTCTTCCCCAGCGCCGGCGTCGAGGTGGTGCCGCTGTCGCTCGGTGGACTCACGGGCAGCGGTGTCGTGCGCGCGCAGGTCCAGACCCTGCACGTGGACCTCGGCACCTTCGCCGCGCGCTTCGGCGACCGGCGGACCGAGCCGATCACGGTCCACTAGGGGCCGGCGGGCACCGAGCGCACGGCAGACACGGGTGCGCGGGCGGGCCCGGGGCGCACGGGTGAGCCTCGAGCGCTGGGGCGAGGAGGGCGGCGTCAGGACGGAGCGGCGCTCGACCGACGCGTCGCGGTTTTTTCGGTCCGCGGCCGTGCACCTCCGCGGGGCGCGGCACTGAGGCGCCCGACGCGCGATCCCGCGCCCCGCGCGGCCCCGCTCCGCGCGTGCAACCACCAGCCTCCGGTACCCCCAATGCTCCTCCGATCCACCACCCGCGCCCTGGCCGCCCTGGCCCTGGGCGCCGTGCTCACCCACTCCGCCGCCGCGCAGACGGCGCACGGTTGCGCCGACTGGGACACGACGGCCTACGACACCTCCGGCACGCTCTTCGTCGAGGGCTTCCTCGTCGCCCAGGAGGGCGCTGCCGGCGTCGAGGCCTTCTCCGCCTCCGCCCGCAAGTGGAACCTCGTCTCGCCCCCCGGTTCCTCCGTCGTGAACAGCGGCGACTGGTGCCTGACCATCAAGGAGAACGCCGGCATCCGCGCGTACAGCAGCCGCCTCAACAACTCGGCGCTGCTGCCGCCGACCGTGCAACCTGTCGACGTGCGCAGCCACGACGACGTGGCCGTCGTCATCGGCTACGACCCGGCGTCCGCGTCGTTCACCGCCTGGGGCTACAGCGCGGTGCGCGGCGTGTGGGTCGCGCAGCCGCTCGGTGCGCAGGTCGGTCCGACCGACGTGGAGATCTCGCGCTTCGTCGTCGGCGTGCGCGACAACGACCGCTACCACGGCTTCTCCGCGCGCACCGGCATGTGGCAGACCTACACGGCCACGCCGGGTGCGCTCCTGCGCGCCGACGGCAACACGCTCCTCGCGGACTTCGCGTCGGTCGGCGTCGGTCCGAACGTCGCGGCGTTCAGCGGCGTGCGCGGCTGCTGGAGCCCGTCGCCGCCGGTCGGCAACCCGTCGCCGGTGCTGCTCGACCACAACTGCGCGTACATCCGCGTGCAGGGCGGCACGATCGGCAGCTTCCGCGGCTGCGCCTACAGCGCGTACCGCGCAGCGTGGATCACCTCGCCCTTCGCCCAGCCCTTCGCCGCGGTCTCCGAGTCGATCACCGACAACGTCGTCCTCATCGACAACTCGTTCACCGGCGTCGGCATCGACGCGTTCGGCGCCGGTGGGGGAGCGTGGCACCCGCTGCCCGGTCCCTTCCGCCCGTTGTACATCGACGAGGACTACGCGATCGCGCTCGACCCGGCCTCCGACCTGCTCGGATTCAGCGGCGTCTGCACCGGCCCCTGGGCGCCCGAACCGCTCGGCCCGTCGCCGGTGCCGCCGCTCCCGCTGACGCCGCCCGACCACATCGGCGGCGTGGACGCGGGCTTCTCGCTGCACGTCTTCCTGCCGGCCTACAACAGCTGGGCCCCCGCGCTCCCGAAGAGCCCGTCCGACGTGGTCCTCGTCGCCGACGCGGTCGTCGAGTGCGTGACGACGAGCGGCGTGCGCGCCATCGCCACGCGCTGGGGCAACTGGGTCTCGAACCCGCCCGTGTCGTTGACCACCGCCGGCACCGGCTCGGTCATCGCGCACCAGGGCGGCGGTGGCGTCATCGACAGCTTCGACGAGCGCTGCGACCTGTGGAACCCGCCGACACCGCTCGGCGCGCCGACCACGATGACGGCCGGACGCAACCTCGTGGTCTTCTCGCCGCCCGCGGGGTCGGTCGCCGGTGGCGTCCGCGCCTACTCGGTGCAGCGCGGCGACTACACCTCGCCCGGCGGCATCCCGCTGCCGCTCGCGGTCGCTCCGATCGCCGAGGAGAACGTGGCCGCGATGGTCGACGGCGGCGGCGCGCTGTGGGCCTTCGGCTCGCCGAACGACAGCCACGTGTACTACGCCTGGCCGAACGGGACCGAGTACCACGTGAGCGGCGGCGTCTTCTCCTCGAGCGTCACCTGCAAGCCCACGCTGTTCGACATCGGCATCCGCTCGAACCCCGGCGACTTCTCCTACCTGTTGCTCGGCCCGACCATCCAGTGCCCGCCGATCCCGCTCGGTGGCTTCGGCGGCAGCCTCTGGCTCCCGCTGGTCGGCACCAGCATCTACAGCTTCGTCGGCGTGCACGACCTCGACTGCATGATCGACCAGAAGATCCCGCTCGGACCGCCGGCACTCGCCTGCATCCAGCCCTGGTTCCAGGCGATCACGATCGACGCCGTGACGCTGACGCCGCGCTTCAGCTGCCGGCGCTCGGATCCGGCCTGGATCTTCTGATCCCAGCGGCTCGGGCCGCCTCGTTCCTCGTCCCTCGCCCCGACGCGCCCGCGGCTCCCTTCGGAGTCGCGGGCGCACTCGTGTTCACGAGCCGTTCGAACGATCCAAGTCGAGTGGTTCGCCGCGCGCGATTCGAAAATGGTGGGGGCCCAGGAGCGCTGGGGCGCGACCGGCTATCGTGCCCGCGTCCCACCTCGCCCACGCCGAACCACCCCCCATGTTCGAACTCGCGACCCTCGCGCTCTCGTCCCTCTCCGTCCTCCCGCCGTCCACGCTCCAGGACGAGCGCACCGTCTCGCCGAGCGCGGTCATGCTGCGGTACCCGGACGTGTCGGACGACAGCATCGTCTTCCGCTACGCCGGCGACCTGTGGCTCGTCCCGCGCGAAGGCGGCACCGCCGAGCGGATCACCTCGACGGGTGGCAACGAGTCCTTTCCCGCGTTCAGCCCCGACGGCAGCCGCGTGGCCTACATGGCCGACTACGGCGGCGGCACCGACCTCTACGTGATGCCGACGCGCGGCGGCGTGCCCCAGCGCGTGACCTACCACCCGGGCCAGGAGATCCTGTGCGACTGGACGCCGGACGGTGAGGAGCTCATCTACTGGTCGCCGGAGGTGTCCGGCGTGCGTCGCGCGGCGCGCATGTCGACGGTTCCGGTGAGCGGAGGGCAGCCGACGCCGCTGCCGCCGGCCTACGGCGTGTTCGGTGCGATCGACCCGAGCGGCGAGTGGCTCGCCTACACGCTCGGCAGCCGCGAATTCCGCACCTGGAAGCGCTACCAGGGCGGCATGGCCCAGGACGTGTGGCTCTACAACCTCGTCACCGGCCAGGCGCGCCGCGCGACCGACTTCCTGGGCACCGACGCGCAGCCGATGTGGCACGGTCGCGACCTGTTGTTCGTGTCCGACCGCGGCCCCGAGGGCGTGCTCAACCTGTACCGCTACGACCTCGACACGGAGGAGACGGAACAGCTCACGACCTTCGGCGAGTTCGGGGTGCGCTTCGCCTCGGTCGGACCGCGCGACGTGGTCTTCGAGAACGGCGGGCGCCTGTACCGCTACGACCTCGAAGCGAACGCGCTGGTGGCGGTCGAGGTGGAGATCCCCGGCGACCGCCCGTTCCTGCGCTCGCAGCGCATGGAGCTCGAGGACGACCTGGCATCGGCCGCGCCGGGCCCGACCGGCGTGCGCGCCGTGGTCGAGGCGCGCGGCGAGTTGTTCAGCGTGCCGGCGGACGAGGGCTTCACGCGCGCGCTCACGCACTCGAGCGGCGTGGCCGAGCGCTACCCTTCGTGGAGCCCGAACGGTCGCTGGATCGCGTACTTCAGCGATCGCTCCGGCGAGTACGAGCTGACCGTGCGCCGCGGCGACGGCGCGGACTTCGAGGGCGCCGACGAACACGGCGAGCGGAAGGTCAGCGACCTGGGTCCGGGCTGGCGCTCGGACATCTCGTGGGCGCCGGACTCGGCGAAGCTCACCTTCACCGACAACGCGGGCAACCTGTGGCTCGCGCACGCGGCGGACGGCGCGTGGGGGACCGGCGCCGTGACGGTCGAGAAGGTCACGCAGGATCCGTCGGGCTTCCCGATGGGCGCGAGCTGGTCGCCGCACTCCGACTGGCTCGTCTTCGACCACAAGCGCTCGGGCGAGCGCAACGAGCTCGTCCACCTCTACGAGCTCGAGTCCGGCACGACGACCACCGTGTCGAGCGGTGAGTTCGACGACGCCGACCCCACCTTCGGGCCCGACGGCGACTACCTCTACTACACCTCGGGTCGCGTGTTCACGAGCCCCGACTACGGCGACCTCGACACGACCTGGATCTACAACGACACGCGCGTCGTGATCCAGGTGCCCCTGCGCGCGGACGTGGAGGCGCCGCTCGCGCCGACGAACGAGGAGGAGCCCGTCGCGGAGGAGGAGAGCGACGAGGCGTCCGACGACGCGACCGAGGACGGCGAGGAGTCGTCGGAGGAG
>Ga0180429_10001040_pt1 | contig 23943 bp, 25 predicted proteins | sample SS_ome_FD_132428 | JGI IMG/M metagenome (GOLD analysis project Ga0180429, IMG submission 132428) | Hypersaline lake sediment archaeal communities from the Salton Sea, California, USA - SS_1_S_1 metaG | ecosystem: Environmental > Aquatic > Non-marine Saline and Alkaline > Hypersaline > Sediment ...
CGAGCATGCGCACGAAGACATCGATGGCCTTGTCGGGCTGTTCGTTGATGAGGTAGTTGAGGCCGCGGAAGTAGTCGGAATCCATTTCGGAAGCAGCGAGACGCTCTTTCTCCTTCAGCATGGAGCGCCGCGCGGCCCACCAGCCGGATGCTGCAGCAACGGGCAGCAGCAGGATCAGCAGTTCCTGCATCGCTGCCCCGCATCGGCATGGGAAGAGTGAGTGCCAGGCAACCTGTCCGCACCTGCATGGCAGGAAATAACGTGCAGCATAATCGGCAAGGACCAGACTCCGGAAGCGGTGTTGCGGCTAGTTTATCAAGGCTTGCGTGGTGAAGCATCAGCCATGACTGCGGGACGATTCCATACAAGCCCGCGGTTTGAATTGCCCGCATCGCTGTTTACACTGACCCCAAACAAGTCACAGGAAAACACCATGCAGGAACTCACTGACAAGATCGTCATCATCACGGGCGCCGCAGGCAGCCTCGGCAGCACCACGGCGGCCGCTTTCGCAGCCCGGGGCGCAACCGTCGTGCTCGTGGATATCGACAGGGAGCGCCTCGAAGAGATGCAGAAACAGCTGCCGGACGGCGTCGAGTCATCGGTCATCGAGACCAACCTGCTGGACCAGTCATCGGTGGATGCCATGGCCGAGGCGGTGGTCGCAAAATACCGAACCATCGACATCATCGCCAATATCGCGGGCGGTTTCACCATGGGGCCACAGGTCCACGAGACGGCTGACAGGGAGTGGGACTTCATGATGGATCTCAACCTGCGCTCCATCTTCCATACCTCCCGGGCCGTCATTCCTGTCATGCTGAAAAACGGCGGTGGCCGCATCGTCAACATCTCGGCGCGCGCCGCCCGGGAAGGCAAGGCAAAGATGGGCGCCTACTGTGCCTCCAAGGCTGCCGTGATCACGCTGACCGAGTCACTGGCCGCCGAGCACAAGTTCGACAACATCAATGTCAACTGCATCCTGCCGGGCACCATCGACACGCCTCCCAACCGCGAAGAGATGCCGGACGCCGATCACGACAAGTGGGTGCCGACGGAGGCGCTGGCCGATGTCATCCTTTTCCTCTGCTCGGATGCCAGTCGCTGCGTGACCGGCGCGGCAATCCCGGTTTTCGGCCAGAGCTGACGAGCCTTGAAACGCGGCCTTGAATTCGACACGGGCCAGGGTGCCGGCAAGACGCTCGGCCAGGTGCTGCGCGTCTATGTCAACACGGCCTACCCGCGGAACGGTTCGGAGTGTTCCCAGGCGACTCGCGCCGCCCTGATCCAGCTCGTCGAACAGATTGCAGTGGCGACAGAGGAATCCAGGCCCGTGCTGTTACAACGTCGCCAGCTGCCGACACTGCGCACGGCCGTCGAATGGTATTTTTCCGAGATCCAGGACGACATGCACCAGGTACGCGATGCGCTGCTCGCACGGCTCGGGAAAAAAGCCTCCTGAACTCCCGGCGCTGTCACACGCCGCGGCGAGATGGGCATACCTCGAGGTTTTTCCCTCAGGCTGCAAGATTTTCCACTGCCCGCGTGTCTCATAATTCACAAGACCGCAAAACGGCCGCCACCAACGGATAACGATGGGTAAACAACAACGATTCGAACAGCTCGTGAAGCTTTACTCGACGGAGATGTTCCGCTATGCCCTCTGGCTCTGCGGCAACCGCGAGGTCGCCGAGGACCTGGTCCAGGAGGCGTTCACCCGGGCCTGGAAGAACCTGCACCAGCTCAAGGACGGTAACAAGGAGAAGGCCTGGCTCATGACGATCGTGCGCAACGAGAACGCGCGGCGCTTCCAGCGTATCCAGCCGGATCTCGTGGATATCGAGAACCACGCCTGGTCGATGAGCGCCGACGCCGGCCTCGAACCCGAGGAACAGACCGAGCGCCGCATCCTGCGCAAGGCAATGCTGGACCTCGAGGAGGAGTACAGGGAGCCCCTGATCATGCAGGTGATCCACGGCTTCAGCTGCCGCGAGATCGCCGAAGCGCTCGAATTGACAGAGAACGCGGTCATGACGCGCATCTTCAGGGCAAAGCAGAAAGTGAAGGCCGCATTGACCGAAACGGCCGAATCCGCGATGGCGAGGTTGTAACCATGAACGAACTTGAATTCAGAAAACGCTGCATCATCAACCCGGACGATCCGGATCCCGCGTTCCAGGCTGCACTCGACAACGCAGGCTACCGCCGCCTGCAGGCGGAATGTGCGGGTTTTGATGAACAACTCTCGGCCGCACTCAATGTCCCTGCCCCGAAAGGGCTGCAGGAGCGCATCCTCGCGGCCAATCGCAGGCCCTCTTTCCTCGCACGCTGGAAGAAAAAACTTGCCGCACTGACCAGTCTGATCGTCACCATGGTGCTGGGCCTGACGCTGCTGCTGCGCCCGCAACTCGCGCTCTCTGACATGGTCATCGAGCACCTCTACCACGACATGGAGGTCATGCACTCACGCGATGTCATCCGGGATGAGCAGGTGGACGAGATCGCGCAACACTTCGGCGCCGCTATCGAATCCAGCCTTGTCGGCATCATCCGTTTTATCGAAGACTGCCGCTTCTCGGATTACAGGAAGGGCATCCACCTCGTTTACGATGGCCAGAGCGGCCCGGTGACGGTCTTCTACATTCCGCACCGCAAGATCGATCGCATGCAGGCGATCGGCAAGAACGAGTTCCAGGGCATCATCTTCCCGCACCATGATGGTACGATGGCGATCGTCGGTCTCATCGGTGAGGATCTCAAGAGCCAGAGAAGCAGGATCGAGGCCGCCTTCGACTGGAACGACGCATCCCGCCAGGGCTGAGTGCAGCTCTCCGAACAAAAGCCGGCGCAATGCGCCGGCTTTTTTGTCTGGCCCGGTCTCTTTCCCGTCAGCCGACGGATGCCGCCACGACGTCTGCAATCTGCTGTGACAGCCGCTCGACCTGATCACCGCGCGTTCCCTCGACCATGACCCGGATCAGCGGCTCGGTGCCCGAGGGACGGAGCAGGACGCGGCCCTCGCTGCCGAGATCCGACTCGGCATCCCTGACGGCTGCCATGACCTGCTCGAGCTGCATCACGTCGCGCGCCACGGCGTTACCCAGCGAGACGTTGATGAGTATCTGCGGACATTTCTCGACGCCTTTCACGAGTTCGTGCAGCGGCTGTCCCGTGTGCGCGACTTCCGCAATGACCTGCAGCGCCGAGATGATGCCGTCACCGGTCGTCGTCCGGTCGAGACAGATGATGTGGCCGGAGGGCTCGCCGCCGAGGTTCCACTGGTTCTGTTGCAGGCGCTCGATGATGTAGCGGTCGCCGACATCGGTCCGGTCGAGACCGATACCCAGTTCCCTGAGTGCGAGCTCGAGCCCGAGGTTGGTCATGAGGGTGCCGACGACATTGCCGCGCAGCGCATTGTCGCGCAGGCGCGCCCTGGCAATGATGTAGAGGATGTCGTCCCCGTCGACGAGCCGGCCTTTTGCATCCACCAGCAGACACCTGTCGCCGTCGCCGTCGAGGGCGACGCCGAGGTCGGCCTGCTCCTCGAGGACACGGGCCTGCAGCAGTTCCGGGTGGGTGGAGCCGATGCCGTCGTTGATGTTGAGCCCGTCGGGATCGGCGCCGATGGCGACAACCTTCGCGCCGAGCTCGGTGAAGACCTCGGGGGCAATGTGATAGGTCGCGCCATGGGCGCAGTCGACGACGATCTTCATCCCCCTGAGACTCGTCGCCATCGGGATGCTGCTCTTGCAGAACTCGATGTAGCGTCCGGCAGCGTCATTGATGCGGCGCGCGCGCCCGATCGATTCCGACTCGATCGTTTTCATCGGCTTGTCGAGCTCTTCCTCGATCGCCAGCTCGACCTCATCGGGCAGCTTCTGGCCGGTACCGGAGAAGAACTTGATGCCGTTGTCGTAGTAGGGATTGTGGGATGCACTGATGACGATGCCGGCACGCGCGTGGAAGGTCTGCGTGAGGTAGGCGATCCCGGGAGTCGGCATCGGGCCTGTCAGGAGGACATTCATGCCGGAGGCAGCGAGCCCCGCCTCGAGCGCCGATTCGAACATGTAGCCCGAGATCCGGGTGTCCTTGCCGATCAGTACGCTGCCGCCGGTCTTGCCGAGCACGCGCCCCGCCGCCCAGCCGAGCTTGAGGACAAACTCGGGCGTGACCTTGTCCTCGCCGACCTTGCCGCGAATCCCATCGGTACCAAAATAACGTCTTGTCATCAGAGCAGAGCCTCTACGATTCTCAATGCGTCCACGGTCTCCTGGACATCGTGCACGCGCAGTATGCTGGCGCCTTTCATGGCTGCAATGACCGCTGCCGCGACCGATCCCTGCAATCGCTGATCGACAGGCGCGTCACCGAGCAGCTGGCCGATCATTGACTTGCGCGAGATCCCGACGAGGAGCGGATAGCCCTCCCCGGCCAGCCGGTCGATATTCTTCAGCAATGCCGTGTTGTGTTCAAGCCTCTTTCCGAAACCGAAACCGGGATCGAGGACGATACGGGAGCGTGCGATACCGGCCCGCTCGCAGACCGCGGCACGATCCAGCAGGAAGTTCCTGACCTCGCTGACCACGTCACCATAGCGGGGATTCTGCTGCATGGTGCGCGGCTCTCCCTGCATGTGCATGAGACACAGGGCGACACGGCCCGCGTCGCGCACGGCCTCGATGGCGCCCTCCGAGCGCAGCGCCATGACGTCGTTGATCATGCCGGCCCCCGCACGGATCGCTGCCTGCATGACCTCAGGCTTGCTGGTATCGACGGAAACGGGCACGGGCAGCTCGGCGACGAGCGACTCGACGACCGGCATGACGCGATCGAGCTCCTGCTGCACGGAGACGGCGGCCGCCCCCGGCCGGGTCGATTCGCCACCGATATCGATGATGGCGGCGCCATCCCTCACCATCGCCAGCGCATGGCTGATGGCACTGTCACAGTCGGGAAAGCGGCCGCCATCGGAGAAAGAGTCCGGCGTGAGGTTGAGGATCCCCATCACGGCCGGTGACGAGAGATCCAGGTAGAAGTTGCCGCAGGTGAGTTCCATCATAAAAAAACCGCCGCAACAGGTGCGGCGGTGTCTGGTTCAGCTGTGGCCTAGTGCTGGCTGGCTGGCCCGCCGATCGAGCCGCTGCCGGGCTTCGACGGCTTGGCGCCGGCGTCCTCGGCCTCGACGGCGGTGCCGCTGTCCGAATCGGAATCGGAACCGCTGTCCGTCCAGTCTGCCGGCGGACGAACGCTCTTGCCGGCCATGATGTCACTGATCTGCTCCTTGTCGATCGTCTCGTACTTGATCAGCGCCTCTGCCATGACATGCAGCTTGTCCATGTTCTCATTGAGAATCTTCTCGGCACGCTCGTAGTTCCTGTCGATGAACGCGCGGATCTCCTCGTCGATCGCATGGGCCGTGTCATCCGAGACATTCTTGTGCGTGGTCACGGAGCGGCCGAGGAAGACCTCGCCCTCCTCTTCGCCGTACGCAAGCGGGCCGAGGCGGTCTGAGAGGCCCCAGCGCGTGACCATGTTGCGCGCAAGCTGCGTGGCGCGCTCGATATCGTTTGATGCGCCGGTCGTGACGCTCTGGGGACCGAAAATCAGCGCTTCCGCGATACGGCCGCCGAAGAGGCTCGAGATCTGGCTTTCCAGATACTCCTTGCTGTGGCTGTACTTGTCCTCTTCCGGCAGGAACATGGTGACGCCCAGTGCCCGGCCGCGCGGGATGATGCTCACCTTGTAGACCGGGTCGTGCTGGGGCACATTGAGACCGACGATCGCGTGCCCCGCCTCGTGGTAGGCAGTCAGCTTCTTCTCGTCCTCGCTCATGACCATGGAGCGACGCTCGGCGCCCATCATGATCTTGTCCTTGGCCTTCTCCATGTCGTCCATGTCGACATTGCGCTTGTTGTTGCGCGCGGCGAACAGCGCCGCCTCGTTGACGAGGTTTTCGAGATCCGCACCGGAGAAGCCGGGCGTGCCGCGTGCGATGAGCTGCGGATCGATGTCGTCAGCGGCCGGCACCTTGCGCAGGTGGACCTTGAGAATCTGTTCACGACCGCGGATGTCCGGCATCGGGACGACGACCTGGCGGTCGAAGCGGCCGGGACGCAGCAGCGCCGGGTCAAGGACGTCAGGGCGGTTCGTCGCAGCGATGACGATGACACCCTCATTGCCCTCGAAACCGTCCATCTCGACAAGCAGCTGGTTCAGCGTCTGTTCACGCTCGTCGTGTCCCCCGCCGAGGCCCGCGCCACGGTGACGACCGACAGCATCGATCTCGTCGATGAAGATGATGCAGGGGGCATGCTTCTTAGCCTGTTCGAACATGTCGCGCACACGCGATGCACCGACACCGACGAACATCTCGACGAAATCCGAACCGGAGATCGTGAAAAAGGGAACCTTGGCCTCGCCGGCAATGGCACGTGCAAGCAGGGTCTTGCCGGTACCGGGGGAACCGACCATGAGGACACCTTTCGGAATCTTGCCGCCGAGTTTCTGGAACTTCGACGGGTCACGCAGGAAGTCGACCATCTCGACGACCTCCTCCTTGGCTTCGTCTGCACCGGCGACGTCAGCGAAGGTGACCTTGACCTGGTCTTCTGTCAGCATGCGCGCCCGGCTCTTGCCGAAGGACATGGCGCCGCGTCCGGCACCGCCGCCCTGCATCTGGCGCATGAAGAAGATCCAGATACCCAGCAGCAGGAAGATCGGCAGCAGGTTCACGAAAATGCTCTGCCAGATGGAGGCGACTTCAGGCGCCTCGGCCTTGATCTGGACGTTGTTCTTGAGCAGGTCGGACACAAGCTGGTCATCAGCCGGTGCGACCGTATTGAAGGACTCGCCGGAGGAGAGCCTGCCGCTGATAGTGCGTCCATACTGGTCAATTTCGACAGACTCGATGTTGCCGTCGTTGACCTGGGCGATGAAGTCGGAGTAGTTCATCGACGCACTCTGGGTGTTATTGGTGGTGAATGTCTGGAACACAGACATCAGGACCAGCGCAATCACGACCCACAAGATCAGATTTTTTGCCATGTCATTCAACAGACCGTACCTCTGTTATGTCTTACCGGCCTGTGCATGGCCGAACTTCAGTAAATAGTCGAATTTCAAGGCATTATACCTTGAAATCGCGACCCAGCAGGTAAACCTCGCGGCTTTTACTGCGGGATGCTTGTGGTTTTCTCGTGACAACCTTGCCGAAACTTTCGCGCATCTCGCGGAAGAATTCATCGAACCCCTCGCCCTGGAAAACCTTCACGAGAAAATCCCCGCCGGGCCTCAGTGTCTGACGCGCAAACTCCAGCGCAAGTTCACACAGATACATGGATCTCGGCTGATCGACGGCTGCCACACCTGAGATATTGGGTGCCATGTCCGAAATCACAAGGTCTACGGGCCGGCCATTCAGCATGGCCAAAAGCTTGTCAAAGGGACCCTGTTCGCGAAAGTCGCCCTCGATGATGTGGACGCCGGCAATCGGGTCCATGGGGAGAATGTCGAGGGCAAAGACCATGCCCTCGTCTCCGGCAAGATCCTTCGCGATCTGGCTCCAGCCGCCGGGCGCCGCGCCGAGATCGACCACGACGTGGCCAGGCTTGACGAGATTGTCCTTCTCCTGGATCTCGAGCAGCTTGAAGGCCGCACGGGAACGGTAGCCGAGCTGCTGCGCCTGCTTGACATAATTATCGGTGAAATGACGGTCGAGCCAGTTGCGGCTGCTTTTGGAACGGGCCAAGAATCTGCGGATCCGGATGTCTGAATCCTGTAGAATGCGCTGCCTGTCACCATACGTCAAATCCCGCATGTCACTCACAGCAGCACAGAAACGCTTCCTTCGCTCCAGGGCCCATCATCTGAAGCCGGTCGTCATGGTCGGCCAGCATGGCCTCAACGAGAACATCCTGGCCGAAGTCGGCATTGCGCTTGATGCACACGAGCTCATCAAGGTGAAAATCGCGGCTGATCGTGACGAACGCACGGCAATCACGCAGGTGATCGTCGAGCACAGCGGCGCGGAACTCGTGCAGACCATCGGCCAGATGAGCGTGCTCTACAGGCGCAACGAGAAGAAACCGAAAATCCAGTTGCCGAAAGAGTGACCAAAAAACCGGGGACAGACCCCGGTTTTTTGGTGAAAACGGGGTCTGTCCCCGTTTAGGGCCGGTCGTCGACCAGCTCGCCTTCCTTGGTCTTGGGCATCAGGTCCTCTTTCCTGATGCCGAGCATCACCACCGCGACACTCGCGACAAAGATCGAGGAGTAGGTTCCGATGATGACGCCGATCATGAGCGCCGTCGCGAAGCCGTGGATGATTTCGCCACCGAACAGGAACAGCGACAGCAGCACTACGAAGGTCGTCAAAGAGGTGATGATAGTGCGTGACAGTGTCTGGTTCAGCGAGATATTGATGATATCGATCGGCGAGCCCTTGCGAATCTTGCGGAAGTTCTCCCGGATACGGTCGTACACAACGATGGTGTCGTTGAGAGAGTAGCCGATGACGGCAAGGATCGCGGCCAGCACCGGCAGGTCGAAGGTCGCCCAGAGAATGGAGAAGAGACCGACCGTGAAGACGACGTCATGCACCAGCGCGATGATGGAGCCCAGGGCAAAGCGCCACTCGAAGCGCAGGGCGACATAGATCAGGATGGCAATGAGCGAATAGAGCATCGCCAGCCCGCCCTTCTCCGTGAGTTCGTCACCGACCTGCGGACCAACGAACTCGACCCGGCGCAACTCCGGCTTGTTCTCCGTATTGGCCTCAAGCAGTGCAAAGATATCGTTGGAGATCTTCTCGTTGGAGACCTCCTCCTGGGGCGCAACACGAATCAGGATGTCTCGCGGCGTGCCGAACCGCTGGATCAGCGCATCCCCGTAACCACCGTCAGCCAGCTGGTCGCGAATCTCCTCGACATCGACATCCTGGCTGTAACCCACCTCGATCAGGGTACCGCCCGTGAAGTCGATACCGAAGTTGAGGCTGCGCAGACCCAGGGAGGCGACAGCGATTGCCAGCACGATGCCTGAAAAGAGCAGCGCGAGCGTGCGCTTGCTCATGAAATTGATGCGCGGCTCCTTGTCGAAAATGCGGAAACCGAGCGGCAGGCTCTTGAGGCGCTTGCCGCCGTAGATCAGGTTGACCACGGCCCTGGTGCCCAGAATGGCCGTGAACATCGAGGTGATGATGCCGATGAAGAGGGTCACGGCGAAGCCCGTGATGGGCCCTGTGCCGAAGCTGAAGAGAAGCACGGCGGCAATCAGTGTCGTGATGTTGGCATCAAGAATGGTCGAGAGCGCCTTGGCATAACCGGCCTGGATACTCGCCTGCGGCGAACTGCCGACGCGAACTTCCTCGCGGATACGCTCGAAGATCAGCACGTTCGCATCCACTGCCATACCGACGGTCAGCAGGATGCCGGCGATACCGGGCAGCGTCAGAGTGGCCTGCAACATCGAGAGGATCGCAATGATCATGACGAGGTTGACCAGCAGTGCGAGGTTCGCGATAAGGCCGAACACCTTGTAGTAGATCGCCATGAAGATCATGACGAGCACGAGACCGATCAGGATCGACTTGAAACCGGCATCGATGCTCTCCTGGCCGAGGCTCGGACCGATGGTGCGCTCCTCGATGATGTCGATCGGGGCCTTGAGGGCGCCGGCGCGCAGGAAGAGCGCCAGGTCGCGCGCTTCCTGCTGGCTGTCGAGACCGGTCGTCTGGAAGTTGCTGCCGAAGGGTTCGCGTACCGTGGCGACGCTGATGACCTCTTCGACATGCTTCTTGATGGATCTGCCCTCGCTGTCCTTCTGGCCGGTCGGGCGATCCTCGATGAAGAGGACGGCCATCGGCTTGCCGACGTTCTCGGTCGTGAAACGCAGCATCCTGTCGGAACCGCGCCCGTCAAGGCTGACGAAGACGGCCGGGGTGCCCGACTGCTGGTCGACGCCGGACGAGGCATTGGTGATGCTCTCGCCGCTGACGATCCGCTCCTTCTTCAGCAGGACAGGTTGTCCCTGGCGGTCGTAGCGAATCTCCGAATCGAAGGGTACCTTGCCGTTGACGGCATCGGCGACACTGTGTTCCGTGTCAACAGGGCGATACTCGAGTGTTGCCGTGGCCTGCAGGATCTCCTTGACCCGCGACGGGTCCTGGACACCGGGCAGCTGGACGACGATGCGGCGCTCGCCCTGCTGCTGCACGATCGGTTCCGTGACACCGAGCTGGTTGACCCTGTTGCTGAGGGTGATGATGTTCTGCTCGAGGGCGAATTTCTTTGCCTGGCGGATTCCCTCCTGGCTGAAGAGGGCCAGGACGCCGAATTCCGTGTCGGTCTCGAAGGTGTCGACCTCGAAATCGCGCAGGTTGTCCTCGAAGATCCGTTCCGCCCTGTCGCGCTCCTCTTCGGTGCGGAAGAGTGCACGAACACCCGTCTCCTCGAGTCGCAGCTGACCGAAGATCTTCTCTTCCCGCAGCGCGCGCGTGATGTCCGAGCGTGTATCCGTGAGCGTGTTCTTGAGCGCCGTGTCCATGTCGACATCGATGAGCACGTGGATACCGCCACGCAGATCGAGACCCAGGCTCATCGGGTCACCCCCGATTGCCATGAGCCAGTCCGGTACGTCGGCGACGAGGTTCAGCGCGAAGGCATATTCCCCGCCCATGCTCTGCGACAGCAGGTCCATGGCCTTGAGCTGTGTTTCTCCGTCGTTGAAGCGGATGCGCAGCCTGTCCGGCTCGCGATCGATCCGTTTGAAGGCAAGGTCATGCTGACCGAGCGCTGCTTCCACCTGCGTCACAGAACCGTCGGTGATCTCGGCGGTCTTGCTCAGCGGCGTGACTTCGATTGACGGATCCTGTCCGAAGAGATTCGGCAAGGCATACAGGGCAGCGACAAGAATCACTGCCAGAATCATGAGGTTCTTCCACAGGGGATAACGGTTCATGGCATCCAGCTCATTCGAGTTGAAGGGAAGTCAGGGGTACGGGACAGGAGCCTGGCGATCAGATGTCCTTCAGGGTCCCTTTCGGCAGGACGGCAGCGACAGACCCGCGGCGCATCTTGATCTCCACACCGTCGGAAATCTCCACCTTCATGTAGTCCTCGCCAAGATCAGTGACACGACCCATCAGACCGCCCTCGGTTTGCACCTCGTCGCCCTTCTGAACAGAGTCGACAAGCGCCTTGTGTTCTTTCTGGCGCTTGATCTGCGGGCGAATCAGGAAAAAGTAGAAGATCGCCAGCAGCACGAACGGAAAAAGCAGTCCCGTCCAGCCGGTTTCACCACCGGCCGCGGCAGGTGCCTCGGCCATTGCATCGGATATCAGAAAACTCAGCATTTTTTGTATCTCTGGATTGGATTGTTGAATTCGAGGTGCCGGATTATGACACAAGCCATTCCCTGCGTCAGGAGGATCTCTCGTCCATGAGGATCGGCCACGCGGCCCTGAGATAGACAAACATCGACCAGAGCGTCAGGGCGGCAGCGATGAAGAGCAGCCCCAGGCCAATCGCGTAGACGGGCAGCCCGAAGAGATCCGCTTTCCAGAGCAGCAGCGTGATCGCCGCCATCTGGGCTGCCGTCTTGATCTTGCCGACCATGCTGACGGCCACGGCCGCACGCTCCCCGAGCTCGGCCATCCATTCACGCAGCGACGAGATCGTAATCTCACGCCCGACGATGATCACCGCCGCGATCGCAATCCAGATGCGCGGATCGGCAAAGACGAGAAGCACCAGTGCCGTCGCAACCATGAGCTTGTCTGCGACCGGGTCGAGAAAGGCGCCGAACTTGGATGTCTGTCCCAGTCGACGGGCGAGATAGCCGTCGAACCAGTCTGTCACCGCGGCAACAAGGAAGACGACTGCAGACGCCTCCCGCGCCCAGGCAAACGGCAGCAGGAAGAGTCCCACGAGTACCGGGATCAGGATGATGCGGAGCAGCGTCAGGCTGTTGGGAATGTTCCAGAACACGTCAGGACCTGTCGATGAGGTTGAAAACCGGTTGTTGTGACATGGCAGGGCCCCGGGCGCGATTATTCACCATGCAGATGTTGATAGATGCGTTTCGCCAGTGCCCGGCTGATGCCGTCAACGGCAGCGATGTCCTCCTCGCCGGCACTGATGAGTTCCTGCAGGCCGCCGAAATGACGCAGCAGATCCCTGCGCCTGCGTGGTCCGACACCTGCAATCTCCTCGAGCACGGACGACTGGCGGGCCCTGGCGCGCTGTTTGCGGTGTCCGGTGATCGCGAAACGGTGTGACTCGTCGCGGATCTGCTGCAGCAAGTGCAGCGCCGGAGAACTGGCAGGGAGTATAAGCGCCTGATTATCCGGGTACAAGAAGAGCCGCTCCATGCCGGGCTTGCGATCGGGCCCCTTCGCGATGCCGAGCAGGTTCACGCCGGTCACCCCCATCTCGGCGAGGGTGTCGGCAACCCGCGAGAGCTGCCCCTTGCCGCCATCGATGACCACGAGATCTGGCATGCGGGCCTCGCCCTCCCGGATGCGTGCAAAGCGCCGACTGATCGCCTCCTGCAGTGCCGCATAGTCGTCTCCGGCTGCAGCCTTGCGGATGTTGAAGCGCCGGTAGTGCTGGCGTGCAGGTCCCTGCTGGTCGAAGACGACACAGGAGGCCACCGTGCGCTCGCCGCGCGTGTGCGAGATGTCGTAACACTCCATCATTTGCGGTGTCTCGTCGAGACCGAGCGCATCCTGCAGCTGCTGGTAGCTCTCGAGCATGCCGCTCTGGTCAGCCAGGCGCGCCCGCAGCGCGGCACCGGCATTCTCAAGGGCAAGGCTGAGCCAGCGCTGGCGTTCACCGCGCACGCGCTGCCGGATCGTGACACGGCTGCCCTTCTGCGCACTGAGCACCTCCTGCAGAAGCTCCCTCTCCTCGGGCTGATGCGACACCAGGATCTCGCCCGGAACGGGACGTTCCAGGTAGTGCTGGGTCAGAAATGCAGCGACAAGCTGCTGCATCTCCGTATCGGGCGCAATGCGCGGGAAGAAGGAACGGTTGCCGAGATTCCTGCCGTGCCTGATCGTGAAGACCTGGATGCAGGCCCTGCCCGCCTCCATTGCGGCGGCAACGATGTCGAGGTCGCCCTTTTCACCGCTGACATACTGGCGTTCCTGGATCTTGCGCAGGCTGATGATCCGGTCGCGCAGGTGCGCGGCCGTCTCGAACTCGAGTTGCGCGGAGGCCTCTTCCATCTCTTTCGTAAGTGTCTCGATGATCTCTGTCGCCCTGCCCTCGAGAAACTGTCGCGTGTGCATCACGTCCTGGCCGTACTCCTCGCGGCTGACGAGACCGACACAGGGGGCGGAGCAGCGCTTGATCTGGTACTGCAGGCAGGGACGGCTGCGGTTGCGATAGAAACTCTCCTCGCACTGGCGCACGGGAAAGACTTTCTGGATCAGGTGCAGCGTCTCCCTGACCGCACCGCTACTCGGGTAGGGACCGAAATAGCGCCCCTTCGCCTTACGCGCGCCGCGGTGAAAAGCGAGGCGCGGAAACTCGTCGTCGGAGAGATAGATGTAGGGATAGCTCTTGTCATCACGCAGCAGGACGTTGTAGCGCGGCTTGAGCGACTTGATGAGCTGGTTTTCGAGAATGAGCGCCTCGGCCTCGCTGTTGGTGATGGTGATCTCGATCTGCCTGATCTGAGAGACCATGAGCTGGATGCGACGATTGAGCGAGCGCGTGAAATAACTCGAGACCCGTTTCCTGAGGTTTTTCGCCTTGCCGACATAGAGGACCTCCCTGTCCTCCGCGAGCATGCGGTAAACGCCCGGGCGGGTCGTGAGTGTCTTCAGAAAATTTTTGTGATCGAAGCGGCGGGGTTCGCTCATGACCCGGGCATCGCGCGAATATCCCGGAAGACCGAGTCGAACATGGCCGCCGTGAGGCGCCGCGTCTGGGTGTTGTAACGGCTGCAGTGATAGGAGTCGACAAGCCGGATTCCGCGATCCAGCTCAGCCTGCAGCCCGTGACCGAAGGGATAGTCCTTCTGCCGCTTGCCGCAGGCACGCACGACGGCCTTGTGTGCGATCTGGCCGAGTGCCAGAACGACGCCGCCGTCGGGAACCAGGTCCAGCTCCTGTGCAAGGTAGGGATTGCAGTTGTTGATCTCGTCGGCAACCGGCTTGTTCTGTGGCGGCACACAGCGCACCGCGTTGGTGATCCTGCAGTCGATCAGCTCCAGTCCGTCATCACGGGACAGGCTTTCGCTGCGGCTCGCAAAACCGTGCCTGAAGAGGGTTTCATAGAGGAGCACACCGGCATAGTCACCCGTGAAGGGGCGCCCTGTCGCATTGGCGCCAGGCAGTCCTGGGGCGAGTCCCACGATCAGCAGGCGGGCATCGGGCGGGCCGAACGAGGGCACCGGCTTGCAGTAGTAACCGGGGTATTTTCGGGCGGACTCCTGCAGGAATGCGTGCAGCCGCTTGCAGCGGTGGCAATCAATCGTGAAACGGGGTGAAACAGGCAAGAGCTGTGGTCAGTGCAGTTCGACGATGTTGTGCCGCAGTGCCCAGTAGGTCAGTTCGATGTCGTTGTTGACGCCGAGCTTCTCCTGAATGCGCTGGCGATAGGTGCTGACGGTCTTCGGGCTCAGGAACAGGCTTTCGGAGATCTCCTGCACGCGCATGCCCTTGGTGATCATCAGCAGGACCTGGAGCTCGCGATCGGACAGCTCCGACATTTTTGATGCCGTGTCGCCCGGATTCCTCGCAAGCGCGAGCTGCTGGGCGACATCCCGCGACATGTAGATGCTGCCTTCATTCACGGTGCGAACGGCCTCGATCATCTCTTCGGGGTTGCTGCTCTTCGACAGGTAACCGCGGACGCCGATCTCTTGCAGGGAATAGGAAAACGCCTCATGGCTCATGGCGGTGACGACGATGACCTGGATCTCGGGATGCTTGCGGCGAATCTGCTTGGCCGCGTTGACGCCGCCGATCCCCGGCATGTTGACATCAATCACCAGGACATCCGGCAAGAGCTTGTCGGAAAGATCGATCGCCTCTTCACCGGTCGCCCCCTCGGCGATGACCTCGATGTCATCGTCCGATTCGAGGATCTTCTTCAGACCGTTCCTGACGAGCTGGTGATCATCAATGAGAAGCACACGTATCATACGCCCGGGCCGATTCTCTGTTTGCTACGTATTCTCGGTTGCATGTGGCAGAATTCTACACGATTTCCCTTTGCAATAACCCGGGAGTTTCGATTGAACGCGGCTGATACCACGCCGGGGATCCTGCGCCATCTTGGTGCGATCTTCTACGACCTGCTGCTGATGCTGGCGCTGCTGATGGTGGCTACGACCATCGTCGTGGTCCCCCTGAGCCTGCACGGGGAGGAGGTCGCGATCGGCGACTCCACGCTCTTCAGGCTCTACCTGCTCGCCGTGGGCGGCAGCTACTATCTCTGGTCCTGGAGTCACGGCGGGCAGACCGTGGGGATGAAAACCTGGAAATTTCGCCTGACCGACGAGTCCGGGAGGGATACAGGGCTCGCATCAGCGCTGCTGCGCCTCTTCCTGGCCACGGTGACAAATGCCTTCTTCCTGGCCGGCTTTTTCTGGCGGCTGTTCGACAGCGAGAATCGAACACTCTACGACAGGCTCTGTCATACCCGGCTGACCAGCGAGACCCGCGCTCAAAGATAGCGGCGATAGAGAAACAGGATCGCGCCTGCCAGCAGGATGACCGGGCTCCATGCGACGAGCAGCGGCGGAACGTCGTAGATCATCCCCGCAAAGCCCAGCGTCTGGCTAACGAGGAAGAAAATCACGCCGATAAAGATCCCCGCCATGAGATGCTTGCCGATGTCCGTGCTGCGGATATCCCGCATGACAAAAGGGAGTGTCATGATCAGCATCATGATGCCAATGAGGGGGCTCGCAAGCTTCGACCAGAAGACCACCTCGTGCTCGGAGCTGCGCTGCTCGTGCTCGTGCAGGAAAGAGATATAGTTGAACAGCTGCCCGATCGTCAGGAACGAGGGTTCGATGCCCAGGTTGACGAGCATCTCCTCGTCCAGTTCCGCCGAAAAGGGACGCTCCGGAAAGCTGGAGGAGAAGTTGCGCCCCTCCTGGATCTTCGTCTCCTCGACATTGACCAGCTGCCAGCGATCTTCGACCAGTGTCGCCCGCTCGGCGCGCTGCATGTGCTCCAGGTCGCCCTCGTCGTCGAAACTGTAGACCGAGATATCGGAGATCTCGCCTTCCGGGTTGATCTGGCGGATATTCACGAAGGTATCGCGCTCGCGTATCCAGACGCCGTGCTGGGATTGCAGGATCGTTTGCTGATGCAGCAGTTTCGCTCGCAGCAGCTCGCTCTCCTTGTTCAGATAGGGTGCGACAAACTGGCCAATGAGTATGCTGGCAAGCGTCAGGACAATACCGGCCTTGACCAGCGACCGCAGCAGGTCGAGCACGGAGAGTCCGGCAGCACGCATGGCCATGAGCTCACGCTGCTTGGCAAGCCCGCCCAGGCCGAGCAGCCCGCCGATCAGCAGGGCCACCGGAAACAGCTCGTAGAAGTAGCCGGGTATGCGCATCAGGGTGATCAGCAGGAGCCTGGGCATCGTGTAGTCGCCCCGCCCGACATCGCCGATATCGTCGACGAAATCTGCGATGCCGCGAAACGAGATCAGCACAACGAGGACAACCAGCGTCCAGACAACGAGGAGCTTCAGCAGGTACCAGTCAAGCTTGCGCACGCTGCTTCCTCGCTCTGCGCCTGAACCGCAGGGCGTCGTAGTTGTCGAGGATGAACCCGATCAGCAGCATCAATGCCAGCACCCACCACATCCCGAGCCATTCGGGCGTCATCTTGCGCAGCATCCACTGGTCCGCCGATTTCAGCAGCGCCATGAACACCAGGTAGAGCACGACGGCCAGCACGACATTCAGATAGCTGCTTTTCCGCGGGCTGCTCCGGCTCAGGGGAATGGCAAGCAGCCCGAACGCGATCACGGACAAGGGAAACAGCAGCCGGGACTGCAATTCCACATTCGCCTCCAGCGTCCCGAGGTCGAGCAGGTCCAGGGTGTGCATGTGCTTGGGCCTTGGCTTGCGCTCCCGCTGCTCGGGAGCATTGATGGCAATCTCGTATTCGTCGAACGCCAGTGCCGAGAAGTCGTTACTGCCGGGCTTGCCGTTGTACTCGCGGCCGTTGGTGAGAACCACGTGGCGCAGGCCGCTCACGGGGCTGACATAGTGACTCCCCTTCTCCGCCGTGACGAGCGAGACCCCGTCTTTTTTCTCGACCTGGATGAAGAGGTTGCGCAGTTCTCCCGATTCCGATGACTCGGCGTAGAAGACCAGTTTGCCGCCGCGCGCCTCGTAAAAACGGCCGCTGCCCATGGCCGCGAGCAGCAGGGCTTCCTGATGCTGGTTCTTGAGATCGTCCGCGATGCTTGCGGAGACAGGATAGACCCAGAGCATGAGCCAGCCGGAGATCAGTGCCATGGGGATGGCAACGAGGATCACCATGCGACGCACCTTGCCGAGCCCCAGCCCGCTGGACTGCAGCACCGTCATCTCCTGGTCCTGGTAGAGGCGACCGAGGGTCATCACCGTGGCAAAGAAAAAGGCCGCCGGGATGAGGCGTCCGCCAAGGCGCAGGAGTTCGAGAAAGATCAGCGTAAAGACGGAATCGGCGGGGATCACGCCACTGGCAGCCAGCTTCAGCACCTTCACGAGGCTGCCGCCGAGCAGGATCAGCGAGAGCACAACCAGGATCACGAGGAAGATCCTGAGGATCTCATACCCGATGTATCGTTCCAGTATCGGCAGCTTGAACATGCAGGCGTAAAACCCGGTCACAAAGATTGGACGAAATCAGTCAACTGCTGGCATCCTAACAGATATTGGTTCCAGCACAGAGATCCGTATGAAAATCGATATCGGCAACAAGGATATCCTCACAAACAGAAGCGACTGCCTGGCCATTCCTCTCCTCAACCAGAACCGCCTGACGCAGAGCGCCGACCTCCTGAACGAGGCTACCGGCGGTCAGCTGCAGAAGCTGATCAGGCAGAGCCATTTCAAGAGCGAGCCCGGCAAGACCATCATTTTTCACGCCCTCCAGGGTGTCGGCGCGAAAAGCGTCATGCTCTACGGTGTCGGCAATGCCAGCGACATCCTGCGCAAGTCATTCAGCAAGTCCATCGAGGCCGTCTCCGCGCGCCTGGCCGGCGAAAACTGCAAGAGCGCCCTGGTCGTGCTGCCGCTCGAGGATGCAACAACCAGCGACGACTACGGGCTTGCGCGCGAGGCTGCCATGGTGACCGCTTCCTCGGACTACCTCTTTGACAGTTGCAAGAGCGAGAAGCCTGACCCGGTTTCCCTGCAGCGCGTCACTTTTCATGCCGGCAAGAAGGCGCTGCCCCGTGCCAGGAGCGGCGTCATGCATGGCAAGGCCATTGCCGGTGCCATGCAGCTCGCGAAGGATCTCGGCAACCTGCCGGGCAACATCTGCACACCGACTTATCTCGCCGACGAGGCCAAAACACTCGCGCGCAAGCACCGGAAGTTCACGGCCAGCATCCTTGACGAAAAAGAGATGAAGAAACTCGGCATGGGCGCCCTGCTCTCCGTCGCGCGCGGCAGCCGCCAGCCGGCCAGGCTCATCACCATGCACTACAAGGGTGGCAAGCCGAAGGAAAAACCGGTCGTGCTCGTGGGCAAGGGCCTCACGTTCGATGCGGGCGGGATCTCCCTCAAGCCTTCCGCGCGCATGGACGAAATGAAATACGACATGTGCGGCAGTGCCTCGGTCTTTGGTGCGCTCAAGGCGTGTGCAGAGCTGCAACTGCCGATCAATGTCGTTGGGATTATCCCCTCCTCCGAAAACCTGCCGGACGGCGATGCCAACAAGCCGGGAGATATCGTCACCTCCATGGCGGGACTGACCATCGAGATCCTCAATACCGATGCCGAGGGCAGGCTGATCCTGTGCGACGCGCTGACCTACGCGGAGCGGTATGATCCTGCCGTCGTCATCGATATCGCAACCCTGACAGGCGCCTGCATCGTTGCACTCGGCCACCACACCTCCGGGCTCATGGCTAACGATGACCGGCTCGCAGAAGCGCTGCTGGAGGCCGGCCAGGAGATCAACGACCGCGCCTGGCGACTGCCCCTGTGGGAGGAATACCACAAGCAGCTCGAGAGCAACTTCGCGGATCTCGCCAATATCGGCGGCCCGCCCGCAGGCTCCATCACCGCGGGCTGCTTTTTGTCGCGCTTCGCCGAGAAGTTCCACTGGGCGCATCTCGACATCGCAGGAACAGCCTGGATGAGCGGCGATGCGAAAGGCGCCACCGGAAGACCTGTGCCGCTGCTCGTGAACTACCTGCTGAAACGTGCCGGCGCCGTCTAGCATCGCCCATGACCCGGATCGACTTCTACATTCTCGACAGCGCCTCGACCCAGGACAGGTATCTCCTGAGTTGTCGCATTGCCGAGAAGGCGTGGAAGGAGAATCATCGCGTCATGATACAGGCGGACAGTGAAGAGGAGGCACGCCACCTCGACCAGCTGTTGTGGACATTCCGGGACCAGAGTTTCATCCCGCACGCGCTGTTGCCGATTGCGGATGCCTCCACCACGCCCGTGATCATCGGGTGGAACGCGGACGCCGGTGAGGAAAGCGACATTCTCATCAACCTCTCCGGGGAGGTTCCCGCCTGTTTCAGCCGGTTTGAACGCGTCATCGAACCGGTGGATAATGACCCGGAGAGACGCGCGGTCAGCAGAGAGCACTACCGCTTCTATCGCGATCGCGGCTACCCCTTGAACGACAGGAAGATCACGAGCTGATGGCACAAGACGAGGACCCGCTCGACCTCTCTCTCGAAGACCTACTGATGGAGGAGGAACTCGAACCGGCTGTTGCCAGGAAGCTGTCCGCCTCCGCGCTCTTTGGCCGCCATTCGATCCGCGGCGGCAAACCCGCAGACCTGCCGACAGAGAGCGACCGGGACGCTGCAGATGCATCCTTGCCGAAAGGCCGCTCCGGCCAGGCGGGACCGGCGCTGTCCGCAGACATCGACCGCGAAGCCCTCGCCTCCCGTATCGAGAAGGAGCTGATCGAGGAGTTCGACCGCGTCATCCCCGGACTCATGGACCAGGCGCTGGACCACATGGTCGAACGCCTGCCCGTGATCATCAATCGCAAGCTCACCACCCACATGCTCGACTACCTGCTCGAAAACAGGGAGCGCATCCTGCGCGAATCGACGAAAAAACGCGGCAGCTAGGGCTTCCGGTGCGTCACCCGGTTACGCAGGTAGACAGGCATCGCCTCGAAGACCGGGTAGTCGGAAGAACGCGACAGCAGATGTGCCGCGATGGTGGCCACGTCCCGGGCATGGCAGGCCGTATCCGGCAGGAACGAGCCGACATGCTCCCCCAGCCGCTGTCCGAGCAGATCGGCATGAGCAGACCAGCCGCTTCCCGCTGCTGTCCAGCCCGCACCATCAGGGCGCGGCGCCTCTGACGGCGCAACAACCATCTCCTCTCCGGCTGGCTGCATCAGCTCATCCTGCAGCATGAAGGCGCCCCAGTAGACTTCCTGCATGCGCGCATCCAGGGCCGCGAGGACCGACCTGGCGCCAGCCTGCCGGAAAGCGCCCTGGGCAAGCGCCTGCAGCGTCGAGACCGGGACCACGGGAATATCCAGCGCAAAACCGATGCCCTGGGCGACGGCCGTTGCGATCCGCACACCGGTGAACGAGCCCGGACCGCGACCGAAAGCCACGGCGTCAAGCGCGCTGCGCTGCAAGCCCGCTTCCGCCATGAGTTGATCGATCATCGGCAGGATGAGTTCACTGTGCTTGCGCGGTTCACTCTCGAAGAGCTCCGTGCAGTCATCACCGGCAAGCAGCGCCGCTGAACAGGTCTCCTCGGATGTCTCAATGGCCAGCAGGTTGTGCATCGTTTCTGTGCTCGAAGAAGGCCACGACCTCGTCTAGTTCGCGCGTGCGTGCGAACGGAGGCATGGCGTTGATAAAGGTCTTTCCGTAAGGCTTGGTCAGCAGGCGAAGATCGCACACCACGAGAACGCCCGTGTCATCGCTGCCACGTATCAGTCGGCCGGCACCCTGTTTCAGGGCGATGACGGCCTGCGGCACCTGGTACTGCATGAAGGGATTGGCGCCACGCGCCTTGAGTGCATCGAGGCGCGCCTGCATCAGCGGATCACCGGGCGCAGCAAAAGGCAGCTTGTCGATGACGACAACCGAGAGCGCGTCCCCCTGCACATCCACGCCCTCCCAGAAACTGCCGGTCGCGAGCAGCACGGCATTGCCCGCCTCGCGGAACCTGTTGAGCAGTTCGTTCTTCGGCGCAGTCCCCTGGACCAGCAGCGGGTAGTCGAGGCCATGCTCCTCGAGAATCTCCGTGGCCCTGTTGAGCGCCCTGTAGCTCGTGAAGAGCAGGAAGGCCTTGCCGCCGCTCGCCTCGATCACGGGAAGGGATGCCGCGATGACACGGTCGACAAATTCCGGGTGGCTCGGTTCGACCAGTCCCTTCGGCACATACCAGAGTGCCTGTCGCCCGTAGTCGAACGGGCTCTCCCATTTCTCGGTCCGAACCTCGTCGCCGAGTCCCAGCTGGTTGCAGAAGTGGCTGAAATCGTCACCCACCGCGAGGGTCGCTGACGTAAAGATCCACGCACTGGCATGACGCCACATCTGCTTCTGGAAAGCATCCGCGATCTCAAGCGGTGTCTGGCTGAGCCGAAAACCCAGCCGCGTTGTCTCGTACCAGCGCACGTTGTTGCTGTCATCATCCGAAGCGATGCGTTCCGCAATGGCATGCAGCTGGCGGCTGCGTTCGAGCGCGCTGTCGAGGGCCTTGTCGCTGCCCTCCGTCACCTCGAGGGCGGCAGCCAGCGCCTGGAGCCGCTCGATCAGGAGGTCCAGCGCGGCGACCTGGCGCTCATCCTGCTGGAGCTCTCTCCATGCAGCACGACGTTCAGACATGCCGAGCAGCAGACGGAAATCCCGCGCGGCCCGATCGAGCAACTCGCAGGCATCGAGAATCTCTGACTGTTTCATGGCAGCCTGGCGCCAGGCGATCTGCGTATCGCGCGTCAGCTCCTGCAATTGCCGGCTACTGATGGAAAGGCCGAAGAAGTTGTTCGCCACTTCGGGCAGCTGGTGCGCCTCGTCCACGATGAAGGCATCGGTCGTCGGCAAGAGTTCGCCGAAGCCCTCGTCCCTGAGTGCAAAGTCGGCGCACAGCAGGTGATGATTGACGACGACGAGATCAGCCTCCTGTGCAGCGCGGCGTGCCTCGACGAGGTGGCAGGCGGCATAGTCGGGGCACTCCTGGCCGAGACAGTTGTCGGTCGTCGAGGTCACGAGGGGCCACACGGCTGCATCTTCCGGGATGCCGCCGAGTTCGGCGATATCGCCGTGGCGTGTCTTGCCAGCCCAGCTGCGGACCTGCTCCAGCATGTCGGCAATGACGGGCACGGAGGCACGGCTGTCAAAGCCCGCGCTGTGCATGCGATTGATGCAGAGATAGTTGGAACGTCCCTTCAGGAGCGCGGCTTTCACGCCTCTGCCGGCAAACTCCCTGATGCGCGGGAGGTCACGCCTGAACAGCTGGTCCTGCAGGTTTTTCGTTCCGGTCGAGATGACGACCTTGCGCTCCGAGAGCAGCGCAGGCAGCAGGTAGGCGAAGGTCTTGCCGGTCCCCGTGCCTGCCTCGCAGACAAGGACACCACCCTCCTCGAGAGTCCCGGAGACGGCCTCGGCCATGTCGTGCTGCTGCGGACGGAAACGATACCCATCGATTGCCTGTTCGAGTATCCCGCCCTCGCCGAAAAGCTCCCCGAGCCTTTCCATTCCGGTGATGTCAGCTCGGTTCCCAGATGCCGAACGCGCCAGCTGCCTGGGTCTGGCGCTGTTGTGCCTGCTTCTGGTCGGTATCTTTCATGACGTGCTCGATGAACCCGTTCAGTTCACCGAGGAACTCCTGTTTCTGTGCCGCCGGCATGTTCTGGCTGCCGAGCATGTAGCCTGCGATCGCACCGAGATACTGGATCACGAGCCCCGTATCCTGTGCAGCGGCCGGTTCCTGCCTGACGATTGCCTGCTGTATCTCCTGGAAGAGTTGCGGAGAGAGTGAAATACCGCTCATGATCTGGCTCCTCGTGGTTCAAACGGAAGCCAGTGTACCATCCCGCCTGCACAGGCCGAACGGGCTTCTCCATGCAGAGACAGGGGAAAAATCAGTCGTCGTGCTCGCTGAATGATTCCGTCCTGTAGCGGTAGACGCGGATGCCATCCGCCCAGAAATCGGGCGAGAGACCTGCCTTCTGTTTCAGGTGGCGGACAAACTCGGGACACTCCGGGAGCGACTCCCAGACACTCGGCAGGAAAGTACCACGCAGGGAGCCATACTCGAGAATCACGCCGTCGACCCCGGGGACCAGCTGGCGACAGAGATCCTGCTCGTCACTGATCGTGATCTCCTCGGGTTCGCCGAGGACGGAGACAGCAATCTCGATCTTGTCGAGTTCATCCTCGCCCAGCGGCTGGAAGCGCGGGTCACTGAAGGCTGCAGCATGCGCATGTTGCGCGACGTCCGCGACCAGCGGCTGGTAGCCCTGCAGGGTCCCTATGCAGCCGCGGAGGTTGCCGTTTTTCGTGAGCGTAACGAAGGAGGCGCCCTGCTGACTCAGCGCGTCACCATATTGCGACGGGTCGACAGGCAGGCGATGCCCCTCCTCGAGACCATGGCGGATTGCCTCGCGGGCGAGACGCAGCAAGGTACGCCGCTCCTCCTGGCCGAGTTCAGTAGAAGAGGTAAGCGCCATATCCGACCACCTGCTCGCGGGGTCCGGCGGTATCACCGGAGTTCCGCAGGTCGACCGTCTTTTCCCGCAGCCCCTTTTTCCGGGCAAGC
>Ga0180429_10001043_pt1 | contig 23927 bp, 18 predicted proteins | sample SS_ome_FD_132428 | JGI IMG/M metagenome (GOLD analysis project Ga0180429, IMG submission 132428) | Hypersaline lake sediment archaeal communities from the Salton Sea, California, USA - SS_1_S_1 metaG | ecosystem: Environmental > Aquatic > Non-marine Saline and Alkaline > Hypersaline > Sediment ...
CCCGATGGCGTCCGAAATTTCCGCATCACCTCCTCGCCCGTCCACGGTCTTGACGGCGAGGTCGTGGCCGCCACCGAACTCGTGGAGGAGGTGACCGAGCAGATCAAGCTCGAGGAACGGTTGCGCCAATCACAGAAGCTCGAGGCACTGGGCAACCTCGCCGGGGGGATCGCCCACGACTTCAACAACATCCTCTACGCCATCATGGGCAACGCCGAACTGGCGATCGAAGACATCCCCGAGGGCAATCGTGGACGGAAACTCCTCGGCGAGGTTCTCAAGAGCGCCGAGCGCGCGTCGGGCCTGGTGAAACAGATCCTCGCCTTCAGCCGGCGCACCAAGCCGGAAAGGAAAATCCTGTCCCTCACTCCGCTCCTCGAAGAATCGATCACACTGCTTCGGGCGACTCTTCCCACGACGATCGAATTCGAGAGGAGTTTCGACACCCCGTCGGACGCGATTTTGGGAGATGCCTCGCAGATTCAGCAGATACTGATGAATCTCTTCACCAACGCCGCCCACGCCATGGGCGACGACGGCGGCGTTCTGGCCGTCCATGTCTCCCGCGAGGAGATCGGTCCCGACAACGGACACCAGCACCTCGATCTGAAACCGGGCCCTCACCTGAAGATCGCCGTGAGCGACACCGGTTGCGGCATCGACAAGGAGACGCTGGACCACATCTTCGAGCCTTTCTTTACCACCAAGGGTCCGGGAAAGGGAACGGGGCTCGGTCTCGCCGTCGTTCACGGGGTCGTCAAGGACTTTGGCGGAGAGATCACCGTGGAGAGCGAGCCCGGAAGGGGATCGACGTTCACCATTTTTCTGCCAAGCGTCGAACCCGATCTGGAGCCCGAGGTGGCGGAATCGGCGAGCCTGCCCGTGGGCCAGGGGCGGATCCTGCTCGTCGACGACGAGGAGATCCTCGTCACGCTCGGCAAGGCGGTTCTCGAGTCCCTGGGCTACGAGGTGGTGGGCAAGACTTCGAGTCTCGAGGCGCGCGACCTCATACTCGACGATCGGGAGAGTTTTGACCTCGTCATCACCGATCAGACCATGCCCGAAATGACCGGGCTCGAGCTGGCCGCCGTCTTGTCGGCGGCCCGTCCCGAGACACCGATCATTCTCTGTTCGGGCTACAGCGAGACGATGTCAAAGGAAAAGATCGACGCTGCCGGCATCAGCCAGGTTCTCTCGAAACCGGTCTCCAGGAGGGAGATGGCACGCTGCGTGGAGAGCGCGCTCAAGGATTTGTCACTAACTGAGGTGTAAGCAATGACCCGCATTCTTGTGATCGATGATGACAATCAGGTGAGATCGATGTTGACCCAGAGGCTCAGAAGCGCCGGCTACGACGTGGAGGATGCGCCGAACGGGCTTGTCGGCATCGAGTGCGTGCGCAACGCCCAGGGAGTGCGCAACGCACCCTTCGACGTGGTGATCGCCGATCTCTACATGCCCGAAAAGGAAGGCCTCGAGACGATCATGGATCTGCGCCGGGAATTCCCCGACGTGAAGGTCATCGCCATCTCGGGCGGCCACTCCTTCGATACGGGCCACGGGCTGACCGTTGCCAAGAAGCTCGGTGCGCGGTACGCCTTCGAGAAGCCCGTGTCGTGGGACGAGATGCTCGACGCGGTGCGGGAGTTGTCTTGACGCATCGCCTCTGGGGACGAGAGCGTGCTCATGGCGATCTTTTTTGGTAAGTTGGTTCGAGCGGTATTAAAAGAAGAAGGGCGAGAGAACAATCGCCCCGCGAGACGGCACAAGAACCAACATGATCGAGATCACTCAGAAACAGCGCTTCATCCAAACCCTCCTCGGCCCCGGCGCCGACCGATTCCCTTTCTTCGACCTCGAACCGGCCGAGGAGACGATCGAGCGCTGGCGCACGGAGGGCATGCCGTCCGATCAGACATTCGCCGAATATTTCCACATCGAAGAACACCATTTCGCCGGCGTTAACCTGCGCAGCAATCCGCGCTTCGTCGGCCCGCCCGAGGCGCTCGACGAACCGGACTGTTTCGACCAGCACTACAACCCCGGCGATCCCACACGTTACCCCGAGGATTTCGTTGCCCAATGCACCAGGGCGTCGGACGCGGGCCGCGTCGTTTTCGCCGACGCCTGGGGGGGCGGCGTTCTCCAGATGGTGGGGGTGGGCGACTGGGCGTCGCTCGAGGCCGCCATGTGCGCCTTTGCCGCGAAACCCGCCCTGATCGAAGGGCTCCTCGACAAGGTGTCCGACCACTACTGCGCCTGCCTCGAAAAACTCCTCACCGCGGTGCGCGTCGACTACGCCTCACTCTACGAACCGATCGCGTCCCCCGCGGGGCCGGTCATCTCGCCCGCCATGTTCGAGCGCTATGCGCTTCGCGGCTACCGCAAGGTGCTCGCCCTTCTCGAGCGGCACGGCGTCGGCCTGCGCATCCTCTGCACGACGGGCGGAAACCTGTCGGCTCTCTATTCACCCCTCATCGACGCCGGCATCAACGGCCTCTGGATCAGCAATCTCCAGAGCGCCGGAATGGACTACCCCGCCTTGCGCCGGACCTACGGGCCCGAGGTGGCCCTTATCGGCGGCATCGATTCCCGGTCGCTCAAGCTGGGGAAGGACGCCATGCGCCGCGCCATCGAATCGACCGTACCCGACCTGCTCGAAAGCGGCCATTACCTCCCCTGCCTCGACGACCGTCCGCGGCTCGATGTCTCTTTTTCCCAGTACCGGTTGTTTCGCGAGCTCCTTTCGGAGATGATTGCTCACTGACAGGGACGGAATTTTTCTCCGCGACTACAAAACGAAAGCGTGAACATGGTGAAAACTCGAACGGCAGTGATCGGCGTTCTGGCTCTCCTTCTGCTCCTTTGCGGAGGGGCGTTGGCCGTCTGGAAGATCTGGTTCTCTCGCCCATCGGACGATGGGAAGCTCAAGATGGAGATGTTTCAGCTTCTGCGAGAGTGCGGCGATAGTCGACGAGCGATGCAGATCATACAAACGCAGGGCGTCGCAATCCGCATCACCAATCCCTCACTTTCAGACGATGGGCAGATCGTTCTTCCGGCCGTGATCGAGATCGCGAGCCCCGAGGAGGCGGTTCTCACAAACTATGATCTCGTCGTCTTCGACGACGAGAACGAGAACAACCGCCCCGATCCCGGAGAGAACCTGTGGACATGGACCGAAGACCGTCCCGAAGTGCTTCAGAAGGATCGCTTCTTTTCGCCCCCAACGAAAGAAGTCTCCTCCGGCGAGCAGCCCGTGGACCATGCGCGCTACACGCTGACCTTTGCCGACAGTCTCACGGGGGAACGCAACATTTCGGGAATCGTCGATCAGATGCCCAAAACCGAATGATTCACTAATTCGATTGACCCCATCTGTTTCGGGCGATATAAAGTGTCGCTTCTTTTCAACGTGACACACACCTGGTAAAATTGAGGACACTTCGGTCTTTTTAAATGCAATTCACTCAGAACAAGGCAGTTAGACAGATGCTGCAAATCGCGGACACTCTATTCGTCGCCGGCCACCATCCCTCGCAGCTCGGGCCGCTCAAGGTCGGATCGCGGGACGCACTCCTCGAAAAACACAAACCGGACATCCTCGTGGTCGACAAACCGCAGGACCTCTGGCCCTACGCCCAGCGCGCCGTGGAGGGAGAGAGCCTCGCCACCATCACCAGGGATATCGTGGAGGAGACCTTCATGAATCCCGTGCTCTTCCGCAACGATTGCGTGCCCCTCATGCTCAAGTGCAAGTCGCTGGGGATCAACGAGATCCATTTTGTCGAGATCCCCTCGTACATCGGCAACGTGGCGCCACTCTACCTCGACAACAAGTACGGCGGCCAGACGACGAGGGAAAAGATCATGTCGCTGCGCCTCAAGGAGATTCAGCTCAAGCGGCCCGCCGCCACAAAGATCCTCATGCTCGTCGAGGATATGCTCGTCCTCCATGTCTATCAGCGCACCAAGCGGCTCAAAGACCACGATCTGGAAAAAATCCAGGCCGACAAGATGACCCTCTCCGACCGGCTTATCGACCTGCTCCTCAGCGAGATGTCGCACGATCCGATCATCATGGGATCGGCGATCTACGAGCAGATGAAACATCGCGCCACCGACAACTTCGATCAGCTCGAGGCCGAGTACCGCACCGTGCTGCAGGGAATCATCGAGAGCGAAGCGCCCTGCGACGCGGCGATCAAGGAAGCGTCCCAGCTCAGCGACCTCCTCTGCGAGCTGCGTTTCGGCATGTTCAAGTTCGTCACCGATCCCGAGGACTCGGAGACGATCATGCGGCTGAAAAAGGCCAAGCAGCAACTCGACGTCAACCTCATCAGCGGCGCGCTGCGCAACGATTTCCTCGCCGAGATTTCATAAAAAAAAGTCGAAATGACCCGCCTCGCGCGCAGGAATATCCTTGATTCCCCGCGCGCGTTCATTTAGCTTTCCCCCTCTGTCTCAGGTCATGGGTTCGCCAAGCTCATGTCGTGGAACAAACAGGAGCTAACCGTTGTTCGCCAAGATGTTAGAGCGCCTCATCGGGCGGCGACAGGCTCGGTATCCTCTCTCTGTGGAGCCGTTGCCCATCACCGAACTGGCGATGCCACTCCGCCTGAGCTTTTCCTTGGCCGAAGATGAGCAGAATTCCTTTTCGCTCATGGTGGCCGAGGGCAATGACATTCAACCCGGTTTGCCCCTTGCGGCCAACAAGGCGGGGGGTTTTCTGCTCGGCCTCGTCAAGGGCCGGGTGGCGGCGATCACCACGGCGCCCGGAATCCGCGGCGCCCTCGAGGAGCGGGTGATTCTCGTCGAGCCAGTGGCCGACACGAACCCCATCGCCTTTGCGCCTCTCGATCCCGACTCCGATCCTGTCCCCGATCTTCTCAACCGGATCCGGCAGGCGAGCGTGTTCACCGATTCGCTCCGGCCCGTGCCGCTCTGCGATCTGCTCGTCGCCGAGGAAGGGGCCGGAATCGACACGATGGTTGTTCTCGCCGCCGACCGGGAACCCGAGGTGCGCGCCTCGCTCCAGCTTTTCCGGGAGCGGCCGGAAGATGCCTTTGACGCCCTGCGGCTCCTCGCCAGGATCTCTGGCGCCTCGGAAGGAAAGCTTGCCGTTCCCGAAACCGCCGCAGCCGAGGCGTCGCGCCTTGCCGATGGTCAGGACGCCGCGATCATGTCCCTTCCGGCCGAATATCCTCACACCCTCGAACCGCTCGTCGCCCGGCGGACGGCCGACAGCGCGCGCACGCGGGTGATCGCCGTCGAAACGGCGCTCGCCGCTCTCGACGCCGTGCGCCACGGCAGGGTGCAGGACAAGAAGGTGCTCACCGTGATCGGGCCCGACGGAAAGGCGCGCGGCAACTTTCGCGTGCAGATCGGAACGCGGCTCAAGGATCTTTTGCCCCAGTGCGGCCTCGGCCTCAACGAGCGCGACAAGGTCGTCGCCGGGGGGCCGATGCGCGGCTTCGCCCAGTTCTCGCTCGACACCGCCGTCGATGCCGGTGTCGACGCGATCATGGTGATCCCCGCCGACGCGGTGCGCAACTGGACCGACGATCCTTGCGTGAACTGCGGCGAATGTCTCGAGGTCTGCCCGACCAACCTCCAGGCCCACATGCTCGGCCGCTACGCCGAGTTCGGATTCTTCGATCGCGCCGAAGACCTGGAGATCGCCCACTGTATCGAGTGCGGCCTCTGCGGACTGGTCTGTACCGCCGGGCGGCCGCTGCTTCAATATCACAGGCTGGCCAAGAAAGAGATCGAAAAGCGTAAAGCAGACCTGGACAAGCTCGCCCTCGACGATGAGACCAAGGCCACTGCTTCCGATCCCGAACCTGAATCCGAATTGGGGCAATGACGCCATGGAGGTTCCGACACTCACAGTGGGCACGTCGCCCCACTGGCGCACCTCGACGAGCATCACCGGAATGAACATTGCATTCATCGTGGCGCTCTGTCCCGCCGCGCTCGTGGGCGCCATCGCCCACTCCTTCGGCCCGAACGCCACGGCGATGACCACGGCGACCGGCCCCTTTGCGGGGGTGATCGAGACGCTCGTCGTCGAGATGGGCCTGAACACGGGCATCCTCTGGCTCGCCGGAATCTTCGGGATGATCGCCCTCGGCATGGCGCTCGGCATTCTGACCGAGTACGTCTGCCAGATCGTCATGCGCCAGCCCTACCACGCGGCCAACGGCCACGGCGCGCTCGTCGGCTTTGTCATGGTTTTGCTCATGCCGCCTACCGTGCCCCTCTGGGTGCTCGCCGTCGGAATCGTGGTGGCGATCTTCCTCGGCAAGCAGGTCTTCGGCGGCATCGGCGGTTATCCGATGCACCCGGCGATCGTGGGGTGGCTCGTTCTGCTCCTCTCCTGGCCCAACCATCTCTACCCCGTCGGCATGGAGAGCATCGCGGCCGTGCACCTCGCGCCGATCCTCGCCACAGCCGCTGGGGGGGTGGCGCTTCTCATGCTCGGCTACATCCGCTGGCAGATTCCGGTCGGTGTGATCGGCGGCGTGGTCGTCTTCAGCCTCGTTTTTCAGGCCGACCTCGCCATCGGCGACGGCCAGTCGTTCAGCATCGTCGACCAGCTCATCACGGGGCATGTGGCCCTGGCGGCGTTTTTCCTCGCCACCGACCCGACCTCTTCGCCGGCCAATAAGTCGGCCAAGCTCGTCTACGGATTCGGGACCGGCTTCTTGATCGTGCTGATCCGCGCCTACGGGATCTGGCCCGACGCGGTCCCCTTCGCCATTTTGCTCATGAACGTGATGAGCCCCCTCCTCGACCGGATGCGGCGGCGCGTGAAAAAGGTGGTGATTCAGAATGGCTAACTCGCTACGCATGATCATCGTTCTGGGGGCGATCACCGTCGTGAGCGGCCTCGCCCTGGGCGGGCTCAACGAGCTGACCTACCAGATCGCCCAGGACAACATTCTCCGCTACAAGAAGATTCCCGCCGTGGCCGACATCTACGAGGCCGCGACCGGCGAACTCGACGAGGCTGCGCGCACCAAGGTGGAAGAAGAGCTCCTCGCCGAGAAAAAGCTCGTCAATCTCGGCGGCGACGAGGAGCTCCTCATTTTCGTGATCAAGAAGGAGGGTAAACCCTTTGCGGTGGCGCTCGAGGATTTCGGAGCCGGTTTTGGCGGCGATCTCGGCGTGATGGCCGGATTCAACCTCGAAACGGGCGACCTCGTCGGGATCGGCATCACCACCCTCTCCGAGACGCCCGGCCTCGGAACGCGCGTTCTCGAGGAGTCGTTCACCATGCAGTTCCGCGGCATGAGCACGGGCGCCGTCTACAAGGTCAAGAAGGACGGCGGCGACATCGACGCCGTCACGGGCGCCACCGTTTCGAGCCGCGCCGTGGCCGAGGGCCTGGCCAAGGCCAAGGCCTTCTACGAGGCGAACGCGGAAAAGATCAAGGAGGCGATCGGCGATTAGCAGGCGCGCGGCGCTTGCCATGATCGAGGAGTGCGTATGAAATCGATCACCACGACATTCACCAAGGGGCTCTGGGCCGAGATCCCCCTCTTTCGGCTGATGCTCGGTCTCTGCCCGGCGCTCGCCGTGACCACTACCGCCGAGAACGGTCTCGGCATGGGGCTCGCCGCCACCTTCGTCCTCGTCTGTTCCAACGTTCTCGTTTCGGCGCTGCGCAAGGTCATTCCCAACGAGGTGCGCGTGGCGTGCTTCATCGTGATCATCGCCACCTTCGTCGTCTGCGTCGAGATGTTGATGAAGGCCTTCTTCTTCGGCCTCTCCGAGAGCCTCGGCCTCTTTATCCCGCTCATCGTGGTCAACTGCGTGATCCTCGGCCGCGCCGAGGCCTTCGCCCGCAAGAACGGCGTCGTCCTTTCCCTCGCCGACGGGCTCGGCATGGGGCTCGGCTTCACCATCGCCCTCGTCGTGCTCGCCGCGATCCGCGAGTTCTTCGGCGCCGGCACACTGGGCGTCGTCTTCGGCGACCGCGTCTTCATCGACCAGCCCTTCGTCTTTCTCCAGGAAGCGCCGGGCGCGTTTGTGGCTCTCGGCCTCGTGCTGGGAGCGATGAACGTGATCGGCAAGCTCGGAAAGCAGGGAGGGTAGGGCGATGGACTATTATTTCGAACTGATCATCGGCGCCATCTTCATCAACAATATCCTCCTCGCCAAGTTCCTGGGCAACTGTCCCTTCCTCGGCGTGTCGCGCAAGATGGACACGGCTGTCGGCATGTCGGCGGCGGTGGTTTTTGTCATGACCCTCGCGGGGGTCATCACATGGGTGGTGCAGAAGTATCTCCTCGATCCCTTCGGCATCGAGTACATCCAGACGCTCGCCTTCATCCTCGTCATCGCCACCCTCGTTCAGTTCGTCGAGCTCTTTCTCAAGAAGAGCGTCCCCGCCCTCTACAAGTCGCTGGGGATCTTTTTGCCCCTCATCACGACCAACTGCGCCGTGCTCGGCACGGCGATCATCAATATCCAGGAAGACCTGAGTCTTCTCGACACGATCGTCTTTTCCGCGGCGTCGGCGGCCGGTTTCGGCCTGGCGCTCGTTCTTTTTGCCGGGCTGCGCGAACGCTTCGAGGTGTCGCGCGTTCCCAAGGCGCTCCAGGGGACGGGGATCGGTCTGATCACCGCCGGTCTCCTGGCGCTGAGCTTCTTTGCGTTCAAGGGCATGATCTGATCGCCGCCGCGGAGCGCTCCGCCGAGAGGCTCGCGCGGCCGCGAGAGAGATAGATAGAGAGAGGTCAAAAGTGTTAGTACCAGCTATCGTCATGCTGGCCATCGGACTGAGCGCCGCCGTGATCCTCGCGGTGGCGGCCAAGGTCTTCTATGTCGAGGTCGATCCGAGGATCATGGAGGTCGAGGATCTCCTTCCCGGCGCCAACTGCGGCGGCTGCGGATTCACGGGTTGCTCGGCGTGCGCCGAGGCGATCGTCCGGGGCAAAGCGGAGGCCAACGCCTGCATCGCGGGCGGATCGGATGTGACCAACCAGGTGGCGTCGGTCATGGGCGCCGAGGTTGGATTCGTGGAGCCGAAATTCGCCGACCACTACTGCACCGGCGGCGAGCGGGCGGTGAAGAAATTTCACTACGAGGGGATCTCCGACTGCCGCGCGGCGGCCGAGATCTACGGCGGCGATCTCTTTTGCAAGCAGGGCTGCCTCGGTTTCGGAACGTGCGCGGCCGAGTGCCCCTTCGACGCGCTCGTGATGGGGCCCGAGGGCTATCCCACGGTGATCGCCGACAAGTGCGTCGGCTGCGGCACGTGCGAGAGGGTTTGCCCCGTCGACGTGATCCACCTCTACGGCCTCTCGGACAGGCTGCTCCACTTCAATACCGGCGAGGAATGTCTCTCTCCCTGCCGCCAGCTCTGCCCGGCGCAGATCAACATCCCCGCCTATGTGGAGCTCGCCTCGCAGGGCAAGTACGCCGAGGCGGTCAACATCATCAAGGAGCGGAACCCCCTGCCCCTGATCTGCGGCCGCGTCTGCCCCGCGCCCTGCGAGCAGGCCTGCCGTCGGGCGGCGGTCGAGGACGAACCCGTTCACCACAACTACATCAAGCGCTTCGTGGCCGACTGGGAGATGAACACTCCCGGCCGCAAGAAACTTTCCGTTCTTCCCGACACGGGCTTCAAGGTTGCCGTTGTCGGCGGGGGACCGGGCGGACTCACGGCCGCCTTCTTCCTCAGGCGTCTCGGCCACGGCGTGACGATCTTCGATTCGAAGCCGGCGCTGGGCGGCATGGCGCGTTATGGCATTCCCGAGTACCGCCTGCCGAAGAAGACCCTCGATTTCGAGATCAACGAGATCCTCGAACTCGGCGTCGACGTCAGGACCGAGACGGCGCTCGGCACGGACATCACCGTTCCCGAACTGGAAAGCGATTTCGATGCGATCCTCCTCGTCATGGGCGCCTGGGACAACTCGAGCTTGCGCTGCGAGGGCGAGGATCTCGAGGGTGTCTGGAAGGGGACCGAGTTCCTCCAGAAGCGCGAGCTCGGCATCGACGTCGACCTCAAGGACAAGACCGTCGTCGTCGTCGGCGGCGGGAACACGGCGATGGACGCCTGCCGTTCGGCGCTCCGCATGGGGGCGGCCAAGGTGTCGCTCCTCTACCGCCGCACGCGCAACGAGATGCCGGCCAACAAGGTCGAGATCGAGGCCGCCGAGCACGAGGGGATCGAGTACCTCTTCCTCGCCGCGCCGACGCGGCTCGTCGGCGACGAGGCGGGAAAGCTCAAGCAGATCGAGTACATCACGATGGAACTCGGCGAGCCGGACAAGTCGGGCCGCCGCCGCCCCGTGCCGATCGAGGGATCGGAAACGCTCCTCGACGTCGACGTGGTCATCGCCGCCATCGGCCAGAGGCCGCTCGCCGACTGGTGCACCGACGATCTCAAGGAACGCGGCCTCGAGCTCACGCGGTGGGACACGATCGTGACCGACGACGTGACCTTGCAGTCGGGGATTCCCCACATCTTCTCGGCCGGCGACATCTGGAGCGGCCCGGCGCTTCTCGTCGACGCCATCGGAACGGGCCGCCGCGCGGCGCGGTCGATCCACCGCTTCCTGCGGGGCGAGGAGCTGGGTTTCGACGAGGGGACCTATCACGAACCGACGTCGATCCCGATCTCGACGCAGGTGCTGATCACGGGCGTCTCCGATCAGCCCAAGATCGCCCAGCCCGAACTTCCCGTGGAGGAGCGGATCAAGACCTTCGAAGAGGTCGATCTCGTCCTCACGCCCGAACTGATGAAAGCCGAAGCGGATCGCTGCATGCGGTGCGGCACGCTCTGCTATTTTTCCGATGCCGATCGGGACGCCCTCGAGCAGTCGAAGCGTCCCATCAAAAAACTGAAGAACACGCTCCGCCGATCGCCCGGAAAGTAGGGGCGGCGGTCAGGCGCGTGAATCGGGACAAGTTGCTGAATTGACAATTTTTTTGATGCGAGGAACGAGGGCGCGCGTGCGGGCCGCTTTCCGGTCGCAGGCGACGACGATCGCGAAACCGAGGCCGATTCCGGCCGCGGCGCCGATGAGCGTGGCCAGGTCGGCCGAGAGGCCGAGGCCGGCGAGAAGCGTGGCTCCCGCCGCGGCGCCGGCGATCAGCCCCACGACGGGCACGGCCCAGATGAGGAGCGACACCTTGAGCTCGGTATGGCCGGGCAGGTCGAACTCGACGGTGTGGCCCGGCCGGGCGTTGATCGGATTGAGGACTTCGATCTCGTCGGTTCTGCCTGTTCCGTCTGCTCCGTCCGAACTGTCCATGGAGCAGGCCGAACGGTCGGCGCAGTCGGCGCAGATGCCGCGTCGCGACGCGGCGACGAGCGCGCGGTCGCCTCTGATTTCGATCACCGTTCCGAACCTGGACATCGTTTTTTCGCTCGCATCGAAATGTGAATGACTGTTTTTGACGGTCTCTTGATTGAGGATCGTAGCATTGCGAGGCAAAGAGATCAAAGTCGAGCTTCTTCTGGGCGCGATCGCCGTGCTCCTGGTTTTCGGCGCGGGCGGTATGCTCGTCCGGCCGGCGGCCGAGCCTGATCAGACCCTGAAAGCCCGCATCGGCGACGTGGTCTGGAACCACGAGCTTCACGCCCGGATGAAGGAGATCGGTAACTGCACCGTGTGCCACCACACGGAGCGGCAGGGGATCACCAATCCCAAGCCGTGCACCGAGTGCCACGCCCTCCAGTCGAACGAGGACGCCCTGCTTCTCGCGGGACTCTTTGTCGACGTGGAGGAGAAGCAGTACTCGGGCCAGGACGGCCCGCCGGCCATGGAGATTTTCCACGCCAAGTGCGACGGCTGCCACAAGGCGATGGAGCAGGGGCCGACGGGGTGCCGCGACTGCCACGCCCAGAGCTTTTCGGGCAGCCACGGCCTCGTCGAGTGGGACCACCGCGTCCACGCGCGCCAGATGGACATCGACTGCGTGCGGTGCCATCACAAGGATACAGAAGCGACGTGGGATGGCGAGTACCGTTCGTGCAGCGTGTGCCACATTCCGGCGAGCCTCAAGGGGCTCGAGATCGCCACGGGGATCGCCGAGCACGAGAACGCCGCGCACGGCGAGTGCCACACGTGCCACACCGTGGCCAACCCCGAGAACGACAAGCGCTCCTGCCTCGATTGCCATCCGGGACTGGCCGTGAAGGAACCGGCGGGCGGCGAAGATGAGGCTCTTCTCGCCGTGAGCATGGAGCAGGCGATTCACGCCCGCTGCGCCGAGTGCCACAGCGTCGACGCGGTCGAGTACAAGCCGTCCATGCCCGTCTACTGCACCGACTGCCACAAGCCCGACTCATCGTTGCTCACCAAGGGGCGCGAGACGCCGATCATCTGGAGCCACAAGCGCCACGCCGAGTACACCGAGTGGGACTGCAACGAGTGCCATCACACCGATATTCCCACCGAACCCCACACCGCCTGCCATAGCTGCCACGGCGCGGGCCACTTCGAGGGGATCCCGGGGCTGCCCGAGGCGCTGGCCGCGAACTGCATCGGCTGCCACGAGGAGCAGGGCGCGGGGCTCGCCCGGTGGGAGAGCATGGAGAGTCAGAACGCCGAACTCGCCATTTTCATCCACGAGGAGAAGACCCCTGAGTCGCGTTTCTTCTGGTGGGACCATCGCTTTCATGCCGTCGGCTTGAGCCTCTCGTGCCGCGAGTGCCATCATAACACGATGGTCGAGGATGGCGTTCCGGTGACCGAATGGCTCGCGCGGCCGGGCACGGCGCAAAACGCGCTCGGCATGCAGTCGTGCTCGAACTGCCACGGTGACAACGGTCCCGTATCGGGTAGCGCGGCAGAAGGATCAAAAGCACGCACTCTCGACGAGGCGTACAAGGCGGTCTGTGTCGGCTGCCACGAAAAGCTCGAGTGCGGCCCGCGCACGTGGGACGCCCTCTTCGAAGACTTTGGAGTGACCGCCGAAGGGGTGAAGGGACACGAGAAATGGATGTCCCCAAAGCGCGAGGAGGGCGAGAAATGAGCCGGCCCCTGTCCGACAAGAAACCGATGGCGAAGGGCATCCTCACCGATGTGACCAAGTGCATCGGGTGCGAGCGATGCGTCGAGGCCTGCGTTCAGGCGAACAAGCTCTCCCACGATTTCCCCGCCCACTTCAAGGCGGGCGACGGCCTCTCGGGCCAGCGGTTCACGTCGATCGTGAAGGCGCCGGGGAAAAAGGCAGGCGCCTGGGCGATGGTGCGGCGCCAGTGCATGCACTGCGTCGAGCCTTCGTGCGTGTCGGCGTGCCTCGTGGGCGCTTTTGTCAAGCGGCCCGACGGCCCCGTCGTCTACGACGCGTCCAAGTGCATCGGCTGCCGCTACTGCATGCTGGCCTGTCCCTTCATGATCCCCCGCTACGAGTACGAGGAGCAGCTCCCCTACGTGCGCAAGTGCAAGATGAACGAGGAGTGCCGCGTGAAGGGCGGCATGCCGGCGTGCACGACGATCTGCCCCACGGGGGCGACGATCTTCGGCCCGCGCGAGAAGCTGATCGAAGAGGCGCGGCGGCGGATCTGCGAAAATCCCGATCTCTACATCGATCACATCTTCGGCGAGCACGAGTTCGGCGGCACCTCGGTGATGTACATCTCCGACGTGCCTCTCGGCGACCCGCTGCGCATGCCGACGAAGGAAGAGTTCGCCAAGCGCGCCGTGCCCCGCATGGCCGAGGGGGAGTCGATCCCCGACGCGATCCACGACTGGGTGCTCGTCACGCCCTTTCAGTTTCTGGGAGTGTTCACCGGGCTCTTCGGCACGTGGCTCTTCCGGCGGCGCTCCAAGCTGATGGCCGAAAAGCGGCGCCAGGAATTGGAGGCGGCCGAGAAGACCGAGACGGAGAGCGGCGACACCGTCGATCCCATGTTCAGGATCGTCGAGCCGCCCATCGACGATGGGGGGGGCAAGTGAGATGAACACCTTCGCCCTCAAGCGGATCAAGGACCTCTTCTGGGTGCTCGCCATCGCGGGGCTCGTCGTCGGCATCGGCCGCTTCGCCTTCGGGCTCGGCGCGTCGACCAACATGCTCGACTCTCTGCCCTGGGGGCTCTGGAAGATCTTCAACATGGTGGCCGGCGCGGCGCTCGCCACGAGCGGTTTCGTGCTCGCCTCGGTGATCTACATCTTGCAGCTCGACAAGTTCAAGCCGGTGGCGCGCCTTTCGATCGTGATCGGGTTTCTCGGTTACGGATCGAGTTTGACGGCGCTTGTCTTCGACGTGGGGCTGCCCCATCGCGGGTGGCATCCGCTCTTCATGTGGAATCCCCACAGCTTTCTGTTCGAGGTCTTCTGGTGCGTGTCGTGCTACTGGAGCATCACCGCCCTCGAGCTCGTGCCGATCATCACCGAGCGGTTCCGGCTCAACAAGTTCACCCATTTCATGCACGAGATCATGCTCCCCTTCGTGATCCTTGGCATCACCCTGTCGACGATGCACCACAGCTCGCTGGGGTCGCTCTTCATGGCGTCGCCCACGCGGCTCCATGCGCTCTGGCACACCATGTGGCTGCCGCCCGAGTTTTTCCTTTCCGCCATGGGTGCGGGGCTGGCGCTGATCATCTTTGTCTCTCTCGCCTGCGCGTGGTTTTACGGGCGCAAGACGGACATGAAGATCCTCGGCGCCCTCGCCAAGGCGCAGGCGGTGATCCTTCTGATCTACCTCGTGGTCAAGATCATCGACCTCACCGTTCACGGGAAGTGGAACTATGTTTTCGGTGCCGACGCCTCGTGGGAGACCGCCGTCTTCGCCGTGGAGATCGTGCTTCAGGCGATCCTTCCGATCGCGATCCTTCTCGTGCCGCGGCTCAGGAAACAGGTGCCCTGGCTCATGGTCGCGTCGATCGCGGCGCTGGTCGGCCTTTTGATGCACCGCCTCGACACGGGCATCGTCGGCTACTACCGGTCGGCGGGGCAGATCTACCTTCCCAACCTCAGCGAATACATCCTGAGCTTCGGCGTCCTCGCTGCCGCGGGGCTGGTTTTCTTTTTCCTCGTCGAGCGTTTTCACATCTTTGATGCGCCCGAGGACGAAGCCCATCACGACGACGACGAGGCGCCCCATCTCGACGGCGCCGACGGACCGATCCCCGTCTTCTGGTCGCGCGACGAGGCGAAAAAGGTCTTTCTCGGGCGGGGCGGCATGAGGGTGATCTTCATCACCGTGCTGATCATCCCGGTCGCGTGGATCTGCCTCAAGCAGGAGGCGACGGGCGCTTTCCGGCCGATTCCTCAGCCCGTGACGGCGCCGATCGCTCTCGATCCGCTGCGCGCCACACTGTGTATCGACGGAAATCGCGCCGATGAGGCAGTCGACTTTCCCCACGAGAAGCACAAGGAAGAACTTGGCGGCGACGCGTCGTGCATCAAATGCCACCACCTGAGCTTGCCTCACGACAACTCGACGGCGTGCTACAAGTGCCACGCCGACATGGGGACCTTCACCGATATCTTCGATCACGAAGCCCACCAGGAACGGCAAGCGAGTGGCGACGCCTGCGCCACATGCCACGATCCGAGCCTGCCCGAGGCGGCCGAAACGGCCAAGGCCTGCATCGAGTGCCACAGGGACAACATGGAAGGGCTCGAGAAGCAGCACCTCAAGGGGTACAACCACATGGCGGCCGGATACAAGGTCGCCATGCACGGACTCTGCATCACCTGCCACCGGCTCAAGGAGAAGGACCCGGCCGATCCGCTCGGGATGGGGAATTGTCAGAAGTGCCATCCTTTGGGGGAAGGTTCACCCGACTCCCCTTCGGGAGCCGGGCGCCGTTAAAGAGTTCACCACGATCAGAAGGTCTTGACCCAGATATCGTCGGCGAAGGTGCCCTCGTAGATGTTGTTCAACTCATCGACGGCAAAGAAGATGTTCCACTTGCCGAGGGGAACGGTCCCTTCGTGGAGAAGGTAGTCCTTGACCGGAACGAGCGGCCCCGCATAGGCGCGATGGGTGCCCGCCGTCCAGTGCCAGGGGATCGTGTAGACCCAGGAGTAGATGTCGCCCGTGCTCTTGTGGGCGACCACCCACCAGTCCTGAACCACGCCCAGCCAGTCGTGGGGATCGAGAGTGATGGTCATCTTGACCGCCTGCGTCACCGGGATGGTGAGGGGGCCGTCTTCGCCGTCGATCTTGATGTCCAGATAGGGCGGCTGCGCGCCGATCCAGAGCGGATTCGACTCGTCGTTGTTGTTCTCGTTCGACTCGGCCACGTCGTCGAACACGTCGAGCAGTGCGCCGATGTAGCGGGCGCCCGGTGCCGTGCCCGGGGGGATCTGCATTCCCGAATCGAGGGGCACATGGAACTCACCGCCCGGGGCGAGGCCCGCCACCTGGCTCTGGCCGCCGATGAGGAGCTCGTCGGCGGTGGTGATCTCCGCGTCGTCGGAGACGTAGATGCCCACGCTGAAGGCGCCCGCAGCGGTCGAGCCCTGGTTGACGATGACCAGCTCGAGAAGGTGGCCCACCGTTTCGCCCGGGTCGGCCTGCGCGGGCGACGTGAAGGAGGTCACGGCGAGGTCGGGCTCCGCGCCCGGCGACTGGCCGTGGAAGTAGAAAACGCCCGCGCGCGGCGTGGCATAATAGTCATAATAACCGCTGAGGAGATCCTTTGTCCCGTCCTCGTCCCAGTCGACGACATCGAGGCGTGAGTAGTACCCCACATCGATCGTCGCGCCGCCCGCCTCGAGAAGGTCGGAGCTGCCGAAGAGGGGCGCCGGATCGGTGCCGGTGTTGGCGAAGAAGTGGATGTTTCCATAAGTCTCGCCCACGAGAAGGTCCTTCTTGCCGTCGTTGTTCCAATCGTTGACAACGGGGCAGGCGCGGGTGCCCACATCGAGGTTCGACTCGTCGCTCTGGATCACCGTGTAGGTGGGAAAAAGAGGACTGGCGTTGGTGCCCGTGTTGACGAGGAGCCAGACCGTGCCCGTGTCCTCGCCGCAGAGAAGGTCCTTGTCGCCGTCATTGTCCCAGTCGCAGATGTAGGGTGACGATGTGTAGCCCACATCGAGATCGGAGCCGCCCATCTGAACGTAGGTGTAGCCGCCGAAAACCGGTGCGGCGTCGGTGTTGGTGTTGAGATAGATTCTCACATGGCCGTCGCGTTCGCCGAGGATGAGGTCTTTCCTGCCGTCTTCGTCCCAATCCACTACTCGTGGAATAGAGCCGACGCATCATCCATAGGTGGTGGTGATCGCCGTGCCGCCCGATTCGATGAGAGAGCCTCCGTTGAACAGGGGCGCGCTGTTCGTTCCCTGGTTGACGAAGAGCCAGACGTTTCCGTAGTAGAACTGGCCCACCACAAGGTCCTTCTTCCCGTCGTTGTCCCAGTCGACGACGGTCACGGCCGAGTGGTAGTTCACCTCGAGTGGCGCGGTCCCGTCATAGAGAAGGACCCCCGCCTCGAGATCGGGAGCGGCCGCCTGGAGCGCGCCGCCGCCCATGAAGAGAAGTGTTGCTGCAGCGAGTACGAATACTTTCATGATTCCCTCCATTCGATGACGACAAGAACTGTTCGAAAGACGAAGTGCATACCCCGGCCCGTTCGCGTCGCCTTCAATGCTTGATACGGTATTGGTCAAAAACAAAGTTCCCGGTCTTGTCGCGCCACCTGACGAGAGGATGATGTTAACCGGTACTGCTCAAGCAATCAATCATTTTTAATGGCTTGTGGGTCGTCCTAGAGTTGGCCGAGCGGACCGAGCGTTCGCTCCAAGGCAAGGGAAGCACCCCGTTCGTCAGGGGAGAAATGGGTGGAGCGCAAAGTGCGCCTATCCGCCGCGAGCACCCGTACTGACTGGTCTGGCGGGGATGCCGGTGTTGACCGGTATTTCTCTGCATGTATAATCGTTTTGATGTTGGAAGCAAGGGAAACGGAAACTTCTCGCCTTCTTAAAAAGTGGCATTCCGGTGAACGTGCCGGACTCGACGGGCTTCTGGATCGCCATTTGCCCTGGATTCGAAACCACGTTCGCGGCCGCCTCGGATCGCTTCTCCGTGTCAAGGCGGAGACGATGGATTATGTGCAGGACGCCATGGTGCAGTTCCTCAAGTACGGGCCGAGCATCCTCGTGGCCGAGGACGATCACTTTCGTGCTCTTTTCGTTCGGATCGTGGAGAACTCGATCCGGAACCAGTACGACTGGTTCACCGCGCAGCGGCGGGCTGTCTCGCGCGAGAAGCCTCTGCCGCCTGACACGGTCCTTTCGATCGACCGTCCCGTCGACAGGGTGGTCCGGCCGAGCCAGGAGGCGGCGAACAACGAGAACGAGGCGTGGGTCCGGCTCGGGCTCGAGCTGATCGACGCCGACGATTCGAAGGTGCTCATATTGCGTCAGTGGCAGGACCTTTCCTTCGCCGCCATCGGTGAGCGGCTCGACATCTCTGCCGCCGCGGCGCGAATGCGGCACAACCGCGCTGTGACCCGCCTTGCGCGCGAAGTGGGAAAGCTGCGCCGGGGACAGATTGGCGGAAACGACTTCGGACTCTCTTCGGGGAATTCAGGGAAATCTTTGTGACACATTCTGGTGGCACGGCGTACTAAGGTCGCGACCAGAAGCCGTTGCTTTCACAACGAGGACGACGATGACACAATCGGACAGTTCCCGGCGATTACCCGATTCGGTGGATGCCGCTCTTGCCAAATTCACCGAGGCGTGGTTTGACGGCAAGAGGCACGATCCCGAGGCATTCTGCAGGGCCCATCCCGATTGCGGCCCAGAGCTGCAAGAGCGGATCGAAGATTTCATCTTCGTGACTGACGTTTTTCCCCGCGATGGTGGAGGAGGCCCTGCGGGCGCAGGCTCGGTCGGTGTGACGGCGGGACGGCTCCTCGACGACTTTCGGATTGTTGGACGAATCGGTAGCGGGGGGATGGGCGAGGTCTGGGAAGCGGAGCAAATCTCGCTTCACCGCCGCGTGGCGCTCAAGGTCCTTCCCTCCCATCTCAGCTTCTCCGAGGCATCGGTTAAAAAATTCCGGCGCGAGGCAATGGCCGGCGGGCGGCAAAACCACCCGGGCATCGTGGCCGTCCATGCCGTTGGCGAGCACGAGGGTGTCCACTTCATCGCCCAGGAGCTCGTCGGCGGCGGAGTGACCCTTGCCGATCGGATCGGGCGGTACCCGAAGCCGGATGATCTCCCGATCGGCTATTTCCGCTGGGCGGCGCGCCTTATTGCCAAGATTGCCGATGCCCTCGGCCACGCCCACACCTCGGGGGTGATCCACCGTGACGTCAAACCCTCCAACATTCTTCTCACGCCCCAGGGGGGGGAGCCGAAGGTGACGGATTTCGGCCTCGCCAAGGTGGAGGACGCCCTCGCACTCACTCGCACCGGCGACCTCATCGGCACGCCCTTCTATATGTCGCCCGAACAGGCGGAGTCGGGCCGCGGCTCCATTGATGAGCGGACCGATATTTTCTCCCTTGGCGTGACCCTCTACGAGACACTGACCCTCACGGTTCCTTTCGACGGCAAGTCGTCGCGCGAGGTGCTCAAGAAGATCCTCGACGCAGAACCGCGTGATCCCAGCAGGATCAACGCCCGCGTGCCGCGCGACCTAGCCGTGATCTGCCTGAAAGCGATCGAGAAGCAAAAGGTCCGGCGTTACGCTTCGATGGCCGAACTGGCCGATGATCTACGGCGCTATCTGGCCGGAGAGCCGATCGTCGCCCGGCCCGCCGGGGCGGTGACGCGGGCGATCAAACGGATCCGGCGGAATCCCGCACGGAGCGCCGCCATGGGGCTGGCCGTGGTGGCTGCCGTCGTGGTGGCAGTGCTGTTCTGGATCTGGATTCAAAAGGAGACTGTGAAGGATGAGAGGAACATTCTCTTCGCCCGTAATGAGATCAGACGATTACTGAATGTCTCGGCCGACGCCGTCAGGGACGATCCCGGTACAGCTCTTGTTTACGCTGTGAGGGCAGCGGACCTGGCGGGAAATCTTCCCCCGAACGAAAGCGAAATCCTCCTGACTGTAAAAAACACTATCGTGGCTGCACTCGCCAGGTGCCACGAGCTCAGGATCTTACCTTTAAGAACTGGACGGAAAGTTGTATTCGGCCCTCGTGGCGAAAGAGTTTTTGTCCTACTCGATAGCGGACGGATCGCGGTGTGGGACTGGGAGACAGGCGAGGAGATTTTTCTTCGATGTGATTTCGGATCGGACAATACCGATCTGATCCTCAGCCCGAAGGGAGGCCAGCTTGCCCTGAGTTCCTGGGACAGCGAGGAATCGTCGGGAAAGGTGCGGATCTTCGACGTCGAAACCTGGACGAGCAAGATTGTTTTCGAGGGGGGTTGGAAAATCAGGGACCTTGCTTTCAGGCCCGATGAAAATTTTTTGGCCGTTGTTGGTAACGAGATGAGAGTCAATATCGTGGACCTGTCCACCGGGCGGGTGGCGGGCGATCTCACCGATTTTTGCTGGTTCATTTCAACAGTCGACTTCAGCAGCGATGGGATCCTGCTGGCGGTGGGGTGTGACGACAGCACGGTCAGCGTGTGGAATATCGAAACCGGTGAGCGTGAGATCCTTTCCGACGACGCGGAACGGGCGGTGGTCTCCGTCGAATTCGAACCTGCCGCCGGCGGCCGAGAACTGTTGATTCTTTACGAAGGCGGTCAGGCCGTGCTCCGCAAGGCTTTTGCGGACAAGTCCGTGCCTGTTCCGGTTTTTGATCCGGAAGAGATCGGAGTTTCCAGCGTCGCCTTCAGTCCCGACGGAGAGAGTGTGGCCGTCGCTTTCGAGGATGGGACGGTGCGGATCATCGCCACGGGATCCCTCAACGAGAGGAGACTCCCCGAAAGGCTCCACGCCGAACTTTTGGGGCATCGTAAATCGATCCTCTCCGTTGCCTACAATCGGTTGGGGAACCGGATTGTGACGACATCGTCAGACGGCACAACGCGAGTCTGGAGCACTGACGCGGGGTTCGCGGAGCTTGCGGTCGACCGCGGAATGTCGAACCGGGCGCTCTCTGCCGACGGGAGCTGGATTGCGCGAGCCCCGGCAGATCTAAAAGGGATACACCTGTTTGACGTTGCCACGAAGTCGAGGATCGCGACGCCGGTCGAGTACCGGGACAAGCACAAGATACCCGACGAGGATGGGATCTACCGCGTCCCGCCAGACATCGAGTATTACACGCGCCTTTCCGCCCCCGGCTCCAAGGCATGGCTCCAAGAGGCACAGGTCAATGGATTTTCGTTCAACGAAGAGGGCTCGCGGCTCGCGACTTATCACACGACGAACGTCATAAGGGTGCGCGACCTGCCGACCGGATCGATCGCCGCTCAGTTCGTGCACGCCAAGGACGTCGATTGCCTGAAGATTTCTCCCACGGGTAGGAAGGTTGCCGTCGCGCTGTCGGACAACTCCTTCTGTTTTCTCGATGTCGAGGGGGAGCGAGGAGACGGGCTTCGCCTCGAATGGCACAGCAAGCGAATCAATGAGATCGCCTTCGACAGTTTCGGCCGCTTGGCCGCCACGGCATCGGACGACGGAACGATTGCCGTTTGGGACTGCGAAAGAGAAGAGTTGATTGCCACGTTCCAATTTGGAGAAGTCCCGGTGACCCACGTGGCGCTCAGCCCGGACGGCGGGCTGGTGGCCGCGGCCGGAAAAGACTTTCGCATCCGCCTGTGGAACATCGCGTCGCGTGAGGAGATCTCCAGTCCTGAAATGACGCATGAAAACACGATCAACTCGATCAAATTCGGTCCCGACGGGAGTCAGCTCTTCTCGGCTTCGGCAGATCGATCGGCGCGCGCCTGGGAACTTGACGGTGAATCGTTTGTCGCCTTCGTCGGTCACAGGGGAGCGGTCAACATGGTCCGATTGTCGCCGGACAGGTCGCTGGTATTGACCGTCTCTGAAGATAAAAACGCAATGATCTGGAAGTCCTCCGACGGCGTGCGGCTTTTTGGGACTCTTCACGACGATCCTGTCCTTTTCGGCGAATTTACGGCAGACGGTAGAAGTTTCGTGACCGCCACTGAGCGGGGACCGGTCAGAACAATCCCTGTCGATCCGGTTGCGTACGCCCGCCGGCGGACGCCGTGTGGTTTCGATGATCGCAAGAGATGGATCTATCCTCCCGCCGGCAACGGCGGCGGTGAGGAGAACGATGGCGGCGCGCCGGCGAGCGCGGGACCAGATCTCTGCATCTGGGATTGGCCCCTGGTCGATCCAGAAAATCTTTCTCCCGATCGCGATATGGAGCCGATCCTCTTCCTGGTAAAGAAAACGGTTCCGGGCCGGCCAGAGCCGGCCGCCCCTGTGGCGATGGTTTCGATCTGGCTCTACGATCCTCAGTCTGAGATCCCAGTGAGGGAGGTCTGCAGTCTCGGCTGCCGGGCGGTGAGTCATTTTTCCCCTTGCCCCGATGGCTACGGAGCGTGCTTCGTCGAGCGAGAGTTCGATCGATCGGGGAAGTTGCTGCGGAGTCTTGTCAAGGGCCTTCGCCTCGACGGCGCAAGCGGGGCGGGCGATGTAGTCGAATTCTGCAGGCTCGAGAAAACCTGTATCGATTCGCTCGCCTGGAGCGCACCGCGCGCGATATACCTGGAGATCAGGGGAGTCGGGGGGAGTGTTCACCGAGACGGGATCTGTCTGATCGACCCGGAGGGGGGCGCCGATCAGATTCCGCGTCCGTTGATCGGCAGAAAGGGCGAGTTCTTCGGTCAACCCAATGCTACGAGGGATGGCACGAAGATCTGCTTCATTCACTTTGCCGGAGCCAGTGATTCTAACAGATGGGAAATCTGGCACGCCCTATTGACCGGGGATGATGACGCAGTCGTCGAGCCACGACGCCTGACGGACAACTCGGTCCAGGAACTGAAATGCCGCTTTTCGTCCGATGGGGGTGCCATCTACTCTCTTCGGGCGCGCGATAAAAACCGGAACGGGCATTATGGTGTCGTCATCCATGGCTTGCTTGAGGGCAATTCACGTCTCCTTTTCGAGATAGGGAGAGCGGAGAGCGTCAACTCCTATTGTGTTTCACAAAAGGGTCTCGTCGCTTTTGTCGTCAGTGACGTGGAGATGAAAAGCGCCACCCTCCACATCGCGAATCCCGTCACGAGACAGAGGGCCGAGATCCTGCCCGGCGAGAGGGACTGCCAGATCTGCTCTCCCGGCTTTCTCCACCGTTAGCCTGTTTAACCCGCCGCGATAACAGAAACGTCCCGACGAGAAACTTTTTTTCAGAGAGAGCGTTCGCTCTTATCCGATCCTCTTCTTCAAGGGGTGTAGACGGAAACTTGTTTTTCTAATTCTTTGTTGTTCGACATTCTGAAAAAGAAGGAGACTGGCCATGAACATCGGTGAGAGGAGATTTTCCAGACATTGTGTGGCAGCGCTTGTTGCCGCGGCGCTACTTGTATCGGGTGCCTTTGGAGCGACGATTATCGTTCCCGACAACTATTCCACGATTCAGGAGGCGCTCGACGCGTCGAATCCAATTGACACGATTCTCGTTAGACCTGGTATATACAACGAAAATCTGGTCTTCCCCTCCTGGGACATCGTGCTCATAAGCGAAATGGGAGCGATGAAGACGATCATCGACGGCATGTCAAGCGGTCGGGTCGTGACGTTTACTAACGGCACCGGAGTTGGATCCGTCCTGAGTGGATTCACGCTCACAAACGGTACGAGCACCTACGGAGGGGGATTGTACCTCGATGACGCTATCCTCACCCTCGAAAACAATCTGATCGTCGGAAATACGGCGTCGTTGTACGGTGGCGGTGTACGCTGCGAGGATTTTGCAACCCTGATTCTCGTCAACAACACGATCGTAAACAATCAGGCGGAGTTCGGCGGGGGTTTTTATGGAGGAGAAGACTCCATCTCGACGATCGTCAACAGCATCTTCTGGAACAACAGTGCTCCTCAAAATCAAGGCCATGAAA
>Ga0180429_10001048_pt1 | contig 23897 bp, 22 predicted proteins | sample SS_ome_FD_132428 | JGI IMG/M metagenome (GOLD analysis project Ga0180429, IMG submission 132428) | Hypersaline lake sediment archaeal communities from the Salton Sea, California, USA - SS_1_S_1 metaG | ecosystem: Environmental > Aquatic > Non-marine Saline and Alkaline > Hypersaline > Sediment ...
CTCGACCCTGTCATTCACGAAGTCGCCTGGGCAGACAATCGAGTCCCTTCGCGGTGTGAACGACTCCGGTCTTGGGTCTTGGCGGCTCTTCTCGACTTCCGCCTCAATCCACTCCCACTTCCTGTATCTCTGCTCATGCTCCAGCAGTCGGTAACTAATGGGGTATAGGCGGTACAGGCGACCGTCTTCTCCCAAGGCCCCAGTGCAGACCGTCTCCAGCTTCGCAAGATCTCTTTGTGGCGTGGGGTAGGTCTTCGCAAGGATCAGAAACCGCTTCTTAGCTCCAGCCACGACCTCCCGCTCCTTCTGCCGAGATAGCGTGCAAGGATATGCCTATGACATTGCCGCCCGTCGGCCTCATAGCACATTATAGCAGACTTGGGCAGCAGAAGTGCATCACAAGTGTTGCTAGACATTAGGCGGCCAAGTCTCCCTTGATACCAGCGCAAAGCGTCAGCTCTGCGCATGCTTCTGCGAATACTCGCCGGAATGCCCAAGCTAGGGAAGTGGCTGTAGGTTATACCGTGTGCCTCGCTCGACGTTGCCAGCGCAGTGGATCTGAACTCTGGCCGATAACTGAAGTTCGACCATCTGACATCGAATAGGTGCTGTACGGAGTGTCGGTGAAGCAGGTCGAAGAACTGCTCAGATGTTAACTTCTCATAGCCGATTGTGTAGTGCCAGTAGCAGACCGAGTGCGCATACGCGGTTCTCGCGTGCGTGTTGTACGTCTGGCTAGCTTGGCTGCTCATTACTTCCCGTCCAGCGCGCGGTTGGCCAGGGCGTCGGCGCGCTGGTTCTCCCGGCGCGGGACGTGTTTCAGGCTGAAGCTGGCGAAGTACATCAGCAGGTTCATCACTTCCATCGCCAGCTGCTTCAGCTCCGGGTCCTTGGTTTTCCACTCGCCGCGCAGCTGCTTGACGATCAGCTCGGAGTCGGAGCGGAACTCCAGCTGAAGCTCGCGGCCGAGCTCCCGCTCGATCCAGGCTGCGGCGTCGCGCACCGCCAGGTACTCCGCCTCGTTGTTGGTGTGCTCGCCGATCGCGTTGCCGCCTTCGCCGACCAGGCGGCCCTGCTCGTCGAGCACCACCCAGCCGGTGGCGGCCGGGCCGGGATTGCCGCGGCTGGCGCCGTCGGTGTAGACTATCAGCTTCGCGCCGGTTTCCGGCGGCGGGGCGGGCGGCAGCGGTGGCAGCTTGCTCTTCACCGCGCGCTCGAAGTGCTGGGCGCGGGGCGGCAGGCTGGCATCCTCCTCGTCCGCCGGCGCATCCGCCTTGGGGCCGAACAGCTGGCTCTGCTGCTGCCTGGACTTGCGCTTGCCCGCCGGAGCTTCCTTGAGCGAGGCCAGCAGGAAGGCGAATACCACCAGCTTGTCCGCGGACTGCTCGCCGCCGAAGGCGCTGCTCTCGCCGAAGCTGATCGCGACCCGCGCCGGGTGGGTCTCAAGCGCCGCCGCCAGCGCGGCCTGCATCCGCTTGCGCTCGCCCGCGAGGCTCAGGCCGGCGGGCTGCAGAATCCGCAGGCTGACGTTGACCACGCCCGCAAGCTGCTGGCGCAGCAGCGCGGTCACGGCCTGGCTGAGCAGCACCAGGCCCTCGGCCTCGGCCAGTTCGGGATCGTCGCCCGGGAAGATCGTGCGCAGGTCGGGCATGCTGGCGGCGGCCAGGATCGCGTCCAGCAGCGCGCGGCAGGCGATGTCGCCGTCGCCGTCCGCCTTGAGGCCCGGTACGTCCGCGATCCGGACGCCGGCCAGGTTAAGCTCGCGAGCTCTGTCCAGCGCCGCGGTCTCGAAGCCGAAGCCGACCCGCAGGCCCGCCATCAGGCCGCCGTCGAAAGCAGTGTCCGCGGCGCTCACCAGCCCAGCCCCCCGTACTTGTCCTTCTTCTTGCGCGTCCCGCCCCCCATCAGTTTGAGCAACAGGCGCAGATCGGCCGGGGTGACAACCCTGATGTTGCCGCGAGGCCCGGGCACCACGGCGACCTCGTAGCCGCCGGCCAGATAGACCGCGCTGTCGTCGGCGAAGCCGCCCAGGTCCGCGCCGACGCTGTCCAGCGCCGCACAGAAACTCGCGCGGTTGTAGAGCTGCGGCGTCTGCAGCAGGTGCAGCGCCGCAGGGTCCACGTGTTCCATCAGATGGCCCAGCCGGTGATCGGTCTTCTTGCCGCCGAACAGCTCGTCGACCGGTGCCTGGCTGCCGTTGCCGGACTCCGGGTCGCCGATCGCGGTCAGGTAGGCCGCGCTATCGGTCAGCATCAGGCCCGGCACCGCGCCGCGCTCGGGCAGCACCGTTGCCTTGAGCCGCGCCAGCAGCGCCTCGCTGATGTTCGGCCGGTTGCCGTCGTGGAGCGCCAGCAGTTCACCCTGGGCCGCGCGCGCGCCGGCCGCGATGCTGTCGGCGCGGGTCTCGCCGCCGTCGACCAGTTTGAGCTTGCCGCTGGCGAAGGTCAGGGGGTCGCCGGCGATCCAGGCCCGCACCTCGGCGCTGACGACCAGGATGATCTCGCTGCAGTCCTCGTCGGCCTCGAAGACGTCGAGGCTGTGGCTGAGCACCGACTTGCCGCCCACCTTGTCCTGCAGCTGCCCCAGGCCACCATAGCGGCGGCCCGCGCCCGCCGCGGCGATCACCGCGCTTAAGCTGCTAGCCATGGCCGCGCTGCTCCTCCCGTGCCAGGTCGACGCGGCCGAACAGCAGCCGGCCCTGGACGGTCTGCGAGACACTGGTCAGCTTGACGGTCCGCGTCTTGCCGATATACGGCTCGCCGTCCTCGATCACCACCATCGTGCCGTCCTCCAGGTAGCCGACGCCCTGGCCCTTCTGCTTGCCGTGATCGATGATCTCGATGTCGATCAGGTCGCCCGGCAGGTGCTTGGTCTTGACCGCGTTGGCCAGCGCGTTGATGTTGATCACGCGTACGTCGCGGATCGCGGCGACGCGGTTGAGGTTGTAGTCGTTGGTGACGACCATCCCGCCGACGGCCTGGGCGACGATGATCAGCTGCTCGTCGGTGCTCTGGGCATGTGATTCGAAGGCACTGTCGTCGAAGACGTCCACGTCGATGCGCGAGTCGTCCTGGATCGTGCGCACCAGTTCCAGCGCGCGGCGGCCCTTGACGCGCTTGCGCTCGTCGGCGCTGTCGGCCATCGCCTGCAGTTCGCGCAGCACCGAGTTGGTCACGATCAGCATGCCGCCGAGGAACCCGGTGGCGGCGATGTCCGGAATGCGTCCGTCGATCAGCACGCTGCTGTCCAGGATCTTGGGCGCCGCGCTGCGCCGCAGCGGCTTATAGGGATCGTCCTGACGGGGCGGGCCGAAGTAGGTGATGCCGACCAGCGAGCCGGCCAGCCCCAGCACCACCACCACAAAGGCGCCGAACAGCAGCCTGAACCAGCTGATGCCGAGGAAGCTGTAGTCCGCGCTGAAGGCGTTGAACACCGCCAGCACGATCACCACGCCCAGCACCAGGCCGGCGAAGAACCCGATCGTCGCCTGGGCGGTCCGCTCCTCGAGTCCCGCCGAGAACACGTCGAGCTGACCGGACAGCCGCCTGAGCCCCAGCAGCACCAGCGGGTAGCACAGGTAGCCCAGCAGCGCGAAGACCAGCACCACGGCGATGCCCAGCAGATTGAGCAGATCGATGTTGCGCTGGTAGTCGAGCAGTTCCTGCTCCCAGAAGTCGCGCTGGTCCACCAGTCGCTGGCGCTGACGCTTGAGCCTGAGGTAGTTTTCCCGAATGTCCGTGGCGTGCTGGCCCGCCGAGGCGAACAGGGCCTCGTCCAGCTCCTCGCCGCCGTCATCCTCGGCGGTCTGCATCGCGCCGGCCGCCGCCGTCTCCTCATCCGCCGCCGGCGGCTCATCCGGACCTGGCTGCGGTTCGGGGCTCGGCGGCGGGCTGGGTTGGTCACCGCTCTCCGGTACTTCCCTGGTGAACAACTGCTCTTCGAGTGCGTTGTACTCCTTGCGAGCCTTGACGAAGGCCGGTTCGACCTCGCCCAGCTGCGTGCGCGCGTTGTTGACGATTCCCTGGGCGTCGCGGGCGAGGTCCTGCAGCGGCAGGATGAACGCCCACGAGATGAAGTAGGACACCAGGAAGCCCACCAGCGCGCCGATGAACAGCGCGATCAGCCGCGCCAGCAGCACCTGGATCTGTCGCCGCGCCGGATCCGAGTTGCCGGGCCGCCGCCGCTCGCGACCGGTACGGCGTTCCGAGTTAGCGGGGGCCAGCGGGGCCTCATCGGAGTCCATCTGCATATTATAGCGACGAGGCCGGGCGCGGTTTGGTTTCCACGCTCAGGCTCGGCCACGCAGCTTGAACAGCCCGCCCGCCGCCATGATCTGGCGCTGCACGTCGCTGACCGGCCGGAGCGGCGGCAGCTGGCGGCCGCGCGTGAGGTTTTTCCAGCCGGCGGCCTGCACGTCGATCTCGACTTCGTCCCCGGTGGCGATCGCCGCCGCATCCAGTTCCGGGCAGCTCAGCACCGGCCAGCCGGCGTTGACCGCGTTGCGGAAGTAGATCGCGCCGAAGCTGACCGCGATCAGCGCCTGCACGCCCAGCGCGCGAAAGCAGTCCACCGCCTGCTGGCGCGAGGAGCCGCAGCCGAAGTTGGCGCCGGCCACCACGATGTCGCCTGGTTGGCAGCGGCCGGCGAAGTCCTCCCAGCCGCTGAGGTTGTCCAGCGCGTAGCGGCCCATCTGCTCGATCTCCGTGATGTGCAGGTAGCGGTTGTGGAAGATCATGTCGGTGTCGATGCTGTCAATCAACTTGTTGTGCTCATCGACCAGTACCCAGGCGTGTCCAGTGAGCGTGTCGTTCATTGATATGCCCTTAGCGTGGTCCCACTAATTACTTGTCCTCAGTAAGCGAGATTTCGGCTAAGACTGCTTGCTTGAGGAGCTGCAGATCATCCTGTATTGCGCTTTCCACTAAGTCAAGCCTGATATTCATGTAATCGTGAACAAGGATATTGCGGAAAGCTCGCAGCTGGGTCCAACCGATTTCCGGATGGCGGGACTTGAGGCTGTCTGATAGCTGCATAGCTGACTGGGCAATGACCTGAATTTCGCGCAGAACTGCATCGCGCGTTCGCGGATCTTCCATGGGCTGTCGCGTATCCATAATATAGGATTCAAGTAACTCGATGCAGTCCTGAATATGCTTCAGCAATACGAGATCTGTTCTCACAGTGGCACTGCCTCCGCAAGCACCAAGGGCCTGAGATGCCTGTTGAGTCCTGACTCAGTCACGATATCGACCTCGCGCTCGAGCAGGTTCTCCAAATCGACAATCAGGCCACCTGGCCACCACTGGGTGGTCGGGCCAACAATGTCCACGAGCAGGTCCACGTCGCTTTCGTCCGTGTAATCACCGCGAACCATCGAACCGAATACGCGCACGTTGCTGGCGCCGTGCTCGGCGCAGATACTGAGGATTTCCTCCCGGTGCTCGATCAGCAGGCTCGCCAGCGCTTTGGTTGTCACGGTTATATTCTACCGGCAAGCAGCTTCGGACTTCACTGCCGTCCGCAACGCGGTGGCATCCTGTCTGCGGCATCGCCGTAGCCGACCGGCGGACACATCATTTGCTGCCAGGCGAGGTGCAGGGTGATTGAGTGGTTCAGACGCGGCGTGAAGAGCAGTGACTGGGCCTATCTGGTCGCCGTGCTGTTGTCGTTCTTCGTAGTGTTCGTTACCGGCGAGCTGGCCACCAGTCCGGACAACGATACTGACTACCCGCTGGTGCTGGCCATCGCCGGCGGGTGCTACGCCCTGCTGCTGCTGCTCAGCGTGCTGCCGCCGTGGCTGCTGCTGCGGATCGCCATGCTGCTGAGCGCCAACGTGCTGTTCGCCCTGATTGTCTTCGGCGTCAAGGTCTAGCCGCGCGGGGGGGCGGCGCAGCTACCTGTCGGGCTCCGTAAGCTCGCCCGCCACTGCGCTGGCGGCGGCGACCGCCGGGCTAACCAGGTAGGTTTCGCCCGCACCCTGCTTGCCGCGGAAGTTGCGGTTGCTGGTGGAAAGCTGCACCTCGCCCGCGCCCGTCATGCCGATCTGGCCCGCCGCGCAGCCGCCGCAGCCTGAGTTGCTGACCAGGCCGCCGGCCGCCATGAAGACCTCGATCAGCCCTTCCTCCAGCGCCTGCATCCAGACCTGCCTGGTGGCCGGCACCACCCGCAGCATCACGCCGCCTTCGACGCGCCGGCCCCTGAGCTGGGCCGCCGCCGCCCGCAGGTCCTCGATGCGGCCGTTGGTGCAGCTGCCGATGAACACGCTGTCGATCGGCACGCTGCCGGCGGCGACGATCTCGTGGACTGGCGCGACGTCCTCGGGATGCCCTGGCCGTGAAGCGCAGGGCCTGAGGCCGTCGATGTCGATCTCGATCTCGCTCTCGTAGTCAGCATCCGCGTCGGCCTGGAACGCCGGATCGTCGCCCGGCACGATCAGGCTGATCGCGCCGATCTCCGTGCCCATGCTGGCCAGGGTGATCCGGCTGGCAAGGTCCGCCTGGTCGATCCACTCGCCACAGACCTCGCCGACCCGGCCCAGCAGCCCGGCCGCGCCCAGCCGGCCCACCAGATTGAGCGTCACGTCCTTGGCCGAGGCGTTGGCCGCAGGCATACCCGTGAGCGTGATCCTCACCGACGGCGGTACCTCGAACCACGTCCGGCCGCGGGCGAAGGCGTAGGCGATGTCGAGGTCGCCCATCCCCTGGCCAAAGGCGCCCAGCGCGCCGAGGATGTTGTAGTGGCTGTCCGTGCCGACGGCGGTCGTGCCGGGCCTGATCAGGCCGCTCTCGATCAGCACGTGGCTGCCGATGCCGGCGTCGACGTCGTGCACCTTGATGCCGTGCTGGCGGGCGAACAGCCGGCAGACGTGCTGGTTATCGGCGTAGCCCGCGGTGTTGGCCGGCGCGTTGCAGTCGAAGGTGAACAGCGTGCGCGCCGGGTCCGCCACCGGCTGCTCCGGCGCGTGCTCGAGCAGATGCTTGACCACGCTGGCCCCGCCGAAGTCGCGCGCCGTGCGGTAGTCCAGGTCCAGCCAGACGGTATCGCCCGGCGCCGCCGACTCCGCGCCGTGGGCCAGGAAAATCTTCTCGATGATCGTGTGCGGCATCGCCTTTACATTGTAGGGGCGGACAGCTGTCCGCCCCTGCTGCTGAAGCGAGGCTGTCGGGCGCACAGCTGTGCGCCCCTACGCCTACAGCGCCGCCACCACGGCGTCGCCCATCTCGCTGCACTTGGCGCTGCCGCCCATGTCGTAGGTGCGCACTTCGCCTTTGGCGATCACGGCGGCGATCGCGCCCTCCAGCTTCGCCGCCAGCTCGGCCTCGCCCAGCCAGTCGAGCATCAGCTTGGCGCTGAGCAGCATCGCCAGCGGGTTGACCTTGTCCTGGCCCTCGTACTTCGGCGCGCTGCCATGGGTCGGCTCGAAGACGGCGTAGTCCTTGCCGATGTTGCCGCTGCAGGCGAAGCCCAGCCCGCCGACCAGCTGCGCGCAGAGGTCTGAGACGATGTCGCCGAACATGTTAGTGCTGACCAGCACGCCGTAATCCTGCGGGTTCTTGACCAGCCACATGCACATCGCGTCGATGTTGGTCTCCCACAGCTCGATGCCGGGGTAGTCCCCGGCCACCTTGCGCGCGCTGCGCACCATCAGCCCGCTGGTCTCGCGCACCACGTTGGGCTTCTCCACCACGGTGACGGTCGGATAGCCGTGCTCCTTCGCGTAATCGAAGGCGGCGCGGGCGATCCGCTCGCAGGCGCGGCGGCTGAAGATGCGGCAGCTGATCGCCAGGTCGCCTGCGGCGACGTCGTCGAATTTGGCCATGTTGGGGCTGTGCTGCCTGAGCGCCCCCCGCACGTCATCGTGCACCGGGTGGAACTCCACGCCGCTGTAGAGCCCCTCGGTGTTCTCGCGGAAGACCACCAGGTCGATACCGTCGCGGTAGTTGAGCGGATTGCCGGGATAGGCCTTGCAGGGGCGCAGGTTGGCCGCCAGATCGAACAGCTGCCTGAGCCGCACGATCGGGCTGCGATAGACCAGGCCCTTGCCTCTCAGGCCGGGTGCAAGCTCCTGCTCGGCCTCCTCCTTGGGCTTGGAGGTGATCGCGCCGAACAGCGCGCAGTCGGTATCCTTCAGCATCTCGACGGTGCGCTGGGGCAGGGGGTCGCCCTCGCTGACCCAGAATTCCCAGCCGATGTCGCCGTGCACATACTCGGCGTCCAGCTTAAGCGCGTCCAGCACGCGGCGCGCCACCGCCATCACGTCGTTGCCGACGCCGTCGCCCGGCAGCCAGGCAATCCGATACTTCGCCATTGTCAGTCCTCCACGTTTGTCGTAGCGGCGACGTCCCTGTCGCCGGATTCGATTCCTCGTAGCGGCGACGGCCCTGTCGCCGGATTTGGTCGGCGGCACGGCGGCCGCCGCTACAATCCCAGCTTCCGCTTCGTGTACTCCACCAGCCCGCCGGCATCCAGAATCGCTTGGACCTCGGCGCTCAGGGGCGGAAAATCATACTCCCCGCCGGGCGCGGTCAGCTTGCCGGCCGCCAGATCGATGGTCACCTCGTCGCCGGCTTTGATCTTCCGCGGGGCGTCGGCCAGCACGATCACGGGCAGGCCCTGGTTGATCGCGTTGCGGAAGTAGATGCGACTGAAGCTGGTCGCGATCACGGCGGCCACGCCGAGTTCCGTCAGGCAGATCACCGCCTGCTCGCGGCTGGAGCCGCAGCCGAAGTTGCGGCCGGCCACGATCACGTCGCCGGGCTGGACCTGCTCGCGGAAGCCGGGGTCGAGGTCCTCCAGCGCGTGCTGCGCCATCTCGGCGCGCTCGGTGACGGTGTAGGTGTACTTGCCCGGAAACAGCACGTCGGTGTTGACGCTGTCGCCATAGACGAAGGCCCTGCCCATCTCAGCTCACCTCCCGCGGATCGGTGATCTCGCTGGTGACCGCGGCCGCCGCCACGCTCTGCGGGCTGGCCAGGTAGATCTGGCTGTCCGGGGTGCCCATGCGCCCGCGGAAGTTGCGGTTGGCGGTGCTGATGCAGTTCTCGCCCGGGGCCAGCGCCCCCTCGTGGGCTCCCAGGCACGGTCCGCAGCCGGGGTTCATCCACACGGCGCCCGCCGCGATGAACTTCTCCGCCAGGCCCCTGCGGACGGCCTCAAGGTTGACCACCTGGCTGGCGGCGAAGACCAGCAGGCGGGTGCGGGGATGCACCTGGTGGCCTTCCAGCACTTCCCAGGCCGCCTCCAGGTCCTCCAGGCGCCCGTTGGTGCAGGTGCCCAGCAGGCACTGGTGCACGTGGGTGCCCACTTCCTGGCAGAGAGGCACGACGTTGTCCACGCGGTGCGGCCGCGCGATCTGGGGCTCGAGGCCCTCGACGGACAGCTCCAGCGTCTCGCGCAGCTCGGCCCGGGCATCGCTGTACCAGCGCGTGTAATCCTCACCGCCACGTAGCGCAGGCGGCTCGCCTGCGGCATTCAATGGCAGACGAGCCGTCTGCCCTACGGTGTCTGCCAGCCACCGCTCGGTCTTCTCATCCGGCGGCACGTAGCCGTTCTTGGCGCCCAGTTCGGCGCTCATGTTGCACAGCGTGATCCGCGAGTCGACGCTCAGGGCGTGCACCGCCTCGCCCGTCCACTCCACGCTCAGGTAGTCCGCACCATCGGCACCGATCATGCCGGCGATGTGGAGCACCAGGTCCTTGGAACCCACCCGCCGCAGCCAGGCGCCACCGACCTTGATGCGCAGCGTCTCCGGGACCCTCAGCCACAGCTCGCCCGTTGCCCAGGTGCAGGCGGCCTCGGTGCGGCCGATGCCAACCGCGAAGGCGCCCACCGCGCCATAGCTGGTCGTGTGGCTGTCCGAGCCGACGCAGACATCGCCGGGCCGCGCCAGCCCCTGCTCCAGCAGCACCTGGTGGCAGACGCCGTGGCTGATGTCATAGAAGTGCTCGATGCCCTGCCGGCGGACGAACTCGCGGATCAGCTTGTGGTTGGCGGCGTGCTTGTGGTCGGCGGCGGGCACGCAGTGGTCGAGCACGATCACCAGCCGCTCGGGGTAGCGCACGCGCTGAACGCCGATCTCGCTGAAGGTGCGGCTGATCGCGGCGCTGTTGTCATGGCTGAGCACGACGTCGGGCTCGACCGTCACGATCTCGCCGGCGCGCACCTCGCGCCCGGCCTTCTCGCTCAGCACCTTTTCCGCGAATGTCAGTCCCATTGTTTCTTTGTAGGGGCGGGGCTTGCCCCGCCCACATTCTAAGGTGGTCGAGGCAAGCCTCGACCCTACGAACTAGTCCCGTACCTCGGTGTTGGCCAGATCAGACCAGAACTCTACCGGCCTGTACTCATCACCTTTGGTGTCATCGACTAGCTTCAGCGCGAAGAACTCGTTGACCAGATAGGATATCAGGTCCTTGCCGTAGTGGATGATGTCGGTCTGGACAACCGAGAACACCGGATTGCCCGATGAACAGGGTCGGTCTGGAATGTACCTGTGCCCGAAGAGCGGAATCAACTTGGGGGCATCGCCGATCAGGCGCCTCGCTCGAGAGATTCGCTGGTACACGAACCGCGGTTTCGCGCCCCAACTGGAGTGCCAGAAGCCGCTGCGGCGGACGTCCAGACAGATGCCCTCAAGTGGCGCGTTCATCCGCTTAATCACCTGAGCACGGCTGTCTCGACGCCAATCCAGCCAGCCCTCACCCAGCGGCAGCCCGATACTCAGGAACTGGCGGAGATCGGGCGGGAAGCGGAAGCCATACGCGGACTCGATTCCGGCGAACTCAGTTTCGCTTAGGCCTCGGTCGATCCGCGTACCTTCCGCCGAGAGATGCGAGAGGACGTCCTCGTACTTGAGATTCAGGTCTCCCCAGTGATCCTGAGTGTCCACATTCAGTCCGCGACAACGGTAGCCGAATCGTCCACCTTGGCGAACACGAAGCTCCGGCAGGCGATGTGCATCACTCGTCCCTCCCAGTGAATCGCGAAGCGACGTAGCCCTTCCGTTCCCGGCTCCAACTCGACGATACCATCTGCGCCCAGCTCACTCAGCGCGTGTCCCTCGTCGGCATACGAGAGCCGTATCTCTACTACCGAGCGGAAGTCAAGCTTGTGCTTGCCCCTGTACTTGGCCTGGTTGAAGGGCAGATGGTAGTCCTGCACGATCATCGCCAAGCTGCCGGATTCAATATCGAATCCGAAGTAGTGGACGGTGCCCTCGCAGAAGCGGATGGGTAATCCTGTCTGACTGCTCTTATCACTTGTTGCCGTCATTCTGGTTCCCCGGCAGCCATGCTCCGCACTCCCACAGCGGGTTGCCGGCGCGCACCTCCCGCCCGGCCTTCTCGCTCAGCACCTTCTCCGCGAATGTCAGTCCTATTGTTTCTTTGTAGGGGCGGGGCTTGCCCCGCCCACGTTTAAAGGTGGTCGAGGCAAGCCTCGACCCTACTAATCAGTGCAGCGGTTCGAAACTCACGAAATCCGCGTGGTGGATGATATGCGCTTCCACCGTCTTGCGGTAGCCGTCTCCTTCCTTGCTGTGACAGGCGATCACGTGCAGGATCTTCGGATCGATCCCGCGCGCCTGGGCCAGTGCCGTCCCGCTGATCGGGTGGCGCAGCATCCTGCCGTGCTCCGTCTTGCCCCAGCCGCCGCCCTCGGTGGGTCCGATCTCCAGCACCTTGCCCACGTCGTGCAGCAGCGCGGCGGCCAGCAGCGTGTCGTGATCGGCGCGGAAGCGCGGCTCGTCGGGGTAGGCGGCTTTGAGCGCCTCGCCCATCGCCATCGACACCTGGGTCACGCCGCGCGTGTGCGCGATGAACGACACGTCGCAGTCCTTGACCAGCAGGCTGAACGGCATTGCCTCAAGCTCGGCCGGCTGGCGCCCGGCCTGCACGCAGGCATCGACCCACGTGTCTATCACCTGCCGCTGAAGCTGCTTGTCCTCAAAGCCGATCAGCTCCGGGATCAGCTCGATCAGCTGCTGTTCAGTGTCTTGGCTTTTCATCGCATGGCTCCGTGTCTTCGAAAAATACAGCTTCCCAGTTGCAGTCGATGAAGTCAATCGAAACTTGCGTGTCCGCCGGTTCAACGAATCGCAGGACTACCCAGACATTGCTCCGATCAGGTCGCGGATGAAGTACGCTGAAGTCAGTGTCGAGGCCAACCTCGTTGTGGAGGAACTCCTCAGCCGACACCTCCTTGAGCCTGGAGAACAGGCAGCCGGTGTCCGCGATTCTGGCTCGATACTCACTCCAGTCACTTACCCTCAGCCAACCGCACCTGAAGTAGACCTCTTCATGTCGCGGGGCGACAATCTGTCCGTCGACCAATGCCACTACGAAATCCCGAGCCTGCTCGTTGAAGCTGAATCCAGCAGCGTGCGTCCCGTGAAGTTCATCCAGCTCCTGTTCGTTGAGTCGACGAACCTGCAATACTGGCGATCCGGCAGACAAGGATCTCACCGTTCGAGCTTCCTTGCTGCCGGGCCGTCGTATTCCGCCGCGCTCTGGTCGATGCGGCGCATCACCTTCTCGCGGCTGCGTTCCTCGGCGAAGTGCGCCACCATGCCGGCCACGCGCGGCAGGATGAAGAAGGCGTTGCCGATCAGCGGATCGACGCCCAGCTCGCAGAGCACCGCGCCTACCGCGCCATCCACGTTGAGCGGCAGCGCCTTGCCCGCTGCGTTGAACTGGGCCTCGATCGCGTCGGCCAGTTTCAGGAAGTCGCCGTAGACGCCGGCCTCCTCCGCCAGCTCCCGAAGTCGGGCAGTCCGCGGGTCCTGCGTATGCACGCGGTGGCCGAAGCCCGGCATCCGCCGCCCTTCGTGCTTCAGATCCGCCAGCAGCCGCCGCGCGCCTTCGGCGTGATCGAAGCCGCCGCTGCGCATCATCTCAACTCCCCGCTCCAGCGCCCGCATGCAGCCCTCGATCGCCCCGCCGTGGCTGGCGTTGATCGACAGCGCGCCGCCGGCGATGGCCTCGCTGAGGCTGCCGCCCGTGCCCGCGATCACGCGCGGGGTCAGCGCGCTGGGCGGCGTGGCGCCGTGGTCGACGCCCGCCTGCAGCACCGCCTCGATCAGCGGCAGCCACTTCTCAGGCGGCAGTTCGCCCATCCAGCAGAGCCATACCGACTCGGCGAAGCTGACCCGCCCCATCAGCTCCGCGACCAGATAGCCACGCAGCCTGAGCTCGTTGGGCCTGACCTCGGTAATCGCCGTCTGCCATTTGTCCGCCATAGGCTATGTGCTCCCGCTCTCTCGTAGGGGCGACGCATGCGTCGCCCGTGTCGCAACAGGCTTCTCTCGGTAGCGGGCGACGCATGCGTCGCCCCTACAACTCGATTCCCTGAGCCTCGAGTACTCCCTTGGTCACCGCAGGCAGCTCGTCGAAGTCGTCCACCACCGTCGCGCCGGCGCTCTCCAGCGCCTCAATCTTACCCTCGCGCGTGCCGCGCCCGCCCTCGATGATCGCGCCGGCATGGCTGAAGCGTGTGCCTTCCTTCGCACCCTTGCCGCCGATGTAGGCGACCAGCGGCCTGCTCAGCTCGCCGGCCTGAATCAGCTCCGCGACGCGCTCCTCCTGGCTGCCGCCGATTTCACCGAACATCACAACTGCTTTGGTCTCCTCATCCTGCTCGAAGCGCCGCGCGATTTCCGGGAGCGGCAGGCCGATCACCGGATCGCCGCCGACGTGCACGATGGTGCTGGCGCCGATGCCCGCCTTGCGCAGGTAGTAGGCCATCGAGCTGGTGATCCCGCCGCTGCGGCTCATCACGCCGACCGGACCGCGGCTGAAGAATTTTCTGGCGCTGTCGGCGCGGCCGCCGATCATCCCCAGCGCCCAGCGGTCCGGGCTGAGCGCCCCCAGCGTGTTGGGGCCTAGGAAATGCGCGCCTCGCTCGTCGGCCGCCGCCTTGATCTGAAGCACGTCGTGCAGCGGCACGCGGTCGGGCACGATCACCGCCAGCTCGACTCCGGCATCGAATGCCTCCAGCGCGGCATCCTTCACCAGCGGCGCCGGAATGAACAGACAGCTGGCATAGATCTCACCAAGCTCGCTCATGCACTGCTTCACGGTGTCGAACACGGGCAGGCCCTCGACCTCCTCGCCGCCGCGGCCGGGCGTCACGCCGCCGACCACGTGGGTGCCGTAGCCCTTCATCAGCTGGGTACGGGCCACCCCCTCGCGGCCGGTGATGCCCTGCACTATGACCCTGGCCCCGTCGGGCAGCAGGATGCTCATTTGCCGCCCTCCTGACTGCCAGTAGCACGAGCGCCCCTGCTCGTGCCCGGCGCAAGCACGGGGGCTTGCGCTACTGCATCCTGCGTCGGCATCGGCAGATCGATCCTGATTGCCTTCACCCCCAGCTCGCAGGCCTTCAGCTCGCAGGCCAGGCACTCGATGCACCTGCCCTTCGCCGCATCCTCCTCGCTGATCGCCAGCACGACCCGTAGGGGCGAAGCCATGCTTCGCCCCTGGTTCTGGCTGGTAGCGTCGTCTGGGCGAAGCATGGCTTCGCCCCTACCCTCGGCGGCGTCGACCACCTTCAGGATGCCACGCGGGCAGGCGTCGGCCACCGCGCGCGCGGTCTCCTCCGTCCACCTGCTCTGGTCGATGGCGATCTCGCCCGTCATCGTCCTGAAGTGATAGGCGTCCGGGGGCAGCTTGTCCGCGCTGATCGGGTCGGGAGCACTGGGCTTCGCCGGTGGCTGGTACCCGTCCACCAGCTGTCTCAGGCGCTGGGCGCAGAAGCGGGCGCTGTCATCCTTGCCGTAGGCCTCGACGGGCGCGTCGAGCGCGGCGCAGTGCCGCTGAAGCAGTTCGATCGCGCGCTCCTCCTGGTTGCCGCCGAGGCGGATCACCGCCGGCACAGTCAGTCCCAGCTCGCGGAAGGCCTTGATCAGGCCGATGGCGCTCTGCCACTGCTCCTGGCTGGCCACGCCGCTTCCGCTGGCGAAGTAGCCCACGATGCCGGGCATGCTGAGCAGCACCTTCGCCGCGCGATAGACCTTGCTGGCGGGCGGGTTGCCGCTGGTGTCGCAGAAGTTGGCGGGCTGAAAGCCCTCCTTCATCAGCGCGTCCATGCTCATCATCGAGCCGCCGCCGCCCGCGCCATGAAACGCCACGTAGTTGTCGCCGCTGGTCGCGTCGGCCAGCTGAATGAAGAAGAAGGTGCCGCGGTAGTCGTTCTTCTCAACCTCCCAGGCGATCAGCTCGCGCTCGCCGGGGTCGTGGCCGATCTCGCGCGCCATGCGGATGCCGAGACTCGGCTGGCGGAAGACGGCGTAGTCGTCGATCGCGGCGTGGCAGTCGGCGGCCACCAGTTTGCCGTCCTCGGTCTCCACCACCGGGTTGATCTCCAGGCTGCGGCAGTCGAAGCGCGTGAACGCGTCGTAGAGCTGCGTAAGCAGCGTGCCGCATCTGACCTGCAGCTTGCCCGTCAGGCCGACACTAGCGGCCAGCTGGCGCCCCATGTAGGGCTCCAGGCCACGGCGCACGTCCACGTGACGCCGGGCCACGCTGTCGGGATACTCGGCGGCGATCTGCTCGATACCGCTGCCGCCCCGGCTGCTGAGCACCACCAGCGGCTGTCCGGCACGATCGTCCACCAGCGCGGCGGCGAAGAACTCGCGCCTGATCGCCAGTTTCTCTTCGACGCGAACCGCGTTCACTTCCGGGGCTGCCAGCAGCTCGGCGGCGATCGCCTGCGCCTCATCCGGCGTATCAGCCATTCGCACCCAGCCGCGTGCGGCGCGGCCCGTAACCAGCGCCAATGCCTTGACGACGCACGGCCCGTCCAGCTCGGCGGCGATGCGCGCGGCCTGCTCGGGGGTCTCGGCGCGGTCGCCGCGCGGCAGGGCGATGCCGGCCGCCTGAAGCAGCTGCTTGCCGCGATGCTCGTCCAGCCGTGCCATAGGGTCACCATCGTCCGCCGGTGCGGATGGGGGAATTCTAACACCGCCGCTGCTAGACTTGCACTGTGCGCAGTGCGCTGATCACCGGCGTAGTCGTGGCGGCCGTGGTGGCTATCATCGGCTGGGGGCGGACGCTCAGCAATGCCGACTTCATCTACATGTGCTGCGCTGCGCGGCTGCTGGGCGATGGCGGACTGCCGGCTTCGGCCTATTTCCCGCCGGGCTATCCCGCGCTACTGTTGCTTGCGGTCCAGACTGGCCTCAGCGCGCTCAGCGCGGGCGCGCTGCTCAGTGCCCTCGGCACAGGGCTCAGCGCCTCCGCCATCGTCTGGACGGCGCGGCGGCTGAGGCTGCCCGTCGCGCTTGCCGTCGCGCTGGGACTGCTGGGCGCTGCGCTGCCCGACGTCTTCGAGATCGCATTCAACCCCCATCTCGATGCGCTCTACACCGGCCTGGCGCTGTGGCTGATCGCCCTGGCGCTGGCACTGCTCGACCGCACCGACGCGCCGCCGTGGATGGTGGCGGTCGTCGCGATCCTCGCTGCGCTGCTGATGCTGCTGCGGTACCACGCTGTGCTGGTGGCGGTGCCGATCGGGCTGGCGCTGCTGCTGGCGGGGCGTCGGATCGGCTGGCGGCGCGGACTGGCGGTGCTGCTGGCGGCGGTCTGCGCCGGGGCGTTGGCCTACGCCCTGCTGTACGCCGCGAGTGGCTCGACGGATACGGCGGCGTGGACCCAGGTCGCGACGGGCACCGAGTACCGCCTGCACGGCCCGCGGGCCACCGAGATCGTCTTTGAGGACTATGCCGGCTGGCTCGCCGCGCATCCGCCGGCGGGCTGGACCGATGCCTGGGCCAATGTGGCCGCCAACTGGCCCCGCTTCATGGCCCGCAAGGCGATCCTGATCGGGCTGGCGGTCTGGCTGCTGGCGCTGGTGGTGCGCAGGCGGTTGCCGCAGCACTCGCACTGGCTGGTGCTGCTGATCCTCGGCTACACGCTGGCGGTCGCGCCGACCTATTTCACCCCCCGCGCATCGGCGCTGCCCGAGCTGGCCGCCGTGCTGCTGCTCAGCCTGTCGCTGGCAGCGCTGCTGGGAACCTGCCAGGATGCCTCCGGTGAATCCGCGGACGCTCCCGAGGAGCAGCCCGAGCCCGCCGGATGGATCGGCCTCGCCCGGCCACTTGTGATCGCGGTGCTGCTGCTGGCGGCGACGGCCTGGAACGTCTGGCGCGAGCTGCCGGTCCTGGCGCAGTGGCACGGGCGCCACGGCGACCTGCTGGAAGCCAACCGCGCGGCGCTGGAGCTGGCGGGCGGCCGTCGCGAGCAGTTGCTGGGCACCATCGACTTCACCGGCTGGCCGCAGGGCGGCCGCTACAGCTTGCCGGGCGCTGCGTATTCACGCGGCTGGCTGGACGACCCGGCGGTGGCGGCCATCGCCGGGCCCGCGATTCCCCGCTACGACGCGGAGCAGGTGCTCAGGGGCACGGCGCCCGTCCGCGTGCTGCTGCTCTGGGAGCACCACCGCGGGGTGCCGGGCCACGCCCAGGAGCTCAGGCTGATCGAGCGGCTCGAGCGCAGCTGGGTCTGGCGGGAGAAGCCCAGCCCCGTCGACGGCGCGCGGCTGTGGGTGCGCAGTCCCTGAGGCTAGCCCGACAGCCGGTAGAGCGCCCAGGCCATGTTCCGGCCGAGGTCATGCATGCACCGCACGCCCTCGTCGTCGTCGTGGATTTCGCCGATCTCGCGGCCGAGGCAGAGGTTCCAGTAGCTGGAGCCGACGATGAACATCCCGTTGACGCTGAAGAAGTGGTTGATGGTGTCCAGCGCGTGGATGCTGCCGGCGCGGCGCACGGCGCTGACGGCGGCGCCCACCTTGCGCGTCAGCAGGTGGCCGTTGGCGCGGATCACGTATGTCGCGCGGTCGATCAGCGCCTTGGTCTCGGGCGTCACGTCGGCGACATAGGTCGGCGAGCCGATGATAATCCCGTCGGCCTCGATCATCCTGGCGATGCAGTCGTTGACCATGTCGCCGTCGATGATGCAGCGGCGGTCTAGGTTCTGCTTGCAGGACAGGCAGGCGGTGCAGCCGTGCAGCAGATTGCCGCCGAGCTGGACCATTTCCGTCTGCACGCCCTCGGCCTCCAGCTGGTCGAAGACGAGGCGGATCATCTGGGCGGTGTTGCCCTGCTGGCGCGGACTGCCGTTGAACGCGACGACCTTCATGACTGCCTCCTGCAAGCTCCATTGTAGCGGCTCACGGTGAGCGCGCGAACCGGCGACAGGTCGTGCTAGTCTGTCACCGAGTCCACTTGCTGCTGACCGGAGGATCTATGCGACAGCTAATTGCCGTGCTATCCACGCTGCTGGCTCTGACCTGGCTTGGCGGTGCTTACGCCGCCGAAAAGGTGTGGCCCGAACTGGCCGCCGCGCGCGAGGCGGTGTTAGGTGAGGACTCGGCGCTGCTCGGCGACGAAGATGCGCTCAGCGAGGCGATTATCGAGCTGATCAGGGCCGAGCTGCACCGCGTGCAGATCGCCGTGGAGCGCTGGGGCGTGGACAACAGCCCCTATCCGCCGGCGGAACTGGGCATCTATCCGCTGAGTGTCAATCAACTCGTGCACCCCTGGGCCGAATACGATGACGAGTCATACATCGAGCCCGGTTTCTACGCCAATCCACTCAGCCCGGGCGAAGAGGGCCAGCCCAATGCGATGTGCGTGCCCTTCGGCTGGCATGATCTTTCCCCGGGCAACTTCAGTTACCTGACGCAGATCAACGAGTACACCGGTGAGGCAACCGCCTATGTGATCGTCGGGTATGGTCCGACGCAGGCCAGCGAGCGGGATCTCGATGGTGATGGCCTGACCGAGGGCGCGGTGATCATCCTGGTGGGCGGCAATCCTGAATGGGGTGAATCGCTAACGCTGTATGACAGCGGCCGCAGACTTGAGCTGCGGCTCGCCGAACTCAGGGCCGAGGAGTAGGGGCGTCCCGCCCAGGCGGGACTGTGCGCCCGTACCGCTCGATCCGTAGCGGCGACGTCTCTGTCGCCGGATTGAATCGGCGGCACGGCGGCCGCCGCTACGACCGGACTACGGCCCGGCCGCCAGAATCGTCACGTAGGCCGCTTCGCTGCGCTGGTAGTCTTCCCGGAACTGAAAGACGCCGATCTGCGTGCCGGGCGCCCTGAGGAAGTTGGGTGGCACATCAGCGTCCTGGAATTCGAAGGCGCCGTCCGGGCTGGCCCAGACCTGGGCCACGAAGCTCTGCGGGTCCTCGACGATCACGCTGGCGCCCGCCATCACCGCGCCGGCGGTGCCAACCATGGTGAACTGATTGGTGGCGCTGTCGAACTCGGCCGTAATGTGCGAGACGTCCGCCAGCTCGGCCACCGGCTCGCTGGGTGGCTGCTGGACGCCGGGATCCGGCTGCTGCTGGGCGGGCGGCTGCGGGTTGGGATCGGGCGGATTGAGCCCGCTGCTCCCGCCGCCGCAGGCCGCGATGAGTACGACGAGCAGTGCGATCACACCGGCAGTGGCGACTGCTGCGAGAGTACGTAAGCTGTGCATTGGTGACCTCCCGTTTCTAAACCCGCTGTGTTACCCGCATGGTAGCGGCATCAAGCGCCGCCGCGGTTCAATCGCGGTTAAGCCTGAGGCGAGCCCCAGTGGCGCGGCCGTCCCGGCTGCGTCCCGGGGCTGTAGTGGCGGCACTCGTGCCGCCCGTGCGGGAGCGCTGGCATCCTGCCGGCATCCACGGTAGGGGCGCACAGCTGTGCGCCCCTACACCTGCTCCGGTACGGTACCGTGACTCCCTAAGGCTCGAACTGATGCAGCATGCGCGGAAACGCGATCGTCTCGCGGATGTGGACGTTTTCCGCACCGCCGCAGATCCAGGCGATGGTGCGCTCGAAGCCGAGGCCGAAGCCGGAGTGCGGGACGCTGCCGTAGCGCCTGAGATCGACGTACCATTCCAGGAACTCCGGCGGCAGCTTGTGGTGCGCGATCTTGGCGTTGAGCTTGTCAAGGTCGTCCTCGCGCTGGCTGCCGCCGCTCAGCTCGCCGGCGCCCTCCGGGCCCAGCAGATCGCTGCCCGCCACCGTGTGGCCGCTGGTGCCCTCCCTGACCAGATATGGCTGCTCGGCCTTGAGCCGTGCGAACTCCGGGTCGATGCGTTCACTGCCGTTGTCATTCAGCTCATCCTTGAAGTAGAAGCCCTTGATCTCGACCGGGAAGTTGGTGACGAACACCGGGCGGTCGTACTGCGCACCGATCGCCACCTCATCAGGCGCGCCGTAGTCGTCTCCCCAATGGAAGGGCCCGTAGTTGAAAACCTCAGCGACGGTTGCTTCCGCATCAGTCTCAGCTGCCCTCATGTCGTCGAGGGTTTGGATTAGCTGCAAGCCGGAGGACAGGAATCCCTCATAGATCTGTTCGGTTGTCGCGCCGAACTGCGCGGCAATCCTCTCGCTTGTGTCGTCTCGAATCAAGCTCGCTAATCTGGCGCGGTTGATTGTGTCAATCGTCTCCCCATACCTCACCCGCGGATAGGGCGTCTGCAGCGCCGGCTCCAGCACGGCCGGGTCGCGCTCCAGCAGGCGCAGGTCAGCGAGGCAGCTACTGAGCACGGCCCTGACCATGAAGGCCATCAGCTCTTCCTGGAAGGCCATGTTGTCGAAGTGGTCGAAGTAGGCCGCCTCCATCTCCAGCATCCAGAATTCCAGCAGGTGCCGGCGGGTCTTGCTTTTTTCGGCGCGGAACGTCGGGCCGAAGCAATAGACCTGCCCCAGCGCGCCGATGTCGGCCTCGTTATAGAGCTGGCCGCTCTGCGCCAGGTACACCGTGTCGCCGTGGTAGTCCACGTCGAACAGCGTCGTGGTCCCCTCGCAGGCGTTGGGGGTGAAGATCGGCGTGTCGACGCGGTAGAACCCCCGCTCGTGCATGAAGTCGCTGATCGCCTTGCTGAGCTCGCTGCGGATGCGCAGGATGGCGCTCTGGCGCTTGCCCCTCAGCCACAGGTGGCGGTTCTTCATCAGGAAGTCCACGCCGTGGCTCTTCTTGCCTATGGGATAGTCGCTGACGGTCTGGACCACCGTCAGGTGCCTCAGCTCCAGTTCGAACTCGTCCGGGTTCTTCGGGTGGGCGCGTACCTCGCCGTCGACGATGATGCTCGACTCGATGCCTATCCGCTCGACGTCGGCCCAGGTGGCTTCGCTGAGCAGCGACTGCTCGGCGACGGCCTGGATCTCCCCGCTGCCGTCCCGCAGCCACAGGAAGTAGCGGCCTTTGCTCCCGGGCTTGTTGCGCAGCCAGCAGCGCACCCGGACCGTCTGTCCGGCGTGCCCGGGGCCGATGTCTTTGATTCTCACAACCTGCACTTCATCCATGTCGTTTCCCTTGATTACAGCATGTTAGCAGAGCGGCACGCGGCGAACGCACAGCTCCGTGCATCGGTGGTGGGGATCATGGTGCCGGGCCTCGGGTGAGGCTGGCGTGTGCGTGGGGCGCTCAGGCGCCAGCCGGGCGGCCGGGCACCCGCGGATTTCGCGGACCGAGGACCAGCTGCACATGCGTCGGTCGCATCACGGACAACTATACCCCGTGGCAGGCGCGTGAACATGCCCGGCGGCCCGCGCGTTACCATAGATGGTATGCACACCGGCGCGCGCGCAGCTGCGAGGCTCGGATTCGCGATAGTGCTGCTGCTCTGCGTGCTCCTCGGCTCCTGCCAGCGCGCGGTGGAACCTGAGTACCGCGTGATCTTCTTCGACGCCCAGTGCCATCCGCATATCGAATGCCTGGCGGGGCGGTTGCTGGCCGAGACCGATCCGCGTCTCACGGCCCGGGAGCGCGGCGAGCTTTGGAACGCCTACGGGCTGAGGCCCAGCTTCGAGCGGATCGTCGAGGAAAGCGGCTTCACCTATCACGAGCTGGAGGTATTCCCGTTGACGCCGCTGGACTACGCGCGCTGGCTGATCGCGCGTGAACCACCGCCGCCGCGCGATCTGCCCTCGCTGGTGGCGCTGCTTAATGACGACCCGCGGATCCACTGGGCGGCGCCGGACGCGCTGCTGCTTGAGTGGGGCGAGCCGCTCGAGCTGCCGCCGGGCGAGGAGCTGATCATCGACGAGCCGGTCGAGGAGGCCGGCGGCCTGGACGTAGTCGATGCGCCGCTGGAGGAACCGATCGCGGAGGAGCCGGCAGTGGAGCCTGAGCCCCCCGCGGCAGGTGGGCTGCTGCCGGAGGAGTGCGGGGTCAACTTCGTCGATGAGCATTTCCGGCCGCTTCAGGGCGGGCTCAGCGCCTGGATCGCGCGCGGCATGACGCCCGATCCGATCCCGGACTTCGAGTATTACCGGCTGTGCAGCCCGCAGGGCACGGCGGTGCCCTGGGCGGACGTGCTGGCCGCTAGCCCTGAGTTCGTGGAGCGCTGCTCCGTGGCCTATGGCACGGGCCAGGCCCGGGCGCTCCAGGACTACGTCGCCGCCGGGTCGCCGCTGCTGGCGCCGATCACCATCTGCGTCGCCGACACCGGCATTGCCGTCAATCACCTCGACTTCGCCGGGCGGCTGCACCCCAACTCGATCGACGCCAACTACCGCAACTACGAGGTGGCGCGCGCCGGCGATCGCCCGGCGCCGGACGAGGAGATCCGGGACCGCGACGACCGGCGCGCGATCGGCCTGCCGCGCCCGGCGATCCAGCAGCGTCCGGCCGCCCACGGCACGGCGGTGACCGGCATCGTCACGCGCTGCACGGCGGGCTTCGAGACGGTGAGCGGCCCGCTGCGGATCCTGCCGGCCTCGATCAAGAGCGAGCGGGCGCTGGCCTTCGTCGGGGGCCGGATCAAGTCGCCGATCAGCAGCTTCATCAAGCTGGTGGTTTGCCTCAGCGAGCAGTTCCCCACCGGCGAAACGAACGCGCTCAGTGCGGACATTGAGAATCGCGGCGACGTGCGGGTGGTGACGCTGTCGGCCAGCGTGCCCAAGAGCTATTTCGGCGACGCCGAGTGGCGCCTCATCGCGCCGGCGGTGGGCAAGGCGGCAGGCAGCATCGCCGAAGACCTGCGTCAGAACGACCGCGTGTATCTGCTGGCGGCGGGCAACGACGCCCAGGGCGAGCCCGGCCGCCCCGGCGAGATGGACTACATCGTCTGTGTCGCCGCCACCAGCACCTACGACGGCACGCGCGCCTGGGCATTCCCGCTGGCCGGCGAGGGCTCGAGCCTGGGGATGAAGTGCGTCAGCGCGCCGGGCGACGGGATCATCACCAGCCTGATCACGCCGCAGCCCAACCTCAGCTACCTGCCCGAGCACGAGTTCCGCGCCGTCGTGGCCGGCTTCAGCATCCCGCCGCGCGAGGGCGTCTGGGAGCATCAGACCTATGGCTTCAGCGCCACCTCCTCGGCCACCCCGCAGGTGGCGGCGCTGGCGGCGCTGCTCTATGCCCAGGACCCGTCGCGGGATTACCGGACGGTGATCGGGCTGATCGAGGACAGCACGGCGGGCCGCGAGGTGCACGCCGAGTGGGGCAGCGCCCGCGGCCTGATCGACTTCGCCGCCGCGCTGAGCTGGTAGGGGCCGGACCCCGCCCCGACGTGTTGTGGGACCGCCTCGACAGGATTGGGTAGCCAGGGGTCGCCGACCCCTGGACAATGCAGCGGTCGGCGGGTTTAGACCCGCCGCTACCCGGATGGCGGTAGGCGGCGATTCATCCCCGCGATTGCCCGGTAGGCCGGGCTTCAGTCCGGCGATTCTGTAACTGCGACTAAGTCTTAGTCGCAGCAACCAAGGTATCAACCAACTACGGAGGCGAGGAGACGCCTCCAAGGCTCGCGCAGCCGCCGGCTGCCGGGCCTGACAAGCAGAGCAATTAACCAATACCAGCACTCATGGGTGGAGGACGCGCGGGGCCCCAGGGCCCCGCGTTTTGCTTGCGGCGCGGGTACCGGTGGCCTGGCCGTATCAGCGCAGCGCCAGGCTGACCAGTCCCA